>ENA-UOXB01001342-UOXB01001342.1-bioreactor-metagenome-genome-assembly--contig:-NODE-1342-length-11750-cov-5.684994_pt1 | contig 11750 bp, 9 predicted proteins | sample MGYA00238158_ERZ761615 | MGnify/ENA primary metagenome ERZ761615 (study PRJEB28904, sample SAMN06267902) | bioreactor metagenome | isolation source: Joint BioEnergy Institute, California, USA | place... | reverse complement strand
TGGGCGATGCCGCCTGTGGTCATCGCGATCGTCTGGCGCATGATCTACAACCCCAACTCGGGCCCGCTCAACGGCGTTCTCGGCTGGCTCGGCATCCCGGGCGTCAACTGGCTGGGCGACTTCTCGACCGCCCTGCCCGCCGTCATCGTCGTCGGCGTCTGGGCCGGCATCCCGCAGACGACCGTGCTGCTGTTGGCCGGCATGCAGTCGATCGCACCAGAGCAGCACGAGGCCGCCGCCGTCGACGGCGCCGGAGCCGGGCGCCGGTTCTGGCACGTCACACTGCCCGCCCTGCGCCCGGTGATCATCGCGGTCACGGCGCTCGACTTCATCTGGCAGTTCAACTCGTTCGGCCTCATCTACGTGCTGACCGAGGGTGGCCCGGGCGGCCGCACCATGATCCCGCCGCTGTTCACCTACCTCGAGGCGTTCCGCAACCGCGAGATCGGATATGCCTCGGCGATGGGCAACGTCCTCGTCGTCGCGATCCTGGTGATCCTCTCGCTGTACCTGATCAATCAGTTCCGTCAGAACAAGGGGGCAGGAAAGTGACCACCAAGCGCCCCCTGTACGCGACCGTCCTGATGTACCTGGCCCTCGCGGGATACCTGATCTTCCTCGGCTTTCCGCTGCTGTGGCTGCTGTCGGCGTCGTTCAAGTCGACGCGTGAGCTGAACTCGCTCGCGGTGAACCTCATCCCGCAGCAGTGGGACTTCGGCAACTACATCGCCGCGCTCGAGCGACAGAACCTGATCACCGCGGCCGGCAACTCGGTACTCGTCTCGATCGTCACGATGATCGTCGCGGTGCTCCTGTCGATGCCCATGGCCTACGCGCTCGCCCGGCTGAAGGGGCGGCTGCGAGCGGCCGGCACGGTCTGGATCCTCGTCAGCCAGGTGTTCCCGACGATCCTCATCATCATCCCGCTGTTCCTCGTGCTGCGGAGCCTGCAGCTGAACGACACCCTCTTCGGCCTCATCCTCGTCTACGTCACCTTCACGATGCCGTTCACGCTCTGGATGCTGCAGGGGTACGTCGCGGCGATCCCGCCGGAGCTCGAGGAAGCCGCCGAGATGGACGGTGCCGGCCGGTTCACCATCCTCCGCACCGTGATCCTGCCGCTCCTGGTGCCGGGCCTGGTCGCCACGGCGATGTTCACCTTCGTCTCGGCCTGGAACGAGTTCTTCCTCGCGCTCGTGCTCATCCAGAGCCCGGAGCTGTACACGCTGCCGATCGCGCTGCGCTCGTTCCTCGGGGCCGAAGGGCAGACCCAGCTGGGGCCGCTGGCCGCCGGCGCCATCCTCGCCACGATCCCGTCGCTCATCATCTTCGGGATCCTGCAGAAGAAGCTCACCGGCGGCATGCTCGCCGGTGCCGTCAAGGGCTGACCTCCCCGTGACGACGAAACCCGAAAACCAGAAAGGCCACACCATGAGAAGAATCCGCGGCATCGGCGCCGTCGCATTCGTGGGCATCGCAGCCGTCGCGCTCGCAGGATGCCAGCAGGGCAGCGCGAACAACAGCGGGGGAGACGGCGACGTCGTCACCCTCCAGTTCCAGTCGCTCTCGGACCAGCCCGCGACCCAGGCGGCCATCAGCGAGATCGTCGACGCCTGGAACGCCGAGCACGACGACGTCCAGGTCAAGATCATCCAGGCCGGCTGGGACGGCACCTACGACAAGCTGATCACCCAGTTCTCGGGCGGCACCGCGCCCGACATCATCCACTTCGAGGCGAGCTCGATCGTGTCGTTCGCGGCCGACGGCTACCTCGCCGACCTGACCGACCTCATCGATCCCGAGCTGAAGTCGGACATCTCCGACGGCATCTGGGAGTCGGTGACCCACGACGGTCAGATCGTCGCCTACCCCTCGACCCTGCAGTCGTATATGGCGTTCGCGAACGCCGATCTGCTGGCCGAGGCCGGTGTCGAGGTGCCGACGGGCGACACGATGACGTGGGATCAGCTCCAGGAGATCGCGCGAGCGACGACCACGGCCGACCACTACGGCCTGGGCTGGGGTCTCGGTTCTCCGACCGCCACGATGATGAGCCTGTCGATGGGCTTCGACGGCGGCTACTTCGACGGCGAGGGCGACGACGTGACGATCGAGGTCGGCGACGACGAGCTCGCCGTTCCCGAGCGCATCCACGAGATGGCCTACACCGACCGATCGATCGACCCGACCTCGCTCACCCAGTCGGGATCGGACGTGCTTCCGTCGTTCTACGGCGGCAAGGTCGCGCTGACCGTGCAGGGCTCGTTCCAGGCGACGAACATCGCCGCGGATGCTCCCGAGGGTCTCAACTGGGTCGCGCTTCCGCCGCTCGAGGGATCGGCCGGCGCCGTCCAGGCCGCGAACCCGCAGACCTACTCGGTGAACATCGACTCGGAGCACGTGGAGGAGTCGGCGCAGTTCCTGAACTTCTTCATGGACGGCGAGAACCTCGCGAAGATCGCCTACGCCGACGCGCTCATCCCCTCGTCGGGTGCCGCCCGCACGCAGGTCGCCGAGCTCGCCGGCGACGACGCCGCGTGGAAGCAGGTGCTCGCGTCGGGCGAGGGCCTGGAAGGTCCGCCGTTCCTGAAGGTGTCGAAGTACACCGAGTGGAAGGACACGATCGCGACGCCGGCGTTCCAGCAGTACCTGGCGAACCAGATCGACCGCGACCAGCTCGCCGCGCAGCTCAGTGACGGCTGGGCCGACGTCGCCGGTTGACGACTCGCGGGGGCGGGTCGATCCGATCCGCCCCCGCCCACACGCTCGAACGAAGAGAGGGACGTAATGGACGTGTTGCACGATCGGGTGGCAGCAGTACTGGCGGGAGCCGCCGTGGGCGATGCGCTCGGCGGTGCGACGGAGGGCTGGACCCCCGAGCAGATCGAAGAGCGGCACGGTGGACGTGTCGAGGGGATCGTCGGTCCCTTCCTGCCCGACTGGCGCACGGCTCGCCCCATCGCGCCGTACCACAAGGGCGATGGGCACGTCACAGACGACACCCTCATGACCCACGCCCTCATCGAGGTGTACGCCAAGCAGCGCCGGCACCTCGACGCGTACGACATCGCGAGCGATCTCGTGCCCCTCATGATGGGCGAGCGCCGCTGGATCCCCGAGCTCGAAGACGAAGCGCTCATCCTGCAGCGCGTGTTCCTCGCCGAGAAGTGGCTCGTCATGAAGCTGCACTACGGCCACGCCGACCCCCGTGAGGCGGGCGTCGGCAACGTCGTCAACTGCGGCGCGACGATGTACATGGCCCCCGTCGGCCTCGTGCACATCGGCGATCCGCGCGGCGCCTACGCTGAAGCGATCGATATCGCCGGCGCCCACCAGTGGTCGTACGGTCGCGAAGCGGCCGGTGTGTTCGCCGCCGCGGTCGCGGCATCCGCCACTCCCGGAGCGACGGTCGACGACGTTCGACGGGCGGTGCTGGATGTCGCGCACGACGGCACCGCCGCCGCCATCCGCGCCGTGTTCGAGGCCGTCGATGCCTTCCGTGCCGCTGGCGGGTCGGACGATCCGCGCGAGCTCGGTCGCGTCGTCCGCGACGCGGTGCGGCCCTTCGACACCGTGGGCGAGGCCTACCGGTCGCCGGCCATGGACGCGCGTCTTCCCTCGCGGACGAAGGCCATCGAAGAGCTTCCCGTCGCGCTCGGCTTCGTCGTCGCTCACGACGGCGACCTACGTGCCGCCGTGCTGGATGCCGTCAACTACGGCCGTGACGCCGACTCGATCGCCACGATGGCGGGTGCGATCTGCGGCGGGCTGCACGGCAGCGCCGCCGTTCCCGAGGAGTGGCTGAGCGAGGTCGTGACCGCGAGCCGCCTCGATCTCGACGGCGTCGTGACGACGATGGTGGAGGTCGTGCGCGATGTCGCCCGCGCTGATGCCGAGCGTGCCGCCGCCCGTGCGGAGTCGCTGTCGTCGCTGCTGTCGGTGGGGGCCGACGCGTGAGACTGACCTGGGCTCAGCCCGAAGACCTCGTGCCGGCCGAGTTCGCCGCGCTGCGCGAGCAGGGTGTGCCCGACGCCGAGCTGTCGTCGATCGAGCACCGATGGGCCGAGGCGGGTGGGGCGACGGCGCTCGCTCCCTCCGGAGCCAGCGCGACGCCGGCCTCACCCGAGCTGCGGGCGGAGGCGCGTCGCGTGCTCGACGAGCTGCAGTCGCTGCAGCGCCCGAGTGCGGATGAGCCCGACGGGTGGGATGAGATCGCAGCGCTCCTTCCGGAGTCGTCCGCGCTGACCGGTGACGCCGGCGGCGCCGTGTTCGACCGCGTGCACGGCGCGTGGCTCGGGCGGTCGGCCGGATGCCTGCTCGGCAAGCCCGTCGAGAAGATCCCCCGCGCGGGCATCGAGCAGATCGCTCGCGCCACCGGAAACTGGCCGATCGGCGGCTATTTCACCGCGCGCGGTCTTCCTACTGATGTCGCCGAGCGCTGGCCATGGAACCGCCGGTCCGCGCCGACCTCGCTCGTCGAGAACATCGCCGGGATGCCAGAGGACGACGACCTGAACTTCCCGATCCTCGCCCTCGACCTGCTCGAGAAGCACGGCTCCGCGCTGACGACCGATCACGTCGCCGAGGCCTGGCTCGCCGCGCTGCCGGCGGGGCGCGTGTTCACAGCGGAACGTGCCGCGTACCGCAACATCCTCGACGCACGCCCGGTGCCCGAGACCGCGACGCACCGCAACCCGTTTCGCGAGTGGATCGGCGCCCTCATCCGCGCCGACGTGCACGGGTGGGCGCACCCCGGCGACGTACGGGCCGCGGCGCGCTCCGCATGGATCGATGCGCGACTCAGCCACACCCGCAACGGCCTGTACGGCGCCATGTGGGCGGCCGCCCTCTGCGCGGCATCCCTCGTCGCGGACTCGATGGACGATGTGCTGGATGCCGCAGACACCGTCGTGCCGCCGGACTCGCGCCTTGCCGCGGCCGTACGGCTCGGGCGCGAGACCGGTCGTGCGCTCGGCGCGGGCGAGCTCACGGCTGCCGGTGCGCTCGACGTCCTGCACGCCGAGTATGAGGGGATGCACTGGGTGCACACCCTGAACAACGCCGCGCTCACCGCGTGCGCGCTGCAGGCGCACGGTCATGACTTCGGCGCCGCCGTCGCGCTCGCCGTCGCGGGCGGCTGGGACACCGACTCGGTCGGGGCCACGGTCGGGTCCGTCGTGGGCGGCCTGGTCGGTCCGGACGGCATCGGGCGCGCCTGGACCGAGCCGCTGCGCGACAGCATCGCAACCTCGATGCCCGGCGGTCCCGAGCGGTCGATCCGCGAGCTCGCCGAGCGGACGACCGCCCTCGCGGAGGGGACCTCGTGAGCGTCGTCGTCGTCGGCAGCATCAACCAGGACATCGTTGCCCGCGTCGCCCGCATCCCTGCTCCCGGCGAGACGCGGCTGGCGTCGTCGCTCGTCCGCACGGGCGGAGGCAAGGGCGCCAATCAGGCCGTCGCCGCCCGCCGTGCCGGTGGAGCTGCGGTCGCTTTCGTCGGGGCAGTGGGAACGGATGCCGCGGGCGAGACCCTGCGTTCGGCGCTTGCATCCGACGAGATCGACGTCTCGGGGGTCGCGCAGGTCGACGAGGTGACCGGAACGGCGCTCATCTCGGTCGACGCATCGGGGGAGAACGCGATCGTCGTCGCCGCCGGTGCGAACGCCGCCCGCGACGTCCTCACCGACGTGCAGCGGGCCGTCGTCGCGTCGGCGTCGGTTCTGCTCACGCAGCTCGAGATCCCGGTGGCTCTGGTCCGCGACGCCGCAGCGGCCCGGCGCGAGGGTGCCTGGCATGTGCTGAACGCCGCGCCGTCCGCGCCCTTCGCGTCCGCCCGCGACGCACTGCTCGCGGCCACCGACGTGCTGGTCGTGAACGAGCACGAGGCCCTCGAGGCGGCGGGCATCGACGATCTCGACGAGGCGGTCACCGCGCTCGCGCATGCGGTGCCCGGACTCGTCGTCACACTGGGCTCGCGCGGAAGCCTCGTCGTCTGCGGTGCCGAGCGCGCCGAGGTTCCGGCGCATGTCGTGACGCCGGTCGACACGACGGGCGCCGGCGATACCTTCTGCGGTGTGCTGGCTGCGGCGCTCGCCGCCTCCGGGCGCCGCCCCGACGCTGTCGACCTGGATCTGCTCGTCGATGCCGCGCGGGCCGGGGCCGCGGCATCCGCTCTGGCCGTCACGCGCCCGGGCGCGCAGGACGCCGTGCCCACCGTCGACGAGGTCGCCGCCCTGCGAAAGGAGAGTCAGCCGTGAGCGGTGGATTCGACCCCCTCGTCCCCCGTGAGATCGACCGCCCGACGCCGGTGCCCCTCGGCATCGACGTCCGGTCGGGCGATGCGGCCCTCGTCCTCGACGACGCGAAGATCTTCGTCGCGCCGACCGATCCCGCCGACGTCGAGGCGTGGCGCGCACAGCTGACGGCGTGGCGCGAGGGCGCGCGCGAACGTCACGGTGCGCCGACCCGCTACGACCAGCCGGAGTCGGCGTGGGCGAGCCGGTGCTTCACCGTCGCCCAGGTTTGGCTCTGGGACGAGCTGTTCTTCGACTTCGACGAGCAGCGCTTCACCCCCGAGCGCTTCCTCGCCGACGCGCAGCGGCGGTTCGGCGGCCTCGACGGGATCGTGCTGTGGCACGCCTACCCCGTCATCGGCATCGACGACCGCAACCAGTGGGACTTCTACGCGGTTCCGGGGCTCGTCGAAGCCGCCGAAGCGCTGAGTGCCGCCGGTGTCGCCGTGTTCGTCGACTACAACCCGTGGGATGTCGGCACGCGGCGCTCGGGAGATGACGCCGTCGAGCTCGCCGCCACGGTGCGGCGCCTCGGTGCCGACGGGGTCTTCCTCGATACGCTCCGCAAGGCCGATCCCGACCTCGTCGCGGCGCTCGATGCCGCCCGCCCGGGCATCGGGCTCGAAGGCGAGTCGAAGCTCGCGACCGAGCGGATCGCCGACCACACCCTGTCGTGGGCGCAGTGGTTCGCCGATTCGGACGTGCCCGGTGTGCTGCGCGCCCGCTGGTTCGAGCGCCGACACATGCAGCACCACATCCGACGATGGCACCGCGACCATGCCGAAGAGCTGCGGTCGGCGTGGCTCAACGGCGTCGGCGTGATGGTGTGGGAGGTCGTCTTCGGCGTCTGGGTCGGCTGGAACGACCGTGACGCGGCGACCCTGCGGCGCATGCTGCCCGTGCAGCGCGGGATGCACCGCTGGCTCGTCGAGGGGGAGTGGACGCCGCTGGCGGTGCACGACGCACCGGTCTTCGGGTCGGCGTTCGAGCTCGACGGCGTGACCCTGCTGTGCCTCGTCAACACGTCGGGGGCCGACGTCGACTTCGGACTCGAGACGCGGGGCCGGTGGGTGCCGCTGCACGAGCCCGGCGATCAGGTCTCGTCGGTGACGGTGCCTTCCGGCGGCGTCGCCGCCGTGGTGCGATTGGCCGCGGATGCCGCCGTGCCTGCGGTCGTGGCTGAGGTGAAAGCCACGCTGCGCGACGAGCCTCCCGTGGCGGACGCCTCGTTCCCGCATCGCCGCGCTCGGCGCCTCACTGCTCCGGCCTGGACGGGGCCGGTGCGCGACACCGGCGCGCGCGAGGAGGAGCCGACGGTGACGGTGGCTCCCGGGTCGCACGTGCTCACGGTGCGATTCCGTGCGCGCGAGACCGGGATGTACGACGGAGCACCGTACGTCGACGAGTGGAAGCCGCTGCCGCCGCGCCTGCACGATCAGCGGACGCTCGAACGAGTCGCCGAGGTGCGGCATCCGGTGAGGGTCGGGGCGTCCGAGGTGACCGAGGCCGAGTACGCGCGGTTCCTCGATGCGATCGGCGAGCACACGGATGCCCGTGACGCCGAGCGCCCCGCGACGGGCATGACGTTCGCACGGGCTCGGGAGTACGCCGCCTGGGCGGGTGGGCGCCTTCCCACCGAAGACGAGTGGCAGCTCGCAGCATCCGACCCGTCGTTCCGGCGGCGCCAGCCGGAGGTGTGGAACTGGACGGAGTCGGAGCATTCCGACGGCCGCACCCGCTTCGTCATGCTCAAGGGCGGCAGCGCGCACCGCAGCGAGGGGTCGGACTGGTACGTCGACGGCGGTGTGCAGCGGCCGGAGTTCGCGCTCAAGCTGCTGTTGCCCGGCCTCGGCCAGGACGCGTCGCCCTCGATCGGATTCCGCGTCTGCTGGGAGGAACGCCCGTGACCCCGCTCGACGGACTGCGCGTCATCGACGCCTCGACGCTGTTCGCAGGTCCCATGGCCGCGATGCACCTCGGAGACATGGGGGCCGAGCTCGTCAAGGTCGAGCATCCGACCCGCCCGGATCCCGCGCGTGGTCACGGGCCGAGCAAGGACGGGCAGAACCTCTGGTGGAAGACGCTCGGCCGCAACAAGCGGACCGTCGCGATCGACCTGCACACGACCGACGGGCGGGAAGCGTTCCTGCGCCTCGCCCGCACCGCGGACGTCGTCGTCGAGAACTTCCGCCCCGGAACCCTCGAGCGTTGGGGGCTCGGTTACGACGAGCTGTCGGCGGAGAATCCCGGGCTCGTGCTCGCCCGCGTCACCGGGTTCGGTCAGATCGGCCCGTACCGCAGCCGTCCGGGCTTCGGCACGCTCGCCGAGGCGATGAGCGGGTTCGCCGCCGCGACGGGCGAGCCCGACGGCCCGCCGACCCTTCCCCCGTTCGGACTCGCCGACGGCATCGCCTCGCTCGCCACCGCCTACGCGATCATGACCGCTCTGCACGCCCGTGAGCGAGACGGGCGCGGGCAGGTGGTCGATGTGGCGATCATCGAGCCCATCCTCGCGATGCTCGGCCCGCAGATCACGCGCTGGGATCAGCTCGCGACCGTGCAACCCCGCACCGGAAATCGATCGGCGAACAACGCGCCCCGCAACACGTACCGCACGGCCGACGGCTCGTGGGTCGCCGTGTCGACGAGCGCACAGTCGATCGCGGAGCGGGTCATGACCCTCGTCGGCCGTCCCGACCTCGCCGCCGAGTCGTGGTTCGCGAGCGGATCGAGCCGGGCGCAGCACGCCGACGAGCTCGACGAGGCTGTCGGCAGCTGGATCGCCGGACGCACGCGCGACGAGGTCGTCGAGGCGTTCGAGGCCGCACAGGCCGCCGTCGCCCCGGTATACGACCCGTCGGACATCGTCGCGGACCCGCAGTTCCAGGCGTTGGGCACGGTTCACCGCATCCACGATCCCGACCTCGGCGACATGGCCATGCAGGGACCGCTTTTCCGGATGTCGCGTGACGAGTCGACCATCGCGTTCACCGGCCGCGCCCACGGTGCCGATACCGCCGAGGTGCTGGCGACGCTCGGTTACACAGCCGATGACATCGCCCGCATGCGCGCGGAAGGATCGATCGCATGACACGCGCGATCATGGTCGCGCTGTACGCGCCCGCCGACCGCCTGGAACGCTTCGCGAAAGCGCTGGATGCCGGAGCCGACGCCGTCATCGTCGACCTCGAAGACGCCGTGGCGCCCTCGCGCAAGGCCGCGGCGCGGGCGGCGCTCGCCGACTTCGCCGAGGCGTGGACGTCGCGCGGGGCTTCTGCCCCCGTGGTGCAGGTACGGGTGAACGCTCGGGGTGCGCAGATGCACGACGAGGATGTCGCCGCTGTCGCGGATCTGCCCGCGGCCTTCGGCATCCGTCTTCCCAAGACCGAGTCGGCGGATGACGTCGCGGCGGTCCGCGCCGCGGCACCGGGGCGCGAGGTCCACGCGCTGCTCGAGTCGGCCCTGTCGATCGAGCGGGCGTTCGAGATCGCGCAGGCCGGGGTCGCATCGCTCGCGGTCGGCGAGGCCGATCTGCGAGCGGAGATCGGTGTGCCGGCGGGACGGGACGGCGAGCCCGGACTCGCGTGGTCGCGCGCGCGGGTCGTGAACGCCGCGGCTGCGGCCGGGCTGCCGCTTCCGCTCATGGCTGTCTGGGCGGACGTCGCCGACCTCGCGGGCCTGGAGGCGAGCTGTCGCGCCGGCCGCGCGCTCGGCTACGCGGGGCGCACCGCCATCCATCCGCGGCAGATCGAGGTGATCCGGCGGGCCTTCACCCCCACCTCCGACGAGATCGAGCGGGCACAGCGCATCGTCGACCGGGTGCGTACTGCGTCCGCGGACGGCACGGGCGCGTTCGTGCTGGAGGACGGCACCTTCGTCGACATCGCCATGGTCAGGGCTGCCCACCGCATCCTCGACGCCGGCTCTCCGTCTCGCTGACGCCGAGAGCGCGCATCTGCACGGTGCGGGCCGCTTCGGACCGTGCGGATGCGCACCCTCGCCACCTCGCCGCTGGCGGGATCAGCGGGTGATGAGGCGGTACGGCACCTGGTGGTGCACGCCGGTCTGGCGGGCGGGGTCGCTCAGGATGTCGAGGATGGATGCCGCCGCCTCTTCGACACCGTGGTCGACGGTCGAGAACCCCGGGATGTGGAAGCGCCCCTCCTCGATGTCGTCGAAGCCCATGACCTGCACGCGATCCGGCACGGAGACGCCGTGGGTGCCGAGGGTGTACAGCGCGCCGAGGGCGAGGCTGTCGCTGAAGCAGAACAGCGCGTCGAAGTCGGTGCCGCTCGCGATGAGGCGCGCGACGGCGGTCGATCCTTCGGCGCGATTGAACTGGGCGACCGAGGCGTACAGCGCCGGGTCGTCGGCGATGCCCGCTGCGGTCAGCGCTCGCCGGTACCCTTCGAATCGCAGCCGGGAGGTGGCGGTGGGGCCGGCTTCCTGCACGCCTACCGCGGCGATGCGACGTCGCCCCTGCTCGATGAGGTGCGTGGTGGCCGCTGCCGCCGCCGAGACGTTGTCGATGCCGACGTGATGCACGGACGGATTCAGGAGCTCCTCCGCCTGCTCGCCGATCAGTACGAGCGGAGGGCCGCTCGGCCGGTCGCGCACATCGTCGGGAGTGAGGGCGAGCGGACTCATCACGATCCCGTCGAGCGCGGGGAAGCCCTCCCCGGCCATCATCGCCAGCTCCGCCGGTCGGGCGCCGCCCGTCTGCGCGATGAGAACGGTGAGCGCGCGAGTCTGCGCTGTGGATACGAACTGGGACGCGAACTCGGCGAAGTAGGGCTCACGCAGATCGGGGAGCACCAGCGCGATCAGTCCGCTGCGCCCGTTCCGCAGCTGGCGTGCGGCGAGGTTGGGCCGGTACCCGAGCTCGTCGATCGCCGCGAGGATGCGCTGCCGCATCTCGTCGCCCACCCACCCCGTCCCGTTGACGACGTTGGAGACGGACTTCGCGCTCACGCCGACGCGGGCGGCGACGTCGGCGAGTGTGACGCGGGTCATACGGGCTCCTGTCAGATGGTTCCGAGGGTCGCTGTTGACTCTAGTTCAGCGTGGAACTACTGTTTAGTTCAACGTGGAACGGAAAGCGGTTTCCACCGATCCCCTTCGGGCGGATCAACGACGAGGCCGGCATCGGAGCCGGCAGAGGGAGTCATCGCAGTGGAGCAGGATGCCGGTCGAGAGCCCGACACGACGCGCGCGAGCGCGCTGGAACCGGCGCGCCCGCGCCCGCAGCTCGTGCGTAACTCGTTCCTTCTTCTCGACGGGATGTGGGGGTTCGCTCACGATGACGACGATCGCGGTGTCGCCGACCGGTGGTTCGACGGCCGTGAGCTGCGCAGCAGCATCCTCGTTCCGTTCCCGCCGGAGTCGCCGGCCTCGGGCGTCGGCGAGACGGGCTTCCACCCGATCGTCTGGTACCGCAGGACTCTGTCCGAAGCCGACC
>ENA-UOXB01001335-UOXB01001335.1-bioreactor-metagenome-genome-assembly--contig:-NODE-1335-length-11812-cov-12.169941_pt1 | contig 11812 bp, 11 predicted proteins | sample MGYA00238158_ERZ761615 | MGnify/ENA primary metagenome ERZ761615 (study PRJEB28904, sample SAMN06267902) | bioreactor metagenome | isolation source: Joint BioEnergy Institute, California, USA... | reverse complement strand
CTGGCCACCAGGGCGCGCGGATCCTCGCACAGGCGGCGCGCCATCAGGCTGCTGTCCTTCAGATGCCCGATGCGCAGCCCCAGATCGAACCCCGCCCGCCCCAGGTCCATGTGCCGGTCATCGTAATCCAGCACGATCTCCAGCCCCGGATGGGCGCGCGCGAAACCCGCGATCACCGGGCCCAGGTGGCGGATGCCGAAACTCATCGGCGCCGCGATGGCCAGCCGCCCGCGCAGCGCGGCCTCGGGCGCGGCGGCGCTTTCGGTGGCGGCGACCAGTTCGGCCAGCGCCGGGCGCAACCGTTCGGCCAGGGACAGCGCGCTGTCGGTGGGCGCGATGCGCCCGGCATGCCGGGTGAACAGCGCGACGCCCAACGCGGCCTCGAAATCGGTGATCCGCTTGCTGACCACGGATTTCGACAGGTCCGACCGCGCCGCGGCACCCGAGATGCTGCCCGCATCCAGCACCGACAGAAAGGTCCGGATATCCGTGATCGTCCAGGTCATGGCGCACCCTAGCACGCCGCCGGTCGTTCGCAAGAACCGAACGCGGCGTTGCCGCGCGCATGGGTGCCGCGAACGCCCCGCCTGCGCCATATTCCCTTCAAGCAAGGAAAGGAGCCTGCCATGCAGCTGACCGGAATCCATCACCTGACGGCGATCACCGCCAATGCGCGGGGCAACAACCAGTTCTATACCCAGACCCTTGGCCTGCGCCGGGTCAAGAAGACCGTGAACCAGGACGACACCTCGGCCTATCACCTGTTCTTCGCGGACGGGGCGGGCAGCCCCGGCACCGACATCACCTTCTTCGACTGGCCCGCCGCGCCCGAACGCCGCGGCACGAACGCGATCACCCGGACGGGGCTGCGCGTGGGCGCGGACAGCCTGGACTACTGGGCCGACCGCCTGTCGGGCCTGGCCGGCAAGATCACCACGCTGGACGGCCGCCCGACCCTGGATGTCGAGGACCCCGAGGGTCAGCGCCTGCGCCTGATCGCCGCCCCCACCCCGGCGGGCCAGCCCTGGGATCGCAGCGACGTGCCCGCCGAACACCAGATTCACGGGCTGGGGCCGATCACCATCTCGGTTCCCGAACTGGCCCCGACCCAGGCCGTGCTGACCCAGGTCATGAACATGCGCCTGGTGCGCGATTATGCCAGCCCCGATGGCCAGGGCCAGGTCCATGTCTTCGAGATGGGCGAGGGTGGTGCCGCGGCCGAACTGCATGTCGCGGTCCAGCCCGGCCTGCCGCAGGCGCGCCAGGGCGCGGGCGGGGTGCATCACGTGGCCTTCCGCGTGCCCGATACCGCTGCCCTGACCGCCTGGACCGACCGCGTGGCCCGGTTCCGCGTGCCCAGCAGCGGCGAGGTCGAGCGGTTCTATTTCCGGTCGTTGTATTTCCGCGAACCCGGCGGCAATCTGTTCGAACTGGCGACCGACGGGCCGGGCTTCGACGTGGACGAACCCTTCGAGACGATGGGCGAGGGCCTGTCCCTGCCCCCCTTCCTGGAGGGCAAGCGCCAGCAGATCGAGGCCGGGCTGAAACCCCTGGCCTGAACGCAAGGAGAGACGCGATGACCACGATCCTGGGACTTTCCGGCAGCCTGCGTCGGGCATCGCTGAATTCCGGCCTGCTTCGGGCGGCGGCGGATGCCGCCCCCGAGGGTGTGACGATCACCATCGGCGACATCGCGCAGGTGCCGCTCTATGATGGCGACCTGGAGGCCGCGTCGGGCATTCCCGCCGCGGTCACGACCCTGACCGACCAGCTGGCGGCCGCGGACGGGCTGCTGCTGGTCAGCCCGGAATACAACAACGGCGTGCCGGGCGTGCTGAAGAACGTCATCGACTGGATGTCGCGCGGCCAGGGCATGGCCGTCTTCAAGGGCAAGCCCGTGGCCGTCATCGGCGCCTCTCCGGGCAATTTCGGAACCGCGCATGCGCAGTCGCACTGGCTGCCGGTGCTGCGGATGCTGGCCACCCGCCCGTGGTGGGAAGGACGGCTGATGGTGTCGCGCGCGGGCGATCTGTTCGACGACCAGGGCAACCTGACGGACGACAAGACCCGCGAAAGGCTGGCCGAATTCGTGGCGGGCTTTGCCGGCTCGATCGGCGGCGGCCGGTCATGACCGGCATCGCCCATGTCGCGCTGACCGTGCGCGACCTGCCCGGCATGGCGCGGTTCTATCAGACCGCGCTTGGGCTGGAACCGATGGGCGGGGACGGGGCACAGCGCGATCTGGGCGCGGGCGGGCAGGTGCTGATGCGCCTGTCGGGCGATCCCGCCGCCATCCCGCGCGATCCGCGTGACGCGGGCCTGTTCCACACCGCCTTCCTGCTGCCCGACCGCGCGGCCCTGGGCCGCTGGCTGCGCCACGCCGCCGATACGGGCGTGCGGCTGACCGGCGCATCGGATCACGATGTCAGCGAGGCGCTGTATCTGGACGACCCCGAAGGCAACGGCATCGAGATCTATCGCGACCGGCCTGCCTCGGACTGGACCCGCGACGGCGACCGCGTGCGGATGGTCACCGAACGGCTGGACCTGAACGATCTTGCGGCCGCCGCGGACGGGCCCTGGCAGGGCGCGCCCGCCGGGACCCAAATCGGCCATGTCCACCTGCAGGTCGGGGCGATGGACGCGGCCGATGACTTCATGCAGGGCACGCTTGGCCTGACGCGCACCCATGATGCGCCGGGCGGGGGGTGGTACGGCTGGAACGGCTATCACCACCATCTGGCCGCGAATGTCTGGAACAGCCGGGGCGCCGGTCCCCGCCCCGACGGCCGGACCGGGCTGGATCACGTCGCCTTGACCGGATTTCCGGAGAAATCGGCGGCCGTGGCGGACCCGTTCGGGAACCGGTTCGAATTTGTCTGAGTTATAGCGCCGTACACAGTCTGACCAGTGCGCCCCGCCTCCGGCCAAGACCGGAGGCGGGGCTTTTTCATGCCCCGGAACTGGCCATCCAGGCGCTGGCCGCGGCAAGGTCCTCGGGGGCGATCTCGTGTCCCGCCGCGATCGTGCGGGCGTCCAGATCGGCCCCGCTTGCGGTCAGCCAGTCGTTCAGCGCCGGGGCGTAATGCCCATAGGGGTCGCGCGCCCCCTGCAGCGTCAGAACCCGGACCCCCGACAGGTCGGCCCGTGGCACCGGGTCCAGCACCAGCATCGGCCGGATCAGGATCGCCCGCGCGATCAGCCCCGGATGCAGCGCCATCACCGCCCCCGCAAAGTTTGCGCCGTTCGAATAGCCCAGCACCGTCAGCCGCGCGGGGTCGAGGCCATAGGCCGCCATCGCACCCTCCCAGAAGCCGGCAAAGGCCGCGGCTTCGGACCGGATGTCGTCCTGGTCAAAGCTGGCCATCGACAGGCGCCGGAAGAACCGGGCGACGCCCTCCTCGGTCGACCGGCCGCGCAGGCCCAGCAGGGTGGCGCGCGGCGCGATGCGATGCGCCAGCGGCATCAGGTCGGATTCCGATCCGCCGGTGCCGTGCAGCAGCAGGATCACCGACCCGTCTGCATCGTCGGGGGTGTGGATGCGGTGGATGAAGGGCAGATCGCGCATGGGGGTCCTTTCCTCGCCCGGGCGGGCGAATTGCGGCAGGCGCAGCCGCAGGTCGGTGTCGTCGGTCATGTGCGGCGGGACCTTCAGGGTCCGGCCAAGGTCGTCCTCGTCCACGGCCATGCCGGGACCGTCGGTCGCCAGTTCGATCAGGATGCCCGCAGGATCGCGGACATAGAGAGAGGTGAAGTACAGCCGATCATGGACCGTCACATCCCTCAGGGCGGCCCGGTGCGCGTCGATCGCCGCGACATCGGGCACGCGCAGGGCGACATGGTCGATCACCCCGGTTCCCGGAATGCCCGGCACGAACCCTGCCGTGTCGCGGATGTCGATCGCGTCGCGGTCCGATGCCAGGCGCGTCACGCCGCCTTCGATGCCCTGGTGGGCATAGCCGAAGCGCGCCAGGAACGCCGCCGTGGCCGGGGCGTCCTGCGACCACAGGGTCACGCCCTGCAGGCGGGCGGGGGCCGCGGGCCAGCCGGTATCGGGGATGTCCCCGCCCACCAGCTTGACGATGATCCCGTCCGGGTCGCGCAGGCGCAGGACCGGCGCACCGAATTCGCGGACCGGCCCCTCGACGCGCAAGCCGCGCTGCATGGCGCGGGTCAGCCAGTCGCCGATCCGCGCGCGGGGGATGGCCAAGGCGATCTCGGCCACCTGTCCGTGTCCCACGCGACCGGGCGCGCCGTCCTGCCAGACCAGGAAGCTGACCAGCGACCCGGGCGCGCCCGTGGCATCGCCATAGAACAGATGCAGCTGTTCGGCATCCTCGAACCCCGCGGTCTGCTTGACCAGCGACAGGCCCAGAAAGCCCATCCAGAAATCGACATTGGCCTGCACGTCGCGCGTGATGGCCGTCACGTGATGAAGTCCCGTCATGGCGACCTCCTTTCAGGATTCAAGATGCCCGTGGCGGTCGTTCGGCGCCACGGGGGTCGTACGCAACCCGGCGTTCGCACGGGCCGAACGCCTGCACGCTTGCCCGATGGCCCGCAAACCCCCACCCTTGGGAACAGCACAGGAGAGAACGCCATGAGCTGGAACCCCGCCCTGACCCCCGGATGCCCCGACGCCGTCGGCGCCGATGCCATCGAGACGCTGATCATCCCCCGCGCCCGCGACCTGGGCGGGTTCGAGGTGCGCCGCGCCCTGCCCGCCCCCAAACGCCAGATGGTCGGGCCGTTCATCTTCTTCGACCAGATGGGCCCGGCGGAATTCCTGACCGACCAGGGCATCGACGTGCGCCCGCATCCCCATATCGGGCTGGGCACGGTCACCTATCTGTATCGCGGCAGCTTTCAGCATCGGGACAGCACCGGCGCCGACCAGATCATCACGCCGGGCGCGCTGAACTGGATGGTGGCGGGGCGCGGCGTGACCCATTCCGAACGCAGCCCCGACGCCGTGCGCGCCGGGCCCAGCAGCCTGCTGGGCATCCAGACCTGGATCGCCCTGCCGGAGACGCATGAGGACATCGCCCCCAGCTTCGAACATCACGCGGCGGACGCCCTGCCCGAGATCCGCGACCAGGGGATCGAGGCGCGACTGATCCTGGGCCGCGCCTATGGCGAGACAGCGCCCGCGACGATGCATTCCGACACGTTCTATCTGGACGTGACGCTTGCCGCCCGCGCCCGCTTTCCCCTGCCCGTCGATCACGAGGATCGGGGGATCTACATCACCGAGGGCAGCGTCAGCATTGCCGGGCAGGAGTTCCAGGCCGGCCAGATGATGGTGTTCCGCCCCGGCGACGCGATCACGGTGGCGGCGGGCGACCGGGGCGCACGGCTGATGGCGCTTGGCGGTGCCACGCTGAACGGGCCGCGCCACATCTGGTGGAACTTCGTCGCGTCGTCGCGCGAACGGATCGAGGCCGCGAAACAGGAATGGCGCGAGGCGCGTTGGGGGCAAGGACGGTTCGACCTGCCGCCGGGCGACCGCGACGAACACATCCCCTTGCCGTGACGGAGAGACACATGCCCAAGACCCCCCACGAGGTGCTGGAGTTCTGGTTTTCGGACCAGATGCGCCCCTATTGGTTCGCCAAGTCGGACGACATCGACCGCGACATCGCCGCCCGTTTCAGCGACACCTACGAGGCCGCGCATGCCGGGCGGCTGGACGACTGGATGGACGCGCCCGACAGCGCGCTGGCTCTGGTGATCGTGCTGGACCAGTTCCCGCGCAACATCTATCGCGGCGGGCCGCGCAGCTTCGAATCGAACGACCTGGCGCTGCGCCACGCGCGGACCGCGCTGGACATGGGCCATGACGTGGGCCAGGCCCCCGACCGGCGGCAGTTCTTCTATCTGCCGTTCATGCACAGCGAGGATCTGGCCGACCAGACCCGGTCGGTGGCGCTGTACGAAGACCTGGGCAACGACCATTCGCTGCATTTCGCGCGCGAGCATCGCGACATCGTCGAACGCTTCGGCCGCTTTCCGCATCGCAACGCGATCCTGGGCCGCGACAGCACCCCCGAGGAGGCGGAGTTCCTGAAGACGCATAGCGGCTTCTGATCTTGCCGATGCGGCGCGGGCGTCCTAGCCTGCGCCGCATGGACAGCCTGCCCTGCTTTTACGCACCCGACACCGCCGCCCACGATCCCCGGTTCTGGATGCTGCGCGGGGTGCCGATGGCGAACAAGGAAACCGCCGAACGCGCGGACCGCCTGCTGGCGGGCATCGCCGCCGCGGGGTTGACCGCGACCGATCCGCCGGTGGCCGACCGCGCCCCGATGCACGCGGTTCACACGGCGCGCTATCTGCACTTTCTGGAAACCGCATGGGACGAATGGCAGACGGCCCCCGGCGCGGGGGCCGAGGTCGTGGCCAACCTGCATCCGCAGAAGGCCGACCAGACCTATCCGTCGGGGATCACCGGGCGGGCGGGCTGGCACATGGCCGATACCGGCTGTCCGCTTGGGCAGCACACCTATGCGGCGGCGCTGCGCGGGGTGGACACCGCGCTGGCGGCCACCCGCGCGGTGCTGGACGGGGCGGGCGCGGCCTATGCGCTGTGCCGTCCGCCGGGGCACCATGCCGATGCAGACACCGCGGCGGGGCACTGTTTCCTGAACAATTCCGCCATCGCCGCGCAGGCCCTGCGCGCGGCGCATGACCGGGTCGCCATCCTGGACATCGATGTCCATCACGGCAACGGCACGCAGCAGATCTTTTTTGACCGTGCCGACGTGCTGACCGTGTCCGTTCATGCCGATCCGGACGCGTTCTATCCCTTCTATCTGGGCCATGCGCATGAGGTGGGGCCGGCCGGCACAAACCTGAACCTGCCGCTGCCCCTGGGATCGGACGATGCCGTCTGGCTGGACGCCATCGACCGCGCGCTGGACCGCATCGCGGGTTTCGCGCCGGGCGCCCTGGTCCTGGCCCTGGGGCTGGACGCGCACGAGAACGACCCGTTTCGCGGGCTGCGCGTCACCACCCCGGGTTTCGCCCGCGCCGCCGCCCGCATCCGCGCCGCGGGCCTGCCCACCGTCATCGTCCAGGAGGGCGGCTATCTGTCCGAGGATCTGACGCACAACCTTGCCAGCTTTCTGCGGGGCTGGATCGGCACCGCCTGAGCGTTCTATAGCGGTCCGGGAACGGGGGACCCTCATGCGCATCTGCATCATCAACACGGGCGGCACGATCAGCAGCACGGGCCAGCCGCTGGCCCCCATGGCGGCGGACCGCTTTGCCCGCGCCGCGCACGACCTGCTGGGGCCGGCGCTGGCGGCGGCCCTGCCGGGGGACGCGCTGCATTTCGACACCGGGCTGCGGTTTTCGGATGACGGGCCCGGAACGCTGGACAGCACCGACCTGCGCCCGTCCGACTGGTGCCGGATCGCGCGGCGGGTGCTGGACCTCTATGCCGACCACGACGCCTTCGTGATCCTGCACGGCACCGACACGATGGATTACACCGGCGCGGCGCTGCCCCTGCTGCTGAACGTCTTCGACGATCTGGGGCTGGCCCGCGCGGCGCTGTCCAAGCCGGTGATCCTGACGGGCGCACAGCTGCCGCTGTTCACCGACACCCCCGCCGGGCTGGTCCTGAACGCGGGCAGCGATGCGCTGGCCAACCTGACCGGCGCACTGTCCTGCGCCCGCCTGCGCCTGCCCGAGGTCGCGATCTTCTTCGACGGACGCCTGCTGCGCGGGTGCCGCGCACTCAAGGTGTCGACGACACGCTTCGCGGCTTTCGACAGCCCGCATCTGGCGCCCCTGGCGGAACGCGGCATCGGCATCCGCCGGGGCACGGTCGCGCCCCTGCCCGGCCCCGCCGCCCCCGACCTTGCGCTGGACGCGCCCGCGGCCCATGCGCAGGCGATGGCCCAGCTGGACGCGGTGCAGGCCTGCATCGACGATCAGCGCGTGGTGCAGATCACGGCCGTGCCCGCCGATCACCGCGCCGCCGCCCCGATGCTGGCGCAGCAGGTGCGCGCGGCGCTGGACCAGGGCGCGACCGGCCTGCTGCTGGAGGGGTTCGGCCCCGGCAATGTCCCCGCAGGAGATGGCGCGATGGCGCAGGTGCTGGCGGATGCGGACGTGCCCGTGCTGATCGCCAGCCGGGTGATCGGCGGGCAGGTCGGCGCGTTCGATTATGCCGCCGGGGCCTGGATCGCGGCGACAGGCGCCGTCGCGGGGGGCGACATGACGCCCGTCGCGGCGCTGGCCAAGATGGTGGTCCTGACCGCGGCCGCGCCCCATCACGGGTGGGACCGCGCCACGCTGGCCGCCCTGCTGGCGCGCGGGCTGACCGGGGAATGCACGCCCACCGACCGGATGGACGGCCCGCTGTGGCCCGGACAGGTGCTGACCTGCGGCCCCGTGCGGCTGGAGAACGACCCCGATGCCGGGCCGCTGCTGATGCGGGGCGGCGCGGTCCTGTGGCAAGCGCCGGGGCCCGGCGTGCTGCGGATGCAGGGCGACCGGCTGGCGCTGATCGGTCACGACGGGGCGGTGCTGTGGTCCGGCCCCCCCGCCCCCGGCGCGGTGGCGATCCTGTCGGACGATCCTCCGGCGCTGCGCATGATCGACCCCGCCCATCGCGCCGCCCCCGTCACCGCGCTTGCGGGCTGACACCCGCCCGCGCTAGCAAGCCCCAGCAAGGAGACCCCGATGCCGCTGATCCATGTCCTGAACGGTCCGAACCTGAACCTGCTGGGCCAGCGCCAGCCCGAGGTCTATGGCCACGAGACGCTGGCCGATCTCGAGGCGCTGTGCCGCAAGGCCGCCGCCCCGCATGACATCCGCTTCCTGCAGTCGAACTGGGAAGGCCAGATCGTCGACTGGATCCACGAAGCCCGGCTGGAAGCCGCGGCCATCGTCATCAACCCGGCGGCACTGACCCATACCTCGGTCGCGGTGCTGGATGCGCTGAACGCCTTCGACGGCCCGGTGATCGAGGTCCATATCAGCCAGGTCCACAAGCGCGAGGCGTTCCGCCACCATTCGTTCGTGTCAAAGCGCGCCGACGGGGTGATCGCGGGGCTGGGGCTGAACGGCTATGCCGCAGCCCTGCGCCACGTGGCGGGCCTGATCGGCTGAGACGAAAAGACCGCCGGACCTGGCCGCAGGGAGGAGGGGGGCGGCAGGACCGGCGGCTTTCCGAAGTGTCCGTGGCCGGACCGGGAGGAGGACGCCACGAAGCATCTGCTTCATAGGTCCACCATGCGCCGGACCCGCGCCCCTGTCACCGCAGGCCGCGCCGCTTGGTCAACCGGGACGTGCGCTGCCACGGGACCGGGCGCAATTTGAGGGTATTGCCCGATCCTTGGGCACACCCCGCGCGAATCACCGCGCCGTCAGCGCCTCCAGATAGGTGCGCGACCACCAGGCGACATCGTGGTCCACCACGCCTTCCAGCAGGGCGGCATGGCGGTCGCGGCGTTCGGCTTGCGACATCCGCATCGCCTGGGCCATCGCGACGGCCAGATCATGCGGGTCGTGGGGGTTGATGATCAGCGCCTCGGCCATGGTCTCTGCGGCCCCGGCAAAGCGCGACAGGATCAGCACGCCCGGATCGTCGGGGTTCTGGGCGGCGACGTATTCCTTGGCGACCAGGTTCATCCCGTCGGCCAGCGGCGTGACCAACCCGATGCGCGCCTGCCGGTACAGCCCCGCCAGCACGGGACGCGGGAACGGCCGATGGATGAACCGGATCGGCGTCCAGTTCAACGTCGCGAACTGGCCGTTGATGCGTCCGGCCAGGTGTTCGGTCTCCTCCCGGATGTCCTGATAGGCTTCGACCTCGCCCCGCGTCGGGGGCGCGATCTGCAGGAACGAGATCTTCTCGTGCAGGTCGGGGATCTTTTCCAGCAGCAGCTGATAGGCCCGGAACCGCTGCGGGATGCCCTTGGAATAATCCAGCCGGTCGACGCCGATCATCATCTTGGCCCCGGTCAGCAGGCGCATGCGGTCGCTGTCGGGGGCGTCTGCCGCCTCGGTGATGAAGGCCGCGGCGTCGATGCCGATCGGAAAGACCTGCGTGCGGACCATGCGTCCCGACAGCCGGAAGCGGTCCGGCGCGACCTGATCGCCGTCCGCCAGCTGGCGCGCGCTTTCGGCAAAGGCGCCAAGGTCGCGTTCGGCCTGGAATCCCAGCAGATCGTAATGGGACAGCCAGTCGAACAGCTGCGCGGGGTTGGGCAGGGCCGCGCAATCGGCCGGACCCGGAAAGGGGATGTGCAGGAAATGGCCGATCGGGTTTTCCACCCCCAGGGCGCGCAGTTCGGCGGCCAGCGGGAACAGGTGATAATCCTGCACCCAGATCCGGTCATCCGGACGCAGGACCGGCAGCAGCATCCGCGCGATGCGCTGGTTCACCCGTGCATATCCATCCAGGTATTCGGGCCTGATGCGCATCAGGTTGGGGCGCCCATGACACAGCGGCCACAGGATGGAGTTGGAATAGCCCAGATAGTATTCGTCATGCTCTTGCGGGGTCAGGTCAAAGGACAGCCGTTGGAACGCCGCGCCCGGATGGTCCTGCAGGTCGGGCGCGGGATCGTCCGTCACCTCGCCCGAGAAACCCACCCACACCCCGCCGGAACTGCGCAGCGCATCCTCCAGCGCCACCACCAGCCCGCCCGAAGGGTCGTCCCCCAGCGGCAGGCGGTTCGAGACGACGATCAGGCGCGGTTCGGTGGACATGGGCATTCCTCAGTTCAGCGATGCGTCAAGCCAGGCGGCCAGCGCGGCAGGGTCGGACAATCGGTGATGCGCGGCGGTGGGACCGTCGCCGATCTTGATGGCAAAGCCGCCGCGGGCCTGCGCCTCGGCCATGGCGGGTTCGTCGGTGGTATCGTCGCCCGCAAAGACCGGCACGCGCCCGGCAAAGGGCTCAAGCGTCATCAGATGCGCCAGCGCGCTGTCCTTGCCGACGCCACCGGGGCGCAGCTCGACCGCCATCTTGGCGGGCTGCAGCACCAGATGCGGGTTCCGGTCGGCCAGATCCTGCATCACCTCCTCGACAAAGGCGCGCAGATCGGGGGCGTCCCGATAATGCAGTGCGACGCCATGGGGCTTTTCCTCGACCAGCAGGGCGGGATGGGGCGCGGCGGCGGCATGGGCCGCGGCATGAAGGGGGCCTGCGTCGAAATCCACCCGGTGCAGGGTCTGGATGCGGCCGGGGCGCAGCGACAGTTCGGCGCCGTGGCTGCCCGCCACGATGCCCTCGAACCCGTCCATATGTCCGCGCAGGTCGGCCACGTCGCGCCCCGAGATCAGCGCCACCGCACCCCCCTGCCGCCGGTACAGCGCCGCCAGCCGGTCGCGCAGCGCCTGCGTGACAACGACCGCATCGGGCCGGGGGGCGATGTCGACCAGGCAGCCGTCGAAATCCAGGAACAGGGCGGCGTCGGGGGCAAGCGGGGGTGGGGTCACGTCAGGCGGGCTCCGGCGATTGGGATATACCAAAGGGAACCCGTGACTCCCCCCGAGGGTTCACCGCCGCGTGAGGTTTTTTGACCGCCGACCCGCGCGCGTCAGTATTCGACCCCGGCCTGCGCCTTGATCCCAGACCGGAACGGATGCTTGACCTGGGTCATCTCGGTCACCAGGTCGGCGGCCTCGATCAGCGCGTCGGGGGCGCCGCGCCCGGTCAGCACCACATGGGTCATGGCGGGCTTTTCCGCCTGCAGAAAGGCCACCACCTCGGCCGCGTCCAGATAACCATAGCGCAGCGCGATGTTGATCTCGTCCAGCAGGACCATGCGGATGGCCGGGTCGCGGATCAGGG
>ENA-UOXB01001334-UOXB01001334.1-bioreactor-metagenome-genome-assembly--contig:-NODE-1334-length-11814-cov-9.931202_pt1 | contig 11814 bp, 11 predicted proteins | sample MGYA00238158_ERZ761615 | MGnify/ENA primary metagenome ERZ761615 (study PRJEB28904, sample SAMN06267902) | bioreactor metagenome | isolation source: Joint BioEnergy Institute, California, USA... | reverse complement strand
CTGGGCTGGGGCGGCTTCTGGTTCTGGGATCCGGTCGAGAACGCCAGCTTCATGCCCTGGTTGCTGGCCGCCGCGCTGCTGCATTCCGCCATCGTCGTCGAAAAGCGCGAGGCGTTGAAAAGCTGGACGATCCTTCTGGCGATCATGGCGTTCGGTTTCTCGCTGATCGGCACGTTCATCGTCCGATCGGGGGTCATCACCTCTGTCCACAGCTTCGCAAACGACCCGGAACGGGGGGTGTTCATCCTGGCGATCCTTGCGGTGTTCATCGGCGGCGCCCTGACGCTGTTCGCGGCCCGCGCGTCCGAGATGACCGCCAAGGGCGTCTTCGCCCCCCTGTCGCGCGAGGGCGCGCTGGTGCTGAACAACGTGCTGTTGGCCGTGTCGGCCTTTGTCGTGTTCATCGGCACGATCTGGCCGCTGGTGGCCGAGATGGTCTGGGGGCGGGTGCTTTCCGTGGGCCCGCCCTTCTTCAACCAGGCCTTCACGCCGTTCATGATCGTGCTGGCGATCGCCCTGCCCATCGGGTCGCTGATGCCGTGGAAACGTGCGACGCTGGCCCGCAGCCTGCGCCCGCTGCGCGGTCCGCTGATCCTTTCGGCGGCGATCATGATGCTGGTCTTTGCGGTGTCGACCGGCCATTCGGCGCTGGCCGTGATCGGGGCGGGGCTGGGATCCTGGCTGATCTTCGGCGCGCTGGCCGATCTGTGGCTGCGGACCGGCAGTTCCGGCGCGTCGCGCCTGTTGCGCCTGCCGCGTGCCGATTGGGGCAAGGCGGTCGCGCATTCCGGGCTGGGCGTCACCTTCGTGGCCGTGTCCCTGATCCAGGCCTGGCAGGTCGAGGATGTGCGCGTGGCACAGATCGACCAGCCCTTCGCGGTCGGCAGCTATGACCTGGTCCTGCGCGACGTGCGCCGGGCGGACGGACCCAACTATCTGGCCCAGAAGGCCGTGATCGAGGCCAGCCGCGACGGCAGCCCGGTCGCGACCCTCTCTCCGGAAAAGCGCGTCTATCCCGTCCAGGGGATGCCCACGACCGAGGCCGCGATCGATTACGGCTTCTGGCGCGATCTGTACGTTGTTCTGGGCGATGAACAGCCCGGCGGCGGATGGGCGGTGCGGACCTATATCAAGCCCTTTGCCAACTGGATCTGGGCGGGCTGTCTGATGATGGCCATCGGCGGGCTGATCAGCCTGACCGACCGGCGCTATCGCGTGGCGGCGGGTGCGGCCCGGCAGGCGCGCCCCGGCGCGGTCCCCGCGGAATGAGGGTCCGGGCCGCCGCACTGGCGCTGATCCTGACCGCCTGTCCGGTCCTGGCCGTCCAGCCCGACGAGGTCCTGCCCGACGCCGCGATGGAGGCACGCGCCCGCGAGATTTCGCAACAGCTGCGTTGCCCCGTCTGCCAGGGAGAGAACATCGACGAATCCAACGCGCCGATCAGCCGCGACCTGCGGCTCTACGTGCGCGAGCGTTTGCTGGAGGGCGACAGCAACGACCAGGTGATCGACGCGGTCGCCGACCGCTTTGGCGAATTCGTGCTGTTCAATCCGCGGCCCGATGGGGCGAACATGATCCTGTGGCTGGCCGCGCCCCTGATGGCGCTGGTCGCATTGCTGACCGCGGCCGGTTTCCTGCGCGCCCGCAACCGCCCGGCGCCCGAGGTCGAGGCCCTGGACCCCGACGAACGTCGGCGCCTGGCCGAGATCATGCGCGATCCCTGACGCCGGGTCGCGCTTTCACCGCCCGCGAATTTCGGCATGATCCCCGGAAACGGGAGGATGACATGAGCTTCGAGACCATTCAGTTCGCGGCAGCCGACGGCGTCGCCACGCTGACGCTGAACCGCCCCGCGGTGATGAATGCGCTGAACACCCGCATGCGGGCCGAGATCACGCAGGCGCTGACGACGCTGGCGCCCGATGTGCGTGCCGTGGTGATGACCGGGGCAGGCCGGGGGTTCTGTTCCGGGCAGGACCTGACCGATGCGGGTGCCGCCGCCGATCTGGAGCGCACCCTGCGCGAGGAGTACGAACCGATGCTGGCCGCGGTCACCACCTGTCCCGTGCCGGTCATCGCCGCGGTGAACGGGGTGGCGGCCGGGGCCGGGGCGAACCTGGCGCTGGCCGCCGACGTGGTGATCGCCGCGGAAAGCGCCAGCTTCATCCAGGCCTTCACCCGGATCGGGCTGATCCCGGATGCGGGCGGGACCTGGATCATCCCGCGGGCGGTCGGCATGGCGCGCGCGATGGGAATGATGCTGTTCGCCGAACCCGTGTCCGCGCGGCAGGCGGCGGACTGGGGGATGATCTGGCAGGCGCTGCCCGACGCCGATTTCGCCGCAGGGGTCGCGGCCCGGGCGCAGGCGCTGGCCAAGGGGCCGACCGGCGCGTTTCTGGCCATCAGGCAGGCACTGACGGCCTCGTTCGGGAACGACATGCAGGCGCAACTGGCGCTGGAGGCACGTCTGCAGGGGCAGGCCGGACGCAGTGCCGATTTCGCCGAAGGGGTGACGGCGTTCCTGGAAAAGCGGCCGGCGGTCTTTACCGGCCGCTAGGCGATCTGGCGAAAGACCGGCGCGGGCCCGCGATTATCAAAGAAGGGCACCGTGTCCGGCGCGGCCAGCGGCTGGTCATGCGGCAGGTCGCGGATCAGCGCCGTCAGTTCGGCCAGCACGACCTCGGTGATGAAGGGCAGGTCCAGCGCGCCTGCCTGATCCAGCGGCACCCAGTGCAGATGGGACAGCTCGTCGCAGGCGGCGCCGAAGTCATCGGGGTCGCCGGCGATGTCGGCCGCATCCGCGACGAAGAAATGCGCATCGAACCGGCGGGGTCGCCCCGGTGGCGTGATCGCCCGGAACAGATAGATCAGCGGACCCGCATCGGGGGTCAGACCTGCCTTGGCATGACCGGGCCAGCCGCAGGGTGCGCCCCCCGGACGGCCGATCAGCAGCCCCGTTTCTTCGGCCAGTTCGCGCAGGGCCGCGGCAGCGATGGCGTCGGGGGACAGGCCATCCTCCTGCAGCAGGCGCGCGCGGCAGGTCGGGCCAAGGGGACGGGCCAAGGCAACCTGCGCGTCCTCGGGGTCGACGGCCCCGCCGGGAAAGACGAATTTCGACGGCATGAAGGCCGCGCCGGCACCGCGCATGCCCATCAGGACCGACGCACCGCCCACGTCGCGGCGCACGACCAGGATCGTCGCTGCATCGCGGATGGCGACGCTCATGCCCGGCCGAACCCGTGCATGCGCCGTGCCCACTGCAACCCGACCATGGCGCCCTTGATCACCGGCAGCATCGCCAAAGACAGCACGATCGCCCCAAGGCCAAAGGACAGGATCATCGTCATGGCACTGGGGCGCCACGCGATGAAGGATGCCAGCAACAATGGCGCACCCAGATGCGACACGATCAGGATGGTCAGGTAGGCCGGGCCGTCGTCGGCCCGCTGGTGGTGCAGATCCTCGTGGCAATGGGGACAGGCATCCGCCACCTTGAGGTAGCTGGAGAACATCCGACCCTCTCCGCAGGCCGGGCAGCGGCCCCGCGCGCCACGCAGCATGGCCTGGCCCGTCGGGCGTTCGGGGGTCAGCGATGGGGTGATCTTGGCAGCATCTGTCATGACGGGGTCCTCTGCGGGCTTGGACCAAATCTAGGCGGCGGGGCGGCACATTGAAAGTCCCTCCTATGCCGCACGTTCCGCGCGCGAACAGACGACCTGGTTGCGCCCCGCAGCCTTGGCGGCCAGCAGCGCCCGGTCCGCACGCTCAAGCGCCACGCGCGCCAGCTGATCCGGCCAGATGTCGTCCGCGGGCGCGACCATGGCGACCCCGACCGACGCCGTCACCCGGATCGCGCCGCCGCCGGACAGGCCCGGCAGGCGTACGGGCCGCGCCTGCACGGCCAGCCGCAGCGCCTCGGCAATGCGGGCCGCGCGCACCGGGGGGCAGTTGCCCTGCACAGCCAGGAACTCCTCTCCGCCCATGCGGGCCGTCATGCCGTCCACGCCGATGGTATCGCGCAGACGCTGCGCGACCTCGGCCAGGACGGCATCGCCTGCGGTGTGACCATGGCAGTCATTCACCGCCTTGAAATGGTCCAGGTCGATGGCAAAGACCGCGAATCCCTGATGCGCCAGCATCGCGTCGCGCGCGATATCGGCCAGCTTGGGCAGGGCATAGCGGCGGTTGTACAGCCCGGTCAGCGGATCGGTCATCGCCCACAGCATATGGCGCTGAACCTCGGCCCGACGCTGGTCGCTCTTGGATTTGCGCGACAGCAGCATCTGCAGCGACACCGCCGCGGCCTCGGCCGTCGCAGCGGTGCACAGCGCGTCCGGCATCACGTCACCCGCCCCAAGATCCAGGGCGATGGCCGACAGCTCGGCCCGGTCAGGCCCGATGGCGATGACGAAGCCCGCATCCCGCGACCCTTGGCGCGATCGCAGTTCGGACAGCAGGCGCAGCCCGTCGCCACGCTCGCGGATATCGGCCGAGATCAGGTACAGGTCCGCCGTCCGCCCCGCGGATGCGGCGCCCAGCGCCTCGTCAGGATCGCGGATCTCGAACCTGCAGGGCATACGTTCGGACAGCATCTGCCGCCAGCGCCGCGCGCGGGTCTGGCTGTCCGCGATCAGTACGATCAACGGACGATCGGCATGGATGAAACCGGCCGGTGCCTCGGCCATGCCCATCCGGCTGGCCTGCGGGGCATCCGACTGGCGCAGAATGTTGCGGATCCGCGCCATCAGCATCTGGTCGTCGACGTCGGGTTCAAGCGTCGCGGTTGCCCCCGCCTGCAGCGCGGCCAGCCGCTGTTCGGGCCGGACCAGCATCAGCACCGGGATATCCGCCAGCCGCGGATCGCGCGACAGCCGCCCGCAGATGTCGATGGCCGATCCCTCGGGGAAGTTTCCCAGGATGATCAGGTCAGGCAGGGCCGCGTCCAGTTCCTGCATCAGCTGCGCGGCCGAGGCGACCGCGGCCACGTCATAGCGCACGGCGGACAGCCGGACCTTCAACGTGATCCGCGCCGTCGCTATGCCATCTGCAACCATGATACGTGCCGTCATCGATCTATCCAGAAATCCGACATCTTCATTTCAATTTCACCTAAAATGCTTAACAAAGAGTTTCTGGTGCAGGCCAGCTCACGAAATTGCGATACGGATGGAAAAATGGCGTATTCGGCCCAGCAGGCCGCCGATCTGGCGACGCAGACGCTGATCCTGTTGGCCGATCGGCCGCAGGATCTGGCGCAGTTCATGGAGGCCGCCGGCCTGCAGCCCGCCGATATCCGCAATTTCGCCAGCCGTCCTGACATCGCCCTGTTCCTGCTTGATTTTCTGGTCGAGGACGATGACCGCCTGTGCAGCTTTGCCGACAGCCTTGGCGTGCGTCCGGGCGACATCATGACGGCTCGCACGGCCCTGTCGGGACCGGGCAGCTATGGCTGGGAGGCCGACTAGACCTTTTTCCATCGGCGCTTTCCGATTTGTTTACGCCCTGCCGCTAGTTTCGGTTCGAATCGAGGTGGGCATGAAAAGTCTGATCAATCGCGCGATCGAAGAATTCCTCCGCGCCACGTATGGTGAAGACCTGGTCCAGTCCGTCGCCGACGAGGAGGCCGTGGCCGTCGGTCGACTGGCGCCGCTTGGCGCCGGGTTCGGGACGGGTGCGCTGGAACGCGCCGCGTTCCGCCTGTCGAAACCGCTGCCCGAGATGTTCGAGGATCTGGGCGGATGGATGACGCGCATCGAGCCTGTGCGGCGCCTGCTGCGGTTTTCGGGCCGCGACTTCAAGGATTTCCTGCTGCGTCTTGAGGAGCTGCCCGGTCGCGCGCATCTGGTCCTGCCCGACCTGGAGGTTCCGCGCCTGCAGGTCGAGGCGGAGGATCAGTCCGTCTGGCTGGTCATGCTGGAACCCGACCCGGTGTGGCAGCATCTTCTGGTCGGGCTGATCCGCGGCATGGCTGACGATTACGGCGCGCTGTGCCTCATCTCGGTCGAGGGGCTGTCCATCCGCATCGACATCTGGGACGAACAGTTCTTCGAGGGCCGCATCTTCAGCCTGCAGGGGGCGCAGCTGAGCGGCGCGGTGTCGTCGTGACGGGCCCGACCATGTCCGCCCAGGCGCTTGGGCAGCTGCTGCCCATGCACCTGTGGCTGTCGGCCTGCGGCAAGGTCCTGTCCGTCGGGCCGACGCTGTCCAAGCTGATCCCCGACCTGGCAGACGGGCTGGCGGACAGGTTGGTCAGTGGGCGCGCGGGGCAGGGGCCCTGTCCGCTGCAGGCGATCCGCACCGCAGTCGAACACCGCCGCCGCCTGTTCCTGCGCGTGGTCCAGTCGCGCGACCTGGTGTTGCGCGGCCATGGCGTGCAGGTCGATGATGGGACGCTGCTGGTCAATCTGGGTTTCGGGATCGGCCTTCATCGTGCGATTCGTGCTGCGGGGCTGACGGATGACGATTTTGCGCCCTCAGAACTGGCAATGGAACTGCTGTTCCTGCACGAGGCCAACCGCGGCGTCCTGACCGAACTGTCGCGCTTCAACACCCAACTGGCACAATCGCGGGAACTGGCCCTTCTGCAGGCGCAGACCGATCCGCTGACCGGCCTGCAGAATCGCCGCGGGCTGGAGATCGCGCTGTCCCTGTCGCTGCGCACGGCCGACTTCGCGGACGAGGTCGCGCATCCCTTTGCCATCGCGCATCTGGACCTGGACCATTTCAAGCAGGTCAACGACCAGCTGGGGCACCAGGCGGGGGACGACCTGCTGCGGGCGGTCGGTGCGGTCCTGCGCAGCCATATCCGCAAGGCCGACACGGCGGCGCGGATCGGGGGTGACGAATTCGTCCTGATCCTGCGGGGCATGACATCGCGGGCCGCCCTGCAGCAGCTTGCCGACCGGATCATCGTGGCGATCCGGGCGCTGTCGCCGCCGGAACTGACCGATCTGCAGGTTTCGGCCAGCCTGGGCATCCTGGTCTGGCATCCCGGCGGTCCGGACCAGCCGGAGCAGGTCCTGGCGATGGCGGACAAGGCCCTCTACCTGTCCAAGGGGGCGGGGCGCGGGCGGGCGACGATCATCTAGGGTCAACCGGCATCCCGTCGCCTGTTTCCTGTGCATTCCCGAAATTTTTCGTGCGCTAACATGACTTGTGTCGCCCTGCCGACAGTTCCGGAATGAACTGTCCAATAGACCGGTGATGCGGGTCGAGAGTGTGGTACCTCGTGGACTGTAACCAGTGATGGCACACTTGATCCGCCACCGCCGCGTGCGGGGACCTTGGTTGACCTGACGAAAACCTCTGTTCCTGCGCGGTCATGTCGATATACTTGGTCCTGCATCGATCATCGGGCAGGGGACATGCAGGCAGTTACCCCACGGACGACTTCGGCCAAGGGCAGGGCACCTGTCCAGATCCCCGACCTGCTGTCGATCCTGACGCGCCTGAAGCCTGCGCTGATCGCCGATCTGGACAAGCCTCAGCTGGCGGCCCTGGTGGCTGAAGCTGCCCTCGTTCATATCCGTCGCCCCAGGGACATTCTGCGCCAAGGCGAGCCTGCCGACTGGATCTATCTGATCATCAAGGGCCGGATCGAGGTCAACTATCTGGATATCAACGGAAATCGCGTGATGGCCCATCTTGCCGTTCCCGGCGAGGTGCTGGGAGAGGTCGAGCAGTTTTCCGGCCGGACCTGCGCGGCAAGCTGCACCACGCTGCCGGACACGACGGTGATGCTGCTGGATGCGGCAATGATCCTGCGACACGTTCCGGCCGACCTGCTGATGCGCAACTTTGCCAAGATCTTTCACGACCGCCTGACGCGGGACAACCGCCAGCACTCGGTCGCGATGTTCTATGCCGCCGAAGATCGCATCCGGATCAACCTGTTGACCATGACCAGCGCCGAATCTCCGCAGATCCAGCTGAGCCAGACCGATCTGGCGGCGATCGCCGGATGCTCGCGCCAGACCGTCAACAAGACGCTGTCGCAACTGCGCGCCGAAGGCATCGTCGAGATGGGGCGCGGAGAGATCCGGGTCCTGGACCGCGCCCGGCTCAAGTCCGCACGCCCCGGCTGCGACCAGGTCCTGCCCGACGAGGGGTTCGCCCGCATCCCCGATGCCGCCATGCCCATCGTGGTCATGCCGAAAGCGTGACCGGCAATCGGCCGCAAGGGGCTGAGAATGCGGGCAATCTGCGGTTATCTGGGGCCAGTCCCTCAGCGCCACCCGGAGACCGCATGGCCCACGACCCCAACGCCGCCCCCGTCCCAGACCGCAGCCATGACCGCGTCGGCGACCGCTATGCCCGAGAGTTGGAGCGGCACCTGGACTGGCTGGACAGTTTCACCTCGACCGCGCTTGGGGTGCTGTCGGCCGCATCGGGCATCTATACCTATCTTGGGGTGCGGACGCTGCTGGACGATCCGGGCCTGTGGACGACCTTTGCGGCGCTGGCCTATTCCATCGCGGTGTCGGTGGGCATCTTCGTCTTCTGGTCCTACATGCTGCGGCTGTTGCCGGCGGTCCGCTCGGCCGCATCGCGGGTCGGCCTGCTGCTGACGATGGCGCTTGGATCGGTGGCGATCGTCGCGATGTCGTCCTGGCTGAACGCCGCCGCGCTGGCAGGGACGGCCGCGGTCGAGACGCACATGGCGGCCACCGTGCAGACCTATCAGACCTCGCTGGAACGCGCGCATGCAAACGCGGTGGCGGGGCAGGCGCTGTCGCGCGACGTGGCCCGGGTGCGGCAAAGCTTTGCGGACCTGTCCGAGCAGGAGGCGGGCGGCACCCTGTCCGGCTTTTCCGGTCGCGGCGCGGTCTTTCGGGTGCTGACCCAGAAGGGCGCCGAACTGCAGGCGCTGGAGGACCAGCTGCTGGCCGCCGAAGCCCCCATCGAGGAGACCTTCGCGCAGGGGAACACCATCCTGTCCCGGATGCGCGGCACCTCGGTCGAGCCGGGACCGCTGGAGGATCGCACGGTCCGCTTTTCCGAAGACGCCGTCCAGCTGGCTGGTCTGATCACGCAGCTGCGCCAGCTGAACCCGGCGCCGCTGGTCGGACGCGCCGCGCAGGACCTGGCCGATGCGGTCGTGCTGCCCGAACTGGACGGCAGCACCGAGGCCACGCGCGCGGGCCAGTCCAGCACCATCACCTCTGTCCTGTCGCTGGTCGAACAGCGCGCCACCACCCTGGCGCAGGCCGCGACCGAGGTGATGTCCCTGCCGCAGGTGGACGAGGCCCTCTATACGCCCATGTCGGCCGCGGACGCGGTCATCGCCTATGCCGGCAACTTCGTTCCCGCATGGGCAGGCGCCATCGCCATCGACCTGCTGCCCGCGGTGCTGGTCTTCATCATCATGGTCGTGCAGGCCGCGATCCGATCCGGCCGCGGAGAGGGGCACAGCGACGAACGCATGACAGTCGGAGAGCTGCGTGCGGCGCTTGCGGCCTCTGACCTGCTGCGTCAGATCGATGCCGCACCGCCGCCCGCCGCCGACACTTCGCGGCGCGAGGGCTAGCCGATGGGGCTGTTCTCCTCCCCGCACAAGGTGGTGCGGGCCGTGTTGGTGTCGCAGGTGCTGCTGGCGGGCGCCATCGTCGGCCTGGACCTGATGCGCGCACCGGGATCGGCCGCGCCGGGGTTGTACGCCCCGCCCGCACAGGGGCCAAGCGTGCGCCCCTATCGCCCCGACCTGCGCCCGTCGGACCCGTCGCAGCCGGGCGGCCCCGCCATGCGCGCCATGCCCGAGGCGCTGGAATTCGATCAGGCCGATGACGCGATCACCATCGCGGGCCAGATCGCGCCGGGCGATGCGGACCGCTTTGCCGCCTGGCTGGACCGGACACGCCCGACGGCGACGCAGGTGACGCTGGACAGTTCGGGCGGATCGGTGTCCGACGCGCTGGCCATCGGGCGCACGATCCGCGCGGCGGGCTATGCGACCCGCGTGGGCGACGGGGCGGTCTGCCTGTCGGCCTGCCCCTATATCCTGGCGGGCGGCGCCACGCGGCAGGTGGCAGCAGGCGGCGTGGTGGGGGTCCACCAGCATTATTTCGGCCAGAACACGATCCTGCCCGCCTTCATGGCGGTCAGCGACCTGCAGCGCGCGCAGGCGGGGGTGATGGATTACCTGGTGCAGATGGGGGTCGATCTGCGGCTGATGACCTATGCCCTGCGCACCCCTCCGGCCGAGATCAACGTGCTGGAGCCGGAGCTGATGGCGGAACTGGGCCTGACCACGCCGGCCGAAGGCTGAACGATCGATCGGTGGTGGTGCGGGTAGAGGGACTTGAACCCCCACGCCTTGCGGCGCCAGAACCTAAATCTGGTGCGTCTGCCAATTTCGCCATACCCGCGCTGTCCGCGATCTAGCAAATGGCTGCGGGCAGTGCGAGGGGAAAAATCACCCGTCCCATTCGGCGATGACGGGGGCCAGCCCGTCGATCAGATCGTCCGCGATCAGCCCCGGCCCATGCCGGCGCGCGACCGCCCCGTGCAGGCGTACCCCAAGGCAGGCCGCATCGAATGCCGGCAGGCCGCGCGCCAACAGGCCGGTGATGATCCCCGCCAGAACATCCCCCGATCCGGCGGTGGCAAGCCAGGGAATATGCGGGTCCGAATGGATCGCCACCCGTCCTTGCGGGTCGGCGATGACCGTGTCCGGCCCCTTCAACACGATCACCGCGCCGATGCGCCGCGCCGCCTCGCGCAGGATCGCGGGTTTGGGGCGGGAGGGTGTGTCGGTGGACAGCTGGTCGGCAAGATCGGGGAACAGCCGGGCGAATTCGCCGCCATGCGGGGTCAGCACGCAATCCGGTGGCAAGGCGCCGGGTGCCTTGGCCAACGCGGTCAGCGCATCGGCGTCCAGGACCGTCGGCCGCGCCGCAGCCCGCACGGCGTCCAGCAGCGCCGCTGCCCGCGTGACGCCGCAGCCCGGCCCGATGCACAGCGCCATCCCGCGGCGGTCGGACGCCAGCTGTGCCAGGGCATCCGCATCGTCGACCGCGCGCCGCATCAGCGCGTCGGGGGGAAGGGCGTGTTCCGCCATCGCCGCCGCAGGGGGCGCCAGCGTCACCAGTCCCGCGCCGACGCGCAGCGTTGCCCGCGCCGCCAGACGGGCCGCACCCCCCGCGCCGGGACCGCCGGCCACCACCAGTGCAGCGCCGTGGTCGTATTTGTGGCCACCCGACCCCTGCTTGCGCAGCCACGCACCCCGCCCATCGTCGGCCCTGCGCCGGGGGTCCGCAATATCGAACCGCGGCCACGCTGCGGTCAACCGTGCCAAGCCGCCCGCACGAAACGCGCCCAGCCCAATATCGGCGATGACCAACGTGCCGCAGACCGTGGGTCCATGTTCCAGCAGGTGCCCCGGCTTGGGGCTGTCAAACGCCACGGTCAATGTGGCCCGGGGTGCCGCTGCGGGCAGGGCACCCCGGCCCATGCCCAGCATGACGCCGCTGTCCAGGCACAGCCCGCTTGGCGCATCGACGGCGACGATGGGGCGGCCCGCATCTGCAAACCTGCACAGGATCGCCGCGATCTGCCCGTCCGGCGGGCGCGTCAGGCCGGTGCCCAGCATCGCGTCGACATAAAGGTCGGGCCGATCCAGCTGCCCCGCCTCCAGCGGAAGGACGGGCCCCGGCCAGCGAGCCCGCGCCGCGGCCGCATCGCTGCCTGCGCGCAGAAGCATGCCCAGGACGCGTACCGACCAGCCTGCCTGCGCCAGCGCCTGTGCCACGACATAGCCGTCGCCGCCGTTCGCCCCGGGTCCGCACAGGACCGTGGCGCGTCCAGGCTTGGGCCAGC
>ENA-UOXB01001331-UOXB01001331.1-bioreactor-metagenome-genome-assembly--contig:-NODE-1331-length-11832-cov-8.485608_pt1 | contig 11832 bp, 10 predicted proteins | sample MGYA00238158_ERZ761615 | MGnify/ENA primary metagenome ERZ761615 (study PRJEB28904, sample SAMN06267902) | bioreactor metagenome | isolation source: Joint BioEnergy Institute, California, USA... | reverse complement strand
TTGGTCTATCGTAGACGGCGTTGATGTGTCATCAGATTTCTCAAAAGAGAAAATGGCGGCAACTGAGCAAGAGCTTAGCGAAGAGCGTGATGCGGTAGCACATTTACTACCATAAGCAGATCATTTTGCTTTATTGATAGAAAAAAGCCCTCTACTATTTGAGGGCTTTTTTGTGTTTATGACATTTAAGATTGAATTTATAGCATTCATCATAAATCGTTAACACAATTGATAACGTTAGATTAACGTTGCTTAACAGCTTTTATAAGAAAGCTTGCTACAATCGATAGGGTAGTTTCAATAATAAGCACAATTAAATCTGCACCATCTAAGGAGAAGAGTATGTTGGGTGAACCTGATTATAATATGAATGAGTTATTTGCACAGTTGGGACTGGAAAGTTCTGACGAAGCCATTGATAAATTTATTGAAGAAAACCAAATGGCAAAAGAAGAAAAGCTAACAGAATCTCCCATTTGGACTGACAATCAGCGCGCTTTTTTAAATGAAGAATGGCATAAAGATGCAGCTTGGGTAGAAATCATCGACGAGTTAAACGTACGTTTACACCCACATTATGATGCTTAAATAGCAAGTCATTAATAATGAATAATTGCTAATACTGATAAATGAGTAATTAAAAAACCCACAATCTAAAAGGCTTGTGGGTTTTTTCTGTTTAAACTTTTTGATTTATCAATCAGATGTTTTGTTTAATCTGTCTTTTGCTGTGAGCGCCACTCGAGCAGATCAGCGACATCCTGATGGATACCGGCTTTAAGCGCCTCTAAGCCATCATAGCGGCGTTCACCATGCAAATAATGCAAAAAGCGTACTTGTAACGTCAGCCCATATAAATCTGCCTGTAACTCGGGGAAATGGACTTCTAAGCGCCAACTATGCGCTTTATCAACAGAGGGTCTGGTGCCAATATTGGCCGTACCAAATAAACTGTCTGGACGTAGACCCGCCACGCCAGTTTTGCCAGCGTCTGCCCGTGCAATCAAGCCATCAGTAATTACATTACCCTCATTATCAAGACTAACAACATCCACTGCAAAAATACCATGTAAGGCAGGCTTTAGACGATTTAGATCAATATTAGCGGTAGGGAAGGCCAGCGTACGGCCAATTTTATCGCCACCAACCACCATCCCTGTAATGGCATATTCGCGGCCAAGTAACGCATTGGCAGCGTCTAAGTCACCAGCTAATAATAGGTCACGAATGCGAGTGGAGCTGATGCGATCTGCTTCGGCGCTATCATCGGTAACCGTATGCAAATTGGTCACGTGTAAGCCGTAATCTCTTAAGAATTGACTGTCGCCTGTGCGATCGTGACCAAAGCGAAAGTCATCGCCCAATACCAACGCCTTAACGTTCAAGCGCAAGGCTAAAATATCGGCAAACGCTTGCGCTGATAGTGAGCGAAAGTCCGTGTCAAAGCCTGCTACTATCAGGGTCTCGACCCCATATTCTGCCAACAACGCTTGTTTTTCTGCCAGATTGGTTAAGCGGGCAGGTGCCGTGTCTGGCGCAAAAAACTCACGAGGCTGCGGCTCAAATATCATGACAGCCGCCCCAAGGTTTTGCGTATGGGCAATCTCGCGAACTTGGCTTAGCATAGCTTGATGACCAAGGTGGACGCCATCAAAATTGCCGATAGTGAGCACACAAGGCGCTAGGTCTACTGAGCTAGTATTTGTAGATAAAACACTTGGCGACGCAATCAGTTGCTCAAGAAAATAGGTGTTCATAAATTTTCAGCTATGATAGATAAGACCAGATAAAAAAAGAAAAAACACAACCATATTAATCATCGATGTGTCTAAAACCAGCCATTATAAAGTAAAATGACCATACTAACATCTTATAGTCTGCTCAGCAGATAAGTATGACATCGTCATTGTCTTAAAATATGATGAGTCTTTCATGACAGCGATGATACATTGCCTGTATTCATAAATTATTATAAATGATGCCACTCACTCTGGAGGTTTTATGTCCAATGCGGCCTTGAGCGCTACGCCGTTTAAATTGTCAGTCGATAAGCCTGACGATCCGTTTGTCGTACAGCGCGCTGGTAAAGATGACTTACCTGAAATTTTAGCTATTTATAATCAAACCATTGCAGGTAAGCAGGCGACAGCCAATCTTGCACCAGTGACTTGTGAAGAGCGTATGGACTGGTTTGATGAGCATTTGAACAATCCGGCGCGCCCTATCTATATCGTTAGAGCTGAGACAAAAGACGTTGGTAATATAGAATCAGAAGCTCTATTAGAAACATTGTCGCCCATCGTCGCATGGGGTAGCTTTAGTGATCTATACGCACGTACGGCTTATCATATCAGCACCGAAATCAGTATTTACTTAAATAAAGACAATCATGGGCAAGGGCTGGGCAGCGCCTTGACGAGCTGGATGCTTACGCAAGCGCCGCACCTTGGCATTCACAATATTGTCGCGCTGGTATTCGCTCATAATAAACCAAGCTTAGGGTTGTTTCGCAAGCTTGGTTTTGAGCAATGGGGATATATGCCAAAGGTATGCGACATGCAAGGCTTCATCGCTGATGTGGTCATGCTTGGTAAAGCGGTAACCTCAGATGAGGCAATAGCAGCTACACCTATATCAGATAAAGCCAATGAGAAGATTTAACCCAAAATTTTCCATTGACCGTCTATCTTTTGTAGCTCATAAGTCAAGGGGGCAGGCTCGCTCTGTCCTCTGAGCATAAGCTCTCCTGTAATGGTAGCACGGGTTTTGTCTGCATTGTACTTAGTATCAGTGATGGTAACGCCATCAACGGTTTGCTCAAAAGCAGATTGGGTCTTGCCAAGCTCTTCTTCAAAGTTTGCCATATCTACTTTGTAATAGCCTGCAGATTTTTTTACGTCCCCTTGGTACAAGCTGTCTAATGCTTGCTTGACCGTGTCTTCTGGTGTTCCAGCTTGAGTTGGGTTAGTGACGAGACTTTTTTGCTGGCTAGAAGCGGTTTGATTAGTGCTCGATGATGGGGCAACAGTAGCAGTCGTGTCACTCGTACTGCTATCTGTATTGACCGTTTCTGTTTGGGCAGCATTATTTTGTGATGAAGAAGCTTCTGGCGTTGCAGCGGCTGCTGCGTCATCCGTCGTGGTGGCTGCGTTTGTATTGTCTGCTTCGACATTGTCATTATTGCTACAACCACTTAAAAGCAGTCCAGTACTCAGCAGACCAGTTGCACATATTATTGGTAAACGTTGCAATTTAAAGCGTTTCATCGTCATATCGAACCTCAATATTCAGTTATTCATTAATGCTCGATTATGACAATGTTTCGCCTCGTAAGTTGTCAATTCTCATACCAAGCTTGTTTTGGTTTCGTAAGCCAAGCCTATACCTAATGTATTTGTTCAGTTTTACCCGTGTTTGAGTTGGCGAGGACGAAAACCCGTTGACAACAGTACCACACCATATACCAAGGCGCCCACGGCACACATGATAAGTAGGGCAACTATCCGTCGCCACTGAGCATCATCAGTGGGAAAATAGGGCAGCATCAAATACAGCACACCGACCATAGACGCTGTCGAAACGACAAACTGACTAAACAGCTTTTTCCAATGACTGCCAAAGCGAAAGATTTCACGTTTATGCAAAAAGTAATACAACAATCCTGCATTAACGAAGGCCGCTCCCGTAGTAGCCAATGCCAAGCCACCGTGCAGCGGTATCTCTAAAAAGTAAAATATACCAATAAAAATCACACTAAAAATCATGTTGGCAAAGACGGAGATGATGCCAATTTTGACGGGCGTTTTGGTGTCTTGACGCGCAAAAAAGGCGGGTGCAAAGATTTTTATTAGCATAAATCCTAAGATACCGCCTGCCATACTTCGTAGCGCCAACGAGCTCATTTGTGCATCACGTAAGGTAAATTCACCGCGCAAAAACAGAGCTTGCATCAAGACATCTGATAGGATGAATAAGGCGGCTGAGGCTGGCACACCTACCAAGATAATTAAGCGCGCGGCCCAATCGATGGTTTTTTTGAAGTTAACATCGTCTTTTTGTGCTTCACTTTTCGACAGACTTGGCAAAATGACCGTGCCAATCGCCACACCAATCAAGCCCAAGGGCAGCTCACTCATGCGCTCAGCAGCATACAACCAAGAAACTGAGCCGCCAATCATTAAGGACGCAAAAATTGTATTTAACATTAAATTAATCTGAGTGACAGACACGCCAAAGATAGCAGGTAGCATCAGCTTTAATATACGGCGCACGCCTTCATGCTGAAAATCAATCTTTGGTGCCACGAGTAGTTTTTGTTGCCACAGCTGCGGCAGTTGTATCAAGAGCTGTAGTAAACCTGCAATAGCAACAGAGTAACCAAGTGCCATAATAGGTATGTCGAACATGGGCGCAAAAATGAGCGCACCACCAATCATACACAAGTTTAATAATACTGGTGCAAACGCAGGCGCGGCAAAACGTCCATAGCTTTGTAAAATACCACTGGCAAATGCTGTCATGGAGATAAATAGCAAGTAAGGAAAGGTCAAACGCAGCAGTTCAGCGGTAATGGCAAACTTATCTGGTTGATCGGCAAATCCTGGTGCAAACAAGGTCACCACCCAAGGCGCGATTAAAATCACCACCACCGTGAGCATAGATAGAATCAGCAGCAGAGCCCCTGAGGTACGACTGACTAAAATCTGTACCTGTTGCAAGCTGTATTTTTCTTTATACTCAGAGAGCACAGGAACGAAAGCTTGGCTAAAAGCGCCTTCTGCAAACAGTCGACGCAAAAAATTGGGTATCTTAAAGGCCACCAAAAAGGCATCCATCAAGCCGCCTGCGCCAAAAACACCTAACAATACGACATCGCGTACCAAACCTAAAATTCGAGACAACATGGTCATACTGCTGACCACCATGGTTGAACGAAATAACCGACTTTTTGCCATGAGAACCTATTTTGCCAAGTTGTTTATTAGTGGTTGTTTACTAATGGTTGTTTGCTGATTGACGGGTGTCGAAAACTGACGAATTATAGCACTTTCATCTCTGAGATAAATGGATTGGATGTGGAAATGGTGAGCGCTTATAGTTGGGGCTATTGAGCCTAGTAGGTACTATTTATTCGAGTTTTTGGCAATTAGCTCACGTAACCTTGTCCACTCAAAATAATCGCCAGGGTCCGTTTTGCGACCAGGGGCAATGTCGCTATGCCCCGTCAAGTGTCGCCACGTTTTAGGATAAGCCTTGTATATCGTAGCAATGACTTGCGCCAGCGTCTCATATTGCACATCAGTAAAGGACACAAAATCTGACCCTTCAAGCTCAATACCAATGCTATAATCATTACATTCAGGTCGACCCAAATAGCTCGATCTACCCGCATGCCATGCTCTCTTGTCAAAATTTACAAACTGAGTCATTGTCCCATCACGCTCAATAAATAAATGCGCTGAGACCTCTGCGCCTTGAATGGTTTGAAAATACGGATGGGCATTCCAGTCCAATTGATTGGTAAACAGCGCTTTGACATAGTGGATACCGTCCGCACCGCTGGCCCCAAATTCATTGGGCGGTAAGCTGATATTATGAATGACGATGGTATCAATTATCGTATCTGCTGGTCGTGTATTGTGGTTAGGCGAGGCAATCCAATTAGCCGTTGATATTTGACCATCGGTAATGATCATGGGTGATGCGTTAGGCATAGTATTCTCTTTTAGTCGTTTATTAGCGGATAGGCGACGAGCGTTTTTTAAAATATATAAGTAGATGACCCGGCAAATATTGTTGGCGGTTAGTCAGCCCCAATCGCGCCATCAGCGTGTGAATCATAACGTGTGAGGTATTACCCCCATGTCTATAAAGCCCATCTCTTCATCGGTAGATTGTACCTTAACCACCACAGGCCAGCGAGTTCGTTTGCCGCTTGCTATTGCAGGCGTGCTTCTCTCAGTTCAAGCTCAGGCGTTTTTACCAACGCCGCTTTCGGTAATAGAAAATGGCGAGTCAACGTCCGCACTGCAAGTTACTGCCAATGATTCATTAGACAATCGCATTCAAAAAGAGGCTCAAGACACCAAGAGCAATGCGGCTGACCAATTATTGGTTAAGTGGCGCGAGCAAGTCCAAACAGAAAATCTTGCCCAGCATACGACATGGCGACGTTTATTGTATTTTATCGATGATCAAAAAAACCTATTAGGCAAAAAGAAAAATGTCAGTGTCGTTGATGACCCAAGCTTCTTTTTGAGCGAGAAGGGGCATCAAGACTCGGGCGCAGAGCTTGATAGGTTGCTCGTTGTACTTGCTGGCAAGCTTGCCACATCTGCTAATACGACATCTGCCAGTATTAGTGCTCAAACAAATTCTGCTCAAATAAACGCGACATTGTGCCGTTTTCCAGCGCGCGTCAAATGGCTGACTGAGCAGTTGCATATTGATGAGGCAGATGTGCAAGTCGACTGTCCAGAGCTTGATGAGTGGACGCAAAAGCTTGCACCCGAGCAGCTGTCCATTATGTTTGCGCAGGAGTATTTAGACAACCCAACGTCAGCCTTTGCTCATACATTATTACGTATCGACTCAAAAGCAAGCGTCGCTGATCCAAGCCAAATTCATCATGCTTACGCCCTTAATTATACGGTGGATGGCGATCCATCAGACAACTTTCCAGTCTATGCCGTCAAATCTATGATTGGCGGTTATGACAATGCGATTGAGATTGACCCTTATCCAGAAAGATTTGCCAAATATATAAAAGACGATGAGCGTGATGCGTGGACATATCAGTTGGATTTGACGACAAGTGAGGTGCAACAAATCATCCGGCATGTTTGGGAAACCAAAGATTTAGATATGCCTTATTATTTTGCTACCGATAATTGTGCCTCTGAAATTTTACGCTTGATTGACGTGGTGCGTCCGCAGCAGCATTTATTAAGACAGCTGCCTTATGTGGTGATTCCATCAGACGTGGTGCAGCTACTTAATAATGAAAATCTACTTGCCAGCACGACCTACACACCTGCTGATAGCACGCTGCGTCAAGCACAACTTAATGAAAGTAGGCAGCAGCGTAATCAATTGGGCTATCATGACAGTGCCAAGCAGACCTTTAATGAAATTAAATCGGCGCAGCTAAATCCTGTATCGAGTATGTCTGCCGATGGTAAAACACTGCTAAAACCTTCTATTATGCCCTCGGACAACAATCCTATAGACAGACATCCCTTGCAACTTGGCCGTATTGGTATTGGTCAGCGCGGTGAGAATAACTATATCGATGTTGGATTGCGGGCAGGCTATCATGATACGCTTGATCGTCCCTCAGGCTTCCCTCAATTTTTTGATTTAGAAGGCGCATCCGCGACTTTACGCCTTTATGATAAGGATAATAATAGAGCCAACCAGCCAGACAGTGTGGTCTTACAGAACCTTACCTTAGTACGTGGACGTTCTTTTAATCCTATTAATTCTGCCAAAAAAGGCAAAACGTGGGGCGCGACCATAGAGGCCACGCGTGTCAATGATGGCTCGCAGCAAGAAGGCGACGATCACTTGGTCGGTAGTTTGGGGTACGAAACAGGTTGGTCATGGGCGTTTGGTACGCCTAGAGCAAACACAGGTGAGATGCCGCCGCAGCTATGCTATACCTTTTTGTCAGGAACGGCGCAAACGGGACGCGGTCTTAATAAAGGCTTTCGCGTAGGTACGGGTGTAAATGCAGGCTGCCGTTATCAGATTAACAATCAGTTACGTGCGCAGGCTGAATTGCAACTGCCATATTGGTATCATGGCAGCAGCGATGAGCCTGATGTCCGCGGACATTACTGGCAGCCAATATCGACTTTGGGTCTACAATACGATATCGATAAAAAACAAGCATTGCGCCTAAATGCCAACTATGACTGGCAAAAACGCGTCGATGCCAATGATGACGTACAGCTATCGTACAGACGATACTTTTAGACGTTTGGCTTTTAGAAGTGTGACAAAGGTAAAGGTGTGATATGAATAAAAAGTTACTGATTGTGGGTCAAGGTGATATCGGTTTGCCCGTGACCAATAAGCTTGCAAAGGACGATCTAAACGTCACAGGGCTGGCACGCGGCGCGCGTCAGCAGTACGCTTTGGATGATAAAGCGGCTTTTATGCAAGCAGATGCAGTGACGCTTAGTGCTAAACAGCTCCAAGACTTTACTCATATTGCAATTATTGTGACGCCTGATGAGTATTCGGCTAGCGGATATCAAAATAGCTATTTGGCAATCAATCAGCATTTTGCCAAACTTGCCAGTCAATTAACCAAGCTTGAGCGCATCGTGTTTATTTCATCAACGGGCGTTTATGGACAAGATGATGGCGAATGGATTGATGCAGATACCATACCTCTCATGCCTGAGCGCGACGCCTCAAAGGTGATACTTCAAGCAGAACAAGCGCTGCAAAATGGGTTTGGCGACAAAGCCATTGTCATTCGTCCAAGCGGTATTTATGGACGCGAGCGCCTGATGCGTGTGCGTAAGGTCAAAGAGCAACAAAAAGAGCCAATAGCAGCCGCGCATTGGAGCAATCGTATTATGGATCGTGACTTGGTGAATATTATTGCCAATGTACTGATTTGTGATGCACCCAAACCCATATATCTGGCGACAGACTATGCGCCCGTCACTACCTTTGAGCTGACTACATGGCTGAGCGAAGCGCTTGGTGAAACGCCTCCGATCATTGATTCTACAAAGACTGTTGCGACAGGGAAACGCTTGCACAGCAACATCCCATTAGCTTGGCTGGATTATCCTGATTGGCAAGTGGGTTATCGTGATATTTTGCATCATCAAGCCTAATAAGATATTGCAGCATGATTCGTTTTATATTTTACCGTTTATGGAGATTTCATGACTCAGCCTTCTACTTCTGATAATTGCTTGCCCAGTACTGATTTTATGGCAGCAGGCGATAGGCTGACAGAAGGCAGTACTGAGCCATCATCTGTGTTGTCTGATCGCATGTCGCCTGCCATTGTGCATCCCAATTTTGATCCCAATCAGTCACCTATAGATCCTGCTAGGCCGTTGACTGATATTCCAGAGCCAACGCGGCGCTTAAACAGTCAATTGCGCAGGTTATATGGCAATTCTGTGCGATTTTATCAGCCTTCACAAGATCACTTGTCAAAATGGGCGCTGATTGCATCAGAACCGCTGGCTGAGCATTTATCGTTATTAAGAGCGGCACAACTTGTTGAATTGCCAGACAGCTTTTATCAAAATCACAGCGAGCAGCCACTATTATCATCCCTGCATGATATGACTTTGCTAGATATGTCAGACATACAGCAGGCGCTTCGTGCTTATCCAAAGCTGCATCGCTATGGCTTTACGTCTACCGATGCGCCAGTAAACACTAGCGATAGTGTCAGCAATCCTACTAAAGATACGTCTGTCTCTTTGCGTGCATTGACCAAGCGTTATAATCCTGATGAGTTACTGAGCAGTCTTTACGCTGATGATTGGCAGGTAATTTTACAGCCGCAGACGTTTGAGACAGGCGAGGGCAGTTTGGCGACCGATATCATGGCATGTAGTGCTGCTTTTCATGCGTTAAAGCAATGCAGTACGCGTAAAAGTATCAATAACCGTTATAGCGCTGCACAAATTTGTCAACACGTACGTAGCTATGTACTCAGTCAAGTCGTCCTTGAACCCTCGCAGCGCCATGCGTACCGTCAAATACGGGTTTTTGCTGGACATGTCATTGTAGCCGCTTATCATTTGGGCTGGGAGATACAAGTGCGTGCTGACGGACAGTGCTATTTTAATGTGTCATCGCGCAGCGGCTTATTGACCCGTTATCCTAATATGCAAGATTATGACATCAATGGTTGGTCAAGCTGACCCATAATGCGTACAATAATGCAAATTTTTTGCCCATCACCTTGCTAATAGGAATGCCATCATGCCTAACATTCAACCTACTCAAAACCCAGATTTTTCCTCACACGCTTTTATTCAATTGGCTTTAGACAATCAAGTCCTAAAATTTGGCGAGTTTGTCCTTAAGTCTGGCCGTATCAGTCCGTATTTTTTCAATGCAGGTCTACTTGCCACAGGTGAGATGTTGTCGTTATTGGCGCGTGGTTATGCGGATGCGTTGGCTGAACAAATGAGTGCGATGAATAGTGACAATAATGACCAAGAGCTGGTCATCTTTGGTGCAGCATACAAAGGCATTCCCTTTGTCGCGGCAACGGCGCAAGCATTGTGGCTGCACCACGGTATCAATGCCAAATGGGGTTACAATCGCAAAGAAGCCAAAACCCACGGTGAAGGCGGTAATTTGGTGGGCGCTGATGTCAATGGCAAAGCGGTTTGGGTACTTGATGATGTGATTACCGCAGGTACTGCCATGCGCGAAGTGGTCGATATCCTAGAACAAGCAGGAGCGAGCGTTGCAGGTATTATCGTGGCCCTTGACCGTAAAGAAAAAGGTCAAGCTGAGCATTCTGCCATTCAAGAGCTTGCTGCAACATTGCAAGTCCCTGTGCGTGCGCTTGTCGATATCGATGATTTAATCCGCTATTTGGCAGACGAAACCAGCCAACATAAAGACGCAACCCAACTTGCAAAAATGCAGCATTATCGTGAGCAGTACGGTGTATAGTTTGTTGTAGAACGTTTTTATAGGCGCCCCCTTCAGACGGAACACTATCCTTTGATTGAGTCGCCTGTATTTATTAATTTGTAATGTAGTCGATACTTAATAAAATGGATACGAAAGATTATAGTGCTTGGCTGGTACAAACTTTTCTTACTTGCTGTGCCTACGGTGACAGAGCTGACAAAAAATTTATCCCAGTCACACTGACTCCTTTTTATATTGACCTGACTATACAACGTAAGTGAGCCTTACCATGAGTGAAGAAAATCAAAAAAAATCCTTAAAAATCCTTATTGTTATGGATCCTATCGAGCGGGTTAATTATAAAAAAGACACCACGTTAGCGATGATGTGGGCTGCTCAAGATCGCGGACATAGCCTAGGTTACTGTCAGATCCATGATTTGTGGTTGGACCGTGGCGATCTGATGGTCGATACCCAATCTGTAACCGTCAAACGCGATCCGCAAGATTTTTATACGTTAGGTGATAAGTCAACGGGTCCAGTTAGTGACTATGATGTGATTTTAATGCGTAAAGATCCACCGTTTGACATGCGCTTTATTTATGCCACTTACATGCTCGATCATGCCAAAGCGGCAGGTGTGCTAGTAGTCAATGATCCGCAGGCAATTCGTGACTGCAATGAAAAACTGTTTGCCACTTGGTTTAGCGATTATATGAGCCCAACGATAGTGACCAGCAAGCAGGCACACATTCGCAAGTTTATCACTGAGCAGCAAGACGTCATCGTCAAGCCATTAGATGGAATGGGCGGTACTGGTATTTTTCGTTTAACAGCAGATAGCCCAAATATTGGAGTCACGCTTGAGATACTAACAGAGCTTGAAACCTTACCGATAATGGCGCAGCGTTATTTGCCAGAGATTAAAGAAGGGGATAAGCGCGTACTAATCGTCGATGGCGTGGTGGTTGATTATAGCTTGGCTCGTATTCCTACTAAAGGCGAGACGCGTGGCAACTTGGCCGCGGGTGGCAGCGGTGTGGCCATGCCTTTGACTGATATCGAGCGCCAAGTGGCAGAAGTTGTGGCACCCATTGTCAAAGAAAAAGGTCTCATGTTCGTCGGTTTAGACTTAATCGGTGGCCGTATTACTGAGATCAATGTCACCAGTCCGACTTGCGTCCGTGAAATTAATGATCA
>ENA-UOXB01001329-UOXB01001329.1-bioreactor-metagenome-genome-assembly--contig:-NODE-1329-length-11832-cov-27.131443_pt1 | contig 11832 bp, 12 predicted proteins | sample MGYA00238158_ERZ761615 | MGnify/ENA primary metagenome ERZ761615 (study PRJEB28904, sample SAMN06267902) | bioreactor metagenome | isolation source: Joint BioEnergy Institute, California, USA... | reverse complement strand
GGGGGCGCGTTGGCCGGCATGCACTGCATGTCACCCACCGCGTGGGATGGGTGTTTAGGCAGCCCGGCCGCATTGCGGCCGGGCTTTTTACTGTGACGGATTTACGGTGACCGATCACTCCGACGGCGGTTCCGTGGCCTTCGCCTCGCTGCCGAAGCTGCCCTCGGCCTCGGCGGCCAGATAGGCGAACACCGTATAGGCGGCCACGTTCTGCGCCAGTGCGGCCGGGTCGATCTTGTCCAGGGTGTCGTCGGCGGTGTGGTGCAGGTCGAAGTAGTCGCTGCCGTCCTGCGCCAGCCACGCCCATGCACCGCCCTTGGCGGCCAGCGGACCGACGTCCGGCCCCGGGCCGCCCTTGTCCGGCGCGTACGCGATGCCCAGCGGCTTGAGCACCTCGGCAATCTGTGCGGTGGCCGCGCGCGAGCCCTGCGGGTTGGGCGAGCCGGTGTTGAAGGCGTAGATGCGGCCGGCACCGAAGTCACTTTCGGCGGCCAGCTGGTGCAGCACGATGTCCTTGGCATGCGCCTCGGCATAGGCCTTGCCGCCGTACAGGCCCTGTTCCTCGTTGGCGAAGGCCACCACCCGGATGCTGCGCTTGGGCGCCTGGGCGAGCTGGCCGATCAGGTGGCCGGCGGCCATGGTGATGCCGATCCCTGCGCCGTCATCCACCGCGCCGGTACCCAGGTCCCACGAATCCAGGTGGCCGCCGATCACCACCACTTCCTTGGGCAGGCTGCGTCCGGTGATCTCGCCGATCACGTTGTAGGAGGTCGCCGTACCGTCCCAGCCGCAGTCCAGCGCCAGCCGCACCGAGGTGGCGCCCCGCGCCACCAGCCGGGCCAGCTGGTCGGCATCGGGCACGGACAGTGCCGCCGACGGGACCGGGGTCAGGCCGTCGTCATAGCGGGTGATGCCGGTGTGCGGCACGCGGTGCGAATCGGTACCGGCCGAGCGCATCAGGAAGCCCACCGCGCCCTTGCGGATCGCCTCGGACGGTCCTTTGCTGCGGATGGCGCCGCCGCGGCCGTAGTCGCGGCCATCGCGGAACGGCAGCATCTGGTAATCCACGAAGGCGATCTTGCCCTGCAGCGAGCCGGCCGGGGCCGCCTGCAGCGCGGCCAGGTCGGCAAAGCGCACCACCGGCGCTTCCACCGTGCCGCCGGGGCTGCCGCCCAGGGCGGTCACGTGCAGCGGCTGGGCATGCGCGCCGACCACGGCGGCCTGCTCACTGCGGCGCTCCCACTTGGGGAAGGTCACCGGCTCTTTCCAGACCCGGTCAAAGCCCAGCGCCTTGAAGCGCGCCTCGGCCCAGGCCACGGCGCGGGCATCGGCTTCGCTGCCGGCAATGCGCGGGCCGATCTCGGTGGTCAGCGATTCCACCACCTGCCAGCCGGTCGTATCGGCCAGCGCCTGCTCGCGCAGCTGTGCGGCCGTGGCCAGCGAGGCCGGGGGCAGCGCGGTGGTGACCGCCGGGGCGGCGAACGCTGGCGCAGCCAGCAGCGCAAGCGAGGAGGCAAGGGCAAGGACGCGGCGACGCATGGGTGACTCCGGCAGGGGCATAAGCGTCCGAGCTTAGCAGCGCTGTCCGCCGGCGCATGGGCCTGAGGTCACCTGTGCGGAAAACGCTGCATTCCGCCACGGCCGGCAAAGTGCCCGCCGTGGCGCCCTGCGCTTACTGCTTGAGGTTGTCGCGGATCTCGCGCAGCAGCAGCACTTCCTCGCTGGGGCCGGCCGGTGCGGCTTCCTTCTTGCGCGAGACGCGGTTGATCGCCTTGATCACCAGGAAGATGGCGAACGCCACGATCACGAACTGCACCACCGTGTTGAGGAAATCGCCGTAGCCGATCACCACGGCAGGAATCTCGGTGCCGTCAGCGGCCACGCGCGCCGGTGCCAGGGTCCACGCCAGCTCGGAGAAGTCGACCCGGCCAATCACCCACCCCAGCGGCGGCATGATGATCTTTTCGACCAGCGCGGTGACGATCTTGCCGAACGCCGCGCCGATGACCACACCGACCGCCAGGTCGATGACATTGCCGCGGGTGGCGAATTCCTTGAATTCAGTGATGAAGCCCATCGGGGTCTCCTGCAGAAGAGGGTAGCGGCCGGCAGCGTAACGCAGCCGGTGTCATCCAGCGATGATGCCGTGGCGCTCGCCGACGTTTTCCAGGCGTGCGCTGAAACGGTCACCGGGCTTGAGCGCGGCCACGCCGGAGGGCGTGCCCATGAAGACCAGGTCGCCGGCGCGCAGCTGCCACAGCCGCGACAGTTCATGCAGGATCTCCGGCACGCTCCAGATCATCTGGTCCAGCAGTGCCTGCTGGCGGACTTCGCCGTTGACCTCCAGCGACAGACTCAGCGCCTCCAGGTCGCCCACTTCACCGGCGTGCACGATCTCACTCACCGGCGCGGACGCATCGAAGCCCTTGGCGGTATCCCACGGGTGGCCCTTCTGCTTGGCGGCCGCCTGCAGGTCGCGGCGGGTCAGGTCCAGCCCCACGGCGTAGCCGTAGACCAGCGCCTGCGCCTGCTCCACGCTCAGTTCGCCCAGCGGTGCGTCCACGCCGATGGCCACCACCAGCTCCACTTCATGGTGCAGGTCCTGGGTGGACGGCGGGTAGGGAATGGCATCGTCATGGCCGACCACGATCGCATCGGCCGGCTTGGTGAAGAACATCGGCCGGCCGCGGTCGGCCGCATCCGGGACCGCCGCCCCCATCTCACGGGCGTGGTCGGCGAAATTGCGGCCGACACAGTAAACGCGGTGCACCGGGAAGGTGCCGCCGCCCACCACGGGAATACGGGGCACGGGCAGGGCGGGAATGACATCGGACATGCGCGGGAAATCCGGTTACGGGGTCCCGCGCAGTCTAGTGCGGAAGCGGTGCGCGCGTCAGCGACCTGACGGCGCAGCGCGCACTCAACGCGACAACGGCAACTGCGGGCGTCGCACCACGCGGTACTCGCCTTCCACCACGGACGCGTGCCCGGTGCCGCCGCGCGCGGCGGACACGCCCTTGCGCGAGGCCAGCAGCTTCCACGCCAGGCCGGCCAGGATCATTGCCGCGCCCACGAACACGCCCACGAACACCATGGCGGCCAGGATCGCCAGGCCCAGCACCCCCACGGCCACACGCACCAGCGGGTGGCGCGGCTTGCGCGGCTCGAACAGGCTGCGGAACTGTGCGGATTGGAACGTGCGATTGATCATGGGCAACTCGATGGGCTGTGAACAGCAGACCCCAGTATCGGGATGCCTCTCTGTCATTGAGTGAAAAACTCGTTAATTGATGCCCCCGCGCGTTGTATTTCAAGGGGTTGCGTTCATGCCGCAGCCAGCGATGTGGGCCCACGTGCGATACTGCACGCCAGCCAGTCCGTGCGAGCCCCCGATGTCCGATCCCCAGCGCCTGATTGCGTTCGATGCCCTGACCGACGGCGGCTTTGCCGAGATGGAGGTGGTCATCGACGGCGATGCCGAATCCCTGCTGCTGTACCGCGACGGCGCCCAGGTGCGCGGCTTCCTGAACATCTGTCCGCACGCCGGGCGGCGGCTGGACTGGGCGCCGGGACAGTTCCTGAAGAGCCGCGAGGGGCATCTGGTCTGCGCCGCCCATGGCGCCTCGTTCGCATTGGACAGCGGCGACTGCGTTGCCGGGCCGTGCAAGGGCGACCGCCTGCGCGCGGTGGCGGTGCGGGTGCACGACGGCCACGTCGAGCTGGCGTGAACAACGCGCGGCACGCGTGAGCGCGCCGCGCGCGCCCACTCAGTCGTTGGCCGCGGACAGTTCGCGCCCGCGCTGCTGCGCGGCTGCCAGCGCCGACGCCACCAAGGCCTCGAAGCCGCCGGCCTGGAACCGCTCGATGGCGGCCTGGGTGGTGCCGTTGGGCGAGGTGACCCGGCGGCGCAGCTCGGCGGGCGCCTCACCGCTCTGCTCCAGCATGCGCGCCGCGCCCAACAGGGTCTGCACGACCAGCGTGCGTGCCGCATCGGCCGGCAGGCCCTGGGCCACGCCGGCCGCCTCCATCGCTTCGGCGAGCAGGAACACATAGGCCGGGCCACTGCCGGACACCGCCGTGACCGAATCCATCAGCGCCTCATCATCGACCCAGACGGTCTGCCCGGCGCTGGCCAGCAGGGCCTCGGCCTGCACGCGCTGCGCGGCGGTCACATCGGCGGTGGCGTACAGCCCGGTGACCCCGGCGCCCAGCAGCGCCGGCGTATTGGGCATGCTGCGCACCACCGGCAGCCCGCCGCCCAGCCAGCGCTGCAGCTGGTCACTGCGGATGCCTGCGGCGATGGACACCACCAGCGGCTGCTGCGCCTGCGCCAGCGCCTGCAGCGAGCCACAGAGCTCGCGCAGCACCTGCGGTTTCACCGCCAGCACCCAGTGCCGGCCGTGCGCGGCCGCCTCGTGGGCGGTCGGCCAGGGGGTCACGCCGAAGTCCGCCTGCAACTGCGCGCGGACCTCGGCGACGGGCTCGGCCACGTGCACCTGCGCGGCGGGCAGCCCCGCGCGCAGCAGCCCGGCGATCAGGCTGCGGGCCATGTTGCCGCCGCCCATGAAAACAACCGGCTCTGCGGTCATGTCGTGCTCCTTCTGTCAGGCCGGTCGCGCGCGGGCGCCGAACAGGGCGGTGCCGATGCGGACCAGGGTTGCGCCTTCGGCGATGGCTTCACGGTAGTCCGCGCTCATGCCCATCGACAAGGTGTCCACGCCGGCGTGCAGCGCGGCCAGACGCTCGAACAACGCACGCATGCGCGCAAAGGACTGCTGCCGGCGCGGCGCGTCCGGCCACGGCGTGGGAATGGCCATCAGCCCGCGCAGGCGCAGGGTCGGCTCGGCGGCGATCAGCGCGGCCAGCGCCGGCACGTCCTCCGGGGCGCAGCCCTGCTTGCTGGCTTCATCGTCGATGTTGACCTGGATCAGCACATTCAGCGGCGGCCCATCGGCCGGCCGGTGGCGGGCCAACGCATGCACCAGCTTGGTGCGGTCCACGCTCTGCACCCAGTCGAAATGCCGTGCAGCCAGCTCGGCCTTGTTCGACTGCAGGTGCCCGATCAGGTGCCATTCCAGGTTCAGCGCGCGCAGCTGGTCGATCTTGTCCAGCCCTTCGCGCACGTAGTTCTCGCCGAAGGCGCGCTGCCCCGCTGCGGCCAGTGCGGCCACCGCGGCGGCCGACTGGGTCTTGGAGACCGCCAGCAGCGCCGGATCTGGCCGCCCGGCACTGGCGGCGGCGTTATGCAGGTGGCTCAGGATCTCGGTCAGGGAGCTGGACACGTGGCGCGTTCCGTTCAATTGGAAGGCTATACTGCCGGCCGGGGAAAGATCCTTCCAGTCGAAGCCGTTATTGGGGAGTAGCCGCTCATGGATATCGCCGAACTGCTGGCGTTTTCCGTAAAGAACAAAGCGTCCGACCTGCATCTGTCCGCAGGCCTGCCGCCGATGATCCGCGTGGATGGCGACGTGCGCCGGATCAACATTCCAGCCCTGGACCACAAGCAGGTCCACGCGCTGGTCTACGACATCATGTCCGACAAGCAGCGCCGCGATTACGAGGAGTTCCTCGAAGTCGATTTCTCGTTCGAGATTCCGTCGCTGGCGCGCTTCCGCGTCAATGCGTTCAACCAGAACCGCGGCGCCGGGGCGGTGTTCCGTACCATTCCCTCCGAAGTGCTCACCCTGGAAGACCTGGCCTGCCCGCCGCTGTTCCGCGAGGTGATCCAGCAGCCGCAGGGCCTGATCCTGGTGACCGGCCCGACCGGTTCGGGCAAGTCGACCACGCTGGCGGCGATGATCGACCACATCAACAAGAACGAATACGGCCACATCCTCACCGTCGAGGACCCGATCGAGTTCGTGCATACCTCGCAGAAGTGCCTGATCAACCAGCGCGAAGTGCACCGCGACACCCATGGCTTCAACGAAGCCCTGCGCTCGGCGCTGCGTGAAGATCCGGACATCATCCTGGTGGGCGAACTGCGTGACCTGGAAACCATCCGCCTGGCGCTGACCGCCGCGGAAACCGGCCACCTGGTGTTCGGCACCCTGCATACCAGTTCGGCGGCAAAGACCATCGACCGCATCATCGACGTGTTCCCGGCCGGCGAAAAGCCGATGGTGCGCTCGATGCTGTCCGAATCGCTGCGCGCGGTCATTTCCCAGGCGCTGCTGAAGAAAGTGGGCGGCGGGCGCACCGCGGCGTGGGAAATCATGGTGGGCACCCCGGCCATCCGCAACCTGATCCGCGAGGACAAGGTGGCGCAGATGTATTCGGCGATCCAGACCGGCCAGCAGTTCGGCATGATGACCCTGGACCAGCACCTGCAGGATCTGGTCAAGCGCAGCCTGATCACCCGCAACCAGGCCCGCGAGTACGCCAAGGACAAGCGGCTGTTCGAATAAGCGTGCGCGCCGGGGCGGCGCCTGTGCGCCGCCGCCCGCCATCGTTTGCCCTGCCACCGCATCCTGGCCCACGCCCTCGGGGAGCCGCCGTGAACACTACTGCCACCACGATCGATTTCACCTCTTTCCTCAAGCTGATGGCGCACCAGAAAGCGTCGGACCTGTTCATCACGGCCGGCATGCCGCCGGCGATCAAGGTCAACGGCAAGATCTCGCCGATCACCCAGACACCGCTCACGCCGCAGCAGAGCCGCGACCTGGTGCTGAACGTGATGACGCCGGCGCAGCGCGAGGAGTTCGAGAAGACCCACGAGTGCAATTTCGCCATCGGCCTGTCCGGTGTCGGCCGCTTCCGCGTGAGCTGCTTCTACCAGCGCAACCAGGTGGGCATGGTGCTGCGCCGGATCGAAACGCGCATTCCCACGGTGGAAGAGCTCAGCCTGCCGCCGATCATCAAGACGCTGGCGATGACCAAGCGCGGCATCATCCTGTTCGTGGGCGCCACCGGTACCGGCAAGTCCACCTCGCTGGCGGCGATGATCGGCTACCGCAACCTCAACTCCACCGGGCACATCATCACCATCGAAGACCCGATCGAGTTCGTGCACAAGCACGAGGGCTGCATCATCACCCAGCGCGAGGTCGGCATCGATACCGACAGCTGGGAAGCGGCGCTGAAGAACACCCTGCGCCAGGCGCCGGACGTGATCATGATCGGCGAGGTGCGTACCCGCGAGGGCATGGACCACGCCATCGCCTTCGCTGAAACCGGTCACCTGGTGCTGTGCACGCTGCACGCCAACAACGCCAACCAGGCGATGGACCGCATCATCAACTTCTTCCCGGAAGACCGCCGCAACCAGCTGCTGATGGACCTGTCGCTGAATCTCAAGGGCGTGGTGGCGCAGCAGCTGATTCCCTCGCCGGATGGCCGTTCGCGCAAGGTGGCCATGGAGATCCTGCTGGGCACGCCGCTGGTGCAGGACTACATCCGCGACGGGGAGATCCACAAGCTCAAGGAGCTGATGAAGGAGTCGGTGCAGCTGGGCATGCGCACCTTCGACCAGAGTCTGTTCGAGCTGTACCAGGCCGGCGAGATCAGCTACGAGGACGCGCTGCGCTACGCCGATTCGCAGAACGAAGTGCGCCTGCGCATCAAGCTGAGCCAGGGCGGCGATGCCCGCACGCTGTCGCAGGGCCTGGACGGGGTGGAGATTTCCGAAGTGCGCTGAGGCGCGCCCGCCGGGTGATCGCGCCGGGGCCCGCCCGGCGCTACGGTGCCGGCCAATGACGAGCAGGGGATGCATATGGATGTGCCAGTGGTGCGCAACGTTGTCCTGATCGATTATGAGAACGTGCAGCCGCCTTCATTGAAGGCGTGGCTGGCGCCGGGGTTCACCGTGCTGGTGTTCGTGGGTGCCTCGCAACCGAAGATCAGCATCGAGGTCGCCGAAGCCATCCAGTTGCTTGGACCGAACGGCCGCTACGTCCGCTGCAACGGGAAGGGCCCGAACGCGCTGGATTTCCACATCGCCTTCTACATCGGCGAGATGTCGGCCACGGATCCGGGCGCCCAGTTCCGCATCGTGTCCAACGACACCGGCTTCGATCCGCTGGTGGCACATCTGCAGGGGCGCGGTTTGAAGGTGATGCGCACGGCAGCGGTTGTCGAGCCGCCCGCGTTGCCAGCGGCGCCGCCGGCGCCAGCCAAGACGCCTGTCAACGTGGCGGTGAAAGCAGCGCCTGCCGTGAAGCCGGTTGAAGCGCGCCTGGCGCATCTGCGCGCGTGTCTGGTCAAGCAGGGCAAGGCGCGCCCCGGCTCGCCGACATCCCTGCGCAGAATGATCATGTCCTCCTTCCAGAACAGCCTGGTGGAAGCCGATGTCAACGCGCTCATCAACCAGTTGAAGCAGCAGCAATGGCTGGTGGTGGAAGGGAACAAAGTCCGGTATCAGTTGCCGGCCGCCACCAGCTGATCGCGCCGGGTCTCGCCCGGCGCCGGTCTTACTCCATTCCCAGCTTTTTCAGCTTGTAGCGCAGGGCGCGGAAGGTGATGCCCAGCTGGGCGGCGGTGCGGGTCTTGTTCCAGCGGTTCTCCTCCAGCGCCCGCTGGATCGCCGTGCGCTCCATCTGCTCGATGTACGAGGGCAGGGCCGCATTGCCGGTGGGCAGGTCGTGCACGGCCTCCACGGCCGCGCTGCCGCTGCCGCGCATGCCGTTCTGCGGCAGGCGCAGGTCGCTGGCGCCGATGCTGTCATCCTCGGCCAGCGCCAGTGCGCGTTCCAGGATGTTCTCCAGTTCGCGCACGTTGCCCGGGAACGGATAGTGGGCCAGCGCATCCAGCGCTGACGGCGCCAGCAGGGGGGCCGGCCGGCCATGCGTGCGGGCCAGCCGGGCCAGCACGGCGGCGGCCAGTTCCGGCAGGTCCTCGCGGCGCTCGCGCAGCGGCGGCACGCGCAGCTCGATCACGTTGATACGGTAGTACAGGTCATGGCGGAAGCGGCCATCCTCGACCAGCTCGCCCAGGTCCTTGTGGGTGGCCGACAGGATGCGCACATCCACCGGCTCCTCGTGCGCGGCGCCCACCGCCCGCACTGATTTTTCCTGGATGGCCCGCAGCAGCTTCACCTGCATCTGCAGGGGCAGCTCGGCCACTTCATCCAGGAACAGCGTACCGCCATGGGCAGCCTGGAACAGGCCGGGCTTGTCGGCGTGCGCGCCGCTGAAACTGCCCTTGCGGTGGCCGAAGAACTCGCTTTCCATCAGTTCGGTCGGGATGGCGCCGCAGTTCACCGGCACGAACGGCCCGGCCGCGCGCGCGCCCTGCTCGTGGATGGTGCGTGCCACCAGTTCCTTGCCCACGCCCGATTCGCCCAGGATGTATACCGGCGCCTGGCTGCGCGCCACCTTGCCCAGCGTGCTGCGCAGGGTGTTCATCGCCGCCGAGCTGCCCAGCAGGCGCGCCCCGTGTTCGGCGGTGGTGTGCGGGCGCGGGCGCTCGGTGTTGTTCAGCTCCAGCGCGTGCTTGACCAGCCCGCGCAGCACGGCGATGTCCACCGGCTTGCTGACGAAATCGAACGCCCCGGCCTTGAGCGCCTCCACGGCCAGATCCATGCTGCCGAACGCGGTGATCATCGCCACCGGCGTGTGCGGGAAATTCTGCGCGATCTCGGTGACCAGCTCGATGCCGTTGCCGTCGGGCAGGCGCATGTCGGTGATGCACAGGTCATAGCGGTTGCTGGCCAGCAGTTCGCGCGCTTCGGCCAGGTTGGCGGCGGTATTGATGCGCAGCCCCATCCTGCCCAGGGTCAGCACCAGCAGTTCGCGGATGTCGCGCTCGTCATCGACAACAAGGGCGCTACGGGTTTCGTTCATGTGGGAAAGATAGCCGAGGGGGGTCTATAGCGACAAATGGTTGACACCGTGGCGGCGGCATCATGCCGGTTGCAGGGTGTGGGGCGCCGGCAGGATCAGCCGGAAGCACGCGCCGCCGGCGGGCACCGGCACGTACTCCAGCCGGGCCTGGTTGGCACGGCAGAGCTCGCGGGCGATGTACAGGCCCAGGCCGGTACCGTGCTCGGAGGTGGTGAAGAACGGCCGGAACAGCTGTGCGGCCACCGTTTCGGGAATGCCGGGGCCCCGGTCCATCACATCGATCACCGCGGCACGCTCCTGGCGGCCGACCCGCAGCCGCACGCGTGCGGGCTGGTCGCCGATGCGGCCGTACTTCAACGCGTTGTGCACCAGGGCGGTGAGGATCTGGTGCAGGTGGCGCGGGTCGACCTGCGCGGCCACCGACGTGTCGCTGATGATCGACTCCACGCTGTCCGTTTCCAGCGACAGGCTCTGCTTGTACTCCAGCACGAAGCGCCGCACCGCCGCCACGATGTCCACGTTTTCCGGGTTGGCGCGCTCGCGCCGGGCCAGGCCCAGCACGCTTTCCACGATGCCGTTGGTGCGCTGGCACTGCTGGCGGATGATCTGCAGCAGGCGGCGGTCGCTCTCGTTGAAGTTCCTGGCGTCTTCTTCCAGCAGCTGCACGGCGTAGTTGATCGCCGCCAGGGGGTTGCGGATCTCGTGCGCCAGGCTGGCCGAGAAGCGGCCCATGGCCGACAGGGTGAGTGACTCGGCGCGGCGGGAAACCACGCTCGAATCGTCCAGGAACACCAGGGTCAGATCGCTGCCGGCCAGCAGGCGGGCGAACCGCGGCTGCACCTCGGGCTGGTCCGGCGACAGCTGCAGCGGGGTTTCCTCCTGCTGCCAGCCGTTGCGCCAGCGCTGCAGGCGGCGCGCCAGCTCGGGGGCGGCGCCGGCCAGGTCCATGCGCCCGCTGCCACTGGTCCCATCGTGGTCGCCGAGCAGCGAGGCGGCGGCCTCGTTGGCCAGGCTGATGCGGTTCTGGCCGTCCACCACCAGCACGCCGGTGCGCATGCGGCGGATGATCAGTTCGTTGATCTGGAACAGGTTGGCCACTTCATCGCCGCGCTGGTTGGCCAGCTGCTGGTTGCGCCGCGCCCGGTTGCTCACCTGGAAGCTGATGAACGCCAGCGCCAGGTAGCTGGTGGTGAACATGGCCAGCTCGGCCAGCGTGCGCGACGGGTCGCCGCCTTCCACCACCCGCCAGACGTATTCGGCCACCGTGGCCAGGCTGGCCGCCACGGCCAGCGACAGGCCCATCGACAGCGGCAGCAGGGTGGCGGCCGCGGCGATGTTGAACAGCAGCGACATGGAGATGCCGGCGCTGGCGCCCGGCAGCGCATGCGACAGCAGCGAAGCGGCCACGATGTCCAGGCCGACCCCGCACAGTACGATCGGGCGCAGCCAGCGCTCGCTGCGGCCCAGCAGCAGCATCGTCAGTGACAGCGCCAGGTAGGCCGCCGCCACGATCGTGGCCATCACCGGGTGGTGCGGCGTGCCGACCAGGCCTGCCAGGGGGCTGAACAGCAGTCCGGCGATCACCGAGGCGATCAGCAGCCGGTACAGGGCGAAAAAGTACAGTTCGCGCCGCGGAATGGACTCGATGCGGTCGATCAATGAAGCACTGGGTGCCACGCCGGAACTCCCCTTCTGGCTGACGGGTGAAGCCTGTTGCTGCCGGATACCTGCGGCATCCCGGTCCGGGCCAGACCCTGCCCGTGAATCCGGAGTATAGGCACGTGGGCTCACCGGTGGGGCCGCCGGGGCGCGCAGGCACGCCGGGCGTCGCACCCGGCAGCGCCCGCGGCCGCGGCGCAACTGCCTGAAAATCCATTGGAATATTCCGCGAGCTGGGCGCCGGGGCAGAGTTTTTTGCGCCTGCGCGCCGGGTCGGGGCACAATAGTGGGCCCGCCGCGGTCCGTACCGGCGCCCCCGCAAGGGAGCCCTGGAGATGCGTGCGGTCGTTCCTATTCCCACGGTGACGCATGAATTTCCACGAATACCAGT
>ENA-UOXB01001325-UOXB01001325.1-bioreactor-metagenome-genome-assembly--contig:-NODE-1325-length-11853-cov-8.078742_pt1 | contig 11853 bp, 12 predicted proteins | sample MGYA00238158_ERZ761615 | MGnify/ENA primary metagenome ERZ761615 (study PRJEB28904, sample SAMN06267902) | bioreactor metagenome | isolation source: Joint BioEnergy Institute, California, USA... | reverse complement strand
GGCAAAAACAGGCGAGGACGCGGAGTTTACGAGTTGTAAATGAGCAGTCCGAGCCAGTTTTTAACGCAGCAGAGCCGACGCGCAGCAGGCTTTGAGCAGGTTCGAACGGCATCAGCTGTACATGAAAACACTCTTGTATAGCTTTTGTCCAAACCTTAGCCTGTATAGCATTCGGCGCTGAAGAGGTCACCATGAACGCACCCATCGCCATCATTGGCACCGGTATCGCAGGGCTGTCCGCCGCTCAGGCATTGCATGCGGCCGGGCAGAACATCGAACTGTTCGACAAGAGCCGCGGCAGCGGCGGGCGCATGGCCAGCAAACGCAGCGACGCCGGCAGCCTGGATTTAGGCGCGCAGTACTTCACTGCCCGCGACCGACGCTTCGTCGAAGTCGTGCAGCAATGGCAGGCCCGTGGCTGGGTCGCCGAATGGCAGCCAAGCCTGTACAACGCTCAGGATGGCCAACTGAGCGCCTCGCCGGACGAGCAGGTGCGCTGGGTCGGCAGCCCGCGCATGAGCGCCATCACCCGCGCTATGCTTGGTGCCCTGCCGGTCCGGTTCAGTTGCCGCATCACCGAAGTGTTCCGCGGCGATCACTACTGGAGCCTGCTGGATGCAGACGGCAACAGCCACGGCCCCTACAGCCACGTCATAGTCGCTACGCCTGCACCGCAAGCCACGGCCCTGCTGGCGGCCGCTCCCAAGCTGGCTGGCGCCGCAGCAAGCGTGATCATGGAACCAACCTGGGCCGTGGCGCTGGGCTTCGACAGCGCGCTGGACACCCGTGTGGAGGGCTGCTTCGTACAGGACAGCCCGCTCGACTGGGTGGCTCGCAACCGCAGCAAACCCGGTCGCGACAACCATATCGATACCTGGGTACTGCACGCCGGCAGCGCCTGGAGCCGGCAACACCTGGACCTGGCCAAGGAAGCGGTGATCGAACAGCTACATGGAGCCTTTGCCGAACTGATCGGCTGCGCGGTGCCGCCACCGAGCTTCACCCTTGCTCATCGCTGGCTCTACGCACGCCCCGCGCAGGCACACCAATGGGGCGCGCTGGCCGATGCCGACCTGGGGTTGTATGCCTGCGGCGACTGGTGCCTGTCCGGCAGAGTCGAGGGCGCCTGGCTAAGCGGCCAGGATGCCGCGCGCCGCCTACTCGAGCACCTGCAATGAGCTCGCTCAACGGCAAGCCTGGCAAGCGCCACCTCAACCCGCGCAAGCTGCTGCTGTCGAAGTGGACGGCAGCGCAACCAAAGAATCGCGAGCGTCACTTCCTGGTCACCGAACTGATCCGCGATGAAGCCGACAACATCCTTGGCGTCGAACTCCAGGCGGTACTCACCCAACGCTGCCAGCAACTCGATTGGCGTCAATTGCAGGATAGCGAGCGCTGGCTACAAGGCTGGCGCTGATCCCTTCCTACCTGGCCTTCAACGGCGACCGCTTTCGCGGCTGTCGTGTACCGCGCTGCGCAAAGCAATACCAAAGCTGTACAAATCATTTGACTTGTACAACCGCACACCTATGATAGACACAGGTTGTACAAGAACAAGTTCATGTACAAGGTCTTTCGAGGTCAGGTTATGCAAGCGAGCAAAGCCAAACTGGGTATCAGCGCCTGCCTGCTGGGTGCTGAAGTACGCTACAACGGCGGCCATAAACTGTCGCGCCTGTGCAGCCGCAGCCTGACCGAACACTTCGACTTCATCCCGGTTTGCCCGGAAGTCGGCATCGGCATGTCGATCCCGCGCGAGCCGATACGCCTGGTCGGTGATCCGCTGGCGCCGCGTGCCGTGGGCACCGTCGACCGCTCACGCGATGTCACCGATGCGCTGGCCGCCTATGGCGAGCGCATGGCGCAGGAGCTGCAGGGCATCAGCGGCTACATCTTCATGCAACAGTCGCCCTCCTGCGGCCTGGAACGGGTCAAGGTCTATCAGGAAGGCGGGCGCCCAAGCGAACCGGGCCGCGGCATCTTCGCCGCAGCCTTCTGCGCACGTTATCCGGACCTACCGGCGGAAGAAGATGGCCGTCTCAACGACCCGGTACTGCGCGAAAACTTCATTACCCGCGTATACGCCCACGCCGAATGGCAGCGCCTGCTGCAACAGGGCCTGACCCGGCGCGCGCTGATCGCCTTCCACTCGCGCTACAAGTACCTGCTGATGGCTACCGACCCGGCGCGCTACAAGTCGCTCGGACGCCTGCTCGGCGAACTGAGCCAGCATGATCTCGGCGAGCTGGCGCCGCACTATTTCAGCGAGCTGATGAGTGCATTGAAGAAATGCGCCACGCGCGGCACCCACAGCAACGTGCTGCAGCATCTGAGCGGCTACCTCAAGCGCGCCCTCAGCCCTGACGAGAAGCAGGAGATGCAGCAGCTGATCGGCCAGTACCGCGACGGCATCGTGCCGCTGGTGGTGCCACTGACGCTGCTCAAACACCACTTCCGCCGCCATCCGGATCGCTACATCGCTGAACAGGCTTACCTGCAGCCACATCCCGAACCTCTTGCCCTGCGCAACGCACTGTGACGCCATGACCAGCGAAACCATTGCCGACGAAGACACCAGCCAGGATTATCGTCAGGCGCTCGATGAGGGCTACCTGCCGATTCGCGAAGTGGCGCGCAGCACCGGCGTAAACGCCGTGACTCTGCGCGCCTGGGAGCGCCGCTACGGCTTGATCGTGCCGTATCGCACGCCCAAGGGCCATCGCCTCTACTCCCCGGCCAACGTCGAACGTATCAACGCCATTCTCGCCTGGCTGGCCCGAGGCGTTGCCGTCGGCCAGGTCAAGGCGCTGCTCGACCATGGCCAGGTCCCCCAGGCCACCAGCAGCGACAACTGGGTGCGCCAGCGCAACGAGATGCTCGGCTGCATCGTCCAGCTCAACGAGCGTCGCCTCGACGACCGCTTCAATTCGGCACTGGCGCTCTACCCTGCCAGCACCCTGGCCGAGCAGCTGTTCTGGCCGCTGCTCGGTGATCTGCGCCAGCGCTGGCAGGGCCAGTTCGGCGCACGCGCCGAGCAGGTGTTCTTTCTCTCCTGGCTGCGCAGCAAGCTGGCCACGCGCATCTACCACTGCAATCGCCAGGTCGGTGGTGCGCCGCTGCTGCTGATCAACCTGGGTGAAGCCCCGATGGAACCGGGCCTGTGGCTATGCGCCTGGCTGGCCAGTGCCAGCGATTGCCCGGTGGAAGTCTTCGATTGGCCGCTGCCGCCTAATGAGCTACTGACGGCGCTGGAGCACATCGCACCACGTGCCGTTTTACTCTACGCCGAGGACGCACTGGACGGCACCCTGGTGCGCCGCCAGTTGCCACGCCTGGCCGAGCAATGCCCGGTGCCGCTACTGATCGCCGGCCCCGCTGCCCATATTCATCGCGACGCCCTGGCTGACCTGGAGTCGGCCAACGATCCGCTCGCCGCGCACGCCTGGCTGCAGCGTCACGGTCTGCTAAGCGTTCAAGAGGTAACCCCATGCAGCAACTGATGTGGTTTCGCAGTGACCTGCGCGTCCAGGACAACACCGCCCTGAGCCAGGCCATGAGCCGCGGCGCGACCATCGCCCTGTATCTCATCACGCCCGATCAGTGGCAGCGTCACGACGATGCGCCCTGCAAGGTGGACTTCTGGCTGCGTAATCTGCGCGAGCTGAGCAAGGCCCTGGCCGAACTCAACGTGCCGCTGCTGGTGCGCCAGTGCCACGACTGGGGTGACGTGCCGGTTCAGGTGGCCGACGTCTGCCAGGAGCACACCATCTGCGCCGTGCACGTCAACGAGGAATACGGCATCAACGAAAGCCTGCGCGATCGTCGGGTCAGCGCCTACCTGAGCCAGCAGGCCATCGCCTGGCATAGCCATCTCGACCAGATCCTGTTCAAGCCGGGCAGCGTGCTGACACGCTCCGGTGGTTACTTTCAGGTCTACAGCCAGTTCCGCAAGGTCTGCTACGAGCGCCTGCACAGCGCGCTACCGGCGCTGGTCACGCTACCAAAGGCGCAGACGCCGATGGTCGTGAAGAGCGACATCATTCCCGACAGCGTCAAGGGCTTCGCCACGCCCAGCGAAAGTTTGCGCCTGCTGTGGCCCGCTGGAGAGCAAGCGGCATTGCAGCGCCTGGAGCGCTTTGCCGACGAGCAGGTGGCCTTCTACAAGGACGAACGCGACTTCCCCGCCAAACCGGGCACCAGCCAGCTTTCAGCCTATCTGGCCGCTGGCATCCTCTCGCCGCGGCAGTGCCTGCATGCAGCGCTGTCGGCCAACCGCGGCGAGTTCGACAGTGGCAACCAGGGCGTCGTTACCTGGATCAACGAGCTGCTCTGGCGCGAGTTCTACAAGCACATTCTGGTCGGTTACCCAAGGGTATCGCGGCATCGCGCCTTCCGCCCCGAAACCGAGGCAGTCCCCTGGCGCAACGCGCCGGAGGAGCTGGCCGCCTGGCAGCAGGGCCGCACCGGCTTGCCCATCATCGACGCGGCCATGCGCCAGCTGCTGGAGACCGGCTGGATGCACAACCGCCTGCGCATGGTCGTCGCCATGTTCCTGACCAAGAATCTGCTGATCGACTGGCGCGAGGGCGAGCGCTTCTTCATGCGCCACCTGATCGATGGCGACCTGGCTGCTAACAATGGTGGCTGGCAGTGGAGTGCTTCCACCGGTACCGATGCCGCACCCTACTTCCGCATCTTCAACCCGATCAGCCAGTCGCAGAAGTTCGACCCCGATGGCCAGTTCATTCGCCAGTGGGTACCGGAGCTGGCCGGACTGAACAAGCGCGACATCCATGATCCCTCCGCGCTCGGCAGCCTGTTCGCGCCATCTGGCTATCCGCGGCCAATCGTCGACCTGTCGCGTTCGCGCGAGCGTGCACTGGCGGCGTTCAAGAACCTTTCCTCCGAGGCCCTTCCAGCATGAGCGACTTTCTGCGCCACTTCGCCGAGCGCTTCGCTGCGCTGAACAAGGACAACCTCGACCGCCTGGGCGAGCTGTACAGCGACGATGTGCTGTTTCGCGACCCGCTGCATGAAGTGCACGGCCTGAACGAGATGCGCCGCTACTTCGTCGAGCTGTATGCCAACGTCGAAGCGCTGCGCTTCGAGTTTCACGGCTTCGACCAGGTCGCAGATGGCGAAGGCTACCTGCGCTGGACCATGTATTACCGCCACCCACGCCTGCGCGGTGGCGCCGAGATCACGGTGGAAGGCTGCTCGCACCTGCTCTGGCGCGAGCGCGTCTACCGGCACCGAGATTACTTCGATGCCGGTGCGCTGCTCTACGAACACCTGCCCGTACTCGGCAGCGTGATCGCCTGGCTGAAACGGAGGCTGGCATGAAACGCATCTGGCTGACCGGCGCCAGCAGCGGCATCGGTGCCGCCCTGGCCGAGGAACTACTGCGCGCGGGCCACCGCCTGGCACTCAGCGCGCGCAGCAGCGGCCCGCTGCAGGCACTGGCCGCGCGCTATGGCGAGCAGGTGCTGGTCGCGCCTGGCGATCTGACCGACGCCGAGCAGGTGCGCGCCATTGGCGAACGCATCGCTCAGCAGTGGGGCGCGCTGGATTGCGCGATCCTCAACGCCGGCACCTGCGAATACGTCGAGGTTCGCCAGTTCGAGGCGGCGATGATCGAACGCGTGGTCAACGCCAACCTGTTTTCCGCCAGCTACTGCATCGAAGCCGCCCTGCCCTTGCTGCGCCAAGGCAATCGCCCGCACCTGGTCGGCGTCGGCAGCTCGGTAACATTCATGCCGCTGCCGCGTGCCGAAGCCTACGGCGCCTCCAAGGCAGCCATGCGTTACCTGATGCAGACGCTGCGCATCGACCTGGCGGCAGAAGGCATCGACGTCACCCTGGTCAGCCCGGGGTTCGTCGACACCCCGCTGACGCAGAAGAACGACTTTCCCATGCCCATGCGCTGGCCCGTGGAGCGCGCCGCACGGCATATCGCCGCGCGCCTGGACAAGCGCCCGCACGAGATCGCTTTCCCCACTCCCTTCATCGCCGTACTGAAACTGCTCGGCAGCCTGCCCAGCAGCCTGCAACTGGCCATAGGTCGCCGCCTGGCGCGCAACGAGGACAACGCATGAAAATCGCCATAGTCGGCAGCGGCATCGCCGGCCTGACCTGCGCCTACCTGCTCAACCGCCAGCACGACATCCAGGTGTTCGAGGCCAGCGACTGGATCGGCGGCCATACCCACACCGTCGATGTGCAGGTGGAGGGGCGCAGCTACGCCATCGACACCGGCTTCATCGTCTTCAACGACTGGACCTACCCCAACTTCATTCGCCTGCTGGGGCAGGTCGGCGTCGGCTTCAAGCCCACCGAAATGAGCTTTTCGGTGAGCGACCCGGCCACCGGCGTGGAGTACAACGGCCACGACCTCAACACCCTGTTCGCCCAGCGCAGCAACCTGCTGTCGCCAGCGTTCTGGGGCATGCTGCGCGACATCCTGCGCTTCAATCGCCAGTCGCTCGACGACCTGGCCAACAACCGCATCGACGCTGATACCACGCTCGGCCAGTACCTCGAGCGCAACGGCTATGGCCGCCGCTTCATCGAGCATTACATCGTGCCGATGGGCTCGGCCATCTGGTCGATGTCGCTGGCCGACATGCTCGGCTTCCCGCTGCAGTTCTTCGTGCGCTTCTGCAAGAATCACGGCCTGCTCTCGGTCAGCGACCGGCCGACCTGGCAGGTGATCGAAGGCGGCTCGCGCAGCTACGTGGCACCCTTGACCGCCAGCTTCGCCGAACGCATTCGCCTCAACTGCCCGGTCAGCCGCGTCGTCCGTGATCAGGATGGCGTCACCCTGCACAGCGCAGCCGGCAGCGAGCGCTTCGACAAGGTGATCTTCGCCTGCCACAGCGACCAGGCCCTGGCCCTGCTCGATCAGCCCAGCGAACAGGAGCGGGACATTCTCGGCGCCCTGCCCTACGCCAACAACGACGTGGTGCTGCATACCGACACGCGCCTGCTGCCCAAGCGCAAGCTGGCCTGGGCCAGCTGGAACTATCGCCTGGGCGGACCGACCGATCAGCCTGCAGCCGTCACCTACAACATGAACATCCTGCAGGGCGTCGAGGCAGACACCACCTTCTGCGTCAGCCTCAACCAGACCGCCGCCATCGACCCGGGCAAGATCCTTGCACGCTTCCAGTACGCCCACCCCCAGTACAGCCTGGCCGGCACCGCCGCCCAGGCGCGCTGGGAAGAGTTGCTCGGTGCCCAGCACAGCTACTACTGCGGCGCCTACTGGGCCAACGGCTTCCATGAAGACGGTGTGGTCAGCGCGCTGCGCGTGGCGCGCGCCTTCGGAGAAACGCTGTGATGCACAGCGCCCTGTACAGCGGCTGGGTGCAGCATCGTCGCTTCGCCCCACGCGCCCATGCCTTTCGCTATCGCATGGGTCTGCTGTATCTCGATCTGAGCGAGCAGGCGCAGCTGTTCGCTCTCTCCAAGCTGGCCGGACGCGGCCGCTTCGCACCGTTCGCCTTTCGCGAAACCGACTATCTGCCCGAATCCACCCGCCAGGGCATGGCACTGCACGAGGCGGTGCGCAACCGCGTGGAAGAAGCACTGGGCACACGCCCGCAAGGCCGCATCTGCGTGCTGACGCAACCGCGCAGCTGGGGCCTGGCCTTCAACCCGGTGAGCATTTTCTACTGTCATGACAGCGAAGAACGCCTGGTGGCGATTCTCTGCGAAGTCAGCAATACGCCGTGGCGCGAGCGCTATCACTACGTGCTGCCGGCAGAGGGCGACGGGCGTCACCAGGTCAGCGTGGACAAGGCTTTCCATGTTTCGCCCTTCCTGCCGCGCGAGCTGGAATACCGCATGAGCTTCAGCGCCGTGGGCGAACGCCTCGGCGTGCATATGGCCGACTGGCAAGGCGCAACCAAGCTGTTCGATGCCAGCCTCAGCCTGCAGCGTCAGTCGCTCGACCGCGCCAGCCTGCATCGCTATCTGCTCAGCTTTCCCTGGATGACCGGCAAGACCGTGGCCGCCATCTACTGGCAGGCCCTGCGCCTGCTGCTCAAGCGCATCCCGATTTTCGACCACTCCCCCGCGGAAGGCAGCTTCCGCGTTGCCCGCCCGTACGTGAAGGACACGCCCCATGAAGAGCTCTAGCCTGACCTCCACCCGAAGCCTGGTACGCAGTGGCAATGGCATCGGCGCCGGCCTGCTGCGGCGCGCCGTACTGCGCCAGCTGGAAAACCTGCGCCATGGCCTGCTGCTGATCCAGGAAGGCAGCGACACCCTGCATTTCGGCACGCCGCAGAGCGAGCTGCGCGCCGAGATTCGGGTGAGCGATCCTGCGGTCTGGGGCCTGGTGGCCGGCAACGGCTCCATCGGCGCGGGCGAGGCCTACATCCACGGTTACTGGAGCACGCCGGACCTGACGGCGGTAATCCGCATCTTCGTCGCCAATCTCGACGTACTGGACGCCATGGAGGGCGGCCTGGCGCGCCTCGGGAGGCCGCTGGTCCAGGGCCTGCACTGGCTCAATCGCAACACCCGGCAGGGCTCGCGGCGCAACATCGCCGCGCACTATGACTTGGGCAATGATCTGTTCGAGCAATTCCTCGATTCGACCATGATGTACTCGGCGGCGATGTTCCGGAACGAGGACGATAGCCTGGAGCAGGCGCAGCTCAACAAGCTCGAGCGCATCTGCCAGAAACTCGCCCTGCAGCCGTCCGATCATCTGCTGGAAATCGGCACCGGCTGGGGCAGCATGGCGCTCTACGCCGCGAGCCATTACGGCTGCCGGGTGACCACCACCACGCTGTCACGCGAGCAACATGCCTACACCGAGCGACGCATCCGCGAGATGGGCCTGCAGGACCGCGTAACCCTGCTGCTGGAGGACTATCGCGATCTCAAGGGCCAGTACGACAAGCTGGTTTCCATCGAGATGATCGAAGCCGTCGGCCACCGCTATCTCCCCACCTACTTCGAGCAATGTGCGCGTCTGCTCAAACCCGATGGGCTGATGCTGCTGCAGGCCATCACCATTCGCGACCAGCGTTACGAACAGGCCTGCAGCTCGGTGGATTTCATCCAGCGCTACATCTTCCCTGGCGGCGCCCTGCCCTCGGTGCAGAAGATGCTCGACGTGGTCACCCGCCATACCGACTTCAACCTGCATCACATGGAAGATTTCGGCCTGCACTACGCGCGTACCCTGCGCCTGTGGCACGAGAACCTGCGCCAGGCCCGCCAACGCCTGGAGCAGTTGGGCTACGACGATTACTTCTATCGCCTGTGGGAGTTTTACCTCTGCTATTGCGAAGGCGGCTTCCTCGAACGCACCATTGGCACCGCGCAACTGCTGCTGGCCAAACCGGCCGCTCGCCCTGCGCCACTGTTGGGAAACTTCGATGCCTAAGCTGATCGCCAATGCCCTCCTGTTCCAGCTTGGCTGGCTCGTCTGCGTCTTCGCCGGCGATAGCCCCTGGCTGCTGGTAGTGGCGGCGATCATCGGCGTGCACCTGCTTTGGGTCAGCAGCTGGGCGGCGGAAGGCAAGCTGCTGCTCAGCGTATTTCTCGCCGGCAGCGCGCTGGACAGCTTTCTGCTCAACCTCGGGGTATTCGACTTCGGCGAACCGCGCCAGCTGATCCCGCTGTGGCTGGCCTTGCTCTGGCTGTTGCTGGCCAGCACGCTCAACCACTGCCTGGCCTGGACCGCACAGCCCTGGTGGCGCAGCAGCATGCTGGGCGCGCTTGCCGCACCGCTGTCCTACTACGGCGGCGCGAAGATCGCGGGCGTCGAACTGCCGCTGGGTACCTGGCCGACCCTGGCGATTTTCGCTGGTGTCTGGGCCGTGGTGATGCCGGTACTCCATGGCTTCGCCAAGCTGTATCGCGGGCAATACGAGCAGAGCCTGCGTAGCCGGCGCTCCGCCTAGCAGGCCGTTTTTCAGCGTCTGCCAGGGTAGCGCTGCGTCTGTCAGCCCAGGTCCCTGATCGCCACGACGTGGCGTACACTGCCGCGCCATGAGCGAGACCATTTCCCTTACCCAACTGCCGACCACCCCCGAAATCAGTTGCAGCACCTGTGCAGCCTGCTGCTGCCAACTGGAAGTGATGCTGATCGGCGACACCGGCGTGCCACAACGCTACATCGAGACCGACGCCTGGGGCGGTGAGGTCATGCGCCGCCTGGACGACGGCTGGTGCATAGCGCTCGATCGCGACACCATGCGCTGCACCATCTATGCACAGCGCCCGCTGATCTGCCGCGAGTTCGAACTCGGCGCCGCCGAATGCCTGGAAGAACGGCGCGGCATCGCCACCGCCTATAGCCAGTAACATCTTATGTATGAATTTTAATGTTGAGTAAGTGCATTTCTATAAATACATAACGATCAACCATGAAGGAACACCCTGGCTCAACACCGAGCCATTTCAGTGCACCAGCACCAATCCAGTGCGTTACTCGGTCGCACTTCATGGCTTGATATCAAAAAAACAGAATAAAAGCGTATTTATTATTAATTAGTCGAATCCATCGCCGTCCCGCACACTTTCGGTGCTCTCTCCTTCGCCCCCGCCACGCTCTCGCGAACCCGCCAACAGCCCGTTCCGAGCGACAGGAGAGACATGCCTGAAATTCTCAGCAAGACGGATTCATTATGGCTACCCTTGCGACTGCCCCCCATTATTACAACTACGAAATCGTTCGCCGCTTCACCCTCACAACCCTGTTCTGGGGCATCCTCGGAATGGGCATGGGTGTATTCATCGCGGCCCAACTGGTCTGGCCGGAATTGAACTTCGGTATTCCATGGCTCAGCTTCGGACGTATCCGCCCCGTCCACACCAATCTGGTGATCTTCGCCTTCGGCGGCGGCGCGCTGTTCGCCACCTCGTTCTACGTGCTGCAACGTACCTGTCGAGTACGGATCATCTCCGACGGCCTGGCCAACTTCCTGTTCTGGGGCTGGCAGGCAGCCGTGCTGGCGATGATCGTCAGCTATCCGCTGGGCATCACCTCCTCCAAGGAATATGCCGAGATGGAGTGGCCGATCGCCTTGTGGGTCACCCTGTTGTGGCTGATCTACGCCTACCTGTTCTTCGGCACCATCGCTCGCCGCCAGGTGCGCCACATCTACGTGGGCAACTGGTTCTACGGTGCATTCATCATCGTCACGGGCATGGTGCACGTGGTCAACCACATCGCCGAACCAGTCTCGCTGCTCAAGTCCTACTCGGTGTACTCCGGCGCCACCGATGCAATGATCCAGTGGTGGTACGGCCATAGCGTGGTCGGCTTCATCCTCTCGGTAGGTTTCCTGGGGATGATGTATTACTTCGTGCCCAAGCAGGCCGAGCGGCCGATCTATTCCTATCGCCTGTCCATCGTGCACTTCTGGGCGATCATCACCCTGTATATCTGGGCCGGCCCGCATCACCTGCACTACACTGCTCTGCCGGACTGGGCGCAAACCCTCGGCATGGCCATGTCGGTCATCCTCCTGGCGCCAAGCTGGGGCGGCATGATCAACGGCATGATGAGCCTGTCCGGCGCCTGGCATAAGCTGCGCACCGATCCGATCCTGCGCTTTCTGGTCGTTTCGCTGGCGTTCTACGGCATGAGCACCTTCGAAGGCCCGATGATGGCCATCAAGACGGTCAACGCGCTTTCCCATTACACCGACTGGACCATCGGCCACGTACACGCGGGAGCCCTGGGCTGGGTGGCGATGATCTCCATCGGCGCGCTCTACCACATGCTGCCCAAGCTCTATGGTCGCACGCAGATGCACAGCGTCGGCCTGATCAATGCGCACTTCTGGCTGGCGACCATCGGCACCGTGCTGTACATCGCCTCGATGTGGG
>ENA-UOXB01001323-UOXB01001323.1-bioreactor-metagenome-genome-assembly--contig:-NODE-1323-length-11866-cov-15.388451_pt1 | contig 11866 bp, 10 predicted proteins | sample MGYA00238158_ERZ761615 | MGnify/ENA primary metagenome ERZ761615 (study PRJEB28904, sample SAMN06267902) | bioreactor metagenome | isolation source: Joint BioEnergy Institute, California, USA... | reverse complement strand
AATCAAATAAAGTAAGTTTCATATGATCCTAAATCATCAATTTCATCAAAATGAGCAGCCGCGTGCAAAAACATTGGTCTTTGTTCACGGTTTATTTGGCAGTTTAAGTAATTTAGGGATGTTGGCTCGGGAGTATTATTCAAGCCACCATGTATTACAGGTAGATGTACGTAATCATGGGTTATCTACACATTCAAATGTGATGAATTATGAAGTAATGGCAGCTGATCTAATTGAAACTTTAGATGAACTCAATATCGAGCACTTTTCTTTGATCGGGCATTCGATGGGTGGAAAACTGGTGATGAAAGTGACCGAACTCGCAGGAGATCGACTAGATCAACTGGTGGTATTGGATATTACGCCTATTGCTTATAAAGAAAATCATCATGAGCAGATTTTTAAAGCGCTCTTTGCAGTACAAAAAGCAGATATTGAAACACGTCAGCAAGCCATAGAAATCATGCGTGAATATCTCAAAGAAGAAATGGTGATTCAGTTTCTCTTGAAATCTTTTAGCAAAGGGAAGTGGTTGTTTAATGTAGATGCACTGTATCAGAACTATGCCCAAATTCTGTCATGGGAAAATATAGAAACATGGCATAAGTCTGCATTGTTTATACGTGGTGGAAACTCACCTTATGTAGAAAAGCCAGAATATATAGAAGCTATCCAATCGCAGTTTTCTCAAGCCCAGATTCAGACGGTGGCAGATGCTGGACACTGGTTACATGCAGAGAAAACTGCGCAAGTTCTGCAAATCATCACTCAATATTTGAGTCAGCCTTCAACCTGATTAACTCAAATTCGCAGCTGAAAGTTGTCCTTCAGAGGTCAGCTTTTCAGCCATTTCCGCAGTTTTCTTTAAATTCGGCATTCGATATTCAGTATGGCCATAGTCTTGGATCGACTTCCAACGCCCGCCCCAAGTTAAACCTACAGATTCTGCAACTTCACCATAGAGCTGATAGCCACGCATCGCCCATGGATCTCGTTCAGAAATAACGACTTTTCCATCCCGCTTAAATGCGACATCCGCCGCCAATCCAAATTGGTGGTAACTCTGATAACCACGCGCCAAAGTCGTATTTTTATTGCTGGCTAAAGAATTCTGACGCTGCGGGCTACGATAGCCTTCCAGTAAAACGAGTTCATATCCATGCTGCTCACGCATTATTTTAAATACCATCAGTAGACGTTGTTTATAGCGTGGGTTCATTTTATGCCACTTACGATCAGCCGTTGCTAAATTGTCATGTGAATGAGTTGAATGTACATCCTGAATACTCGGATCGTAACTCGAAGCGCTGGCTTGAATAGAATTATTATTAAGATCCGCTTGCTCAAGCAGACTTGCTTCAACTATGGCCGCAGCAACTAAGGATTCTTCGATCTCTGGTGGTGGGGACAAAATTTGTCCATCAAGTAGGGCATAAATTTGTGGATCCGATTGTCTTAAATAATCCGCTTCGATTTTAGTGGGTGTGACTGGGCTGGTAAAAGCAAACATTAAGATGCTGGCAAATAGAAGTAGACCCGCAACCAATATCCACCACTGTTGAATATGCCAATGCGATTGCAATTGCTCGGGCGCAGCAGCATGATTTATATGCTGTGCAAAATGACGAGCGGATTGAAATCTTTGTTTTCCTTGAGGAATTAACCCGACAAAAAAGCCTGCTAATTTTGCTCTAAGTTCATAGGACAGTGCTAAACCTAGCCCTAGTGCCAGGATTAGAAAAAGCGAAAAAAGAGCATAAATCATAGTCTGATAGTAGCTGGCATTGGGGCTTCGACGGTACGAGTTGTAATCTTGGTTTGTACACTCCCTGTGGGAGATTCTTCGGATTTTTCCACAGGCTGTTCTGCTTTGGTTACTTTGCCGTGATTTTTATCTTTCGGTGCGGCCGAACTTTGCGCTGACGAGTTTTGTTTCTTATTTTCTTTTGGTAAGGGCTGCGGACTAGCACTCTTCATCGATGGTGCAGCAACTGTTTCAGCTGGACGAAGAAAAGCTTTGCTTAATTCATCTTCTTTGGGTTGAGGAAAATCAGAAGGCGGCTCAGTTACATTTGAAGGTTGAACACTTTTAGAAGGGACGGCTTTAGTCGCTTCAAAAATAGCTTCGGGTTCCCGCGTCGGGGCTTCATTATCGACTGAGGGTTCAGTGACATCGACGCTAGAACTTTGACTAACCTGTATTGAATCATTTTTTTGTTGTGTAAAAAAGTAAGTAAAACCAAGAGTGGCCATCAATACGACACCACTCAAAAAACCACCAAACGCATAGAGCATAGGTGAAATATTTTTCTTTTTTGTAGACGTCAAAATTTTGACTGAAGTCCGTTTTTCATGAGCCATGGAGTTAGTTCTTAGGGTAAATGAATAGTAATATGTGCCTGTTCTGTTGGCGTAGAAATGACATTTTCATATGTGGCTAAAGAATTCGTACTTTGCTTTGATAACATATAGCGTAAGCCCGCAAAGGATAAGAGCGCGAATACGATTAGAAAAAGTAAAATCCAGTAAAAAGGAAGCTCACGGTGAATCATGTGTTTAATTTGATCGGGGAGCGATGCAAAAGGAGAAAAGGCTGCCTTTTTTCCCTTCAAATAGTCAATTTCATCGCCCACACGTGCGACCAAATGGTTTAAATTTTCTATAGACTCAATACGATATCTACCATGAAAACCCAGAAGCATGCAGTAATGATAAACTTCAAGTGCGGCTAATCGACTATTTCCTTTACGACGTAGCTCTTCTAAAATTTCGAAAAAACGATAACCCGCAAGTTGCGAGCCAAATAAACTAAGCTGTAAGGGACTGATTAACCAACTATTTTGTAGCTCGAAAAATTGTGCATCTTGCTGAGTCACAATGGTTTCATCTAATAATGCACAGTAAGCATATTTAGCATCTTGAATATCATCTGATGAAAATTGTAATTTTCGGGCTTGGTTTTCAAAACGGTTGAGTAGGGCAATGATTTTTTCGCGAAATTCAGTCGAACTACTCGGTATATATTTGTTTTTTAATAAAAATACAATATAAAAACCATCATGGAGTAAGTCGACCAAGTTGGTTGTACTGGTGACTTTGGCGGTCGTGGGCTGAGAAATTGAACCAGTTCCAATTTGTCCATCATCAAAAAGTGAAGGGGCATTATTCATGATTCATTTCCTTAGCCATTCATCACGGCAATCAATTCAACAGCAATATCTTGGAAACCTGCTGGAATATAAATACAAATAGACTCGGCATCCAACATGCGTTGGTATAAATCATTATTCGGTTCAATTTCAAAGTAACTCACACCAGATCGCACTGGAATAGCGGTTGGAACCTGCATTAAATGATGCAAAGGAACTGCAGGAAGTGCGGCGATGACGCGCTGTTCAACATCTACGGTATTACCCACTTTAAAGCGCAACGGAACCAATTGAATCAGTTCGTGGCTTTGCATCATGCTGCTAGAAACAGCCAAGTAAAGCCTTGAATCTCTAGTAATTTTGTCTGACTCTAAGCTGCCTAACCAATAAGATGGTCGTGTTTCTTTGAGTTGGATACTGATATAGCGGTTTGAAATAATCGTATCTAATAACTCACGTAGAATGGCATCGAGCTGACTAAAACTTTCTTGTAAATTATGGTGTTGATAGCGAGGTAAATGATCAACCTCATGAGCCGTTGAAAAGGTCAGTAATGAGCCTGTTAAACGTAATAATTCAAAAAACAGTCGCTCTGGATGGATATGCGGGTATTGCAATAAATGATTCAACGTCGCGTGTGCTGTGTTGAGTGCATTGACCAACCAAAATGACACAATGTCGCCAGAGCGAAACTCAATTAGCTTTTGCTCATTTTCTCGATTATTACTTTGAATGGTCTTAATTTTCGCTTTGATGACATTTAAACTGCGTTTCAAACTCGAGATAAGATTTTCAGAAGATTCGATATGCAAGATAGGCGGAATAAAATGACGATCAAATTCAAATTGGCCTGAGCTTTGACGTTTAATTTTTGCTAAAGCTAAATACAAAAAACCATCCAGCTCTTGATTCGGTTCTACGTTCGCCTCTAACAAGCGAAACTCTGCACGGCGGCGTAATAAGGTGATATCTGCTGCAGTTGCATCTGTAAATAAATCGTGGGTTGAGGTCAGATAAGAGTGGTAGCGACCGAACTGTGCACTATTTTCAGCGGTCACATTTTTCTTATTGGCTTGTACAATCGGCAAAGCTAAATAAACCAAGATTTCGCCACGTAAATTCAGTTCATCTAATAACACTGGCTCTGGCAGTAAATCACGTGTCGGCGCTTGATAGATTTCACCATCTTGCCAAATCATACTAATACTTTCGAGTGCCAAGATATGTGTGTGTAACTGGGCCTCATCAAATTGAATATTTTGAATGCCATAGGCAAATGGAATCGTGGAACGAATGGTATGATTCAGACGTTGTTCATGATACGCATCTTGTAATTGAAAATGTTGAGGACGTAAAAATAGACCTTCACCCCAAAGTATTTTTTCTGCTTTAAACATTTAGATTACCAATCGTTTGATTCATTTGCTTGTTGTACGCCCAGTAGTTCTTGGACGTTATGCAGTGGATTTTCGTTTTTAATGACTTGATTTAACCATTCATGTAGTGGCATCTGACTCCACTTGATGGTTTTCTGTAACATATAGCTTACGGGACTATGCGGTTCATTGGCTTGGAAATAGTCAGAAATTTCTTGTAATACCCGCATGGCTTGTTCACGGTTTGCTAAGTGATTTTGCGGTTGAACCTGAAAGCCTTTGGATGGATGGACGGTGTTCATGTCAATCTCTTGTTCTTTGTGCTGGGTAAATGAAAGTGCCTGTGTTGTTATCGTTGCGGCAGCAGAAGACTCAGACGTTTGTGTCGCCATTACAGGTTGGGTAAAAACATCGGTTTTATAGAGCTTTTTTAAACTGGTGTGGATGTTTTCAAGCTGAGTATCAATCGCAGCAAAGCTTGGTGCATCTAAGCCCATTAAGGTATCTAACACACTTTTCAAAATTGACCATTCAGCCAGAATCGCCGAAAAATGTTGATAGTTCTGATATTGAAATGATTTTGATGTATTGAACAAGCTCTGCTCAAACTGTTCCAAAATCTGTGAGCTATTGGCATCATCTGTATAACTTTCTACTTGTTTCAACAAATGGTTTTTTTGTCTCAGTAAGGCTTCATAATCACTGAGTGAAAATGCAGGAACATTCACGATAGCGACTTGTTTAATCAGTGGAATCAAATGATTAATTGAACCTTGTAATAAACCTAGACGTTGATCTAAATCTTCTTCTTCAATTTCAGGATGAAGTTGTGTCCAATACTCATTTAGCGTCCGGTGCATAAGCTCTAGGGCTTTTGCAGTGCCTTCGAATCCGTATAAATTTGACCACGCTTCAAGTAACCAGCCCAATAAGCGTAAATCTTTTGATTTTCCCGTGAGAAGCTCGATAGATTTTTGTTCAACGAAATGCCAGTCTGCTTGCTTAGGTTCAGCGACCCAGTCGCCTTGATCAAGTAATGGATCATCCTGAGTTTTTGCAATTTTGATAGCGTGGAATTCATTGGAAAAAGACAAGTCTTGTCCACATGGTTGATCGCTTGAGATAGGAGACAATAAAGGCTCGATTTCTAAGCTCATAATTTTACACTCTATATTCTATTAAACTTGATTCGCTTTATTTTTAGCAGGATGTCGTTTCTTTTTAGCCGTGGTCTTTTCGACAGGGTCTAAAACATACGTAATTTCATCATCTTTGACATCAATCTGAATAACTTTAGGCAAATGATCTGCTGCCAAAGCCATCAATATTTCTGTGGCTAAAGCAGGCAATATACTGGCATTTAAAATGTGATCAACATTTCGTGCACCGCTATCGACTTCTGTGCAGCGACTTAATAACAGTTCTACCAGTTCCTCTGAATATTGAACTTTGGTTTGGTACTGCTTCTCAAGGCGAGAGGTTATTTTCTTGATTTTATGATGGATAATTTGAATCAGTAAATCATCATGCAGTGGGAAATAGGGAACGATACGCATACGTCCTAAAAAAGCAGGTTTAAATTGTTTATATAAACTTGGTTTTAACTGCTCAGCTAGGCTTTCTGCTGTTGGCCACTCCTCAATCGGTTGATTCAAACACGCCTGCATAATGGCATTCGAACCTACATTCGAGGTCAAAATAATGGTGGTATTCTTAAAGTCGATGATTCGGCCTTCACCATCTTCAAGCGTACCTTTGTCGAAAACTTGATAAAAGAGTTCTTGAACATCGTTGTGTGCTTTTTCAATTTCATCCAATAAAACCACACTATAAGGATTGCGGCGAACTGCTTCAGTCAGCACACCACCTTGACCATATCCCACATATCCAGGTGGAGCACCTTTTAAAGAAGAAACGGTATGTGCTTCTTGATATTCAGACATATTAATAGTGATCAGGTGGGATTCTCCACCATAAAGCTCACTCGCCAGCGCAAGTGCGGTTTCGGTTTTACCGACACCACTTGGCCCCACCAACATGAACACGCCTTGCGGTTTATTAGGATCATCCAATTTTGCTTTAGATGTTTTAATTCCCTGAACCAGTTGATGTAGGGCAGAGTCTTGTCCCATAACACGCTCAGCCAGTTTGCTTTCTAGGCTGAGAATTTGTTTTATTTCATCGTTCACCATATTACCAACAGGAATACCGGTCCAGTCTGAAATAATTTCATTAATGATTTGTGCATTAACACGCTCAAACACTAAGGGATTCTGGCCTTGTACATTGCTTAATTCTTCACGAAGCGCAGCAATCTCTTTTTGATCGTTGTTAGCCGTTGTATCTTGTTGGAATCGTTTTATCTGTTCAACAAGCGATCTTTCTTTTTGCCACTGCGTTTGAGTGTGTTCAATTTCGCACTCAAGCTGCGCTAGTTTTTGCTTCAAATCGTGCAAGCGCTCATGATGAATCGGTAAATTTTTATGTTCATTTTCTAAAATCTCATATTCAAGTTTGAGATTATGTTGTTGAGCAAGTATCTGATCTAACTTTACAGGTTGTGCATTCTGAGTGAGTGCTACACGCGCTGCGGCTGTATCCAGTACACTAATTGCTTTGTCTGGGAGTTGACGACCACTAATATAGCGATGTGAAGAGTGTACGGCTGTGACGATGGCTTCATCATCAATATTTAAATTAAAATGATTGGCCATGACTGGTAACATGGCACGTAACATATCGATGGCGACATCTTCGGTTGGTTCTTCAACTTTAACGACTTGAAAGCGTCGACTGAGTGCCGCATCTTTTTCAAAATATTGTTTATATTCAGCCCATGTGGTTGCTGCAATGGTACGTAACTCACCACGAGCCAGTGCGGGTTTTAATAGATTGGCAGCATCATTTTGGCCTGCTTGACCTCCTGCACCAATCAAAGTGTGAGCTTCATCAATAAATAAAATTATAGGATGCGTGGCAGACTGAACTTCTTGAATCACTTGTTTCAAGCGATTTTCAAATTCACCTTTTACACTGGCACCTGCTTGTAATAGCCCCATATCAAGCGTATGCAGCTGAACATTTTTTAAAGCATCAGGCACTTGGTTGTTCACAATTTTCAATGCCAAACCTTCAACGACAGCCGTTTTTCCTACACCCGGTTCACCAGTTAAAATGGGGTTGTTTTGGCGTCGACGCATCAGGATATCGAGCATTAAACGTATTTCAAACTCACGACCGATAACAGGGTCGATAAGGCCACTTTGTGCCTTTTGGGTCAGGTTAATTGTATATTGATCAAGTGCTGGCGTTTTGTTTTTAGCCAAATGCTGTGTAGGCTCAGTGCTTTCGCTTGGCGCTGTTTCCTGTAAAACGTCTTGTTCAATACTGTTTGAGCATAGGTCTAAAAATTTATGCTTCATTGTATCGATCGGGAACAGTTCAAATTGGCTCGAAGCGCGTAATGCCATTTGATGCAAATCTGGTGCTGTTAAAAGTGCTACCAAAATATGACCTGTTCGAATGACAGGATTTTGTTCGGCTGAAGCAAGTAACCACGCTTGCTCCAATAAACGAATAATGGATTGAGCAAATATCGGGGTGCGAGTATTTCCTTTAGGCAACTGGGAAAGACTGAGTTGTAAATCCTTAACTAAGAAATCATGGGAAATTTTATATTTTTCAACTAATAAGTGGAGATCATTTGGCTCTTGTTGTTCTAATAATTCAAGAAAAAAATGCTCAATTTCGATTTCATAATTTTGTTGATTAATACAACTATTTGCAGACTTCTCTAGAGCAACACGCGCATGATTAGATAGCTTCTTAATTAATATTTTAAGGTTATTCATATGTAACTCAGTCATGCTTTATAGCAAAGTTTTTACAAGACAAATATGCCAATGGCTATCTGTGTTTTTAGTGTAAATATAAAATTATTTATAAATTAGCATTTTACAAGTCATTATAAATGCTATTTGGCGGGTATTTTATATATATGCCATCATAATACACAAATGAAATTTAGATAAAAAAGAAGATATATTACAAAAAGCAAACACAGTTACTTTTGAGTAACATTTCTTTCCTTGACTTTGGGTGTCATATTTTTGTTAAATCCAAGCGCATTATATAAGCAGAAAATATTTACCTAGGGTGTGTATATTTTAAATCGAAGTTACTGATAATAATTTTAATTTTTTATTCATAAAGGTTTGAGGCAAGTTTTGAAAAAATATTATTTAATTTTACCTACATTCGTTTTATTAACGGTGACACCATTTGCTTTTGCAGCGGTAGAAGAGGGTATTAGTTTAAAAAATAAGTGTATTAAAGATTACCCATTGGTAAATGGTGAAACTGATCACGATTTACTAAGTTTATATGCACAGATTTGCGATAGTAAAAATAAAAAAAATGATGAGCTAAAAAATAAATTATTGGTTCAAGCTGCTAGTCGATATCAAGAACTTGGGAAAAGTTATAAAGCACTTCAACTGGTTGAAGAGTTAAATGCGCGAAATATTAATCATACATCATTAACAGATACTCGGTTTTTAGCTGGCGTTTCGATTGCAAATACGGCGTTAAACCATATGCGTCAAGAAGAAATGCGCTATTTATCTGCAGATTTAACTTATCCACCTGCTAAAGAGCTGTCTAATCTCGTTCGTAATTCTTTGCCTGCGCCAGATACGAGTGATGCAAAGGCTGTGGTGATCAAAGCACCAAAGAAAACCACGCGTAAGACTGCGAGTTCAACCAAACAAACCACAAAGAAAACAACGGCTCAGGTGGCAAAACCCAAAAAAGTTGAGAAAGTACAATCAACAGAAGTGGCGAGCAAACCGAATACAAATCCCTTCAATTCACTTTAAAAACTTTCATTTTTGAAATAATAAAAAACAGGATTTTCATATGGCTAAACGTGAAAGCGTCCAAAAAAAGTTACAGCGTATTCGACCACCTCGGGTACAACTGACTTATGATGTTGAAGTTGGTGATGCTAAAGAAATCAAAGAATTACCATTTGTTGTTGGTGTTTTAGGTGATTTTTCCGCGGCATCTGAAATAGAAAAAACCAAGCTCAAAGACAAAAAATTTATTAATGTTGATTTAGAAAACATTGATGAAGTCATGGAGTCCTTAGCACCACGTGCTGCCTATCAAGTTGAAAATACATTGACTGATGATGGTGGACGTATGTCTGTTGATTTGACATTTAAGTCGATGGAAGATTTTCGTCCTGAAAATGTGGTTCAGCAAGTAGATCCATTGAGAAAATTAGTGGAAGCTCGTGAACGTTTGACTGATTTGCGTAACAAAATTTCGAATAATGAGCGCTTAGAAGATCTACTTGATCAAGTTCTGCAAAATACAGATCAAGTGCGCAAAATGAGTGTGGAGGCTGAAAATGAATAATGCCCAATCCGCTGCAGTTGCTCAAGATACCACTGAAGAATTTACGCTATTAGATTCAATTGTTGAACGTAGTCGAATTGCTCGAAATGAAGAAGAGCATGATCGAGCGAAAAGTTTAATTGGCGAACTTGCTAAAGAAGTGATGGCGGGGACGATTACTGTTTCAGAAAATATGACATTATCGATTGATAAGCGTATTGCTGAAATTGATGCACTCATTTCAACGCAGCTCAGTAAAATTATCCATGACGAACAATTTCAAAAAATTGAATCGACATGGCGCGGTTTATATTACTTTTGCCAAGAAACGCCATCTAACCCATTGATTAAGATTCGTATGTTAAATACAACGAAGAAAGAATTAATCAAGGATTTTCAAGGCGCAACGGACTTTGATCAAAGTACATTGTTTAAAAAGATCTATGAAGAAGAATATGGGTCATTTGGTGGTGCGCCATATGCCACATTAATTGGCGATTTCGAGTTTGATCGTACACCTTCAGACATGTATTTGCTGGAACAAATTTCACATGTTGCCGCAGCTGCACATGCACCCTTTATTTCTGCAGCAGATGCCAACATCCTCGGATTAGAATCCTTTACGGATATTGACCGTCCGCGTGAAGTATCTAAAATTTTTGAAACCGCTGAATATGTCCAGTGGCGTTCTTTCCGAGAAAGTGATGATGCACGCTATGTTGCATTAACAATGCCACGTGTATTAGGCCGTCTGCCTTATCACCCTAAGGAAGGTACAGCGACTGAAGGCTTTAATTTTGTGGAAGAAGTCTCTGGGCAAAATCATGATGAATATTTATGGATGAATGCAGCCTATGCTTTTGGCACGCGTTTGACCAATGCTTTTGATATGCATGGTTGGTGTGCTGCCATTCGTGGGGTTGAAGGTGGCGGTTTGGTAGAGGGATTACCCGTTCATACCTTTAAAACCAGTGATGGTGAAGTGGTCTTTAAATGTCCAACTGAAATTGCGATCACCGACCGTCGTGAAAAAGAACTCAGTGATCTTGGCTTTATTCCTTTAGTACATTGTAAAAACACGGATTATGCAGCATTTTTTGGTGCGCAATCGACGCAGAAACCTAAAAAGTATAATAGCGATTCTGCCAATGCAAACTCGGCTTTATCTAGCCAAATTCAGTACATTATGGCCGTTTCACGTATTGCACATTATTTAAAAGCCATGATGCGAGACAAAGTCGGAAGTTTTGCTTCGGCTGGAAACATTGAAACATTTTTAAATGAGTGGTTGGCTCAATATATTTTGCTTGATGACGGGGCTTCACAAGAGGCGAAAGCGCAATATCCGCTGCGTGAAGCATCTGTCAAAGTTGTAGAGAACCCAGCACAACCGGGGCACTACAAATCTGTGGTTTTCTTAAGACCACATTTCCAGTTGGATGAGTTGTCAGTATCACTGCGACTTGTTACTGAGTTACCTCAGTCCTCAAACTAATTTGAGTGCCAACACATAATAACTTTAGAATAGGAAAAGATTACAAATGAAAGACATATACGTACAGTTCAGAGGTAAATATAAGGTCGATGGCGAGTCACGTGATACAGAGCACCAAGGCTGGTTAGAGGTGAACTCTTGGTCACACAATATTCGTCAGCCAAAGTCTGCAACATCATCAAGTGTTGGTGGTCATACGGCGGAACGTGTTGAACATTCTGATATGCTGTTTGTTAAAGATTTGGATGCAACCAGTCCAAAACTTTGGGAAGCATGTTCAGCGGGTTATACCTTTGATGAAGTACAAATTGATTTTTATCGCGCAAATGGCGATAAACGCATCAAGTACCTACAAATTAAATTGAAGCATGTTTTGGTTTCAAGTGTTACGCCAACAGTAAGTGAAGAAGGTGTTCCACTTGAAGGATTTGGTTTGAAATATGCTG
>ENA-UOXB01001322-UOXB01001322.1-bioreactor-metagenome-genome-assembly--contig:-NODE-1322-length-11873-cov-12.975884_pt1 | contig 11873 bp, 9 predicted proteins | sample MGYA00238158_ERZ761615 | MGnify/ENA primary metagenome ERZ761615 (study PRJEB28904, sample SAMN06267902) | bioreactor metagenome | isolation source: Joint BioEnergy Institute, California, USA... | reverse complement strand
GATAGGTGCCGGCGCGGGCGATCTCGATCATCTTCTTGTCGATGTCGCTGGCGAACACGGTGAAGCGGGGCCGCAACCCGGCGGCGCGCATTTCCGTATCGATCAGCATCGCGACGGAATAGGCCTCCTCGCCGGATGAGCAGCCGGCGACCCAGACGCGCAGCTCCTCTCCGTCGGCGGCCGCGACCATCGGGCGGATCGCCTGTTCGCGCAGGGCCTGGAACATCTCGGGGTCGCGGAAGAACCGCGTCACGTTGATCAGGAACTCGTTCAGCAGCGCCTCGCATTCGTCGGGATGGCGCTGCAGGTGGCGCAGATAGTCGCGCGTGCCGGCAATGTTGAGGACCTGCAGCCGCCGGCGGATGCGCCGCACCAGCGTCGTCATCTTGTAGCCCGAGAAATCGTGCCCGCACCGGTCCAGCAGGTGTTGGCAGATCAGCCGCGCATCGGCCAGCATCGCGTCGTCGGCCTGCTGCGTTTCGCTGGAGTCGAAGAACTGCAGGATGGCGGGCACGATCCGTTCCGGCGGCAGAACATAGTCCACCAGCCCGGTCGACTGCGCCGAGAGGGGCATTCCGTCATACCGGGCGGTACGCGGTTCCTGGATGACGCAGATGCCGCCATGTTCCTTGACCGCGCGCAGCCCCAACGTGCCGTCCGCCCCCGTGCCCGACAGGATCACGCAGGCCGCGGCCGGGCCGCGGTCATGCGCCAGGCTTTCGAAAAAGTCGTCGATCGGGCGGCGCAGCCCGCGCGGCTGGTCGAAATCGGTCAGGTGCAGGCGTCCATCGCTGATCAGCATCCGCGCGCCGGGGGGGATGGTATAGACATGACCCGGCTGCAGCACCGTGCCGTCGGTCGCCTGCTGCACGCTGAGCGCGGTGCGCCGGTCCAGCAGTTCGGCCAGAACGCTGTCATGCGTCGGGTCCAGGTGCTGGATGACGACATAGGCGGCCGGGTCCTCGCGCCGGACGTCACGCAGCAGGTCGTGCAGCGCCTCGAGCCCCCCGGCCGAGGCGCCGATGCCGACGACGGCGAAGGGCGGACGCGTGGTGGCGCGTGCGGGCGAGGCGTCATTCATCGCGCAACGTGATCCTTGCAAGCGTGCTGATCGAACGGGCGATCAGCCCCGTGGAATCCGACATGATCAGTCCGAACTGTCCCGCGGCGCGGCGCAAGTCCGCCATGTTGCGGCTAAGTGCCGCATCATCGCGCGCGATCGTTCCTGCCGCGTCGGATGCGGTCACGTCGAACTGCGACCCGATCACGAAACGCAGCGTGCCGTCGCCGCCGCGCAGCTTGGACATGAACACCAGGTTCATGAACGACCGCCCGTCGCGGGTGCGGTTCAGGACCGGGAACCGCCCGTCATCCTGTGCATCGTCGGCCAGGAACCGCGACATCGCGCCGATCTGGTCCCGCGGCGTGGCGGAGGATTGCAGAAAGCGGCAGTTGCGGCCCAGGCTGTCATCGGCGTCAAAGCCGGTCAGCCGGCAGAAGGCGTCGTTGACCATGCACAGCGGCATGTCGGGCATCGCCGCCGCCAGGGAAATGGCGATCCGCGACCGCGCGATCTGGGCGCGCAGGGCTTCGGGCAGCGTGGGGTCGGGCATCGTCATCCTGTTGCGGCGGGCCATGTCCCCGACGTTCAACCGTACAATATTAATCCCCGCCGCCTGGAACAAGTCACGTTTTTGCCGCCTGTCCGGTGCTGGCGCGGACCACCAGATCGACGCCCAGAGTGATGCTGTCGGTGACCTGCTGGCCCTGCATGCGGGCCAGCAGGACTTCGGCGGCGCGCCGGCCAAGGCGGGCGCGGTGCTGGCGGATCGTGGTCAGGCCGGGGCTGCTGTAGGCCGCCATCTCGATGTTGTCGAACCCCATGACCGAGATGTCCTGCGGCACCCGCAGCCCGGCCACGATCAGCCCGTGCATCAGGCCGATCGCCATTTCGTCGTTGTCGCAGAAGACCGCGGTGGGACGGTCGGGCATGGCCAGCACCTGCGCGGCCATCTGCTGGCCGAACCGGGCGGTGAAATCGCCGGTGATGCTGTCCCCGGGGCCGGGATCGGGCAGCCCCGCCTGCGCCAGACCCTGCAGGAAGCCCTGGCGGCGCGACAGGGTCAGCGAACTGCCCTGCGGCCCGGTCAGGTGCAGGATGCGGCGGTGCCCCAGGTCGGTCAGATGCCGGGCGGCCAGGCGGCCCCCTTCGACATTGTCGGCCAGCACGCGGGGGGCGGACAGGCCGTCGATCCATTCGCAGGCCTGCACCAGGGGCGGACAGCCGGGACGGGCGAACAGGCCCGGCTCCATCTGCCCGTCCAGCACGATCACCCCGTCCGAGCGCGACCGCGTCAGATAGGGGCCCAGCACCTTCATCGCCGGCTGGTCAGGCACCGCGGTCGTGTCCATCACCAAAAGGCTGAGGTTGTGGCGGCGCAGCACCTCGGAGATGCCCGACAGGATCTGCGAGAAGAACGGATTGGCCAGGTTCGGCACCAGCGCCAGCACGCCGCCCACCTGCTGCTGACGCAGGTTCCGGGCGGTGAAGTTCAGCGTGTAGCCGGTCTGCGCGATCGCCGCCTCGACCGCCTTGCGCGTGGTTTCCGACACGATCGACGGGTTCGAGATGGCCCGGCTGACCGTCGCCACGGACACCCCCGCCAGCTTGGCGACATCATGGATTCGGGGCGGACGGGATTGATCTGACACAAGAAACCTTTGTTCGGGACAGCATCAGGCTTAGCGGAAAAATTGATGTTGTAAACCTTTTCATCCTGTGAGAACGTCAGATGAAACCGATTACATGATGCGGAATCGGGCAAGGGGAACTTCGGAGGGGAAGTTCCGGGAGGATGTATGAAGACGATCAAGGGCCCCGGCCTTTTCCTGGCCCAATTCGTGGGCCCGCAGGCACCGTTCGACAGCTTTGGCGCGATCACGGCATGGGCTGCCGATTGCGGCTATCTGGGCGTGCAGGTGCCGTCGGGGGCGGAGGCGCTGATCGACCTGGATCTGGCCGCGACCTCGACCACGTATTGCGACGATCTGAAGGGGCAGGCCAACGGGTTGGCCATCACCGAACTGTCGGCCCATATCCAGGGTCAGCTGGTCGCCGTCCATCCGGCCTTTGACGAGGCGTTCGACGGGTTCGCCCCGGCCACGCTGCGGGGCAATCCGACGGCCCGTCAGGCATGGGCGGTGGACCAGATGCGCAAGACCATCGATGCGTCGGCCAACCTTGGCCTTGACCGGATGGCGGCGTTCTCGGGCGCGCTGGCCTGGCCGTACTTCTATCCTTGGCCGCAGCGCCCCGCGGGCCTGGTCGAGGCGGCATTCGACGAACTGGCCGCCCGCTGGCGTCCGATCCTGGACCATGCCGACAGCCGCGGTGTCGACATCTGCTTCGAGATCCATCCCGGAGAAGACCTGCACGACGGCGTCACCTTCGAGATGTTCCTGGACCGTCTGGACCAGCATCCGCGGGCCAAGATGCTGTATGATCCGTCGCACTACCTGCTGCAGCAGCTTGATTACATTGAGAACCTGGACATCTATGCCGACCGGATCGGCATGGTCCATGTCAAGGACGCCGAATTCAATCCGACCGGTCGGCAGGGCGTCTATGGCGGCTTTCAGCCTTGGGCGCAGCGCGCCGGCCGCTTCCGCAGCCTGGGCGACGGTCAGGTCGATTTCGGCGCGATCTTTTCCAAGCTGGCGGTGATGGGGTTCGACGGCTGGGCCGTGGTCGAATGGGAATGCGCCATCAAGCACCCCGAGGACGGCGCCCGCGAAGGGGCGGCCTTCGTGCGCGACCACATCATCCGCGTGACCGACCGCGCTTTTGACGATTTCGCCGATGGGGGTGCCGACATGGAAGCCAACCGCCGCATGCTGGGGCTGTCCCGATGAACCGCCCGATCCGTCTGGGCATGGTCGGGGGCGGCGAGGGGGCGATGATCGGCAACGTCCATCGCATCGCCGCGCGGCTGGACGGCCGGTTCGACCTGATCGCCGGCGCCCTGTCCTCGGACGAGACGCGCGCGGCCGAGAGTGCGCGTGCCTTGGGCATCACCCGCAGCTATGGCGATTTCCGCCAGATGGCACGTGACGAGGCTGCCCGTTCCGACGGGATCGAGGCCGTGTCGGTCTGCACCCCGAACCACCTGCATGAACCCGTGTCGCGCGCCTTTCTGGAACAGGGCATCCATGTCATCTGCGACAAGCCGATGACCGCGACGCTGGACCAGGCGCAGGCCCTGGCCGACCTGGCCGGGCGGTCCGATGCGCTGTTCATCCTGACGCACAACTATTCCGCCTATCCCCAGATCCGGCAGGCCCGGGCAATGATCGCGCGCGGCGATCTGGGCACGCTGCGGCTGGTCCAGGTCGAATACGCCCAGGATTGGCTGACCCAGGACACGGACAGCAAGCAGGCCGCATGGCGCGGCGACCCGGAGCGCGCGGGCGCCGGCGGCGCGATCGGCGACATCGGCACGCACGCGTTCCAGTTGGCGCGGTTCGTTACTGGCGAATTGCCCGACCGGCTGGCCGCGGACCTGACCAGCTTCGTCCCCGGCCGCAGGCTGGACGACAACGCGCATATCCTGCTGCGCTATGCGTCGGGGGCCAAGGGGATGCTGTGGGCCTCGCAGGTGGCGCCGGGAACGGAGAACGGCCTGCGGCTGCGGGTCTATGGCGACAAGGGCGGCCTGGAATGGCAGCACGACACGCCCGAGACGCTGAGATACACCCCCTTCGGCAAGCCGGCGCAGATCCTGCGCCGCGCCGGGCCGGGCAGCACCCAGGACGGCAGCCGCGTGCCCCCCGGCCATCCGGAAGGATACCTGGAGGGGTTCGCGAACCTTTATGCCGAGGCCGCGCAGGCGATCCGCAGCGGCACCATGCCCGACACCCTTCCCGGCATCCGCGACGGGCTGGAGGGGTTGCAGTTCATCGACGCCTGCATCCGGTCGAACGCGGCGGATGCGGCCTGGGTCCAGGTGACGCCATGACCGATCCCATCCTGGCGCTGAACGGCGTCACCAAGTCCTTTGGTCCCATCGAGATCCTGCACGGCGTCGATTTCGCCCTGCATCCCGGAGAGGTCCACGCCCTGATCGGCGAGAACGGCGCAGGCAAGTCCACGACGATGAAGATCCTGGCCGGATACCTGGACCCCACGGGCGGGCAGGTGACGTGGCAGGGCAAGCCCATCACCTTTGCCGGGTCGGACGAGGCCGAGGATCTGGGCATCATCATGATCCATCAGGAGTTCAACCTGGCCGAACACCTGTCGGTCGATCAGAACGTCTTTCTGGGCCGCGAACTGCGGCGCGGGCTGCTGCTGGATCACAAGGCGATGCGGGCGCAGACGGCCGATCTGCTGGGTCAGCTGCAATGCCGGGTCGATCCGGGCACGCCGGTCAACCGCATCTCGGTCCCCGACAAGCAGATGGTCGAGATCGCCAAGGCCCTGTCGCGCAAGGCGCGCGTCTTGATCATGGACGAACCGACCGCCGTGCTGACCGAACGCGAGACCGAGGTGCTGTTCGCCCAGATCGACCGCCTGCGGGCGGAAGGGGTGGCGATCCTGTACACCTCGCACAAGCTGGGCGAGGTCAAGCGCATCGCCGACCGCGTGACGGTGCTGCGCGACGGCACGATGGTGCGGTCGGACCTGACCGCCGACGTCACCGAAGACGACATGGCCACCGCCATGGTCGGGCGCGAGCTGTCGGACCTGTTCCCGCCCAAGGCCGCCCACGGGGCCGAGCCGATCCTGGAGGCGCAGGGCGTCAGCGTGCCCGGTGTGGTCCATGACGCGTCCCTGGTGCTGCACCGGGGCGAGGTGCTGGGCATCGGCGGCCTGGTCGGATCGGGGCGCACCGAACTGGCCGAGGCCATCGCGGGCCTGCGCCCGCGCAGCGGCACCGTGCGCCTGAAGGGGCAGGACCTGCCCGCCAACCACGTCGCGCAGGCGATGCGGGCCGGGCTGGTCTATCTGACCGAGGACCGCAAGGGCGCGGGTCTGTTGCTGGACAAGACGCTTCGCGAGAACCTGACCCTGGGCCAGCTGGACCGGTTCGGCAGCCCCCTGATCGACCGCAAGCGCGAGGAGGCCGCGCTGGACACGGCCATCGGCGACTTCGCGATCCGCGCGCCCGAACGCGGCATGGCGGTGGGCGATCTGTCAGGCGGCAACCAGCAGAAGCTGCTGTTGGCCAAGACCCTGCTGTCGGACCCCCAGGTGGTCATCATCGACGAACCCACCCGCGGCATCGACATCGGCACCAAGCAGCAGATCTATACCCTGATCGCACGGTTGGCCGCCGAAGGCCGCAGCATCATCGTCATCTCCTCGGAAATGCCCGAACTGATCGGTCTGGCCAGCCGCGTGGTCGTCATGCACGCTGGTCGCATCGTGGGCGAACTGGCCGACGCGGCCGTGACCGAGGGCAATATCGTGCGTCTGGCCATGGGGATGGACCATTCCCAGGGCGGACATGAAAAGGACAGCGCCGCATGAGCATGGCAACCACCGCCCCGACCCGGCGTCCCAGGGTCAATCTGGCCGTCGTCGCGCCCATCGTGGCGCTGATCGTGCTGGTCCTGATCGGCATGGCGCTGAACCCGAACTTCCTCAGCTTTGCCAACATCACGAACGTGCTGGCGCGGTCGGCCTTCATCGGCATCATCGCCATCGGCATGACCTTCGTCATCACCGCGGGCGGGCTGGACCTGTCCGTCGGGTCGATGGCGGCCTTTGTCGCCGGGCTGATGATCCTGGTGATGAACATGCTGACCGAAAGCATGGGCGGCGGGCTGCCCGTCATCCTGATCGGCATCGCGCTGGCGCTGTTCACGGGACTGGCCGCGGGCTTCATCAACGGCATCCTGATCACCCGCGCCGGCATCGAGGCGTTCATCCTGACCTTGGGCACGATGGGCATCTATCGCAGCCTGGTGACCTGGCTGGCCGACGGCGGCACGCTGTCCCTGGGCTATGAGATGCGCGAGCTGTACCGCCCCGTCTATTACGACGGCATCCTGGGGATCAGCTGGCCCATCATCGTCTTTGCCGTGCTGGCGATCCTGGGAGAGATCACCATGCGCCACACCGCCTTCGGCCGCCACTGCGCCGCCATCGGTTCGAACGAGAAGGTCGCGCGCTATTCCTCGGTCGCGGTGCTGCGGGTGCGGTTGATGACCTATGTCCTGCTGGGCACGCTGGTCGGCATCGCGGTCGTGATGTACGTGCCGCGCCTTGGATCGGCATCCGCCACCACGGGCCTGCTGTGGGAGCTGGAGGCGATCGCCGCGGTGATCATCGGCGGCACCCTGCTGAAGGGCGGCTTCGGCCGGGTCTGGGGCACGGTCGTGGGGGTCCTGATCCTGTCGCTGATCGGCAACCTGCTGAACCTGACCGACTTCGTCAGCCCCTATCTGAACGGTGCCATCCAGGGCGTCGTCATCATCCTTGCCGTCGTGCTGCAGCGAAACACCGGCGCCGCACGCTGATTTTCACCTGTGGGAGGAGTAACCACCATGAGAAAGACCCTGATTGCCACGACCGCCCTGATGGGCCTGACCGCTGTCCCGGCGCTGTCGGAAACCATCGGCATCTCGATCCCGGCGGCGACGCATGGCTGGGCGGGGGCGCTGAACTTTCACGCCGAACGCACCGTCGCGCGGCTGTCCGAGGCGAACCCCGATCTGGAATTCGTGCTGACCACGACCTCCGATCCCGGGCAGCAGGTGTCGGACCTTGAGGACATGGTGGCCACCCGCGGCATCGACGCACTGGTCGTCCTGCCCTTCGAATCCGAGCCCCTGACCGGCCCGATCCAGCGCATCGCCGACAGCGGCGTCTGGGTCACCGTCGTCGACCGCGGCCTGGCCCAGGAGGGCATCGAGAACCTGTATGTCGCGGGTGACAACGACAGCTTCGGCCGCACCGCAGGAACCTATTTCGCCGACACCCTGGACGAGGGCGCCAAGGTCGTCGTGATGCGCGGCATCGCCTCCACCGTCGACAACGAGCGCGTGGCGGGTTTCGAGGCTGCGCTGGAAGGGTCGGGCATCGAGGTGCTGGCCATGGATCACGGCAACTGGAACCGCGACACGGCCTTCAACCTGATGCAGGACTGGCTGTCGCGCTTCCCCGAGATCGATGCGGTCTGGGCGGCGGATGACGACATGGCCGTGGGCGCGCTGGCGGCCATCGACCAGGCCGGCCGCACCGAGGAGATGTTCGTCGTCGGCGGCGCCGGGATGAAGGAGATGGTCCAGCGCATCCAGGACGGCGATCCGACGGTTCCGGTGAACGTGACCTATCCGCCGGCGATGATCTCGACCGCGATCGAGATGACCGCTTTGGGCCTGACCTCCGGCGCGCCCATGTCGGGCGAATTCATCATCGCCTCCGAGCTGATCACCCCGGAGAACGCCGAGAGCTTCTATTTCGAAGACAGCCCGTACTGACGACGACGCGGCGCGGGATGTGACCCGCGCCGCATTTCGACCCCGGAGGAGGGGGTCGTTCCGCCCCGAAATGTAAACGGTTTCATATTTCGCCCGAGGGCGTGACCGGGGCCTGCATCAAAGGGAGGATAACCATGACCGATCTGTCGGACCGCGCGACCATGACCCGGCGCGGACTGTTTCACGGCGCCAGCGGCCTTGCGGCGCTTGGGGCGGGGCTGGGGGCGGTGCCCCTGATGGCCCAGGATGCGCAGCCTGCGGGGCTGCAGGGCAACATCAACCATTCCGTGGCGCGCTGGACCTTTGGCGACCTGCCGCTGGCCGACCTGTGCCAGCTGGCCCGCCAGACCGGCCTGGGCGCGATCGACCTGTGCGGTCCGGACGACTGGCCGGTGCTGGCCGAACACGGGCTGGCCAGTTCGATGTGCAACGGCGCCGAGATCAGCCTGGAGGATGGCTGGGCGGACCCTGCCAACCACGACGAACTGACCGAACGCTATCTGCGTCACATCCCGCTGGTCGCGGAGGCGGGGCATGTGAACCTGATCTGCTTCAGCGGCAACCGCCGGGGCATGTCCGACGAAGACGGCCTGCGCCATTGCGCCGAGGGCCTGTCGCGCATCCTGCCCGCCGCTCGCGATGCCGGCGTCGTGCTGCAGATGGAGCTGCTGAACAGCCGCGTCAATCATCCCGATTACATGTGCGACCGCAGCGCATGGGGCGTGGCGCTGTGCGAACGGCTGCAAAGCCCGCAGTTCAAGCTGCTCTATGACATCTACCACATGCAGATCATGGAGGGCGACGTGATCCGCACCATCATGCGCGACCATCGCTGGTTCGGGCATTACCACACCGCCGGCAATCCCGGCCGCAACGACCCCGACGACAGTCAGGAACTGAACTATCCCGCGATCTGCAGGGCGATCCGGGACACGGGCTATCAGGGTTGGGTGGCGCAGGAATTCATCCCGCGCGACCCCGCCCCGCAGGCCGCCGCCGCATCGCTGCGCGACGCGGTGCTGACCTGCGACGTCTGAACGCCTCAAGCAATTTCTAGAAAGGAACGCCAGATGGCAGACAACATGCATTACGACGCGATCGTCGTCGGATCGGGCATCAGCGGCGGGTGGGCCGCCAAGGAGCTGACGGAGAAGGGCCTGAAGGTCCTGATGCTGGAGCGTGGCCGCAACATCGAGCATCTGACCGACTATGTGAACGCCGACAAGGAGGCCTGGGACTATCCCCACCGCGGCACCGCGACCATGGAGATGAAGGACAACTATCCCGTCCTGTCGCGCGACTATCCCCTGAACGAGCAGACCTTCGGCATGTGGGCCAACGAGCAGGAAAACCCCTATGTCGAGGCCAAGCGCTTTGACTGGTTCCGGGGCTATCACGTCGGCGGGCGCAGCCTGATGTGGGGTCGCCAGTCCTATCGCTTCTCGGACACCGACTTCACCGCCAACGAACGCGAGGGGATCGCGACCGACTGGCCGATCCGCTATGCCGACATCGCGCCCTGGTACGACCATGCCGAACGCTTTGCCGGCATCTCGGGGACGAACGAGGGGCTGGACATCCTGCCCGACGGGCAGTTCCTGCCGCCCATCCCGCTGAACATCGTCGAAAAGGACGTGGCCGCACGCCTGCGCAACGCCTTTGGCGGCAAGCGGTACCTGATCAACAGCCGCGTGGCCAACATCACCGAGGCGCTGCCCGACCAGAACCGCGTCGCCTGTCAGTATCGCAACAAGTGCTGGCTGGGCTGCCCCTATGGCGCCTATTTCAGCACCCAGTCCGCGACGCTGCCCGCCGCGATGGCCACGGGCAACCTGACGCTGCGGCCGTTCTCGATCGTCAAGGAGGTCCTGTACGACAAGGACCGCAAGCGCGCGACCGGGGTCGAGATCATCGATGCCGAGACGAACCTGACCTATGAATACACCGCCGACGTGGTGTTCCTGAACGCCTCCAGCTTCAATTCGACCTGGGTGCTGATGAACTCGGCCACCGATGTCTGGGAAGGCGGCCTGGGGTCGTCGTCGGGCGAGCTGGGCCACAACGTCATGGACCACCACTTCCGCGTCGGCGCCGAGGGCCGGGTCGAGGGGTTCGACGACAAGTACTACTTCGGGCGCCGTCCGGCGGGCTTCTACATCCCGCGTTTCCGCAACATCGACGGCGAGGAGCGGCCCTATACCCGCGGCTTCGGCTATCAGGGTTCGGCCAGCCGCCAGGGATGGCAGCGCGACATCGCCGAGCTGAACATCGGCGCGGACCTGAAGCAGGCGCTGTCGACGCCGGGCGACTGGACCATCGGCATGACCGGCTTTGGCGAGATGCTGCCCTATCACGACAACGCCATCTCGCTTGACCGGGGCACGACGGACAAGTGGGGCCTGCCGGTCCTGTCCGTCAGCGTCGACCTGCGCGAGAACGAGATGCGCATGCGCGAGGACATGAAGCAGGACGCGGTCGAGATCCTGGAGGCCGCGGGCGTCGTCGACGTCAAGCCGGTCGATCGCGACTATGCCCCCGGCATGGGCATCCACGAGATGGGCACGGCGCGCATGGGCCGCGACCCCGCGACCTCGGTGCTGAACGGCGACAACCAGGTCTGGGACGCGCCGAACGTCTATGTGACGGACGGGGCCTGCATGACCTCGGCCAGCTGCGTGAACCCGTCGCTGACCTACATGGCGCTGACCGCGCGTGCGGCGGATCACGCCGTCAAAGCCCTCAAGAACGGAGATCTGTGATGAACCGTCGCGACCTTCTGACGATGATCGCCGCCGTCACCGGGACGGCCATGCTGGGTGCGGGCCGGGTGATGGCCTATGTCCCGACCGAGACCGGAGAGAACCTCTTCACCCCCGAGGATGCGGCCTTCCTGGACGAGGTGGCCGAGACGATCATTCCCGCCACCGACACGCCGGGCGCCAAGGATGCGGGCGTGGGCGCCTTCATGACCCAGTTCGTCAGCGACTGCTATGACGCCGAGGAGCAGGCGGCGTTCCGCGACAGCATCGACACGCTGAAATCCGAGGCCCAGGCACAGTTCGGCAAGCCGTTCGAGGACCTGACCGCCGAGGAGCGCCAGCAGATGCTGCAGGAGGCCATGGTCGCCGCCAGCGCCCAGGCCGCCGTCGTGGCCCAGGCCAAGGAGGAGATGCGCATCCAGGCCCGCGACCAGCAGCAGTCGGCCGACACCGCGGCCACCGCGCAGGCCCAGACCGAGGCGGACCTGCCGGCGCTGCACTGGTTCACGCCGATCCAGCAGCTGACGCTGTTCGGGTTCTTCACCTCCGAAGTCGGTGCGACGCAGGTGCTGCGTTATGAGCCGGTGCCGGGCGAGTACATCGGCGATCTGGAATACGACGGCGGCCCGG
>ENA-UOXB01001318-UOXB01001318.1-bioreactor-metagenome-genome-assembly--contig:-NODE-1318-length-11883-cov-28.288299_pt1 | contig 11883 bp, 8 predicted proteins | sample MGYA00238158_ERZ761615 | MGnify/ENA primary metagenome ERZ761615 (study PRJEB28904, sample SAMN06267902) | bioreactor metagenome | isolation source: Joint BioEnergy Institute, California, USA... | reverse complement strand
AAACTTCTACCCCGGTCGGATAGCCATTCAACAACAAACGGCCAGCCTTTTCTTCTAATACCGGTACTACTTCCGCGAATTCTTCCAGATCCTGATCTTCTGCAATCAGTGAGGCTGTTAACTGTCCATTCATACTGCTGAGTGCCTGAAGTAACTGTGCCTTGTCTTCCACTTCAATTACGATGGTGGTTGGGCCAAAGATTTCTTCCTGCAGTAACTGATTTCCTGCAAGTAGTAGCTCCACATCCGCTTTAAACAACTGAGGTAATGCCTGATCTCCTTGCTGATCCTGACCTGCCAGATGCTGAATCCCTGCATGCTCGGCTAAATGAGACAGACCTGATGTATAGCTTTTTAAAGTACCTGCATTGAGCATGGTCTGAGCTGGCTTGTTTGCCATGATTTCACTGAGCTGTTCGATCAGTTGGGTATATTCAGGCGATTTAATTCCGAGAATCAATCCAGGATTGGTACAGAACTGACCACAACCGAGGACTACTGAATCCGCTAACTCCTGAGCAATCTGATCACCACGGTTTTTTAAGGCTTCTGGTAACATCAGCATTGGATTGATACTACTCATTTCTGCAAAGACTGGAATAGGCTGCGGACGGGCTGCTGCCATATCGCATAGTGCACGGCCACCTTTCAGAGAACCGGTAAATCCTACAGCCTGAATCAGGGGATGTTTGACCAGTAAGGCACCGACTGCATTGCCATAGATCATATTAAATACACCCTTAGGCATGCCAGTCTTTTCAACGGCACGTTCAATGGCTTGAGCCACATAGTCTGCTGTGGCCATATGACCGCTATGCGCTTTAACTACTACTGAACAACCTGCTGCTAATGCAGAAGCGGTATCACCTCCGGCAGTTGAGAAAGCTAAAGGAAAGTTACTTGCCCCAAAAACGGCAACAGGACCTACACCAATCTTGACCTGACGTAAGTCTGGTCGTGGTAAAGGTTGACGGTCTGGCAGTGCGGTATCAATTCGTGCACCCAGGAAATCACCACGACGTAATACTTTCGCGAACAGGCGCATTTGCCCGCTGGTACGGCCGCGTTCACCTTGCAGACGAGCAATAGGTAAAGCTGTTTCCAGGGAAATGGTATTTAAAAACTCTTCACCGAGTGCATCCAGTTCATCTGCGATGGTTTCTAGAAAAACAGCACGCTGTTCAGGAGAAGTATGGCGGTAGGTTTTAAATGCAGTATGGGCAGCTTCTACTGCACGGTTGACTTCCTGTTCGGTGGCCTGATGGAAATCGAAATCCAGTGCCTCACCTGTAGTGGCATTCAGGCTTTTAAGGATTTTATCGCCTTCAGCACTACGACTACCTGCTATAAAGTTGTGTCCAATAGTATTCATCTGCTTAATCCTGAATTATTTAATGAGAATGTCGTGGCAAGTTCTTGTCATTGATGACACGCATATATAAGGTTGCTGGTTCCAGACATCCACCTGTGGATAGTTGACCCACTAACTTGCGATACATTTCTTGCCATGGTGTTTGCGATGCAGGGTAACTTGGTACCCATTGATTACGTCGGTTTTCTAGCTCTTCATCTGAAACGAGTACATTGACAGAACGCTTATTTAAATCAATTCTTAAAAGGTCATTGGTCTTAAGCAATGCAATCCCACCACCAACTGCTGCTTCAGGTGACATATTTAAAATAGAAGGGCTAGCTGAAGTCCCACTCTGACGACCATCCCCTAAGCAAGGGAGAGAGTCGATGCCTTTTTTGATCAGCTCTGTAGGCGGTGCCATGTTCACGACTTCAGCACTGCCCGGATAACCGACCGTACCTGCACCACGAATAACTAAGATGCAGTTTTCATCGATGTTGAGTTCCGGATCATTAATTCGTGCGTGATAATCTTCTGGCCCTTCAAAGACAATAGCTCGTGCTTCAAAACTGTTTTCATCCTGTGGATTAGACAAATAGGTTTTTCTGAATGCCTCTCCCACAACAGACATTTTCATAATGGCACTGTCAAAGAAATTACCACTTAATACAATAAAGCCAGCACCATGCTTAAGCGGCTCTTGATATGGATAAATTACATCGGCATTTGAAGTTCTAGACCGCTTGGCAATTTCACCTATAGTCTTGCCGCTTACTGTTGCACAATCTTCATGAATGACACCAGCCTGTTGCAGTTCATGTAATACGGAAGGAACACCCCCAGCTCTGTGAAAGCCTTCACCCAGATATTTACCTGCAGGCATACAATTAACAATCAGGGGGATCGATTCGCCTACACGCTGCCAATCATCTAGAGTCAGTTCAATCCCCATATGGCGCGCAATAGCAATCAAATGAGGTGGGCAATTACTTGAGGCACCTAAAGCAGATGCAACAGCAATTGCATTCTCAAAGGATTTTTTGGTCATGATTTTTGATGGTCTTAAATCCTCTAGAACCATCTCGCAGATGCGTTTTCCAGTCGCATAAGCCATTTGACCACGCTCACGATAAGGAGCAGGAATGCTGGCACACGTCGGTAAAGACATACCTAAAGCTTCTGCTAAGGCATTCATGGAAAGTGCAGTGCCCATGGTATTGCAGTGACCCACTGATGGTGAGGCTGAAGTGGTCATTTCCATAAACCCTTCATAATCAATTTCACCAGAAGCCAATAAATTTCGTGCATGCCAGATCACTGTACCTGACCCGATTAAATCACCTTTATAGTGGCCATCCAGCATAGGTCCACCTGAGAGCACAATAGCCGGTAAATCGGTAGTTGCTGCTGCCATGAGACAGGCAGGTGTGGTTTTGTCGCAACCCGTGGTCAGGACCACGCCATCAAGTGGGTAGCCATGGAGAATTTCTACTAAACCTAAATAGGCTAAATTGCGGTCAAGCGCGGCAGTAGGACGACGTGATTGTTCTGCAATTGGATGAACCGGAAATTCCATAGGAATACCACCAGCATCACGAACACCTGCTTTAACGCGTTCTGCTAATTCTTTATGGTGACGGTTACAAGGAGTTAAATCACTGCCGGTCTGTGCAATACCAATAATTGGTCGGCCAGACTGGAGCTCATCGCGTGTCAAACCATAATTCATATATCGTTCAACATACAAAGCTGTCATATCTGCATGTTCTGGATCATCAAACCATTCCTGGCTACGTAAAAAAATCCGTTTACTTTGATCATTCATTTCCAGATCCTTACTTTAATATTATGCAAATAAGCAATATAGGAGGAGTTATTTGTTAGAAGAATAGAGACCAACCCTAAAACTAATAATTCAGAAATACTATTCAACCTAGGGATAATCACTGAAAACTAAAGTAACTCACGCTGTTTTAAATTTTGAATCAATGAGTTGATACCAAAATTCCAAGGTAATGCTCGGTCGCTGGTCGTTACAGTATTGTAAAGAGTGCCTAGTTTAGGGGTATGAATCCGTACGACATCATCAACTTTATGGGTAAAGCCCGCTCCAGGCTTTTCTCGATCTTGGGTAGGAGCAAATAAGGTTCCTAAAAATAGTACAAATCCATCTGGATACTGATGATTTTCATTTAAAGTCTGTTGAATTAAGTCTTCTGGATCACGACTAATTTGAGACATAGAACTCAAACCATTCAGTACAAAATTATCTGTTCCTGCGATTTTGAGTTCTACTTCACATGAGCGGATATCATCTAAACTAAATGTCTGATCAAATAAGCGGATAAAAGGACCAATTGCACATGAGGCATTGTTATCTTTAGCTTTGCTCAGTAAAAGGGCACTGCGTCCTTCAAAATCACGCAGATTGACATCATTACCCAAAGTTGCCCCTAAAATTTGACCTTGGCTATTTGCCACCAGAACTACTTCAGGTTCAGGATTGTTCCATTCAGATTTTGGATGAATACCAATATTTTGACCTGTACCTACGGCAGCCAAAACAGGAGCTTTGGTAAATATTTCTGCATCAATGCCAATCCCAACTTCAAGATATTGAGACCACATATTCTGTTCAATTAAGTATTTTTTTAATTCCAGTGCTTTTACGGAACCCGGCTGTATAGATTTAAGACTGTCTCCAATTACGCTCTGTACGATTTCCCGAATATGTTGTGCTTTATCCGCATCTCCTGCAGCCTGTTCTTCAATTACTCGTTCCAGCATACTGGCAGCAAAAGTTACTCCAGCTGCTTTAATCACTTGCAGGTCAATGGGTGCTAAAAAATAAGCTTTACTTGGATCTGGCTCAGGCAAAGTATTTGCGAAAATTTCATCAATATTGCCAATTAATTGGCCTTCGATTTTAGCAAGAGCCGAAATAGGAGAATCAGTTTCTAGTAATTCAGAGATCGTATTGAAATGATTAGATATATCAAAAACCTGATTACCTCTCAGAATAACTGGTGATGGCCCAGCAATTTTATGCGGTACCCATGCCCGTCCAATTAAACATCCTTGTGTGCCATCCACTGGCAATGAATTGGCTGAATTTAATGTAAATTTCATGTAAAGCAACTCTATTTATAATTGAAATCATCATAGAATTCCTTTCTAATAAACACCAATGGTAATAATTTAATAATTAATAACCTGTAGTTATTGGAAAAGGACTTCTGAATGGCAGACTTAAATTATTCAAGTTTTAATAATTGGTTTAAATATAGGCATTTGGTTCTATTAGAGACTTTAGCAAGAACTAAAAATATGCATTTAGCAGCTGAACAAATGAATCTAAGCCAGCCTGCGATAAGTAAGATGCTAAAAGAAATAGAAAGCATTTTAGGTTTTACTATTTTTGAACGCTTACCTAGAAGTATGCCGGTTACTGCATTAGGGCAGCACGTCATTCGTTACGCACAGCGTGTACTGAACGATGCCAAACATTTTGTTGAAGATATTGAAATGCTCAGGTTAGGTGGTCATGGATTTCTCAAAGTAGGTGGGATTTTTGCAGCAACAGCTTCTGTAATTCCAAATTCTGTGATTGAGATTAAAAAGAAATGGCCCTTACTTTCTATTGATGTTGTTGAACAGACTAGTGATCATTTGATGGAAATGCTCAGTGAACATACATTAGATTTAGCAGTAGGCCGATTTACCCAAGCAACCCAACAGCAATTTTTCGATTTCAAACCCTTAGGACCAGAACCTTTCTGCATTGTAGTCAATCATGAGCATCCCTATGCGCAAAAGAAGTTTTGTCAATTAAACGAACTGCTAGATTGGCCTTGGGTTGTTTACCCTAAAGGCACACCGATTCGGGAACGTATGGAAGCGGCATTTATGCGCGCAAATGTTAAAGTTCCCTTGAATACGGTCAATACCATGTCTATGCAAACCTTTTTGCAGATTATACAAACTGCTCCCATGGTGGCTATGCTGCCTGAAGCAATGGTCACTCAACAGGTTAAAGAGGGGAAGCTTTGCATTTTAGAAACTGAATTAATCCTGGATGCTCAGGATTATGGAATCCTCACAAGAAAAGATGAACCAGTTTCAGAAATTGCGCAGACTTTTATAAAAATTTTATTAGAGAATACTAAATAGAATTAAATAAAATAGCACTTAGCTGGGTGAATCAGCTAAGTGCTTTAATAGCATTTAACCTTTGAAATATGTTTCGGCGACACCTTGGATACCTAATCCATAAATTGCAAATACACTGCCGCGCAACTGATTGTCTCCGGGAAAACGTGGTAAAGGAGGCTGAGACATAGAGGTAACAAATAGCACGTCTAAATTTTTTCCTCCAAAAGCCAGACTGGTCACTTTTTTAACTGGCATTTTAATAATTCGATCTATAGTGCCATCAGGTGCATAACGTACTAATTGGCCTGAATATACTTTTGCACTCCAGACATAACCTTCACTATCTACAGTTGATCCATCTGCTGAACCACCATCTTGCGTATCGATTTTGCTAAAAATCTGTTTATTGGTTAAAGCGGTATCTGAACTGGCATAATCATATGACCAGATTTCACCTTGCCAGGTATCAGTAAAATAGAACTTATCGCCTTTAGGGTTCCAGCATATTCCATTTGAAGTATTGATATTTTCTTCAAGTTTCTGAACCGTCATATCTGTATTTAAACGATATAAAGAGGCAGTTTTATCTTCCTCCATACGGTTCATTGATCCAAAAACGAAACGGCCTTGTCGATCTACACCTCCATCGTTTAAACGATTAAAAGGCATATCTGGTTCAGGATGATAAATAAAATCTAAATCGCCAGTATCAAAATCTAGACTATGCAGCCCATTTTCTAAGGCAACAATTGCTCCATTATGATTTTCTCGTAGTGCATAAGATCCAATCTTTTGAAGGGTTTCCCAAGCTTTCAGGCCTTTACCTTGCTCATCACAGGAAAATAATCGACCGTCAAATATATCTACCCAGAATAATCGTTGACGAACAGGATCCCATGTCGGCACTTCACCTAAACGTGTCTTAACATCAATAAATACTTTAATTTCCATTTACATTATCCTGAAAGATTATCTCTATTTTATAGGCATTCAATTTATTGAAAAATCATATAGTTTCTAAGTAAATTATAATTTATTTAAAAAAATAACTAATGATTAAATATCAATCTTTGATAAACAGAAGTTATTAATACTAAAGTAGCCATATTTTGAAATAAAAAATAATAAGAATTAGGTATATAAGTCTTTTGCCAAAAACTTATATCGAATAACTTTTCAATATCGATATTAAAAAGTTATCAATATTGAGGAATAATTCATTGGTAATTATTAATCATCCTACTTAATTTGATGAATACACGATTTGAGTCGTCTAATTCAAAAATTAGGGAAGGATTACCTATGAATATACTCATTACTGGTGGTACGGGTTTTATTGGAAAACAGATAGCTAGAAAAATCTTGGAATTAGGTACTATCACACTAGATGGACAAGCTGCTCAATCAGTAGAAAAAATCATATTATTTGATGCTTTTACAGGAGAGGACATTCCTGAAGACCCGAAAATTCAAGTCGTGATTGGTGATATTACTGACAAAGAACAAGTATCTAAAATTACCAAAAATGTAGATGTCATTTGGCATCTGGCTGCAGTAGTCAGTTCAGCGGCAGAAGCTGATTTTGATTTAGGTATGGAAGTCAATTTATACGGTTTGTTGACCTTGCTTGAATCAGTAAGACAACACGGATCCAAACCTCGATTTATTTTTGCCAGCGGTTGTGCTGTATTTGGAGGTGCCCTGCCAGAAGTAGTCACAGATGACACCGTTGTCACGCCTAAATCATCCTATGGCATGCAAAAGGCAGTAGGCGAACTACTTGTTTCAGATTACTCACGTAAAGGCTTTATTGATGGACGAGTATTACGTCTACCAACAATTGTTGTTCGCCCCGGTAAACCCAATAAAGCTGCTTCAACATTTTTTAGCTCAATTATTCGTGAACCGCTTAAAGGTGAAACTGCGGTTTGTCCTGTTCAGGCGGATACACCAGTTTTTATTACCTCTCCGCGTCGCTGTGTTGACTCAATGATTCATGCAGCAGTCATTTCTCCCGACCGGTTATCCGATCAGCGCATTATTCCATTACCCGGTTTAACGGTTACTGTTCAGCAAATGCTGGCAGCTCTAGAAAAAGTTGCAGGAAAATCTGCAGTAGATCTTGTGAAATGGCAAGAAGATAAAACGATCCAACGCATTGTGCAAAGTTGGCCAGTAAAGGTTAAAGCTGAATACGCTGAATCACTTGGGTTCAAAGCTGATAAGAATTTTGAAAGCATCATCCAGGCACATATTGAAGATACCCAAGAATTAATAGCTGAGATAGCTAATTAAAGTGAGACAGTATTATGGAAGATATTCAAGCTAAATCTGCTCTGGAAGAGCAAACCATTAAACGTATTTCAAAAAGAATTATTCCTTTTCTTATTATTCTATTTGTAATGGCATTTTTAGATAGAACAAATATCGGCTTTGCCGCCTTGCATATGAATGATGCAATTGGAATCACTCAAACTATCTTCGGTTTAGGCGCTGGAATTTTTTTCCTTGGTTATTTTATTGCAGAAGTTCCGAGTAATGTACTTCTGCATCGGTTCGGTGCCAGAATCTGGATCGCACGTATCATGATTACATGGGGAATCATTGCTGCTTTAATGGGCCTGATTCAGAATGGAACCCAGTTTATCGTTCTTCGTTTTTTACTCGGTATTGCTGAAGCTGGCTTTTTTCCGGGCGTAATTTTCTATCTTACTTTATGGTTTCCAGCACGGTATCGTGCGCGTGTATTTGCTACATTTTATTTAGGGTTGCCGATAGCCCAGATTGTTGGTGCACCTATTTCAGTTGGACTCATGCAATGGGGTGATACTATCGGTTATGAAGGCTGGCGCATGATGTATGTGCTTGAGGGTATTCCATCCATCATTCTAGGTATCATTTGCCTTAAATACTTAACCAATACACCCAAAGAAGCTCAATGGCTCACTGCTGATCAACGTCAATGGTTAATGAATACATTAGAAAAAGAAGAGCGTGAAAAAACTGAACATGCAGATGCCCATTTAAGTAAATCAACCATTATCAAACAAGTCTTTAAAAATCCATTGGTATGGGTTATGGCAATTGTTTACTTTGGGATTACGTCTGGATCGAATGCAATGTTTTTCTTCTTGCCAAGTGTGCTGGAGTCATTCCGGAATACGTTTGGGATGGAAATCAGCTTAATTCAGAATGGTCTTTTAACTGCAATTCCTTATGCATTTGCTGCTGTAGGCATGATTTTATGGAGCCGTCGCTCGGATCGTAAACAGGAGCGACATAAGCATGGTGCATGTGCAGCACTTATGGCAGCGAGTGCTATTGCAATCGCATTACTTGTGAACCAGCCATGGGCTATTATCGTCGGATTTATTTTCCTGGCAATTGGAGTATTTAGTGCAATCAATATTTTCTGGACGCTCCCAGGCCAAACATTAACAGGCGTAGGTGCTGCTGCTGGTATTGGACTAATTAACTCTGTAGGTAATTTAAGTGGATTTACAGGCCCATATTTAACTGGCTATCTATATACCACTACGGGTACTTATACCATTGCATTTCTAGTTATCGCTGGGTTTGTTGCTATTGGTGGGATCGGATTACTGGTGCTTGCCCATTTAAATGGCAAGCAGGTAGCAAAAGAAAAATTAAACCTCAAAGCCCAACCCAATCAAGGAGTATAAAACATGGCAAGGATTGGATTCGTGGGAACCGGTATTATGGGCACACCTATGGTTATGAATTTAATCAAGGGTGGTCACCAGGTTCAGGTTTGGAACAGGACCCTCTCTAAATTGAAAGGATTAGAAGAGGCAGGTGCAAAAGCCTGTCATCAGCTATCGGAAGTAGGTAAAGATGTTGAGCTTCTGATTGTAATGCTGAGTGATGGAAAAACCTGTGATGAAGTTCTGTTTCAACAAGCTGGAGCAGTTTCTGAACTAAAGAAAAATAGTATTGTGATTGTCATGAGTTCAATCCCGGTAGAAACTGCAAAACATCAGAATGAACGATGTTTATCTTTAGGATTAAGGTATCTGGATGCTCCGGTTTCAGGAGGAGAAAAAGGTGCAAAAGATGCAACTCTTGCCATTATGGTGGGGGGCGAAGAAGATACTTTTACTGAAGCTCAAGCAGTTCTCAATTGTATGGGTAGAGCAGTGTTGGTGGGCGCTGCCGGATGTGGAGAGCTAGCTAAACTGGTTAACCAGATGATTGTTGCGAGTACGATTGCCACTGTTGCAGAAGGACTGCTTTTCGCTCAGCAAGGAGGAGCAGATCCACAGAAAGTCAAACAAGCATTGACTGGGGGATTTGCTGATTCTCCTATTTTGCAACAGCATGGTGAACGTATATTAAGGCAAAACTTTAAACCGGGAGGGGCTGCGACAACGCAGTTAAAAGATACTCATACCGCTATAAATTATGCGCAGGAATTAAACCTAAAGTTGCCAGTAGCAGAATTGGTAAATCAGCTCTTTTCAGATATGGTCCATAATGGCGATGGAGCCTTAGACCATTCAGGATTAATTCGTGAAATAAAAAGGCTTAATAATATAGAGATATAGTTATACTTTTATAATATCTAAAACTGGCTCTTAAATAGCCAGTTTTTTATTTTAAATTTCTTTATTTTAACTATAAAAAATATATTCCATATTTTATATCTATTTCTAAATCATTGGTTTGATGAGAAATAATAATAGTGATAGTGCAGGGTTATCACGTACTGGCAAAATGTAATTGGATTTTAAAAATCTATAGAACTATATTTTTCTATATTTTATTTAATAGAGGGACTTTCTAATAAATAAAATTATTCAGAATAAAAATGGATGGAATTAACCATATTTAAATGGTTAATAAATAGGGAAATAGAATGAGTTTAAAAAAAGTTCATCGGCATTCATGGGTATCGCTTGTAGTCTGTTGGCTAATCTGGTTGGTGATTGCCTATGACCGTGAATTGATTTTTCGTGCAGCCAATATGATTTGTGAAGAGTTCTCTCTTACACCCACAGAGTGGGGCTATACCATCGCCGCCATTACTGTGTCCCTAGCCTTACTCAGTATTCCGGTAAGTGCCTATTGTGATTTAAAAGCACCGGGCTGGAAACGTGCTATGTTCCAGTGGCCTTTGATTGTCGGATTTACTTTTCTGTCCTTACTTTCTGGCATCATGTCATTTAGTAATACTTTCTATAAGTTTGTTATCTTGCGGATATTGGTGTCAATTGGTTGTGGTGTGGCCGAACCCATCGGGGTGAGTAATACCGCAGAATGGTGGCCTAAAGAGCACCGAGGCTTTGCAATCGGTGCCCACCATGCTGGTTATCCCGTTGGTGCAATGCTGAGTGGGGTAGTAATGGCATCAATTATTTATTATTTTGGTCCTGAAAACTGGCGTTATGCATTTTATCTCGGCATCATGATTTCAGTACCGGTATTAACATTCTGGGCTATTTATTCAAACAAGAAACGCTATGATGAGTTTCATGATGCATGTATAGATCGAGGACTTACTCCACCGACAGATAATCCATGTCTAGAAACCAAATCCTTAAATCCAGCTGCTGCGAAGAAAGGTTCCTTAAAAAGAACTTTAAAGTCACGCGGTATTTTATTTACGGCAGGTAGTACCTTAATTACACACATTGTATATCTTGGTTTCCTGACTATTTTTCCTGCATATCTCTATAATATTGTGGGACTAGATCTTGCTAAAGCGGCAGGTTTAAGTGCCGTATTTACAATTACAGGAATTATGGGTCAAATTTTCTGGCCTTCTTTGTCCGATAAAATTGGACGTCGTAAGACACTCATTCTTTGTGGAATCTGGATGGCTGTTGGTATTGCCAGTTTCTGTTTAACCCAAGGTGTAATTTCTGTCATTATTATTCAATTAATTTTTGGTTTCTCTGCCAATGCAATCTGGCCAATTTATTATGCCACGGCATCAGATTATGCCGAGCAAGATGCCATGGGTACAGCGAACAGTATCATTACTGTGGCCCTTTATGTGGGAGGAGCGATTGCCCCCATTCTGATGGGTTCATTACTGACGAATTTTGGAGGATGGCATAATGCAACCGGTTATACACTTTGCTTTATTTTAATGTCAGTCTGTGCATTGATTGGTGTGTTGCTGCAAGTTATCTTGGGCTATCTGGACAAGAAAGATCATTTAAAACCTGTTTAATTCCTGACTAATTCCATAAAGTTCGACTGTAGTTTCCTCATGGATTGAGGGTGCTACAGTCTTATCCATTTTTATATTTTAGTTAAAGGATTTGGCTTTCATGTGGGGTTCATCCATCTAAATGAATAGGACGGGCATCGTAATAATGAACCGTCCTATTTTTTATATTAATTTTTTTATT
>ENA-UOXB01001317-UOXB01001317.1-bioreactor-metagenome-genome-assembly--contig:-NODE-1317-length-11885-cov-9.376923_pt1 | contig 11885 bp, 11 predicted proteins | sample MGYA00238158_ERZ761615 | MGnify/ENA primary metagenome ERZ761615 (study PRJEB28904, sample SAMN06267902) | bioreactor metagenome | isolation source: Joint BioEnergy Institute, California, USA... | reverse complement strand
CCAAGCCCTACCCGGGCCAGGCGGGCAACGGTCTGCACGTGCACATCTCGCTGCTGGACAAGAAGACCGGCAAGAACATCTTCGCCGCCGAAGATCCGCTGGAGAACACCTCGTTGCGCCACGCCGTCGGCGGCATCCTCGACACCATGGCAGCATCGATGGCGTTCCTCTGCCCCAACGTCAACTCCTACCGCCGCTTCGGTGCGCAGTTCTACGTACCCAACGCGCCAAGCTGGGCGCTGGACAACCGCACCGTGGCCGTTCGCATCCCCACCGGCAGCCCGGATGCCGTGCGCATCGAACACCGCGTGGCCGGCGCCGACGCCAACCCCTACCTGATGCTGGCCTCGATTCTCGCCGGTATCCACCACGGCCTGACCAACCAGATCGAACCGGGCGAACCGATCGAGGGCAACTCCTACGAGCAGCTCGAGCCCAGCCTGCCGAACAACCTGCGTGACGCGCTGCGCGAGCTGGACGACAGCGAGGTGATGAACAAGTACATCGACTCGAAGTACATCGACATCTTCGTCGCGTGCAAGGAAGCCGAGCTGCAGGAGTTCGAGACCACCATCTCCGACCTCGAGTACAACTGGTACCTGCACACCGTGTAACCCCGAAAGCCGGCCGCAGAGCCGGCTTCTTTTTGCCTGCCAACTGCCAACCGACAACTCCGACGCCCGCGTCGGGGCCAGCGGTTCGTCGCACGGCGACTCCGCTGACATGAATCAACCGCCGGCGCCCACGGCCGCCGGATACTGTTGCCGTCATCCATCAGGGAGCTACTCATGCAACGCGCCATTGCCGCCGTCCTGCTTGGCCTCATCTCTGGCCTGACGCAGGCCGCCGACAGCATTCGTGTCTACAACTGGAACGACTACATCGCACCACAGGTGCTGGAGAACTTCACCCGCGATACCGGTATCGCGGTCGACTACCACACCTTCGCCAGCGCTGAAGAACTGGCAGCCGCGCTGCAAAGCGGCCAGCCCATCGACATCGCCGTGCCCTCGCACAACGAGCTGCCGGCGCTGATCGCCAGTGGCCGCATTCGCCCACTGGACTTCAACCTGCTGCCCAACCGCGCGCACCTGGACAAGCAGCTGCTGAGCAAGCTGGCTGCGGTCGACCCACAGAACCAGCACGCCATTCCCTACCTGTGGGGCGCGGTCGGCCTGGCGATCAACACGCCGCAGGCCGAGGCTGCCTATGGTGGGCCGCTGCCCCACAGCTGGAGCCTGCTGTTCGATGCCGAGCAGAGCAAACGCCTGGCCAGCTGCGGCATCAGCGTGCTGGATGCGCCGGATGAAACCCTGTCACTGCTGCTCAACTATCAGGGTCGCAGCCTCGCGCGCAGCGCGCCGAGCCGCGTCGAACGAGCCGGCAGCGTGCTCGCGGCACTGCGCCCGAATCTGCGCTACGTCGACAGCGAACGCTATATCGCAGACCTCAACAACGGTCGCCTGTGCCTGGCCATGGCCTGGGTCGGTGACGCGCTCGCCGCCGCCCAGGCCGGCCAGCCGGTAAGTTTCGTGGTGCCCGATGAAGGCTCGGTGCTGTTCATCGACAACCTGGTGATCCCGGCCACTGCCAGTCGCCCGGATCTCGCTCACCGCTTCATCGACTACCTGATGCAGCCTCAGGTCATTGCCCAGGTTACCGCTGAAACGCTCTACCCCAACGGTAATGCCGATTCGATGTCGTTCATCGATAAAGCCCTGCTGGAACAGCCCGGCCTTTATCCGGACCAGGACACCAAGCGCCGCCTGTATCCGCTGGAAGTGCTTTCGGAGAAGCATGCCCAGGTTCGCAGCGATGTCTGGCAGCGGTTCCGCGACGGTAGCTGATGACGGCGGCGAGGCTTGCCTCGCCGCCGCCGACTGACGTCCAATAGCGCCTCGCCCACCGAGGAGCTCACCATGTCGCGCCCCGCCAGCCCCCGCAAGCCGCGCGCCAGCAGCCAGGCCCGTATCGCCGTGATCCTGACGGCAGCGCGCGAGCTGCTGGCCGAGCAGGGCATGGCCAACCTGTCGATCTACTCGGTGGCCGAGCGTGCCGGCATTCCGCCTTCTTCGGTGTATCACTTCTTCGCCAGCGTGCCGGCTCTGCTCGAAGGGCTGACAGCCGACGTACACGCAGCCTTTCGCGCCAGCCTGCAGGAGCCGGTCGAGCACGCCGCCCTGCGCAGCTGGCATGACCTTTCGCGCCTGATCGAGCAACGCATGCTGGCCATCTACGAAGCGGATGCCGCCGCACGCCAATTGATCCTGGCCCAGCATGGCCTGGCAGAAGTCACCCAGGCCGATCACCAGCACGACCTGGAGCTGGGCCGGCTGATGCATGCGCTGTTCGACCGCCACTTCCCCCTGCCGCAATTGCCGACGGATATCGACGTCTTCAACCTGGCGATGTCACTGGGCGATCGTGTTTACGCCCGCTCCGTGCAATTGCACGGGGAGATCACTCCGCGCCTGGCCGAAGAAGGCATGCGTGTATTCGACGCCTACCTGGGTCTGTACCTGCCTGCTGCCCTGCCGAAAAGAGCCGAACCGCTAGGTTAATCGGTATATCCCACGCCTGCCTCCATGCCCTGTGGGAGCGGACTTGTCCGTAAAGGAGGCGACGCGATACCTGTCTTGATTCTCGGACGAGTCCGCTCCCACACACGTCCACTCCCGCCAAGCCTGTCCAAACAGCTCTCGATCAATCTCGATAGAAATCCGCTATTTTTCAAAAAATCGACTCAACGCATCTTCTAAAATCGATATTTATCGGATATAAATCGAACATCCAGCCTTGATCGATATTCAACCAAGGCACTCCGAAAGGGCCCCGGGAAGCCGGATTGGCCTGCGAACGAGCCAAGAGGTGCTTCATGTCCCGTATCGTTACCGTTGCCGCGACCCAGATGGCCTGCTCCTGGGATACCCCCGCCAACATCGCCAACGCCGAAAGGCTGGTACGCCAGGCGGCGGCCCAGGGGGCGCAGATCATTCTGATCCAGGAGCTGTTCGAGGCCCCCTACTTCTGCCAGAAGCCGAATGTCGATTACACCCAGCTGGCCACTACGGTCGAGGAAAACCCGGCCATCGCGCACTTTCAGAAAGTGGCCGCAGAGCTGAAGGTGGTACTGCCGATCAGCTTCTTCGAGCGTGCCGGCAGGGCACGCTTCAACAGCATCGCCATCCTTGATGCCGACGGCACAAACCTCGGGATTTATCGGAAAAGTCATATTCCCGACGGCCCCGGCTATCACGAGAAGTACTACTTCAATCCGGGCGATACCGGCTTCAAGGTCTGGGATACCGCCTATGCACGTATTGGCGTGGGCATTTGCTGGGACCAGTGGTTCCCGGAGTGCGCACGCAGCATGGCGCTGATGGGTGCGGAAATCCTCCTCTACCCCACCGCCATCGGCAGTGAGCCACACGACGCCAGCATCAGCTCGCGCGAACACTGGCAACGCGTGCAGCAGGGCCATGCCGGCGCCAACCTGATGCCGCTGGTGGCAAGCAACCGTATTGGCCGCGAGGAACAGGACGGCTACGACATCACCTTCTATGGCAGCTCGTTCATCGCCGACCAGTACGGTGCCAAGGTCAAGGAGCTGAACCAGACCGAGGAAGGCATCATCGTGCACAGCTTCGACCTGGATGCATTGGAGAAGACGCGCACCGCCTGGGGTGTGTTCCGCGACCGCCGGCCGAACCTATACTGGCCTCTTTCCACGCTCGACGGCGAAAACCGCTGCGAGTGAACGTAGCCCGGATGCCATCCGGGGCTTTTTCTCACGATTCCCCGGATTGCATCCGGGCTACAGGTGAAACATGACCACGCTGACCACCACTCCACGCGCCGATGGCTTTCGCATGCCGGCGGAATGGGAAACCCACAGCAAGACCTGGATGGTCTGGCCCGAACGCCCGGACAACTGGCGTAACGGCGGCAAGCCGGCGCAGGCAGCCTTCACTGCCGTGGCCAAGGCCATCGCCCAGTTCGAGCCGGTGACCATCTGTGTCTCCGCTGCGCAGTACGAAAACGCCCGCGCACGCCTGGACGACGACGCCATCCGCCTGGTGGAAATCACCACCGATGATGCCTGGGTGCGCGATACCGGGCCGACCTTCGTGACCAATGCCAATGGCGAAGTACGCGGCGTGGACTGGACCTTCAATGCCTGGGGCGGCTTCGATGGCGGCCTTTACTGGCCGTGGCTGCGTGACGACCAGGTGGCGCGCAAGGTTCTCGAGATCGAAGGCTGCAAGCGCTACCGCACGGAAGGTTTCGTCCTCGAAGGCGGCTCGATCCATGTTGACGGCGAAGGCACCCTGATCACCACCGAGGAGTGCCTGCTGAACAAGAACCGCAACCCGCACCTGTCGCGTGAAGAGATCGAGAATGTGCTGCGCGATCACCTCTCCATCGATACGGTGATCTGGCTGCCGGACGGTCTGTATAACGACGAGACCGATGGCCACGTCGATAACTTCTGCTGCTACGTGCGCCCCGGCGAAGTGCTGCTGGCCTGGACCGACGATGCGAATGATCCCAACTATCCGCGCTGCCAGGCCGCCATGCGCGTGCTGGAAAACGCGCGCGATGCCAAGGGCCGTCAGCTGACCGTACACAAGATGCCGATTCCCGGCCCGATTCATGCTACTGCCGAAGAGTGCGCGGGCGTCGACATCGTCGATGGCAGCCAGGAGCGCAGCCCGGAGGTACGCCTGGCCGGCTCCTACGTCAACTTCCTGATCGTCAACGGTGGCATCGTCGCGCCGAGCTTCGATGACCCGAAGGACGAAGAGGCGCGCGCCATTCTTGAGCGTATTTTCCCCGAGCATCGCGTGGTGATGGTGCCAGGCCGCGAAATTCTGCTTGGGGGTGGCAATATCCACTGCATCACCCAGCAGCAGCCAAAGGGCTGACCCCTCCCTGCACGAAACGCAAACGCCCGGCACATGCCGGGCGTTTGCGTTACAGCCAACTCACTCGAATGGCTGCGGCCGCGGTGTGTCATTGTTAGACGGCGGCAGGATCGGCAGGGCGAAACTCGGCTGCTCGCCAGTCAGGGTCTTCAGAAAGGCAGTGATCTTGCCGATCTCATCGGTGCTCAGCTGCCGCCCGAGCTGCAGACGCGCCATGATGTCCACCGACTCTTCCAACTTCCAGTAGGCGCCATCATGGAAGTAGGGATAGGTCAGCTCGACGTTGCGCAGAGTCGGCACCTTGAACTTGAAGCGGTCCGCATCCTTGCCGGTCAGACCCGCCACGCCCTCGGCCGGGTTGCTGGTTTCATAGGGTTCGACCAAGCCCATCTTCTGGAACGAGTTGCCACCCAGCGCCGGGCCGTTGTGGCAGGCGACGCAGCCGATGGACTTGAACAGCTGGTAACCCTCCAGTTCAGTCTGGGTGATGGCCTGCTGGTCGCCCTTGAGCCACAGATCGAAGCGCGAGTTGGGCGTGACCAGGGTCTTTTCGAACTCGGCGATTGCATCGGTCACCTCATCGAGGGTGATTTCGTCGGTCTGGTACACGGCCTTGAACGACTCACGGTACTGCGGGATCGAACGCAGCACGTCGATAGCCAGAACGTGAGTGAACGCCATCTCCATCGGATTGGCGATAGGTCCAGCGGCCTGTTCCTTGAGATCGGCAGCACGACCATCCCAGAACTGCGCGAGATTGAGGCTGGAATTGAGCACGGTCGGTGAATTGATCGGTCCTTGCTGCCAGTTATGGCCGATGGAGCTAGGCAGGTTGTCGCTGCCGCCCATCGACAGGTTGTGGCAGGAGTTGCAGGAGATGAACCCCGAGCGCGACAGGCGCGGGTCAAAGAACAGCTGCTTGCCCAGTTCCACCTTGGCCGGATCGGTGATCTCGGCCGGTGCGATCGGCGCGACAGGTTCGTTGGCCGGTAGATTGGCCCAGGCGCTGGCGCCCAGGCACAATCCGGCCAGCAGAGTCAGAGTGCGCATGTGTGTATCTCCTCAGGTATTGGCTGTTCTGGTTATGGCCTGACCATGCCCAGCGCAAACCCGGCTCAGCTTGATCTGCATCAAGCGGCACATGCATCTCTTCTCAGTCGATTTGTTTCATTTCATTTGCGGACAGCGATGTGCAAGCGGCGACCGAGCGTTCCTCACATCGGTAGCATCGAGGCGATTCATATCAAGCTCTGCGCCTCCCCTCCAGCGCGGCAAAGATCAGCATGCCTGCCAGCATCGCGGCAACGAACAGCAGCGGCTGCCAGTGCCCGGACAGCAGGACGGCCAAGGCCGGCCCAGGGCAGATGCCGGCAATCCCCCAGCCAACACCAAACAGCAGACTGCCAAGCACCAGCCGGGCATCCAGATCGCGCCGGGTCGGCATCTGCATGGTGCCACCGAGCAGGCTCCTGGCACGCCGCTGGGCCAGGTTCAGCGGTAGCGCGGCAGCGCCAATGGCACCGGCCATAACCAGCGCCAGCGACGGGTCCCAGTCGCCGGCCAGATCGAGAAACGCCAGCACCTTGGCTGGGTCAGCCATGCCGGCCAGCAGCACACCGAGACCGAACAGCAATCCGCAGACGAAGGCAGTGAGCTTGGCCATGTTCAGCTCTCCAGCAGGTGACGCAGGACGAACACCGTGGCGAACCCGGTGGCCATAAAGCACAAGGTGGCCACCAGCGAACGCGGCGACAGGCGGGAAATGCCACAAACACCATGGCCGCTGGTGCAACCCGAGCCATAGCGAGTACCGATGCCGACCAGCAAACCGGCCACGATCAGGCCGAGGCTGCCGGTTTCGAAATGAATCATCGGCAAGGCAGCGAACATCACCCAAAGCCCTGGCGCCAGTAGCAGGCCAAGCAGAAAGGCGGCCTTCTCGCCCCGCCCTTCGGCCTGACGCTGCAGCAGGCTTCCGAGCAGGCCACTGATACCTGCTACCCGGCCATTGACCAAAGCAAACACGGACGCTGCCAGGCCGATCAGCGCACCACCAGCCAAAGCGCTCCAGGGTGTGAAGCTGGTCCAGTCGATGTTCATCGCCCCCCCTCGCAGAACAGCCGGTAGAGCGTCTCGATCACCGCCAGCGCCGCCGGGCTGCTGATGCGATAGAAGATCTGCTTACCGTCGCGACGGGTTTCCACCAGCCCCTCGCGACGCAGCACCGCGAGCTGTTGCGACAACGTAGGCTGCTGAATGCCGAGTAGCATCTCCAGATCGCTGACGTTGCGCTCGCCCTGCGACAGCTGGCAGAGCAGCAGCAGACGATCCGGGTTGGCCAGTGCCTTGAGCAGTTGCCCAGCAGCATCGGCATTGGCGCGCAATTGCTGGATATCGATGGATTCAGCCACGGGATACCTTCACTTAATACAATATGTATTTTTATATATTGTATTTCAGATAAGTGTTAGCCCAACCGACCAGCGGTTAAAGAGGGAATTGAACGGGCCTTGCCAGAGCACGCCTACCTGCATCAACCGATACATGCACAGTACAAATCGTGGGAGGGGCTTTAGCCGCGACAAGAGCTCGCCGCTGAAGCGCCTCCCACACGGGATATCGTCGGTTACATACGGCTACCACTGACGCCCTACATGCGAATTCATTAGCAGAACCCAGAAACGCAGAAACCCGCCTTGGCGGGTTTCCGGGTCGAAGCCAGATGAATCAGGCGTCGGCGTCAGCAGCAGCCTCATAGGCCGCGGCGTCCAGCAGCTTGTCCAGCTCGCTGGCATCGCTTGGCTTGAGCTTGAAGAACCAGCTGCCGTACGGGTCGCTGTTGACGCTTTCCGGGCTGTCTGCCAGTGCTTCGTTGATCGCGATCACTTCGCCGCCCACTGGCGCGTAGATGTCGGAGGCCGCCTTGACCGACTCCACCACACCCGCCTCCTGGCCAGCGTTCAGTTGCTTGCCGACTTCCGGCAGTTCGATGAATACCACGTCGCCGAGGGCTTCCTGGGCGTGGTCGGAAATGCCCACGGTCACGCTACCGTCAGCTTCCAGACGAGCCCACTCGTGGCTGGAGGCATAACGCAGATCGGCGGGGATATTGCTCATGTTCGATTCCTCGTAGGCGATGACGGCAGGTGGGCCGTCAGGACAATTTAGCAGGCCGCGGCAGGAGGGAAAGGCCTGCGCCGCGGCCTGATCATTCAAATTAGCGTTTTGCCGTGGCGGACGAAGCTCGGCCTGACCACACGCACCGGGTACCACTTGCCACGGATTTCCACCTCGGCACGGTCCCCGGTCGCGGCCGGAACCCGTGCCAGCGCGATGGATTTGTTCAGCGTTGGCGAGAAACTACCACTGGTGATCTCACCCTCGCCAATGCCCTCGACACGCACGACCTGGTGCGCGCGCAGCACACCGCGCTCTTCCAGCACCAGGCCAACCAGCTTGCTCGGACAACCTGTGGCGCGCTGCGCCTCCAGCGCCGAGCGACCGATGAAATCTCGCGCAACGGGCTCCCAGGCGATGGTCCAGGCCATGTTGGCAGCCAGCGGGCTGACCTGCTCGTCCATGTCCTGGCCGTAGAGGTTCATGCCCGCTTCCAGGCGCAGGGTGTCGCGGGCGCCCAGCCCGATGGGCGAAATACCGGCGCCGACCAGATCGTTGAGGAAGGACACCACCTCGGTCACCGGCAGCACGATTTCCAGACCATCCTCACCGGTATAACCGGTTCGGGCGATGAACCAGTCACCCTCTGGCAGCCCCTGGAACGGCTTGAGTTCATGGATCAGCGCCGCACGTGCCTGCGTCAGCAGCTCTGAGACACGCGCCCGGGCTTTCGGCCCCTGAATGGCGAGCATGGCCAGATCGCGACGCTCGTGCAGCTGCACGTCGAAGTCACCCGCTTGCGCATGCATCCATGCCAGGTCCTTGTCACGGGTACCGGCGTTGAGCACCAGGCGGTAGCCGCCTTCGGTGAGGTAGACGATCAGGTCATCGATCACGCCGCCCTGCTCATTGAGCATGGCGCTGTACAGCGCCTTGCCGGGGTTCTCCAGGCGGGCCACGTCATTGGCCAGCAGACGCTGCAGGTAGGCTTGCGCCTGGCTGCCGCTCAGGTCCACCACACACATGTGCGAGACGTCGAACACGCCGCAGTCGCGGCGCACCTGATGGTGCTCCTCGACTTGCGAACCGTAGTGCAGCGGCATGTCCCAGCCGCCGAAGTCCACCATCTTGGCCCCCAGCGCCAGGTGCAGGTCATAGAGGGGGGTGCGCTGTCCCATGGGTAAATCTCCTTCCGGGCTTGGCGAAGCGATTCAGACCCCCGAGAAGCTAGCTGCGTTGCCATTGCTGCGTTACAGCCAGGCTCAAAATGCTCATGTGCAAAAGCACACTCCGCTTTTTCGCCTGGCTGCGCCTTGCACTGGCCGCCTCGCCTACGCTTCTCGACACGTCTGCCGGATGGGCCGGCTCGCGAATGGCGCGCATTGTAGCCGCAAGGTCGGCGGGGGTCATCTGACCAAAGGTCGCCCCCTTGGCAAGGACTCGCCTCAACCGAAGCTGCGGGCCGAGCGCCTTATCAGCAGAATCACCGGCAGCAGGCCGACCAGCACCAGGGTCAGCGCCGGCAGCGCGGCGCGCGCCCATTCGCCTTCGCTGGTCATTTCGAATACTCGTACCGACAGCGTGTCCCAGCCGAACGGACGCATCAGCAGGGTCGCCGGCATTTCCTTGAGCACGTCGACGAACACCAGCAGCGCGGCGGACAGGGTGCCCGGCAACAGCAGCGGCAGGTAGACCTTGAAGAACAGCCCGACGCCGCCGACGCCGAGACTGCGCGACGCCTCTGGAAGCGACGGACGGATCCGCGCCAGGCTGGTTTCCAGCGGCCCGAAGGCCACCGCCATGAAGCGGATCAGGTAGGCCACCAGCAACGCCGTCAGGCTCCCCATCAGCAGCGGTTTGCCTGCACCGCCCAACGCCGTGGACAGCGGAATCACCAGCTCGCGATCGAGAAAGCTGAACGCCAGCATGATCGCCACCGCCAGCACCGAACCTGGCAGGGCATAGCCCAGGTTGCCCAGCGCGACGCCAAGACGCACACCGCGCGTCGGCGCCTGTCGGCGGGCGAAGGCCAGCAGCATGGCCACGCTGACCGTAATCAGCGCCGCCATACCGCCCAGATAAAGGGTGTGCAGGATGAGCCCGGCGTAGCGTTCATCGAGGTCGAAGCGACCGCGCTGCCAGAACCAGGCCAGCAACTGCAGCAACGGAATGACGAAGGCGCAGGCGAACACCAGACCACACCAGGCGCTGGCGGCGAAGGCCTTCCAGCCGCGCAGGTGGTACAGCGCCTTGCCGCGCGGCCGCTCGTTGGTCGGCCGCGCGGCGCCACGAGCGCGACGCTCGCCATAGAGCACCAGGGCCACAGCCAGCAGCAGCAGGCTCGCCAGCTGGGTTGCACTGGTCAGACTGTAGAAGCTGTACCAGGTCTTGTAGATCGCCGTGGTGAAGGTATCGAAGTTGAACACCGATACCGCGCCGAAGTCGGCCAGTGTTTCCATGATCGCCAGTGCCAGGCCGGCACCGATGGCCGGGCGTGCCATCGGCAACGCCACACGCCAGAAGGCTTGCCAGGGGCTCTGCCCGAGCACCCGCGCCGCCTCCATCAGCCCCTTGCCCTGAGCCAGAAATGCGCCACGAGCGAGCAGGTAGACGTAGGGGTAGAACACCAGCACCAGGACGATGATCACACCGCCAGTGGAGCGCACTCGCGGTAGGCGCAGGCCACTGCCAAACCACTCGCGCAGCAGCGTCTGTACGGGACCTGCGAAATCCAGCAGACCGACGAAAACGAAGGCCAGCACGTAGGCGGGAATGGCGAAGGGCAACATCAGCGCCCAGTCCAGCCAGCGCCGGCCGGGGAACTCGCAGAGACTGGTGAGCCAGGCCAGGCTGACGCCCAGCAGCGTCACACCGACGCCAACGCCAAGCACCAGAGTCGCCGTGTTGCCGATCAGCCGCGCCATCTGTGTCTGCCACAGATGCGTCCAGATCTGCTGATCGACCTCATGCCAGCTCAGCAGCAAGACCGACAGCGGCATCAGCACCAGAGCGGCGACGGCAAGGACGATGGGGTACCAGCGACGCTGGACGGGATGCGGCACGCGGATTCCTCGACTACGGAAAAGACAACGCCCCGGCTAGGCGGGGCGTCGCAGTATAACGGCAGCGCTGTGCTCGTCGATGATCGTTCCCACGTTCCTTGTGGGAATGCAGCTCTCGGCGCTCCAGCGTCAGAAACCAACAGGCGTGACGCGGAGCGTCACTGGCGACGTACCCACGCGGAGCGTGGGCACGATCCCCTTTACTGCCAGCCGGCGCGATCCATCAGCATGGTCGCCTCGGCCTGGCGCTTGCCGGCCACTTCGGTGGCGATGGAATCGGCCTTGAAGGTACCCCAGGCAGCCACCTCTTCAGACGGTGCGACCGCCGGGTTGGCCGGGAACTCCTGGTTGACGCCGGCGAAGATGCTCTGCGCTTCCGGGGTGGTCATCCACTCCAGCAGTTTCTTGGCTTCTTCGGCGTGCGGGGCGTGCTTGGTGACGCCGGCGCCGGCCAGGTTGACGTGTACGCCACGGTCGTTCTGGTTCGGCCAGAACGGCTTGACCTTCAGGTCCGGCTGCTGCTTGTGCAGGCGGCCATAGTAATAGGTGTTGGTGATGCCCACGTCGCACTGGCCCGCATCGATGGCCTGCAGCAGCGCGGTGTCATCCGGGAACACGTCGGTGGCCAGGTTGTTGACCCAGCCTTTGACGATCTCCTCGGTCTTCTCGGCGCCGTGGGTTTCGATCAGGGTGGCGGTCAGCGACTGGTTGTAGACCTTCTTGCTGGTACGCAGGCACAGGCGGCCTTCCCAGTTCTTGTCGGCCAGCGCTTCGTAGGTGG
>ENA-UOXB01001315-UOXB01001315.1-bioreactor-metagenome-genome-assembly--contig:-NODE-1315-length-11904-cov-10.154781_pt1 | contig 11904 bp, 12 predicted proteins | sample MGYA00238158_ERZ761615 | MGnify/ENA primary metagenome ERZ761615 (study PRJEB28904, sample SAMN06267902) | bioreactor metagenome | isolation source: Joint BioEnergy Institute, California, USA... | reverse complement strand
GGGCAGGCAGCCGGAGCTTATCTTGGCGATCAGTTCTTCCAGCTGGGCTTTCATCGTGTGGTTCCTCAAGGTTAAAAAGTGAGCTGTAAGCAAAGCCTGCGTATGTAGAGGTCTTGCGAGCTAGAGTCCTGCAAGGCAAAAACAGGCGAGAAAGCGGAGTGTACTTTTGTACATGAGCATTTCGAGCCTGTTTTTAACGCAGCAGGTCCGACGCGCAGCAGACCGTCACCCGTAGCGCTTCTTGGCTTCGATGGCCAGGCCACTACCAATGCTGCCGAAGGTGTTGCCTTCCACGCTACGCGCATTGGGCAGCATCGCCGCCACGCTCTGGCGCAGCGCCGGCACGCCGCTGGAACCGCCGGTGAAGAACAGCGTATCGACCTGATCAGCGGCGATGCCGGCATCTGCCAGCAACTGCGTGAGGCTGGCGCGGATACGTTCGAGCAGCGGTTCGATGGCGTTCTCGAACAAGGGGCGGGTCAGTTCTGCGACCAGGCCCGGTTCGACGCGTGACAGGTCGATGGGGCGTGAGTCCTGTTCGCTGAGGGCGATCTTGCTCTCTTCCACCTGCATCGCCAGCCAGTGCCCGGCGCGTTGCTCGATCAAGCCGAACAGGCGATCGATGCCGGTGGCGTCGACGATGTCGTAGCGCATGTTCTGCAGGGCCAGCTGGGTCTTCTGCGCGTACAGCGCATTGATGGTGTGCCAGGTGGCCAGGTTGAGGTGGTAGCTGGTGGGCATGAAGGCGTCGCTCTTCATTCGGCTGCCATAGCCGAACAGCGGCATGACGCCGGCCAGCGACAACTGCTTGTCGAAGTCGGTACCGCCGATATGCACGCCGCCGGTGGCGAGGATGTCCTGCTGACGTTCGGCCAGGTGGTGGCGCTCAGGGGCCAGGCGTACCAGGGAGAAGTCCGAGGTACCGCCGCCGATGTCGACGATCAGCACCAGCTCCTCGCGATCCAGGCTCGACTCGTAGTCGAAGGCCGCGGCGATGGGCTCGTACTGGAAGGACACCTCCTTGAAACCGAGTTTGTGCGCCACGGCCACCAGGGTGTTCTGCGCCTCCTGGTCGGCGGCTGGGTCGTCGTCGACGAAGAACACCGGGCGGCCCAGTACCACTTCTTCGAAGGGGCGCTCAGCCTGGGCTTCGGCGCGTTTTTTCAGCTCACCGATGAAGAAACCGAGCAGGTCCTTGAATGGCAGGGCGCTGCCCAGCACGGTGGTTTCGCTCTTCAGCAGCTTGGAGCCCAGCAGGCTCTTGAGCGAGCGCATCAGGCGGCCTTCGTAGCCTTCCAGGTATTCGTGCAGGGCCAGGCGACCGTAGACCGGGCGACGTTCCTCGGTGTTGAAGAAGATCACCGAGGGCAGTGTGATCTTGCCGTCTTCCAAGGGCAGCAGGCTGTCCTGGCCGGGGCGCAGCCAGCCGACGGTGGAGTTGGAGGTGCCGAAGTCGATGCCGCAGGCGCGGGCGGGCGTAGAGAAGGACATGGAAACGCAGGGCCACAAAAAATGGCCGCGTATTCTATGTCAGCGTCGCGCTGACGGCGAGTCGTCAGGACGGCAGGTTGCTGCCACGCTGTCTTTCCTTCCACTGGCTCCATTCGAAGCCCAGCACCACCAGCAGCGACAAGGCAAAGGGCAGCAGCAGGTAGAACACGCGGAACACGATCAGCGCGGCCAGTACGTCGGCGGCAGGAATTTCCGGCAGGGCGGCGAGGAAGGTCACTTCCAGTACGCCCAGGCCACCCGGCGCATGGGACAACAGCGCCAGGGAGAAGGAGGCGAGAAACACGCCGAGCACTACCAGATAGCCGGGGTGATTGTCCGCTGGCAGGGCGAAGTAGATGATCGCCGCGGCGCAGAGCAGCTCCAGCGGGCCGGCCAGCAGTTGACGGCTGACAATCGGCAGACGTGGATATTCCACATGCAGCTTGCCCAGAGTCCAGGGTTTGAACTGCAGCCAGGAGCCCAGTACGTAGAGGCCGACCACACTCAGCAGCACGCCGCCGATGACCATCGAGACCAACGGGGTGATGTTGGCGACCCTGTGGATCAGGTCGGGCTGGGCGATCAGTACGCAGCCGCTGGCGAGCAGCGTGCCGAGGGCGAAGGTGAAAGAGCAGAAGACGATGAGAATACCGATCTCCTGCGGCGTCAGGCCCTTGCTGCGGTAGGCGCGATAACGCACCACGGCCCCGGAGAACACCGAGGCGCCGATATTGTGAGCCAGGGCGTAGGTGGTGAAGGAGCACAGGGTGATGAAGCGCCAGGGAATCTTTTTGCCGAGGTGAGCGACGGCGATGCGGTCGTACCAGGCCAGGGCCCAATAGGCGCCGAGGGTAGCCGCTGCGGCAAGCAGCCAGTTCATGTGGGAGATCGCTTCGATGCTGCCCTTGATCTCGTCGAGGGAGATATTGCGCAGCTCGCGGTAGAGCAGAAAGCCAGACAGCACCACGGCACTGAGCCCGATCAGCGTCCAGATCAGGTCGCTGCGCTTCAGTTTGGGTTTGGCTTCTACGACAGACACCGCTATTCCTCGTTCACCAGGCCCCGGGGTAGTGGGGCCGCATGCCTCTGTCGAGGCGGCTGTTCACCGGCTAACCGGCCATTTGCAACGGCCGTAGGCGGATCGTGCCCGCGCGGCGCGCTGCGCAGTATCAGGGAGCCGCCGCCAGTACTCAACTGGCAAGCATGCAGGCGCCCCTCAGTAGTTGTGTCAGCGATTGTCCTGATACGTTCATATCCAGGCCAGTGTCAGCGCTGCCAGCACCGCGTAGCGGCCAGCTTTGGCCAGGGTGACGATGAGCAGAAATATCCACAGGCGCTCGCGCATCACCCCGGCAACCAGCGTCAAAGGGTCGCCGATCACCGGCATCCAACTGAGCAGCAACGACCAGCGACCATAACGGGCATACCAGGCCTGCGCCTGTTGCAACCGAACCGGGCTGACGGGAAACCAGCGCCGCTCGCGGTAATGCTCGATCGAGCGCCCCAGCAGCCAGTTGACCCATGAGCCCAGCACGTTGCCCAGGGTCGCGGCAAGCAGCAGCGCCCATAGCGGATGCTGGCCGGCCAGCAACAGCGCCACCAGTACGGCCTCGGACTGCAGGGGTAACAGCGTTGCCGCGCCGAAGGCGGAAAGAAACAGAGCCGGGTAGGCGGAAAGACCGAACATGTTCAGCGCTGCCGACCCTGAGGTCGGCGCGGCTCAGTTCTGCGATTCCTGGCCGCTATTGGCCATGATCTCTTCCAAGTTCAGCCCGGTCAGGCCATGAATGGTCTTCCACAGGTAGTAGAAGATGGCCATCAGCATGATCATCGAGGGAATGGCGATCATCGGATAGCTGAGCAGGGTCATGCGCCCCAGCTCGTCGTTGAACGCCTCGGTGCCGGCCGGGCTGACCACGATCCACTTGGCCAGCACGTAGTTCATGAACGAGGAGAAGAAGAAGGTGCCGCTGAGCCAGTAGGTCGCGCGCATCAGCCGTGTTTCGAAATGCTCGACGTGGCCGCCTTGTTCCAGGCGATCATGGATCTTGTCGACGTTGAGTACGGTCTTGTTGAACAGCAGGGTGCGGATCAGCGGATAGCGGGTGCGGGTGGACACCAGCACGGCGATGCCGATCAGACCGGGAATGGCGGCCTCCTTCACCGCCAGCCATTGGGTATCCAGATGCAGCAGGCCAATCCCGCCGGTCAGCGCCACACTGATCAGGCCGAGCAGGGCGATGAAATTGAATTTGCGGTACTTGATCAGCTCGAACGCTCCCCAGCCCAAGGGGAAGGCCAGGGCCAGCAGCAACGCGCCGTCGGCGCCGAGGCGGTGTTCGCCACTGAGCTTCATCAAAATGAACGAGGGAATCAGGATGCTGATGGCCAGATCGATCAGGGGGCGGGGCTTGTGTGTCGGGGTACGGCTGTCAGTGGTGGCGGTCATGGTAACTGGAGTCTGCGTAGGAAGCCCGATGATCGCCTGCCCGGCGCGCCAGAGCTAGCCCGACTGTCGGGTTTGAATGTGAAAAAGTATGAGTCGACAGCTTGCCGACAGGAGGCGCGCGGCGCAATGGCGCTGCTAAAGTGATGGCGAGGCTCTGGAGTCGAACATGCCAAGAATCACCCCCTTCATTTGCCTGCTGCTGAGCGCCGCGTGGCTGGCGGTGCCCTCTGCCTGGGCGCGTGAATGCATTGGCCTGGTGCCGGCCGGCTCCTCGTCCTACTGGGCCGAGCTGGAGGCTGGAGCGAGGCGTACTGCCGCCGACCTGCAGCTGGAACTTTATACCCGCGGGCCAGCACAGGAGGGCCGCGTCGAGGTGCAACTGCAACTGATCGACCACGTTCTCGCCCATGGCTGCAAGGCGTTGATCATCGCACCGGCCGGCGACGCCATCGATACACGTATCGCTGCTTTGCGCGCCGAAGGCATTCCTACCGTCTACGTTGATCGCAGTGTCGCCGGTGAAGGCGCCTATGCGCTGGTGGCGACCGACAACTTCCTTGCCGGCCAGTTGGCCGGGCAGCAGTTGGCAGAGCGTCTCGGGCGCGGTGGTCGGGTTGGCGTATTGCGCCTGCGCCCTGGCCTGCAATCGACCGAAGAGCGCGAGCGCGGCTTTCTGCTGGCAGCCCAATCGGCAGGGCTGCAGGTGGTGTTCGATACCTATCTGGGCGATGACCGCCAGCGCATCGTCCAGGCCCTGAGCGCGCAACTACCCAGGCTCGACGGCCTGTTCAGCCCCAATGGCACCAGCAGTCGGGCAACCTTGGCGGCCCTGCGCCAGCTGGGCAAGGCCGGGCAGGTAGACTTCGTCGGCTTCGACGGGGGCGAGCCGCTGTTCAGTGCGCTGCGCGAGGGACAGATCCAGGCCCTGTTGCTGCAACAACCGCAGGCGATGGGGGATCATGCGGTGCGCCTGGTGCAGCGTGCCCTGAGCGGTGAACGGGCCATTTCGCGTCTGCAGTTGCTGCTCGAACCTCGTGTAATGACCGCCAGGGATTTGGCTGATACGACCGCGCCCGCACAAGCTTGGTGATGAATTGCGCTGGCGTTTATGATCCTGCGTCGGACGCCCTGAATTCGCTGTAGGGCGTGCCCTTGACGGTATTGCGTAATGAACCTGAAGTATCCGGTCGCGGTTCTGTTGCTACTTGGCAGCCTTAGCGCCCATCTGTCGGCCGCCGAGTTGCGGCTGTACACCGAAGACTACCGACCGTTCAGCTATCTGCAGGACGGCAAGCCCAGCGGCATGGCTGTGGCTGTGATCGAGGCGCTGATCCGCCGTACCGGCGAAACGGCACATATCGAGCTGGTGCCCTGGACGCGCGGCTATCACCAGGTTCGCCATCAGGCCGATAGCGCGCTGTTTTCCACCGTGCGAACGGTGCAGCGTGAGGCCGAGTTTCAGTGGGTCGGGCCAATCGCGCGCGGCTATACGCGTTTCTACACGCTCAAAGATGCCGGGCTGCGTGTCGCCAGTCTCGACGATGTACGCCAACTCGGCACACTTGCCATACCCAAACAGTGGTACAGCTACGAGCTGCTGCGCGAGCAGAATCTGCAGAACCTGTATGGCGTATCGACCCCGCAGGACATGCTGCGCATGTTTCGCCACGGTCGGGTCAAGCTGCTGCTGGCCAACACCCTCACGCTCGATGGCATGCTCGCCGAACAGGGCATGCATGCCGGGCAGTTGCAGGCGCAATTCGACCTGATGCCCAACGACTCCTACATCGCCTTTTCCCTGCACACCGATGCCGCCCGCGTCGCCCGTTGGCAGAGCGCGCTGCAGGACATGCGCCATGACGGCAGCCTGGAGCGCATCTATCGGCACTGGTTTCCACATGTCGACGAGCGAGCATTGGCCGATCTGCTGCGCGCCGATTGAAGCTGCTGCATTGCGCATCGTGGCTTGCTAGGCTGCAAGCGGGAGGGGTGGAGTGATGGGCAAGCGCTTGCATCGATGGTTGTGCGTCTTGCTGGTGGCGCTATGTGCGTCGGCCGAAGCACAGTTGCGCCTGCTCACCGAGGATGCGCCGCCGATGAGTTTCATACGCGATGGCGAACCCAGCGGTTTTGCCATCGAGGTAGTCAGGGCCTTGTTGGCGCGTACCGGCGACACCGGGCAGATCGAGTTGATGCCCTGGACGCGTGCCCTCTATCTGGCCCAGCAGGACGAAGACATTGCCCTTTTCTCCACCGTGCGTACGCCCGAACGTGAGGATAAGTTCCACTGGGTCGGCCCCATCGTCGTAGGCACCACCAGCTTCTACTCGCTGAAAGCCCGCAAGCTGGTCATCGACACCTTGCAGCAGGCCGCAGCCAGCGGTCCTCTGGCGCTGCCCAAACAGTGGTACACCTACGAAACCCTGAGTGCCAAGGGTTTCACCAACCTCTATGGCGTACCCAGTTCGAAGCAGATGATGACCATGCTCAAGCACGGACGGGTCAACCTGATCGCCACCGAGGACCTGACCCTGGCGGGTGAGCTGGCCGCTGTCGAACTCAAGCCGCAGGATGTCACCGCGCACGTGCCGTTCATGCGCTCGGCCTATTACATCGCCTTTTCCCCGCAGACCTCGGTAGTCCGTGTGGTGCGCTGGCAGCGTGCATTGCAGCAGATGCACGAGGACGGCAGCCTCGAGGCCATCCTCAGGCGCTGGCTGCCGCATGCACCGATGCCGCCGATGGAACCGTAGCGGCTCGCGAGACGACTGGTTAACCTGAGCACTGCAAGCCACCGAGCCCGATCATGTCGCGTCCCAATGTCACTCTTGATCTGCGCAGCCGCGCCGGGTTGTTCGCTCACCTGGGGGCGATGGAGCGGGCGGGCGTGCCCATCGATCGAGCGCTGGCCAGCTTGAGTCTCGGGGTGCGCCATGAGACCGCTGTGAAGCGCTTGCGGCAGATGGTGGGCAATGGACGCGACCTGGCGAGTTCCGGCCAGTTGAGTGGCGTGTTCACGCCACTGGAAAGCGCCTTGGTGCGTGCCGCGCAGGAAGCCGGCGCACTGGCGCATATCTACGAGCAACTGGCGCAGCGTTACGATGAACAGGCGCGTCATGCCGCAGAACTGAAGTCACGTCTTCTGCTGCCGGCCGGGGTTTTGCTGCTGGCGCTGGCGGTCAAACCCTTGCCCGCCTTGGTCGCTGGAAACCTGAGTGCCGCCGGCTACCTCGCGGCCGTGCTGCTACCCGTATTGTGGCTATCGATATTGCTGTTCGGCGCACGCGCGTTGTGGCGGCGCTGGCAGCAGCGGCGAACCGATCAGCCTGGCCCGTTCGACGATCTACTACTGGCCATGCCGGTGCTCGGTAGCTTGCAGCGTCGTGCGGACATGCGAAATTTCTGCGACAGCCTCGGGCTGTTGCTGGAGGCGGGGATGCCGGTACTCGATGCCCTGCCGCGTGCCAGCAGCGCGGTGAGCAATGCGAGGCTGCGGCGGGATTTCGCCAATCTGGCGCCGCGAGTCGCTGCCGGGCAATCACTGGTGCGCGCCTTCGATGGGCTGAGCTTTCCCGGCAAAGCGATGCTGATCGGCGTGCTCAATACCGGTGAGGCCACCGGTCGGCCCGGTGAGGCGCTGCTGCGCTTCGCCCGCCTGCAGGCGCAGCAACTGGCCACGAACCAGCAGATGTTGGCGAGCTGGGCGCCGCGGCTGTTCTATCTGGCTGTCGCGATCTGGATGGCGTACGGCCTGTTGACCGGCGGCGGCTTCTTCCCGGCGCTGCCAGCGGAGCTGGCTGGCCGATAAATTGCTGGTCATCCGCCACGGCGATCCGTTTGAAAGCTGGCAGCAAGTGCCTTGCGCTAGCATTCGTCACGTCTACGCCATTACTAAAAAGAGAAAAAAGCGATTCAACTGACTTTGGAATACGCCCCATGCCCATCCTGCAACGTGCATCCCACCATGAGCTACGCAGCGCCTTTCGTGCTCTGCTGGCTTCCGACCGCTGCTATCACACCGCTTCGGTCTTCGACCCCATGTCCGCCCGCATCGCCGCCGACCTCGATTTCGAGGTCGGCATCCTTGGTGGCTCCGTCGCCTCTCTGCAGGTGCTCGGTGCGCCGGATTTTGCCCTGATCACCCTCAGCGAGTTCGTCGAGCAGGCCGCGCGCATCGGCCGCGTCGCCCGCCTGCCGGTGATCGCCGATGCCGACCACGGTTACGGCAACGCGCTCAACGTGATGCGCACCGTGGTCGAGCTGGAACGCGCCGGCGTCGCCGCGCTGACCATCGAAGACACCCTGCTGCCGGCCCAGTTCGGTCGCAAGTCCACCGACCTGATCTCCATCGAGGAGGGCGTCGGCAAGATCCTCGCCGCGCTGGAAGCGCGCGTCGACCCCGAACTCTCCATCATCGCCCGGACCCACGCCGGGGTGCTGGAGGTGGACGAAGTGATCCGCCGCACCCGCGCCTATGAGGCCGCTGGCGCCGATGGCATCTGCCTGGTCGGGGTCAGGGATTTCGCCCACCTGGAGCAGATCACCGCAGGTCTCAAGGTGCCGCTGATGCTGGTTACCTACGGCAACCCCGAGCTGCGCGACAACCAGCGCCTGGCGCGGCTGGGCGTACGCATCGTAGTCAACGGCCACGCTGCCTACTTCGCCGCGATCAAGGCCACCTACGACTGCCTGCGTGAGCAGCGCGGCGCGCAGCCGTGCGACCTCAATGCCACCGAGCTGACTCACAAATACACCATGCCCGAGGACTACATCCTTTGGGCCAAGGAGTTCATGGAAGTCCGCGAGTAACGACCAGCAGCACTTGCACTTCGCATTCTCCGGGCGCATATCTGTCTGGAGAGTGCTAGGAGGATGAGCATGGCCGGTGGTTGGGCAAGCGACGACGCAGTTCAGGAACAGATCGACAGCAGCATCGAGGACGCCGTCGCGCGTGCCCGTAGCCAGTTGCCGAAAGGTGAGAGCCTGCGTCACTGCGAAGAGTGCGATGCGGCCATTCCCGAGGCCCGTCGCCAGGCGATTCCCGGCGTGCGCCTGTGCGTCAATTGCCAGGCCGAGCACGACCGCGAGAACGCCGCTTTCAGCGGTTACAACCGCCGTGGCAGCAAGGACAGCCAGTTGCGCTGAAAAAACTCAGAACAGCGCACCGATATAGACTGCTCCGCCAATCCCGGCCTGAATGCCGAGATTGGCGCCTGCCATCAACAGGGCGCCATTGGCGGATTGCATCAGCTTGCGGGTCAGTATCGGCGAGATGGTGACGTTGGCTCATCCGCTTGCTTTATGGGCGTCTGAATAGGGTCAGCAACCCGCTGACCATGAAGATGGAACCCAGCAGCCCGAGAAAGGCCGAGACGCCCCAAAGCGCGCCGAAATCATCGATCACGGCAGAGGTTTCCGGTGCCTCGGCCCGGTAGTAGACCTTTACCTGCATGCCAACCTGATAGCCGTAAATCCAGCCGCCCTGGGGGTAAGAAATACGGGCGCCGCTGTTATCGGTGAAGGCTATTTCAGGGTGAGAGCTGCCTGCATTGAGGGCGACGACATTACCGTCGGCCTGAAGGGCGGAGTCTAGAAGGTCCAGGCGGGCGGAGGTCTGCACGACCGTTGCGGTAATCAGTGCGAGGCCTGCCAAGGTGAAGAGACCGCCCTTGAGCAGGCGAGATGGAGTAGTGAGCATCCTGTGGTGTTCCTGATCTTCCATGGATATCGCCAGGGAATTCTGGGCCGGACGTTAGGACAGGCATCCGTCTTCGAGATTCCCTGCCATGGCAATACAGCCTGGACAGAAGGCATTTTGCCGATGCCAGTCTGCATTTCGGCATGCTGCCAGGCATGATCATAAGGGTTCGTAGTGATGCATCGCGTGGCGGGGTTCACAAGGACAGCCAGTTGCGTTGAGCAAGCGGTACGGCACCTATTCGCCTCCTGCTGGTCTAGTGCTACTACGACCGTGACTCAGGAAGAGGTGCCTGCATGACGATTTTTGAAGCCTTGCGCATCAGCCACGACATTCAGCGCGAACTGGCGCAGAAACTGATCGCCACCCAGGGCGATAGCGCCGAGCGCCACGCCTTGTTCTCTCAGCTCAAGCAGGAGCTGGCCGTGCATTCGGTGGCTGAAGAACGCCATTTCTATATTCCCCTGATGCAGCAGGACGCGGGCGTCGATCTGTCGCGCCATGCGATTGCCGAGCATCACCAGATGGACGAAATGATCGAGGATCTGGAAGAAACCGACCCCAGCAGCCCGAGCTGGCTGGCGCAAGCCAAGGCGCTGGCGGAAAAGGTCGAGCATCATCTCAAGGAAGAAGAACATACCTTCTTCCAGATGGCCGGCAAGCTGCTTCGTGACAAGGAGAAGCAGCAACTGGCTGGTGATTACCTGAGCGCTTACGACGAGATGAAGCAGGCGTCCTGATAGACCCACGAAAGCCGGGCATAACGCCCGGCTCTTGCGTCAGAACAGGAAATACCGCTGCGCCATCGGTAGCACGTCGGCCGGCTCGCACCAGAGCAATTGGCCGTCGGCCTTGACCTGATAGTTCTGCGGATCGACCTCGATATTCGGCAGGTAGCCGTTGTGGATCAGGTCGGTTTTCTGCACCTCGCGACAGCCCTTGACCACGCCAATCTGCTTCTGCAATCCGAGCTGCTGCGGCACCCCGGCGTCGAACGCCGCCTGGCTGATAAAGGTGATGCTGGTGGCATGACGGCTGCCGGCGTAGCTGGCGAACATCGGCCGGTAGTGCACCGGTTGCGGCGTCGGGATCGAAGCGTTGGCGTCGCCCATCAGGCTGGCGGCAATCGCCCCACCCTTGAGGATCAGCGTCGGCTTGACGCCGAAGAAGGCCGGGCGCCAGAGCACCAGATCGGCCCACTTACCCACTTCGATCGAGCCCACTTCGTGGCTGATACCGTGGGTGATCGCCGGGTTGATGGTGTATTTGGCGATGTAGCGCTTGGCGCGGAAGTTGTCGTTGCCGGGGGCGTCCTCGGGCAGCGGGCCGCGCTGCTTCTTCATCTTGTCGGCGGTCTGCCAGGTGCGCGTGATCACCTCGCCGACGCGGCCCATGGCCTGGCTGTCGGAGCTGATCATGGAGAACGCGCCCAGGTCATGCAGGATGTCCTCGGCGGCGATGGTCTCGCGGCGGATGCGGCTTTCGGCAAAGGCCACGTCCTCGGCGATGCTTGGGTCGAGGTGGTGGCAGACCATGAGCATGTCCAGGTGCTCGTCGATGGTGTTCTTGGTGAACGGGCGGGTCGGGTTGGTCGAGGACGGCAGCACGTTGGGGAAGCCGCAGGCCTTGATGATGTCCGGCGCGTGGCCGCCGCCGGCACCCTCGGTGTGATAGGTGTGGATGGTGCGGCCCTTGAACGCGCCAAGGGTGGTTTCGACGAAGCCGGACTCGTTCAGCGTGTCGGTGTGGATCGCCACCTGCACGTCGTACTCATCGGCGACCGACAGGCAGTTGTCGATGGCGGCCGGGGTGGTGCCCCAGTCCTCGTGCAGCTTGAGGCCAATGGCGCCGGCTTTGACCTGCTCGATCAAGGGTTCGGGCAGCGAGGCGTTGCCCTTGCCGGTGAAGCCCAGGTTCATCGGAAAGGCGTCGGCGGCCTGCAGCATGCGCGCCATGTGCCACGGCCCGGAGGTGCAGGTGGTGGCGTTGGTGCCGGTGGCCGGCCCGGTGCCGCCGCCGATCATGGTGGTCACCCCGCTCATCAGCGCCTCTTCGATCTGTTGCGGGCAGATGAAGTGGATGTGGGTGTCGATGCCGCCGGCGGTGAGGATCATGCCTTCGCCAGCGATCACCTCGGTGCCGGCTCCGATGGCGATGGTGACGTCCGGCTGGATGTCCGGATTGCCGGCCTTGCCGATGGCAGCGATACGGCCGTCCTTGAGGCCGACGTCGGCCTTGACGATGCCCCAGTGGTCGATGATCAGCG
>ENA-UOXB01001314-UOXB01001314.1-bioreactor-metagenome-genome-assembly--contig:-NODE-1314-length-11906-cov-9.200152_pt1 | contig 11906 bp, 12 predicted proteins | sample MGYA00238158_ERZ761615 | MGnify/ENA primary metagenome ERZ761615 (study PRJEB28904, sample SAMN06267902) | bioreactor metagenome | isolation source: Joint BioEnergy Institute, California, USA... | reverse complement strand
TGGACCACACCTTCGGCGGCAAGCTGACCAGTTGCCTGGTCAACCCGCGCGCCTGTTACGAGACCGAGCTGAACTACATTCCCACCACCGCAGTGAAGAAGATCGCCGTGGTCGGTGCCGGCCCCGCAGGACTTGCGGCTTCTACCGTGGCTGCCGAGCGCGGTCACAGCGTGACCCTGTTCGACGCGGCCGCCGAGATCGGCGGCCAGTTCAATGTGGCCAAGCGCGTGCCGGGCAAGGAAGAGTTCTACGAGACCTTGCGCTACTTCAAGCGCAAGCTGGAAACCACCGGTGTCGATGTGCGCCTGAACACCCGCGTGTCGGTGGACGATCTGCTCAAGGGCGGCTTCGACGAGATCATCCTGGCCACCGGTATCGCCCCGCGTACCCCGGAAATTCCGGGTATCGACCATGCCAAGGTGATCGGCTACCTGGACGCTATTCTCGAACGCAAGCCGGTTGGGCAGAAGGTCGCGGTGATCGGCGCTGGTGGCATCGGTTTCGACGTCTCCGAGTACATCACTCACCAGGGCAAGGCCACCAGCCTTGACCGTGACGCGTTCTGGAAGGAGTGGGGCATCGATACGGCGCTCGAAGCGCGCGGTGGTATTGCCGGAGTGGAGGCGCATCCGCACCCGGCGGCGCGCGAGGTGTTCCTCCTGCAGCGCAAGAAGACCAAGGTCGGCGACGGCCTGGGCAAGACCACCGGCTGGATTCACCGCGCCGGCCTGAAGAACAAGAATGTGCAGATGCTCAATTCGGTCGAGTACCTCAAGGTCGATGACGCCGGCCTGCATATCCGTATCGCAGGCGGTGATGAGCAGGTGCTGTCGGTCGATACCGTGATCGTCTGCGCGGGGCAGGATCCGCTGCGCGAGCTGCAGGAAGGATTGGAGAGCGCCGGTCAGCGCGTGCACCTGGTCGGTGGCGCCGATGTCGCCGCCGAGCTGGATGCCAAACGGGCGATCAACCAGGGTTCGCGCCTGGCGGCGGAACTGTAATGACAACGCCCCGCCTCGTGCGGGGCGTGTTCTATGCGGCTGACAATAACAAGGAGAAGCCCCATGTCCCTCAACGCACAATTGCAACCCGCCGCAGCGGCTAGCCTCGAACGCTGGCACCAGTTCATCGCCGCCAAGGATCTCAGCGCCTTGCCCGAGCTGCTGCACCCGCAGGCGGTGTTCAGATCGCCCATGGCGCATAGCCCGTATCCGGGCGCGCAGGCGGTCAATCTGATCCTCAATACCGTGCTCAAGGTGTTCGAGGATTTCGCCTATCACCGTGAGCTGGCGACAGCCGATGGCCTCAATGTGGTGCTGGAGTTCTCTGCGCGGGTGGGCGAGCGTGAATTGAAGGGGATCGACATGATCCGTTTCGACGAGTCGGGACGGATCGTCGAGTTCGAGGTCATGGTGCGCCCGATGAGCGGGCTGCAAGCCCTTGGCGCGGAGATGGCGCAACGTCTCGCACCGTTTCTCGCTGCAGCCAAGGGCTGAGGTTCGCCGCCCACTGCAAGAGTGGGCGCGTTCTCCTATTTGAGTACGCCGACTTCCCGATAGAAACGTTCGGCACCGGGATGCAGCGGAATTGGCAGGCCATTGATCGCCCGTTCCAGTCTGATGTCCTTGGCGGCCGGATGGGCTTCGGCCAGGCGGTCGAGGTTTTCGAATAGCAGCCTGGTCATCTGGTAGGCCAGATCGTCGGAAACGCTGGTCTGGCTCACCAGAACGTTGGTGATCGTGGCTGTCGTCACGTCGTTGGCTTGGCCCTTGTAGGTGCCGGCGGGGATGATGCCTGACTGATAGGCGCCGCTGCCGATGCGCGATACCACCTGCTCTGGAATGGCCACGAAGGTAATCGGCACGCGCTCGGCCAGTTCGCGAATCGCCGCCATGCCCAGGCCGGCCGACTGCAGGGTAGCGTCCAGCTGGCCCTTTTCGATCAGCTCCACGGACTCGGCGTAGGGCTTGAACTCCACCTGTGCCATGTCCTTGTAGCTCAGGCCGGCGGCCTTGAAGATTGCCCTGGCGTTGAGTTCGGTGCCCGAGCGCGGCGCCCCGACGGAAATACGCTTGCCGCGCAGATCCTCCAGGCTGGTGATGCCCGATGCCTGGCTGGCGACGATCTGGATGTAGTTCGGGTAGACCCCGGCGATGGCACGTAGGCGGTCACGCGGCGCCCTGAAGCCGGCTTCCTCGTCGCCCTTCCAGGCATCGGCTACCGAGTCGCCGAGGGCGAAGGCCAGCTGGCCACGAGCGATCTGTAGCAGGTTGAGGTTCTCCACCGAGGCTTTGGTTGCGCGGACACTGGCGGTCGATCCTTCGATGTTCTCGCTGTACAGCTCGGACAGGCTCATGCCCAGCGGGTAGTACACGCCGCTGGTGCCGCCAGTGAGGATGTTGATCGGGGTTGGATTGGCGTGAGCGTTGGGGCTGTTGGCCAGGATCGCGGCAGCGACGAGCAGGCCAACACGCTTGGCTAAGCGCATGGGGATTCTCCGTTATTGTTGTTTTCTCGGGCCGGCGGGTCAGTGCTGAGGGTATTTGCAGCTTTGCTGGCAGGCGTGCGCCAAGTGAAGCGAGCGGGTAGGGGTGACAGGGCAATGCTGGCAGAACATGGCTGACCTCTTGTCTTTTTTATCAGTCCGGCCACGCGATAGACGCGCGGGCTCTTTAGAGGGCGAGCAGGTGGCGTGCCAGGTTGCCGAAATGCTGTTCTAGAGCGGATGAAGATTTCTCTGTCGCCTTTTGTAGGCGGAAATTCGCTTGTATTGGGTGGTTGGGGTAGCGGAAATCCGCCGATTTATTTGCGCTTGATGGGGCGGCAGCCGAGTCAGGCCGCTATCGGTATTTCGCCCCTGTCACATTTTGGCGCGAGTGGCGCGCTATCCGGCGTGGCTCGCAGAGTGAGTGCCAACCCAGTCACATTGCTGGGTGCGGGTTTTCCCCTAGACTTGCCTGACCGATCAGGGACGGCATCAATCGCCAAAGCAGGATGGGCTTTGACGATCGATGCCGTACGCGCATATCCCCGTTGGTTCAGAGGGTCTTCGATGAGCATGCAGAACAAGCCGCAGATGGTGGAAGCCGTGATGTTCTTCAGTGAGCGCGGTATCTGCAAACAGATGATGTTCCCTGAGTTCGAAGCCTTGCTCGACGGTGTGGTGAACATGCCCGAATTCGCCGACGAGCAGATGCGCGCGGTATTCGTGGTGATCAATCCGCGCCTGCTGGTCAGGGCTGCAGTGTTCTTCTTTCTGGACTTTGACGAGGACGGTCGCCCTGACAAGGGCTGGAACATTCCTCTGCAGCACCTGGCCGAGCGTGCCGGCCGTGGCCCGGACCTCGGCGCCGGCCCGATTCGCCTGGCCTGTCGCAGCCAGTGCCCGGTGTCGTGGCACCAGATGCATTTGTGGGACCCGAGCCTGGCCCCTGGGCAAAACGATCTGGTGCTGTTGCGTGATGCAGTCAAACGCAATCAGCTCGGTTTGTTGGTCGAGGACGACAGCGCCCAGGCGGTGGTCGCCGAGCGTTTGCAGGTGGCTCCCGAAGACAAGTGGTATGCCGCGGACCCGGCCAAGGAAGTCGCCGACCAACTGGCGCAGAAGATGGATCAGGAGCACCGCGCCAAGACCGCGCAGTTGATTCAACAGCAACGCCTGCGTATCACCAGCCTGACCCAGCAGCACGAGGAAGAACTGGCCAAGCTCAAGTTGGCCAGCGAGGAGCAGAACAAGCATCTGCAGGCTCAGCTACACGGCCTTCACCAGGCGCTGCGCCAGCAGGAGGAACTCAACGTCAGTCTCAAGGCGCAGCTGGCGGCTCAGGCCGAAAGCTTCCAAAGCAGCCGCGAGGAGATGACGCAACAGTTGCGTGCACTGGAGCGCCATGGTCGTACCGAGGGCGATATCCTGCGTGCGCAGTTTGACGGTGAGGTGCGCGCCAAGGTCGCTGCGGCCGTGGCGGAGTACAAGGAGCAGATCGCCGTGCGCGATGTCGAGCTGGCCTATCGCAACGAACTGGACGCCCAGCAGCAGGCAGAGATCGAACGTCTCAAGCGTGAGCGCGATGCCTTCGCCAGTCAGGGCGGCGACCAGGTACTGGAGCGCTTGGCCAGGCTCGGTGTGGTGTTCGTGGTGTACCATCCCGGCGCCGGGCACCTGACCATTCCGTTGCAGGACGTTGCCCGCTATCAGGACAATCCCATGGCGTACGCGGCCAGCAAATGCTTCGTTTCCGAAGAACAGTACCGTCACTGGCTGGCGCATTATCAGCAGCCTAGCTGCGATGCGACCTTACCTAGCGGTGAACGCTGCGCCATTCCGATCGACCGTGTCGATACCCCCAGCCGTTTCACGCTGGGCGATTCGAACTGCTGTACGCGACACAAGGCGAGTAGCCGTTTGCGTACCGTCAGCTGATTTTGCCGATACACATTCCCCACTGGCGCCCGCAGGCGCCACTGCACCCAGTGAAGCTGCCCTGGCTCGACGCTGCCGGCGTCGAACTCGCCTGCCTGCGCCTCGACCTCGTCGACCCGCTGGTATCCGGCAACAAATGGTTCAAACTCGCGCCCTATCTCGAGCAGGCGGCGGGCGCGCAGGGCGTGATCAGCCTGGGTGGTGCTCATTCCAATCACCTGCATGCGCTGGCCGCTGCGGGGCAGCGTTTTGGTTTCGCCACCGTTGGTTTGCTGCGTGGTGAGGCGCAGCGGACGCCGACCGTCGATGACCTGCAGCGCATGGGCATGCAACTGCACTGGCTGGGTTATGGCGGCTACCGCGCCCGCCATCAGCCGGATTTCTGGACGCCCTGGCTGGCCCGCTACAGTGGCTTTCACGCGATAGGCGAGGGAGGTCTGGGGCTGCAGGGTGCACGAGGTTGCAGCGCTCTGGTCGAGATGGCCGAAAGGCAGCTGACAACGATCGGCTGGGCTGATTTCGAGGCCTGGTGGCTGGCGGCCGGAACCGGTACGACCCTGGCCGGATTGGTGCTTGGTGAGCCGCATCGCGCCGTATTCGGTGCGCTGGCGGTGCCGAGTGACCACGGTGTCGCCGGCCAGGTGGCTAGGCTGCTGGATGAGGCCGGTGAGACGCAGCGGCGCTATCGCCTGATCGACGCCGCGCGTGGCGGTTTTGCCCGGCTCGACGAGCAGTTGCGCCAGTTCATCCAGGACACCGAACGGGCCAGCGGTTTGCCGCTGGAGCCTGTGTATACCGGCAAGGCGCTCATGGCGCTGCGCGAATTCTGTGAAAGTGGTCAACTTGCTCGCGGCAGTCGGCTGATCTTCATTCATACTGGCGGCTTGCAGGGGCGTCGAGCGCTGATGGGCGCAGACGCCGGCTACACTCAGGTCTGACCAGCGGAGCCTGGAAACTTTCATGAGCGAACCCCTTACCCCCGAACAGTTACGCAGCCTGACGCCACTCAATGCGCTCTCCGAGCAGCAGTGGCGTGAGTTGCGCAGCCAACTGGTACCGCAGCCCCTGCTGGCGGGGCAGCTGCTATTTCGCCAGGGCGATCAGGCGCGCCTGACGTGCTATCTGCTGGCCGGTGAGTTGCAGCTGCAGGATGCCGAAGGGCGTACGCAGAGGGTTCAGGCGGGTAGCGAGATCAGCTGTCATCCCGTGTCGCCGGGTTTGCCGCGACTGCATGATGCGCGTGCCCTGACCGATATCAGCGTGCTGATGATCGACAGTGCCACCCTGGATCGCCTGTTGACCTGGCGCCTGGCGCATCAGGACCTGTTGCTGGCACTGCAACAGAGTGGCGTCGATGTCGAGTGGCTGGAGCGACTGCTGGAGAACCCGCTGTTTGCCAAGGTGCCGCCGGCTAACGTGCAGAACATGTTGGGGCGCCTGCAGAGAGTCGAACTTGCGGCGGGCAGTCAGATTCTCGAAGAGGGCGCCAACGGTGACTGCTGTTATTTCCTGGAAAGCGGTCGTGCCGAGGTGATTCGCAGTGCCGGCAGTGATCGCCAGGTGCTGGCGGAACTGGAAGTGGGGGCCTGTTTCGGTGAGGAAGCCCTGCTCGCCGACCGGCCGCGCAACGCTACGGTGACCATGGTCGAAGCCGGCAGCGTGCTGCGCCTGGACCGCCAGGATTTCTTCGCGCTGCTCAAGGCGCCCGTGGTGGCCGAGGTGTCCTTGGGCGAGGCCGCCAGGTTGCTGGGGCAAGGTGCGCAATGGCTCGACGTCCGCTTGCTGGAAGAGTACGAGAAGACGCATGCACCCCAGGCCCTGCATATGCCGTTGCAGTTGTTACGCTTGAAGGCACGCTTGCTGGATCGTTCGCGCACCTATCTGTGCTACTGCGACAGCGGCAAGCGCAGCAGCAGTGCGGTGTTTCTCCTCGCGCAACTGGGTTACAGCGTTTATGCGTTGCGTGACGGCCTGGATGGCTTGCCGGCGGTGCAGCGCGATGCGCTGCTCTGCGAAAGCGGCGCCGGGTATCTGGCGCGCTCCGGGGGGCGTATCGAGCGCAGTCTTTGAGCAGTGCTAGCTCCGGGCTACGAGTGCGCCGGCCATTGATCGTTGACCAGAAAGATTCGCTCGACCTCTCGCCAATCCCCAGCGTGATCTTCCTCCAGTCGTACCAGCAGCTGCGCCTGAGCCTCTGGGCGCAACGTGTTCAGCCATTGCTCAAACATTTCATCGGAGCAGCGTCCATCGGCACTCACCCGCGTTGGCGCCAGCCAGGCCAGTCGTGGAAGCGGCTGCCACTGCGCGCCTGGCCTCGTCACGGCGAAGTCATTCCAGTCACGCTGGCGTAGCCAATTGCCCCGGCAGTGCGCGGGCGCCGCGCCGCGAGGTAATGGGCAGCCGCTAGGCCAGGGATAGAACAGATAGCCGCCGAGCCAGAAGGCTGAGTGAGCCTCGCTCACTTGCAGCTCGTTCAGCAGTCCCCTGGCCTCGCGTCGCGACGACAGAGGCAATTGGTGATGCGCCAGATGGCTCAGTTTCAGGTCGAGTCGATCATGGCTGCCGGGGCCGAGCCAATCAGCGGTATCGCTGCCGTCCGTGCCCAGGTAGAACTTCACCGCCAGCTCCAGGTGATGTTCGCCCTCGTCGTCGCGCAACAGCAGGTCCAGCTCGCCTAGCGTCTGACCGTTGTGGCGGATAGGCAGATTGGCGGCGACCACTTCGACGTCAGGTGCGGCATGCAGGGCGAACTGCCACAGACGCTCGTAGTACAGGCCGAGGCGGTGTACCGGTTTTTCCGCCAGCCAGCTGTGCAGGGCGCTAGGGTCCCTGTCCTGCTGCGCAAGCCAGTCTGCCAGTCGTTGCGGCTGTCGCCTCCAGCAACTGGCTTGCAGGGGGTGGCGCTGGGCTTTCGTGGTTTCACCGAGCATGGGGCTGGAGCACAGCGTCCAGGCCAGATCGCGCACAGCAGGGTTGCGCAGGTTCTGCAGCAGGTCATGCAACATGTCGGGAGCGATCATCATCCGAGCATAGCGCAGTGACGGTGCTGGTTTGCTGTAGCCCGGGCCTTTGGCCGATAATCTCCCATCGTTTCTAATCTGTCTGGCGGGAGTCCCATGGAGCAATTTCGCAATGTCGGCATCATCGGGCGCCTGGGGAGCACGCGGGTTCTGGAAACCGTGCGTCGTCTCAAACGCTTTCTGATTGACCGCCACCTACATGTGATTCTCGAGGACACCATCGCCGATGTGCTGCCGGGGCACGGCCTGCAGACCTCCTCGCGCAAGATGCTCGGCGAGGTCTGCGATCTGGTGATCGTAGTCGGTGGCGACGGCAGCATGCTCGGCGCGGCACGCGCCCTGGCACGGCACAAGGTACCGGTGCTGGGGATCAACCGTGGCAGCCTCGGCTTTCTCACCGACATCCGCCCCGACGAGCTGGAACTCAAGGTAGCGCAGGTGCTGGAAGGCCAGTACCTGACCGAGAACCGCTTCCTGCTCGAGGCTGAAGTGCGCCGCCAGGGCGAAGCCATCGGCCAGGGCGATGCGCTCAACGATGTGGTGCTGCACCCCGGTAAATCGACGCGAATGATCGAGTTCGAGTTGTATATCGATGGCCAGTTCGTCTGCAGCCAGAAGGCCGACGGCCTGATCGTGGCCACGCCCACTGGCTCGACCGCCTATGCCCTGTCGGCTGGCGGACCGATCATGCATCCCAAGCTCGATGCCATCGTGGTCGTGCCGATGTACCCGCACACCCTGTCCAGTCGGCCCATCGTGGTCGACGGCAACAGCGAGCTGAAGGTGGTGGTATCGCCGGACATGACCATCTATCCGCAGGTTTCCTGCGACGGTCAGAACCATTTCACCTGTGCACCAGGCGACACCCTGCACGTGGCCAAGAAGGCACAGAAGCTGCGCCTGATCCATCCGCTGGATCACAACTACTACGAGGTCTGCCGCACCAAACTCGGTTGGGGCAGCCGCCTGGGAGGACAGGACTGAATGTCCCTCGACCCCCATCGTGGTTATGACCTGATCGGTGATATCCACGGTTGTGCGCGCACCCTCGAACGCTTGCTCGAACGTCTGGGTTACAGCCGGCAGAGCGGCGTGTGGCGCCATCCGACGCGCATGGCGATCTTTCTCGGCGACTTGGTCGACCGTGGCCCCGGTATTCGCGAAGCCCTGCACCTGGTGCATGACATGGTGCGTGCCGGCCAGGCGCTGTGCATCATGGGCAACCACGAGTTCAACGCCCTCGGCTGGAGTACGCCAGCGCCGCCAGGCAGCGGGCGCCAGTACGTGCGCGAACACAGCCCGCGCCACCAGCGACTGATGCGCGAGACATTGGCGCAGTTCGAAGACCATCCGCAGGAGTGGCGCGAATTCCTGCGCTGGTTCTACGAGATGCCGCTATTCATCGATGCGGGGCGTTTCCGTGTCGTACATGCTTGCTGGGACGCCGAGCTGATCGCGCCGCTCAAGGCCCAGTTCCCCGATGGCTGCATCGACGAACACTTCCTGCAGGCGGCTGCCGTGCCTGGCAGTTTCGCCAACATGGCGCTCGACCGTCTGCTGCGCGGTACCGACATGCGCCTGCCGCACGGGCTGACCCTGACCGGCGGCGACGGCTTCACCCGTTCCTACTTCCGCACCAAGTTCTGGGAGGAGAACCCGCAGACTTACGGCGATATCGTCTTCCAGCCCGATGCATTGCCGGAGTTGGCGGCGCAGACGCCCCTGACCGAGCTGCAGAAGGACGAGCTGCTCAGATATGGCGCGCACGAGCCATTGTTGTTCGTCGGTCATTACTGGCGGCGCGGCAAACCGGCACCGATTCGAGCGAACCTGGCTTGCCTGGACTACAGCGCGGTGGTGGGCGGTCGTCTGGTCGCTTACCGTCTGGATCAGGAGACGCGTCTGGACGCAGGTAAATTCGTCTGGGTCGATGTCGATCCGCAGGAGGCGCCGCGATGACGGCAGTCGTAGTTTTGCGCTTGCCGCTGGATACCGATTTGAGCGGCTTCGTCGCCCTGTTGCAGCGTCTGCGAGTGCCGCACCGGGTGGCGGAAGAGGGTGGGCAACAGGTGCTCTGGGTGCCGAGTGAGGAGCTCGCCGAGCAGGTGCGTGAGCTTTACGCACGTCATCCACAGGGCGACGCGAGGGGAGAATTGCCGTCCAGCCCGACACCGGTGCGTGAGGGGCTCCTTGCCCAGTTGCGGCGTAGTCCGCTCACCGCCCTGGTGCTGCTGACCACCTTCATTGTCTTCGCCGTGACCCTGGCCGGAGAGAACTTCGCCGCCATTCGCTGGCTGAGCTTCGTCGATTTTCGTATCGACGGCGAAAGCCTCTACCTCAATTACCTCGATGCGACATTGAGCAGTGGCCAGTGGTGGCGCCTGATTACGCCGATGCTGATCCACTTCGGTTGGCTGCACCTGGCGATGAACAGCCTGTGGTACTGGGAATTGGGGCGGCGTATCGAGTTTCGCCAGGGGGCGATTGGGTTGCTCGGGCTTACCTTGTTGTTCGGCCTGGCGTCGAACTTCGCTCAGTACTGGTGGGCCGGTCCATCGCTCTTCGGTGGTTTGTCCGGCGTGCTCTACGGCTTGCTCGGGCATTGCTGGATCTACCAGCGCCTGGCGCCGAATCCGGCCTACCGGCTGCCGCCCGGCGTATTGGTGATGATGCTGATCTGGCTGGTGGTCTGTATGACCGGAATCTTCGAAACGCTGGGTGTTGGTGCCATTGCCAATGCTGCTCATGTTGGCGGCCTGCTCATCGGCTGCCTGACCGGGCTGCTTGGCGGTATGCTGGCAAGACGCTGATTTATCTGGTGGGCTGAAGCGGAACGCCGCCCGGCCCACCCTACGATTTACTTGGAGACCTGTATGTCGTCCTTTCTCGATGCGATTGAAAACATCACCCCGGAAATCTACGCGAGCCTCAAGCTGGCCGTGGAAATCGGTAAATGGCCGGACGGCCGCAAGCTGACTCAGGAGCAGAAAGAGCTGAGCCTGCAGGCGATGATCGCCTGGGAAATGCAGAACCTGCCGGAAGATCAGCGTACTGGCTACATGGGCCCGCAGGAGTGTCAATCCAAGTCCGAGCCTGCACCCAATCTGCTGTTCAAGTCGTCGGATACCCTTCACTGATGACTGAGTTAGGACGTGGTTCGCTGAGCAAGATGAAGGCGCATCTCGACGCGCCGGTGCAGTACGCCTTTCGCTTGGGCGATGAAGAGGTGCCGGTCAATCCGCTGGTGGGCAAGAGTCTGCGCCTGGAATACCTCGGCGCTATCCACTGCAGCCATTGCGGGCGCAAGACCAAGACCAGTTTCAGCCAGGGTTACTGCTATCCCTGCATGCAGAAGCTGGCGCAGTGTGACGTCTGCATCATGAGCCCGGAGCGCTGCCATTACGACCAAGGCACCTGCCGCGAGCCGAACTGGGGCGAGCAGTTCTGCATGACCGACCATATCGTCTACCTGGCCAATTCCAGTGGTGTAAAGGTCGGCATCACTCGTGCCAGCCAGGTGCCGACACGCTGGATCGACCAGGGCGCGACCCAGGCGCTGCCTATCCTGCGTGTGGCCACCCGGCAGCAGTCCGGCTTCGTCGAGGATCTGCTGCGTTCGCGTGTGGCGGACAAGACCAACTGGCGTGCCCTGCTCAAGGGCGATGCCGCGCCGGTCGATCTGCTGGCGACCCGCGAGCAGTTGTTCGATAGCTGCGGCGCGGGTATCACCGAGCTGCAGCAGCGTTTCGGCCTGCAGGCCATCCAGCCCTTGAGCGCGGCCGAGGTGTTGGAAATCCGCTATCCCATCGAGGCTTATCCGGCCAAGATCAGCAGTTTCAACCTGGACAAGTCTCCTCTGGCCGAGGGTACCCTGCTCGGTATCAAGGGCCAGTACCTGATGTTCGACACCGGCGTGATCAATATCCGCAAATACACCGCCTATCAGCTGGCCGTCCACGAGATCGCCGCCTGACACCCGATTGCCACCGGCGCCCGAGGCGCTGCAGACGAGAGGCCAAGAGCCATGCGCACCGAACAATCCAAGACCATCTATCTGAAGGACTATCAGGTTCCCGATTACCTGATCGACGAGACCCACCTGACCTTCGAGCTGTTCGAGGATCACAGTCTGGTGCATGCGCAGCTCGTCATGCGGCGCAACCCGGAGGCGGGTGCCGGCCTGCCGAAGCTGGTGCTTGATGGCCAGCAGCTTGAACTGTTGCACCTCAAGCTCGACGACCGCGAACTGGGCGAGGGCGATTACACCCTGACCGACAGCCATCTGACTCTGCAACCGACCCAGGAGCGCTTCGTGGTCGACAGCAGTGTGCGCATCCATCCGGAGAGCAACACCGCGCTGGAAGGCCTGTACAAGTCCGGCAAGATGTTCTGCACCCAGTGCGAAGCCGAAGGTTTCCGCAAGATCACCTACTACCTCGACCGCCCGGACGTGATGAGCAGCTTCA
>ENA-UOXB01001312-UOXB01001312.1-bioreactor-metagenome-genome-assembly--contig:-NODE-1312-length-11915-cov-7.346290_pt1 | contig 11915 bp, 10 predicted proteins | sample MGYA00238158_ERZ761615 | MGnify/ENA primary metagenome ERZ761615 (study PRJEB28904, sample SAMN06267902) | bioreactor metagenome | isolation source: Joint BioEnergy Institute, California, USA... | reverse complement strand
CGCTTGAGCGTCTTTTTTCAACTGCGCGTAATCTGTCAGTTGTTGTACAGCATTATCAAGGCTGTGCGGATTGCTACGCTCTTGCGCTTTTAACAAATGCTTGTCAAATACATCGGTCAATAAAGAGTCAAAACGTAAGGCGTTATACTGAATCAAAACTTCTGCTTCTTCTTCAGTAATGTCACCACTTTGGCTAGCATAAACCACATGATCTTCAAAGGTTAATCCTTCAAAGCTGTCTTTATGCTCGGCTTTTTTAAATTTCTGCCACAAAGGCTCTATGTTTAAAAGCGTCTGATAAGCATTTTCCATACGACCAGTAACATCGTCGGCTTCAGTATTGTAGTACACCATGGTTTTGAGGTAATCACGGAACGGGTTGGCTTCAAAATCATCCATAAAGGTATCACCCAACTGGCGCTTTAGCTCATCACTTGGCGGCGTAAAGATACGGCCGCTTGGGAATACCACAAAGCTAACTAAGCTCGCTGCCATACGATTTGGGAAGTTATCAAAGAATGACAAAAAGGCTTCTTGGATGGTGTAAAAACTGTTTTGTAAAGCCACTTCAGCATGCAAACGTTCAGACTTAGATTTTGTACCATTCTCATAAAACTGCAAAATAGCGGTGGTAATAAATAAGTGACCGTGAATATCAGCCAAGCGACCAGAGAGCATCTCTTTACGTTTTAAGTCACCAGCCAATAATCCCAATGCCATATCAGCAGTCAACGCAAAACCTGCGCTCAGACGGTTGATGTGTTTATAGTATGGACGGGTAAAGGCATCGGCAAAGCTTGGTGCATGACTACTACCACCAACGTAACCCGCAACAAACGCTTTTGCACCGCGGTTAAAGGTATAGCCCAAATGCTTGAAGAATAAGTTGTCAAACTGTTTGAGCGCGCCTTCTTTGTCTTCACTTTGTAGCAATTGCAGCTCTTCAAACAAATAAGGATGACAGCGCATCGCACCTTGACCAAAGATCATCAATGAGCGCGTCAAGATATTGGCGCCTTCAACGGTGATAGAGACTGGAATGGCTTGGTATGGCGTTGCCAAAAAGTTGCGAGGTCCCATTTGCACGGCGCGACCACCCGCCACATCCATACCGTCATTGACCACACCGCGCATGGTTTCAGTAGCATAGTATTTTGCCATCGCTGTCATAACAGACGGCGTACCGCCTTGATTTAGGCCGCATGTCACTAAATGACGAAAAGCCTCTAACATATAAGTGTTACTGGCCATACGGCTCGTGGCATCTTGCACACCTTCAAACTTACCAACTGAAATTTTAAACTGTTCACGAACTTTTGCAAAAGCGCCGACAGATAGATAAGTCATTTCACTGGCTGAGGTTGATAGAGCGGGTAAGGAGATACCGCGACCAACACCCAAGCATTCCATCAGCATACGCCAACCACGACCTGCGTTTTCGACGCCGCCAATAATGTAATCTAACGGAATAAAGACGTCTTTACCATCAACCGTACCATTCATAAATGGTGAACCGATTGGGTTGTGACGTGGTCCGATAATCACACCTTTATGATTGGCTGGAACGAGCGCACAAGTAATACCATAGTCAGTCTTTTGCGGATTGCCGAGTAGCCCTTCTGGATCGTGCATTTTAAACGCTAGGCCCACAACAGTGGCAATAGGGGCCAAGGTAATCCAGCGCTTAGAGAAGTTCATGCGTAGACCAAGGACTTGCTCGCCTTCATGCATACCGTAGCAAACCACGCCAGTATCAGGAATAGCACCAGCGTCAGAACCAGCTTCAGGCCCTGTCAAACCAAAGCAAGGTACTTCATCACCTTTGGCAAGACCTGGTAACCAGCGCTGTTTTTGCGCATCCGTACCATAATGCATCAAAAGCTCACCAGGACCTAGGGAGTTTGGCACCATACAAGTGACGGCGGCCGTGGGCGAGCGCGAGGCGATCTTACTCATGACACGGCTTTGTGCATAAGAGCTAAACTCTAAACCACCGAACTCTTTTGGAATAATTAATCCCAAAAACCCATTACTCTTGATAAATCGCCACGCTTCAGGTGACAACTCTTTATCTTCGTGCTGAATCTTCCACTCATCAAGCATCGCGCAGAGCGTTTCTACTTCATTATCAATGAAGCTTTGCTCTTCTGCTGACAATGTAGGATAAGGATAATTGGCAAACGTGTCCCAATTGGGCGCGCCCATGAACAGCTCTTTTTCCCACCAACTGGTTCCTGCATCAAGCGCTTCGCGCTCGGTATCACTCATGCTAGGCATTGCGCCGCCTAATGTCTTATAGACACGCTTAGTGATTAAAGATTGACGAAGCGGGGTGACAAGTAAAACCAAGCACAGCAGTGCGATTGGTATACCCATAAGAAGCGACCAAGGACTAATAATGGCCGTTACGATGACGGTTATAAGAGCGACAACGCTACCAGTGACACGGGATAAAGACAACAAAAAGATGGCCAAAACCACGGCTAATTGAATGATGATTGCCAGAATAAATAAGCCAATGGCCATGACGGTCTCCTTTATGACGCTGAACTAAAGCGTGAAAAATGTAAGAATAAATTTTTTGGATCACTATAGTTGTTTTTATCTAGCCGTTTATAAAACCAATAAGGAAAAATAAAGTTAGCTAACAATATGTAACAGTTGTTTATAACTATCAATAGCTAAAATGCTACGCTGTGTCGATAATATGTATCATAGCTTAGTCATATCAGGTGATTGAATACTGCGAGTTAAACCTTAGTTGAAAGGCGCTAAGCAACTTTCAGCGTAGGATAGAGTTTCATTACGTCCGACGATAATATGATCGACAAGCGCTATATCCAATAAGTCGCAAGCTTTCTTTAACTCGTAAGTCAGTAGATTGTCTGCCGTTGAGGGTTTGGCATCGGTGTGTGGATGATTGTGCGTGATAATCAGTTGACTGGCAGCATGGCTCAACGCATGCCGTAATACGTGCTTGATACACACCGAACACGAGGAGATGCCGCCTGTGAAGAGTATCTCAAAGTTTAAAAGGTTCAGCCCATTGTCCAAACAGAGGACGGCAAAGACCTCACGAGATTCACGACGCAGCTGCGTGCTGATGTAGTCTTTGACCACTTGTGAGCGTCCGAGTGCTTGCCCTGTTTTGAGCTGACTGTCTAAATATCGTGTACCCATCTCTAGTGAGGCAAGGATCTGTGAGTACTTGGCAGGGCCCATACCATGACAGGCAAGAACAACTTCTTGAGGGGCCGCCAATAATTCTGCCAAGCTACCAAATTGTTTAATGAGATGACGGGCAAGCTCAATCGCTGATTGCGACTGTGTCCCTGTGCGTAAAAATATCGCCAATATCTCGGCATCGGTCAGATGCGCGGCACCAAATTTTAAAAGTTTTTCGCGTGGTCGGTCTTCTTCATGCCAGTCTTTAATGGCCATTGTTTCTCCTTAATTGAGGTGGGTTTCCACTACCTTTATTAAATACCGCAGTTAAATACGCAAAATCTTACCCAACTTATCTCATAATTGTTACTATAAGCGCAATTTTATCTTCCAACTTTCTTATTGATGTCATGCTTATGTCCAATATCGTGCTTGCTATCACAGGCGGTATCGCCGCTTATAAATCTGCCATTTTTGCCCGCTTACTGATTAAAGCAGGTTTTGATGTGCGCGTCATTATGACCTCAGGCGCACAAGCTTTTATCACCCCTCTGACTCTGCAAGCCTTAACTGGCAATGAGGTGCATGTCTCGTTGCTTGATGAAAAAGCGGAAGCAGGCATGGGGCATATTGAGCTGGCTAAGTGGGCGGATTTGGTGGTGATTGCCCCAGCTTCTGCCAACACACTCGCGCGTCTGTCGATGGGTATGGCAGATGATTTATTGACCACTGTCTGTCTTGCAACGACGGCACCAGTTATCATTGCGCCAGCCATGAACCAGCAGATGTGGGCGCATCCAGCAGTGACGCTAAACGTGCAAACCCTACGCGATATGAATTACCAGATCATTGAACCTGCCAGCGGTGAGCAAGCATGCGGAGATGTGGGAGCAGGGCGATTGCCTGAACCTGAGCAGCTGCTCGCGGAAGTCCTCTTATTTACAGCCATGCAGACCACGCCGCAGCTGTTGGCTGGCAAGCGAGTGGTAATTACGGCAGGCGCAACGGTAGAAGCCATTGATCCAGTACGCTACTTATCCAATCATTCAACAGGTAAAATGGGCTTTGCGTTAGCGCGTGCCTGTGTGGTTGCTGGTGCAGAAGTGATTTTGATTGCTGGTGGCAAAGTGGCACTGCCCACACCACTTAACGTTACGCGTATTGATGTTTTGTCAGCCAAAGAGATGCTACTTGCTACGCAGCAGTGCATAGATGGTACGCATATGGCACTGCTATCAGCATTTGAAGAAAAACCTGACCATTCTCACGAGCATGCGCATCATCATGACGATAACTGTGGTTGTGGTGAAGATCATAATGAGCATAGCGAAGCACATGCAGTTAATAATGATGATGTAAGAGCCGCTGACATCTTTATTGCGACGGCAGCAGTGGCTGATTATCGCACTGAAGAAGCCGCGCCGCAAAAAATCAAAAAGACGCAAGACGCCATGACGTTAAGCTTAGTCAAAAATCCTGATATTTTGGCTACGATCTCACTTGCCAACCCAGCGCTATTTGTCGTTGGTTTTGCCGCTGAAACGCAAGACGTTGAGCGTTATGCACGCGGTAAGCTTGTTTCTAAAAACCTCGATTTAATCGCGTGTAATGATGTCTCACGGGCAGACATCGGTTTTGCTAGTGACGACAATGCAATGCAAGTGTTCTTCGCAGATCGTTACCAAAAAGAGGCGATAACACTTGATAAGGCAAGCAAAGATAAGATTGCTGAGCAACTGGCACTGATTATCGGTGAGTCGATCTGGCAACGTCAAAATGGATAATTATATCGTTTTAGACGTAGGCGTTCAGTCTTGAACGATGCGGCAGGAGTACCTGAAATAGTCGATAACGACAGCATGCAGACGTTGGTGTTACTTGTCATTTTTGCATTGGCATCGCTATTACATGGTATTAGTGGACTCGGCGTGACTTTGGTGACGACCACGGCGCTTGCTAGCATCTACCCGTTACCCCATGCCATTGTATTGACCATTTTTCCATCCTTATTGCTAAATGCAATGACTTGGCTGGCAGGTGGCGGCCGTACCATTTGGCAAAATTTTATCTATTATGGTAGGCGCTATTGGTTGCTGGCTCTGACCAGCTTGCTTGGTAGTATTTTGGGCGCAAAACTATTACTTTGGGTAGATAGCGCTTATATTCTATTGGTATTAGCGGCGGTCATTGGCTTTTATGTCATAAGCAGCTTACTGGGCAAACAAATTCGTTTGCCCGCTACCAAGCCTGTCTTGATCGCCGTTGGGTTTAGTGCAGGTCTTATTGGCGGCGCAACCAATGCCATGTCGACCATATTGATGATGTACTTATTATCTGCCAGTGACGATAAAAACACGGTCGCCAAAGTCGGTAACATGTGCTATTTTTTGGGAAAAATCGCTCAAATCATCGTATTACGCGAGCCGCTTATGGCGCTAAGCGGTAGTGAATGGCAGCTAATTATATTATTAAGCGTTTTGTCTATCGTTGCGCTTTTGGTCGGCATTCGCTTACGTCGTTATCTACCGCAAGCGCGCTTTCGACAGCTGATTCTGGTGATTTTAACGATACTGGGAATACGCGTAGGCTGGCAGGGAATTACTGCTTTTCTTTAAGCGCTTAGACAGTGAAGTCGGAACCTGTTATTTAACGATTAAATAAATTTAAGACGATCGTCGCGACCACACTGATTACTATCATCGTCATTACTGGAAAATACACTCGCGTGTTGCCTGATGTATGTTTGACATCGCCTGGCAGATTCCCTATCCACGAAAATGCACTGGGGAACAGCATCCAAATAATGCCGACGATCACCAGTAGGATGCCGATACCTATCAATATTTTTGCCATATAAAGCTGCCTTGCGATGTTATTAATAATACCTTTGCAGTTTCAGTCTTTGTCTCTGTTTCATATAGTCTAGACTGAATGAAATAGAGACAAAGACTGTAATGCGGCACTGATAAAAATTTTGCTTGCTATTCGCAAGCGTGACAGAGGCTTCGCAAAATTTATTCCAGTCCCGCTGACTCTCTTTTATGTAGTCTCTATGATATTAACCAGCTGTCTTACCAAAATACATCTCTTGCGCCAATCGAAACGTATTACAGTGCGCTTCGACCACATCTTCGATATCCTCTGAGTAACCGCCGCCCATCACGATTGCAACAGGAATGCTAGCGAGTTTTGCTTGTCGCAACACATATTCATCACGCGCTTTGCAGCCCTCTATCGTCATTCCCAGCTTGCCCAGTTTGTCAGTTGCGAGCACATCGACCGCAGACTGATAAAATATAAGATCTGGGGCAAACTCATTGATTAAACGCGGTAGGGTGTTTTCTAGAATCTGCAAGTATTCTGCATCGCCTGTATCGTTGTCCAGCTCAATGTCTAGGTCAGACTCTTGCTTACGAAACGGATAATTCTTGGCACCATGCATGCTAAAAACAAACACGCGTGACTCATTAGCCATGATGCTGGCGTTGCCGTTACCTTGATGCACATCCAAATCGACAATCAAAATCTTTTGAGCCTGTCCGCGATTAAGCAATAAATTACTCGCGATACAAACATCGTTGAACACACAAAACCCTTCGCCATGATCGGCAAACGCATGATGCGTGCCACCTGCGACATTCATTGCCACGCCGTATTGCTGAGCAAACAAGGCACATTCATAAGTGGCATGAGCAATATAACGGCCGCGCTCGACCAAGGTAGGCGTCATCTCAAAACCGATGGCGCGCGCTTCTTTTCGCGGTAGCGTTTGGGTCTTAAGTTGATGCCAATACTCAGGTGTATGAGTGGTCAAAATCTCATCTTCACTTAATCGAGCAGGCGCAAAAAAATTATCACTACTGATCGTTCCTTCAGCCAAGAGGCGCTCAGGAATCATGGTGTATTTTTGCATGGGGAAGCGATGTTTTTCAGGGACCGAATAACGAAAAATATCGGAGTAAGCAATTTTTAGCATAATGTTAAATGAGTTCCTATAATAGTCGATCCAATTTAAAAGTACGGTGTTGCTGGGATGAATTTTTTGCAGCCTCTGTCTGCAACGGCACAGCAAGCAAGAAAAATTTATACCAGCATAACGCCTTTTTTTGCGTAACGCTTTTATGTTGAGCTGACTATGGAAGAATTTTAAGCGCTTAATAGCAAGACGCTTATAACAAGGAATAGATGTATAAGCTTGAATCTGACAAATGGCTATTTATACGTCGTTACTGTACAAACTGAGTGGGTAAAAAGAACGTTCGTGAATCTGCTTGTTGGCGCAGTTCCGTCAATAACGTTGGCAAATCTTCCGCAGGGTCCTGATTATCGACCAAATCACTAAATAGCTCGTTGGCAACCGTGGTCATAGCAATCACGCTTTGTAGTAAATGGTCAATGATCTTGTCATTAATACCAACCGCTTCGACATCGATGGCGTTTTTGTAGCGTATCTCGCCATCGTTATTATCCATTTCTAAATTGCCGATCAGCATGTCGTAATTGAGCTGAGTGATCAGTAGCATCGCTGCGCTTTGATGACTCTCTGGTATCAAAAATGGCAAGATACCATAGACGGCTAGCATTCTATTGTTTTCTTGCACGCGAAACAGATAACCGCAATTAAGCTGTTTATGGCGCATTCGCAAGGACAAATGATGTGACTGTTGTTCGTCGCGGATTTTAGGCTGATAGTGAGTATAGTGCCACTGCCTATCGTCAAAGTACTTTTTTAAGAAATCAACAATGGGTGTAGCATTATGCTCAGACTGTTCGGTATTTGGACGAGTAGCAACGGTTTGCGCGTGCTCACTGTCGACACTAGTGTCAGATTTAGCGCCAGCTTCAGTATGGTCGTTGGGGTTATCGTCGTTGCTTTTATTACTATCGAGGCTACTCGCTTTTGATGTTGATGCAGGAGACTTATTTGTTGCATCAACGATAGAGTGCGGCGCTGACGCTGTCAGTAACCGTTTGATTTTTTGCCATAAGCTGAGTTTGTTACGTTGACTCATAATAAAGTTACTGATAAAAAATGATGATAAATAAAGAAGATTTTAAACGATAAGTTACTCACCGCTGAGTGTCAAACCTTCTTTAATGGTTGGCTGATCGTAAAATGCTTGGAGCATTTCACGAGTATGCGCCGCAAACCAAGGGCTTTTCAGAGCATCTTGAACGATAGGCAAGAGCGCTGTACTAAATTGGCTCATAGCCTGATCATCAATATATAAGCTTGCGGCGATGGTCGCAATGGTATCTGTTTGATGATTGGTGTACCACGTATCGATGCCAGCTGCGACAAGGCTATGCAAGTAGGGCGACAGTCGTAATCGGTTATAGCTTTGCTGGATACTGGCTTCAATATGATCGATACTGCTATTATTCGGCTCATCACGTAAATAAGTCTGTAGATGACTGACAGGCTGATCTTTGATCCGTGCCCAACCAGTGACTAATAAACGCGCGACTTCTTCGTTGGATAAATGCTCTTGCGCATTGGCTTCTGCTCGGCGCGCCAAATCTTTAATATTACGATGCAAATAAGCCTGTAATTTTTCATCGAGGTTTCTGTTGGTGGCTTTTTCAAAAGAGCTGCGCCCAAGCTTCATCAATTTGCCAACGCCGCCCGCTTTATCAAGCGTTGTTTCCATAAAGTCATTAATAGCGTGGTATAGCGTTTGCGTGAGCAAATCTGCAAACGTTTCATTACCGACTAGCGTATGAATCAGGGCATTACGCTGCTCATCATGACTGCCGACATAATTGGCAAGTGTTTCCACTTGCGTGTCGTCTACCAGTTCAGACAAAGGCACATTGTCATTGACTGGGTGGTAAATAACTGCACGCAAGATATCGCGAATGTCTTTACGTACCATGTCACTTATTGGCTGCTTAAGAAGCCAGTCATTAATCAGATGCTGCAAATGATCGCGGCTGATGTACTTGTTTAAAGGCTGCTCACCAAACCATAGCCATGCCTCCAAGCTCAAAGGTTCTGCTTGCTGGTATAACCATTGCTGCATAAATTCGACTTGTGCGTCGATTAGGCCGTCTATGGTTAAGCTCGTGCCTGATACGCTTGCAGTAGAGCGATTTTTGGCGTCTGCATTATGTTCGGTATCTACTTGAGGCATTTGGTTTTGGCTGTCTTTGGAAGTCTGCATAGGTTTTGAGGTCATAGTAATCGACAATTTGTTATACTGTGTGTTTGTAATACGCATAAAGTATTATGCCACGAACGCCTCACTTGTTTGTGATGAATATTGACTGCCGCTTGATAAATAATGAGAGGTTTTGATGACGGCTTTACTTGTACTCGATGAGCTGACCGTTCAGCGCGGTGAAATTCCGCTGTGCGAAGCGGTGTCACTACATTTATCGGCGGGTAGTATTTGTCATCTTGTTGGTGCCAATGGGACGGGTAAGACGACGCTATTGATGCAGCTGGCTGGATTGTTGCCCGTGCTGACTGGCGAGATTGTTTATCAAGGGGCAGTAGGTTTGCCAGTTCAGCCTTTATATGTCTCTCATCAATTGGGCATTCATCCCAATCTCACCGTTGCCCAAAATCTGACGTTTTTGCTAAATTTATACGGTATTACGCCAAGCACCGATGATATCGATGACGCGCTTACTTGGGTAGGGTTGCAAGGCTTTGAAACCATCAGCTCAAGCCATTTATCCGCTGGTCAAACTCGCCGTATTACGCTTGCTCGATTGTATTTATTGACGCCTGAGGTGACGCCGCTTTGGCTACTTGACGAGCCTTTTACCGCACTTGATGTCGAGATGGTGGCAAGTATGGAAGACAGACTGCGCGACTTTGCCAATGCTGGCGGGGCGATATTAATGACCAGTCATCAATCAGTGGGCGTTGCCAATCAAGTGCTCGATTTAACAGAGTATATGGTTTAGGCCGTTTATTTCGTACCAACTATATTATAAGTGCGATAAGTAGAAGAGCAAATAGATGTCACAAACAGACAGTACGACACAAGCGATGCCTAAAGGTGCAAATACTATCGAAGTAACTTCGCGTGGTATCAGCTTTACGCAGCTATGGCGACGCGAATGGCAAGTAAAGCAGCAAGGGGCAGTACAGTGGCTGTATCCTTTGGTACTGTTTTTGGTCATTATTACCTTGTTCCCGCTCGCCGTTGGTAGTGAGCCTGCATTATTACAGAGACTTGGGGTATCCGCTGTGTGGATTGCCGCGTTGCTATCGCTTGTGATGGGCGTGGACGGTTTATTTAAACCTGCCCTTGATAATGGTACGCTTGCGCAATTGGTCGTTGCCAAAGCGTCATTGCCATTATGGGTATTGATTCGTTTGGCGATTCACTGGGTATTTAGCAGCGGCATTGTGGCAGTGCTGAGCCTACTCGCTGTGCCTTTATTTCAGCTTAGCTGGTTTGAGACGTGGATACTGATGGCTTCTATTGTCGCTGGTAGCCCCATGCTACTGATGCTATCTGCAATCGCCAGTAGTTTGACGTTGTCATTAAAGAATGGCGCGGTACTTGTGCCTTTGATTGCGCTGCCAATGCAGTTGCCTGTCTTGATATTTGCGACAGGTGCCGTTGATTTATATGCGACGGGTCTGAACGGTTTGCCTATATTGGCTTTATTATTGGCAGGTAGTATTGTGTCGGTTTTGGTCATGCCATGGGTGATTGCACTGACCTTAAAAATGGCGTGGCTGAATTAAAGCGAGATTTGCCGCCACGTCAAAACCCTTTGTATCAGCACTCATTTTATTAACAGCGTGGTGGAAACTGGCAATTTTGCTATAATAGTCAATTAAGTAAGCAAACCGCCCTTTGTAGATTCTATCCAGTGTTTAACGCCAGCAGGTAGGCAGATACCGCACCCATGATGTGCTATATCGGTCATTACCTGTAAGCCGTGTAATAGGTTCATTCCCATGCCCAACCTGAATAACGTCTCATCTCCCAGCCTGTGGCAACGTATTTGGCAGGGGTTCTTGACCACTGTGGGTACCAAGCAGTTTTTTCATATTTTTTCCCCTTGGGTCAAGTGGCTTGCGATATTGGCCAGTATTTGCTTGTTGATTGGCAGTATCTGGGGGCTTGCTTTTGCACCGCCTGATTACTTGCAGGGCAACAGCTACCGTATTATTTTTATTCACGTACCAGCTGCTAGCCTTGCCATATCTATCTATTTTACGCTTGCCGTACTGGGTGTGATTTATCTGGTGTGGAAGATTAAGACTGCCAGTCTGGTCGCTCAAGCACTCGCCCCAATGGGGTTTTTGTTATGTGTGATTAGCTTATTGACAGGCTCTATTTGGGCAAAGCCAACATGGGGCACTTATTGGGTTTGGGATGCGCGCTTAACGTCTATGCTGATTTTGGCGTTTTTATATGCAGGCGTCATGGCACTGTTTGCCGCATTTGAGCACACAGCCAACCGCGGTAAAGCGGCCGCTATTTTATCTATCGTAGGTGCTGTGAATCTGCCTATTATCAAGTATTCAGTAGAATGGTGGAATACCTTGCATCAAGGCGCGACTTTTACCCTAACCGCCGCGCCAAAGATGTCAGCAGATATGTGGCTGCCGCTGCTACTCATGATTATTGGTAGCTACTTACTGGTTGCAACCTTAGCCATTTATCGTACCAATACTTTGATTTTGTATCGTGATCAGGGCAAAGCATGGGTCAAAGAGTACATACGTGGTCAACACAAATAACGGCTAGGAAACTATTATGCAGCCCTATTTTTATAGC
>ENA-UOXB01001311-UOXB01001311.1-bioreactor-metagenome-genome-assembly--contig:-NODE-1311-length-11924-cov-22.882046_pt1 | contig 11924 bp, 11 predicted proteins | sample MGYA00238158_ERZ761615 | MGnify/ENA primary metagenome ERZ761615 (study PRJEB28904, sample SAMN06267902) | bioreactor metagenome | isolation source: Joint BioEnergy Institute, California, USA... | reverse complement strand
TCGCCGAGATCGGCGCGCTGACCCAGGTGGCCATGCGGGTGCTGCGGAAGGTCGCCAACTGCGATGGCTTCAACTTGGGGATGAACCAGGGCGAGGTCGCCGGCGCGGGCGTTGCGGCGCACCTCCACCAGCACATCGTGCCCCGCTGGGCGACGGACGCGAACTTCTTCCCGATCATCGCGAAGACGAAGGCACTGCCGCAGCTGCTCGGAGAGGTCCGCCAGTCGGTGGCGGACGGCTGGCCCGTTCTCTGACAGGCCCGCCGTCCGCGGGGATCACCGGACCTGCGTGACCTCGAACTGCATCCGCGGGTGCGCGTACGCCTCCTGCGACTCGACGAGCTGCAGTTCGCGCGTGCCGGCGTCGTAGGTGTTCTGCAGAAGGTCGAACACGCTCGAGGTGGTCCTCGCGAGCGCGTCGGCGGCGTTCCCGCTCTCGCGGAAGTGGGCGGTGAACAGGGCGGCGGTCACGTCGCCGGAGCCGTTCGCCTTCATCGGGATGTGGGGGGTGCGGACGATCCAGGCACCGTCATCCGTCACGGCGAGCATCTCGATGGTCCCCTCGGGGCGCTCGGGCCGCTCGACGCTCGTCACGAGCACGGTCGACGGTCCCAGGGCACGCGCCGCGTCGACGGAGGCGAGGGTCGACTCGAGATCGGCCGGGTCGGTCCCGGTGAGGAAGCCGAGCTCGAACTGGTTCGGCGTGATCAGGTCGGCGGCGGGGACGACCCGCTCGCGCAGGAGGACCGGGATGGCGGGGGCCACGAAGCATCCGCTCTTCGCGTTGCCCATGACGGGGTCGCAGGCGTAGATCGCGTTCGGATTGGCGGCCTTGACGCGCGCGACGGCGTCGAGGATGACGTCGCCGATCCCCTCGCCGCCCTGGTAGCCCGAGAGGACCGCGTCGATCTCGCCGAAGGCGCCGCGTTCCTCGATGCCGGTGATGACGTCGGCGACGTCCTGCGGGCTGATGAGCGGGCCGCGCCAGGCGCCGTACCCGGTGTGGTTCGAGAAGTTGACGGTGTAGACCGGGTAGACCTCGACGCCGATGCGCTGCAGCGGGAACACGGCGGCGGAGTTTCCGACGTGGCCGTACGCGACGGCGGACTGGATGGAGAGGATCTTCACGGGGCGGTACTCGCTTCCGGTGAGGGCGCGATCGCTCGCGCCGAGGCGGCGACGTCGGCGGCGAGCCGCGCGAGGTCGGTGTCGGACAGGTCGTGGACGGTGAGGCGCAGGCGGCGACGGGCGTCGTCGTCGGCGAGGACGAATTCGTCGCCGGGTCGAGCGAGCCAGCCGCGTCGCATCAGCTGCTCGGCGACGGCGCGGGCGGGAGCCGGGACGCGCACCCACAGGCTGAGGCCGTCGCCCGCCGTCGTGGGGACACCCTGGCGCGTCAGTTGGTCGGCGAACGCCTCGTTGCGCGATCGGTAGTGCTGAGCCGCGCGTTCGACCCCTGCCATGACCTCGTCGTCGGACACCAGGGTGACGGCGAGGCGCTGCAGGAGATGGCTCACCCACGTCGACCCGGGGCTGAGCCGCCGAGCCAGTCGCTCCGCCGTGTCGCGGTCGCTCGCGGTCACGGCCAGGCACATGTCCGGCCCGAGGAACTTCGAGACCGACCGGATCAGGGCCCACCGACGATGGTCTGGGCCGATGATCGAGTGGTACGGCTCCCGCGAGAGCATCGAGAAGTGGTCGTCCTCGATGACCAGGACGTACGGATGCCGCGCCAGCACGGCGCGGAGCTCCGCCGCCCGCTCGGCGGTCAGGCTCACGCCGGTGGGGTTCTGCGCCCGAGGCGTGCAGACGATGGCGCGGACGCCCGCGTCGAGCGCGGCCTGGAGGCCGACCACCGTCATCCCGTGGTCGTCGACGGGGATGGCGACGGGCCGGTAGCCGCCGATCTTCACGGTCCGCAGTGCCGACAGGAAACAAGGGTCTTCGAGTCCGACTCCGTCGTCGCGGGTGAGGGCGTCGGCGAACAGCCGCTCGAGCGCGTCGACGGCACCGCCGGTGATCGTCAACCGGAGGTCGTCGCGGCCCGGCAGGTCGTTCTCGATCCACCGGGCGGCCCACGCTTCGAGGTCCGGGTCGATCGTCGGCTCTCCGTAGAGGACGGGGCGACCGGCGAGGCTCGACAGGGCGAGGGAGGGGTCGGGGATGAGGGTCGGATCGGGGTTCCCCGTCGCGATGTCGCGGAGGACCGTGTCGGCGGCGAAGCCTTCTTGGGCGGGGTCCGAGCGCGGCGCCACGCGGGTTCCGGCTCGGCCGGCCGTCTCGACGGCGCCCGCGGCGGCGAGGTGGCGGTACGCCGCGACGACCGTGTTCCGGTTGACGCCGATCGTGTCGGCGAGCGCGCGAACCGGCGGCAGCGCAGCGCCCGGGGCGAGATCGCCGCGGTCGATGAGGGAACGGATGCTGTCCGCGATCTCCGCAGCGGTGTCGCCGCTGATCGCCAGGACATCGTTCGTCATGCCGTCGAGTCTATGTCCGGGTCATGCTAACTTTTGGCCTATGCCAACGAATTCGACCGGAACGGCCCGCGTGAAGCGCGGCCTCGCCGAGATGCTCAAGGGCGGCGTCATCATGGACGTCGTCACCGCCGACCAGGCCAAGATCGCCGAGGACGCCGGCGCCGTCGCCGTCATGGCGCTCGAGCGCGTACCGGCCGACATCCGCGCCCAGGGCGGCGTCGCACGCATGAGCGACCCCGATCTCATCGACGACATCATCGCGTCCGTCTCGATCCCCGTGATGGCCAAGGCGCGTATCGGACACTTCGTCGAGGCTCAGGTGCTGCAGGAGCTCGGCGTCGACTACATCGACGAGTCCGAGGTCCTCTCACCCGCCGACTACGTGAACCACATCGACAAGTGGGGCTACACCGTGCCCTTCGTCTGCGGTGCGACGAACCTCGGCGAGGCACTGCGGCGGATCACCGAGGGAGCGGCGATGATCCGCTCCAAGGGGGAGGCCGGCACGGGCGACGTGTCGGAGGCCATGAAGCACATCCGCAAGATCCGCGGTGAGATCGCCGCCCTGTCGGCGCTGTCGAAGGATCAGCTCTACGTCGCCGCGAAGGACCTGCAGGCGCCGTACGAGCTCGTTGCCGAGATCGCCGAGACCGGCACGCTCCCCGTCGTCCTCTTCGTCGCCGGTGGCGTCGCGACGCCCGCGGATGCGGCGATGATGATGCAGCTCGGGGCCGACGGGGTGTTCGTCGGGTCCGGCATCTTCAAGAGCGGCAACCCCGCCGAGCGCGCCGCCGCGATCGTGAAGGCGACGACCTTCTTCGACGACCCGAAGGTCGTCGCGGACGTGTCCCGGGGGCTCGGCGAGGCCATGGTCGGTATCAACGTGTCCGATCTCCCCGCTCCGCACCGGCTGGCGGACCGGGGCTGGTGACGAGACCTCGCATCGGCGTCCTCGCCCTCCAGGGCGATGTCCGTGAGCACTCCCGGGTGCTCACGGACCTGGGTGCCGACGTCCTCTCGGTCCGGCGTCCCGGCGATCTCGCCGCGGTGTCCGCGCTCGTCCTGCCCGGTGGCGAGTCGAGCGTGATCGACAAGCTCTCCCGCGCCTTCGGAATGCGCGAGCCCCTGCGTGCCGCGATCGCGGGCGGGATGCCGGTCCTCGGCACGTGTGCCGGCCTCATCCTCCTCGCGGACCGGCTCGAGGACGGCATCGTGGGTCAGCAGACGTTCGGCGGGCTCGACGTGACCGTGCGACGCAACGCGTTCGGCTCGCAGACCGAGTCGTTCGAGACCGATCTCGAGGTTCCGGCGGTGGGGGACCCGCGCGTGAAGGCCACGTTCATCCGTGCGCCGATCGTGAGCGAGGTCGGTCCGTCGGCCGAGGTGATCGCGCGTCTCCCCGACGGCGGCGTCGTCGCGGTCCGGCAGGGGGGCGTGATGGGGCTCTCGTTCCACCCCGAGCTCGACGGCGAGAGGCGCTTCCACGAGCTCCTCCTGGATGCCGCGCGTGACGCGTAGCGAAGGGGCTCGGCCTCGGTCCTAGACTGGACCCTGCGCTTTTTCCGAGAGGAGTCCCATGAGCGGACATTCCAAGTGGGCGACCACCAAGCACAAGAAGGCCGTCATCGACTCGCGTCGCGCGAAGTCGTGGGCGAAGCTCATCAAGAACATCGAGGTCGCCGCCAAGCTCGGCGGCGCCGATCTGCAGGGCAACCCGACGCTGTTCGACGCCGTCCTGAAGGCCAAGAAGACGTCGGTCCCCAAAGACAACATCGATCGCGCCATCAAGCGTGGCGCAGGCATCGGTGGCGAGTCCGTCGAGTACACCTCGATCATGTACGAGGCCTACGGCCCGAACGGCGTGGCACTCATGGTCGAGTGTCTGACCGACAACAAGAACCGCGCCGCCGCCGAGGTCCGGACCGCCCTCACCCGCAACGGCGGCACGCTCGCCGACCCCGGCTCGGTCGCGTACAACTTCGCCCGCAAGGGCGTCATCGTCGTCTCCGGCGAGGGCACGACCGAGGACGACGTCATGATGGCCGCCCTCGAGGCGGGCGCCGAGGAGATCGAGCCGCACTCCGAGGGCTTCGAGGTCGTCACCGAGGCATCCGACCTCGTCTCTGTCCGCACCGCGCTGACGGACGCGGGCATCGAGTACGAGTCGGCGGACGTCGAGTTCGTCCCGAACCTCAAGGTCGAGATCGACGCCGACACGGCGCGCAAGGTCTTCCGACTCATCGACGCCCTCGAGGACAGCGAAGACGTCCAGAACGTGTACGCCAACTTCGACCTCACCGCCGAGGTGCAGGCCGAGCTCGAGGACGACGAGTCAGAGTAAGGCCTCACCGGGCGCGCCGACGAGCGGATGCCGCACCTCCCGCCTAGCGTGGGGGAGTGGCATCCGCTCTTCGCGTTCTCGGGATCGACCCGGGCCTGACCCGGTGCGGCGTCGGGGTGGTCGATGTCCGCCCCGACCGGTCGGCCTCGCTCGTCCACGTAGGTGTCGTCCGCTCCTCGCCGGAGGCGCCGATCGAGCAGCGCCTCGCGACGATCGCCGCCGGCATCCGTGCGGTCCTGGCCGAGCACGGTCCCGACGTCGTCGCCGTCGAGCGGGTCTTCGCACAGCAGAACCGGAGCACCGTGATGGGCACGGCCCAGGCGAGCGGCATAGCCCTGCTCCTCGCGGCCGAGCACGGTCTGCCCGCGGCGACGCACACTCCGTCGGAGGTGAAGGCGGCGATCACCGGGTATGGGAACGCCGAGAAGCTCCAGGTCCAGACGATGGTCGCCCGCGTGCTGCGTCTGGACGCTCTCCCGCAGCCGGCCGACGCAGCGGATGCCCTGGCGCTCGCGCTGTGCCATGCCTGGCGGCGCGGGTCGTCGGCCCCCGTCGGTGCGGCGCTGACGCCGGCCCAGCGCGCCTGGGCTGAGGCCGAGAAGGCGTCGCGACGCTGATGCGTGTCGCTCGAACATACGTCCGAACGCTCCCGTAGGCTCGTCGCATGATCTCCTCGCTGCGCGGTCGCGTGATCCACCTCGAACCCGACTCCGCCGTCATCGACGTGCACGGTGTGGGATACGCCGTGGCCGTCACCGCTCAGTACGCACGGCAGGTGCACCTGGGCGACGAGGTCTTCGTCCACACGGCGATGATCGTCCGCGAAGACGCCATGCTGCTCTTCGGATTCGAGGACCGCTCCGAGCTCGACGTCTTCGGGCATCTGCTCAGCGTGTCCGGCGTGGGTCCGAAGTCCGCCCTCGGTGTCCTCTCGTCCCTCACTGTCGACCAGATCGCGACGGCGGTCGCCGACGAGGACGACGCTCCGTTCCGTCGCGTCTCGGGCATCGGTCCGAAGACCGCCAAGCTCATCGTGGTCCAGCTGGCCGGCAAGCTCACGGCGCCCACCCGCACCGCCGCGGGCGCCCCGATTCCGCAGGGGCTGGGCGCGCAGGTGTCCGCGGCCCTCATGGCGCTCGGGTGGAACGAACGCGTCGCACTCGAGACGGCGGAGAACGTCCTCGCCGATGCGCCCGCCGGAGCGTCGGTACCGGCACTCCTCAAACTCGCGCTCGCCCAGCTGGGCCCGGCCCGTGCGGAGCGCTCCGGTGTCTGATCCCCGCGACCAGCGCCTCCCCGAGAACGAGACCGAGCTCGCTGTCGAGGGTGCGCTCCGCCCCGGCTCGCTCGCGGAGTTCATCGGGCAGATGAAGGTGCGCGGACAGCTGCAGTTGCTGTTGGATGCCGCCCGCATCCAACAGCGTCCCGCCGACCACATCCTCCTGTCGGGCCCGCCCGGACTGGGCAAGACGACTCTCGCGATGATCGTCGCCCACGAGAGCGAGCGGCCGCTCCGGATGTCGAGCGGTCCCGCGATCCAGCACGCCGGCGACCTCGCCGCCCTCCTGTCGAGCCTCGTGCCGGGTGAGGTGCTGTTCATCGACGAGATCCACCGCATGGCGCGCTCCGCCGAGGAGATGCTGTACCTCGCGATGGAGGACTTCCGCATCGACATCATGGTCGGCAAGGGCGCCGGTGCCACCAGCATCCCGCTCGACCTCGCGCCCTTCACGCTCGTCGGTGCGACCACGCGGTCCGGTCTGCTCCCCAATCCACTGCGCGACCGCTTCGGGTTCACCGCGCACCTCGAGTACTACGAGCCGGTCGAGCTCGAGCAGGTCATCGCCCGCTCGGCGGTGATGCTCGACGTCGATGTGCCCGCGGCATCCCGGGAGGAGATCGCCCGCCGCTCGCGCGGCACCCCGCGCATCGCGAACCGGCTGCTGCGCCGCGTGCGCGATTACGTCGTCGTCCACGGCGGCTCATCGACACAGGCGACGACGGGCGACGTCTCGGCGGCCCTCGAGCTTTACGACGTCGACGACCTCGGCCTCGACCGCCTCGACCGCGCGGTGCTCGACGCGCTCGTGCGACGTTTCCGCGGCGGCCCCGTGGGACTGAACACCCTCGCCGTGACGGTGGGGGAGGAAGCCGACACGATCGAGTCGGTCGTCGAGCCCTACCTCGTCCGCATCGGCTTCATGGGGCGCACCCCCCGCGGGCGCGTCGCGACCCCCGAGGCGTACGCCCACCTGGGCATCCCCCGCCACGACGGGGCGCTCACCCTCGATGACCTATAATCGCTGAAGGCTCCGGCCTCCCACCCTCTTCGCCGCATCGATGCGGCGTGCCCTCCCGAAAGGCGGACCCGCGTCCATGTTGCTTCTCTCCCAGCAGAACACCCAGCAGGCCACCGGAGGAAACTTCTTCATGGACTACGGCCTGCTCATCCTGCTGGCGGCTCTGCTGGTCTTCATGTTCGTCAGCTCGCGTCGCCGCGCGAAGAAGATGAAGGAGCAGCAGGAGCAGAAGGCTCAGCAGATGGTCCCGGGCGTCAAGGTCCTGCTCCAGGGCGGGCTCTACGGCACGATCGTCGAGTACGACCCGACCGACCTCTCCAAGCCCGCTCACGTGGAGCTCGCTCCCGGCATGGTCGTCGAGGTCCACAGCCAGGCCATCCTCCGCATCGTCGAGGACGAGGAGCCCGTCGTCGACGAGGACGAGCAGGTCGCCGGTGACGACGTCATCGTCTCGCGCGACGAGACGATCCTCGACTCGCGTCCCGTCGACAGCACGCCCGACGCGGACGACAAGCCCAAGGCCTGATCTCCTCCGCTTCGGCGGTCCCTGAAGAAAGTTCCCTCCGTGGCTTCATCCACCCCCGTCCGCCGCGCCTGGCGCGCACTCATCGGACTCCTCGCCCTGACCGCCGTGCTCTTCGGGGTGAACGCTGCGGGCGTCATCCTCTTCGAGAAGAGTTCGTGGGTGCCCGAGTTGGCGCTCGACCTCCAGGGCGGCACGCAGATCATCCTGCAGGCGCAGACCCGGGAGGGCGCTCAGCCCACAGCGGATCAGATGCAGCAGGCGGTCTCGATCATCCGTCAGCGCGTGGATGCCTCGGGTGTCGGCGAGACCGACATCACGACGCAGGCGGGCAACCAGATCGTGGTGCAGCTTCCGGGCATCGCCGACGAGGAGACGCGCGACCGCATCGGCCGTTCGGCGCAGATGCAGCTGCGGGCCGTCCTCTACACGGCGGCCCCGAGCAACACGTTCGTCGGTGACGACGGCAAGCAGACCCCGTACCCGACGCCCGGTCCGTCCCTGAACGCGACTCCCACTCCGGCGCCGACGAACGGCAGCGACCTGTCGTGGGCGACGGAAGAGGTGCAGGCCGAGTTCCTCGCCTACGACTGCGCGAAGCCCGCGAACGACCCGGCCCAGGAACCCGCGGATCAGCCGCTGATCACCTGCGACGCGGACGGTTCGGCCAAGTACCTCCTGGGGCCCGTGGAGCTCACTGGCTCCGCGATCTCCGACGCGACCAACGGTCTGAACTCGCAGAACGGCCAGTGGGCCGTCAACATCGTCTTCAACGGCGCCGGCACCAAGACTTTCGGCGACATCAGCCAGCGGCTCTTCAACCTGCAGTCGCCGCAGAACCAGTTCGCCTTCGTCCTGGACGGCGAGGTCATCTCCGCTCCGTCGATGAACGCCGTGATCACCGACGGCAAGCCGCAGATCACCGGCAACTTCGACCAGGAGACCTCGAAGACGCTCGCGGATCAGCTCAAGTACGGCGCTCTTCCGCTGAGCTTCGAGGTCCAGAGCAGCAACTCGATCTCGGCGACGCTCGGATCGCAGCAGCTGCTCATCGGTCTCGTCGCCGGACTCATCGGTCTCGCCCTGGTCGCCATCTACTCGCTGACGGTCTACCGTGCCCTCGGCTCGGTCATCATCGCGTCGCTCGCAGTGATGGGCGTCCTCACCTACATCACCCTGTGCATCCTCGCGTGGCGGATGGGGTTCCGACTCTCCCTCGCGGGTGTGGCCGGCCTGATCGTGACGATCGGCTTCACGGCCGACTCGTTCATCGTCTACTTCGAGCGCGTCAGGGACGAACTCCGCGACGGCAAGTCGATCACCGGTGCCGTCGAAGACGGCTGGGATCGCGCCAAGCGCACGATCTACATCTCGAAGTCGATCAACATCCTCGCCGCCGTCGTGCTGTACATCCTGGCCGACTCGACGGTGAAGGGCTTCGCCTTCACGCTGGGTCTGACCACCGTCATCGACGTGCTGATCTTCGTGCTCTTCACGCACCCTGTGATGCAGCTGCTCGCGCGGACGCGTTTCTTCGGCGGGGGGCATCCGCTCTCGGGTCTCGACCCGACCGCACTCGGTGCCGTCTACCGTGGTCGTGCGCAGTTCCGCGCACCCGTCGCCGCCGGCGGCAAGTCCCAGGCCGAGAAGCGCTCGTCGCGGTCCCGCAGCGAAGCCGTCCGCCGACAGACCATCGCTGAGCGCAAGCTCGCGGAGCAGAGCGGCACCAACCGCTCGGCAGGGGAGGGGAACGACTGATGCGTTCCATGAGTGATTTCGGTAACGACCTCTACACGGGCAAGGTCTCCTTCCCGTTCGTCGGCCGTCGCCGTCTCTGGTTCCTGATCGCGGCGATCCTCGTGATCGGTTCGGCGCTCGTGCCGGTCTTCCGTCCGGTCCAGTTCTCGATCGAGTTCACCGGCGGATCGCAGTTCACCGTCAACGACGTCGCCAAGCCCGACCAGCTGCTCGCGACCAAGGCGGTCCAGTCGGTCGTCCCGGACGCCGCGCCGCGCGTCACGACGGTCGGCGACGACAGCCTCCGCATCCAGACCGACCAGATGGGTGAGATCGAGACCCGCGAGGTCACCTCGGCTCTCGTCGAGGCGTACGGGGTGTCGGACAAGAGCGTCAGCTCGTCGTTCATCGGGCCGAGCTGGGGGGAGAGCGTGACTCGTCAATCCCTCTGGGGCCTGGCGATCTTCCTCGTACTGACGTTCGTGATCCTCGCGCTGTACTTCCGTACCTTCAAGATGTCGGTCGCCGCCATGATCGGTCTGGTCGACGTGCTCGTCGTCACCGTGGGCGTCTACGCGCTGTTCGGCTTCGAGATCTCGCCCGCGGCCGTGATCGGCTTCCTCACGATCTTGTCCTACTCGCTGTACGACACCACGGTCGTCTTCGACAAGATCCGCGAGAACACCTTCGAGGACGGCGAGAAGTCCGGTCGGACCTTCGGCGAGTCGGTCAACCTCGCCGTGAACCAGACCCTCATCCGATCGATCAACACGACCGTCGTGGCGGTGCTGCCGACGGGGGCGATCCTCTTCATCGGCGCCCTGTGGCTCGGGGCTCAGACCCTGACCGACATCTCGCTGTCGATCTTCGTCGGAACGATCGTCGCGGCATACTCCACGCTGTTCGTCGCCGCGCCGCTGTACTCGCTCCTGCGCGAGAACGAGGCCGACCTCAAGGCGCGCGACCAGCGTGTCGTGGAGGCTCGCTCGGCAGCCGTCGCCGCGGTCTGAGCCGGATGCGCGCGGGCGTAGGATTGACCTCCAGTTCCAAGCGCGTACGGGCATACAGGAGGCGATCGCATGGCTGAAGCGGTCACTCCGACAGGCTCTGCGACGGGTGGGCAATCGCTGCGCAGGCTCGTGCCGCGCATCTTCTCGCGGGCCCCGTCGCGCGACGCCCTCGAAGAGCTCATGCGGACGGTTCGCGTCCACCACCCCAAGGGTGACATCGCGATCGTCGAGCGCGCGTACCGGACGGCGGCGAAAGCGCACGCGTCCCAGAAGCGCCAGAGCGGCGAGCCGTACATCACGCATCCGCTCGCGGTCGCGCAGATCCTCGCCGAACTCGGCCTCGGTCCGCGCGCGATCGCCGCGGCCCTCCTGCACGACACGGTCGAGGACACCGACTACTCGCTCGATCAGCTGACCGCCGACTTCGGCGACGAGGTCGCGATGCTGGTCGACGGCGTCACGAAGCTCGACAAGGTCAAGTACGGCGACGCTGCGCAGGCGGAGACCGTCCGCAAGATGATCGTCGCGATGTCCAAAGACATCCGCGTTCTGCTGATCAAGCTCGCGGACCGCCTGCACAACGCTCGCACCTGGGGGTTCGTCCCTCCCGAGAAGGCCGCCAAGAAGGCCCGCGAGACGCTCGAGATCTACGCGCCGCTGGCGCACCGTCTCGGCATCCAGACCGCCAAGAGCGAGCTCGAGGATCTGTCGTTCGCGGTGCTCCACCCCAAGCTCTACGCCGAGATCGACTCGCTCGTGAAGCAGCGCACCCCGCAGCGCGAGCAGTACGTGCACACGGTCATCGACAACGTCGAGGCGGACCTGCGAGACCTCCGCATCCGCGGACGCGTCATGGGGCGGCCCAAGCAGCTGTACTCCGTGTACCAGAAGATGGTGGTCCGCGGTCGCGAGTTCGACGACATCTACGACCTCATCGGCATCCGCATCATGGTGGGCACGGTCAGGGATTGCTACGCCGTCCTCGGTGCGATCCACGCACGGTGGACGCCGATCCCCGGCCGGTTCAAGGACTACATCGCGACGCCGAAGTTCAACCTCTACCAGTCGCTCCACACGACGGTCATCGGTCCCGGCGGACGCACGGTCGAGATCCAGATCCGCACGCACGAGATGCACCAGCAGGCCGAGTACGGCGTCGCGGCGCACTGGAAGTACAAAGAGCAGATCGCCGGCGGCAAGGCGGACTCCAAGGCGATCGACCAGGACATGGCCTGGCTCGCGCACATCTCCGACTGGCAGGCAGAGACCGCAGACCCCGGTGAGTTCCTCGACTCGCTGCGCTTCGAGATCGGTGCGAAGGAGGTCTACGTCTTCACCCCGAAGGGTCGTGTCGTGGGGCTTCCCGCGGGGGCGACCCCGGTCGACTTCGCGTACGCGGTGCACACCGAGATCGGCCACCGCACGATGGGGGCGAAGGTCAACGGCAGGCTCGTTCCCCTCGAGTCCGAACTCCACTCGGGTGACGTCGTCGAGGTGTTCACCTCGAAGAATCCGGATGCCGGGCCGAGCCAGGACT
>ENA-UOXB01001310-UOXB01001310.1-bioreactor-metagenome-genome-assembly--contig:-NODE-1310-length-11927-cov-7.400438_pt1 | contig 11927 bp, 10 predicted proteins | sample MGYA00238158_ERZ761615 | MGnify/ENA primary metagenome ERZ761615 (study PRJEB28904, sample SAMN06267902) | bioreactor metagenome | isolation source: Joint BioEnergy Institute, California, USA... | reverse complement strand
TTGCTGAAGACCTGGATGCCTGCTGGGAAGTGCTCGCCGAGCCGATCCAGACCGTGATGCGTCGCTACGCCATCGAGAACCCGTACGAGAAGCTCAAGGAGCTGACCCGCGGCAAGGGCATCAGCCCCGAGGCCCTGCTGGCCTTCATCGACGGACTGGACATGCCGGCCGCCGCCAAGGAAGAGCTCAAGCAACTGACCCCGGCGCGCTACATTGGTAACGCCGTGGCCCAGGCCAAGCGCATCTAAGCGCGATCAGCCTCGAGGACGCCCGGCTGAGCCGGGCGTTTTTGTTTTAAGGTTTTTATCTATTTCAAGGGCTTACTGATGAATCCTGATACTCCGCTGCAATTGCTGGGTGGCCTCACAGCCCGTGAATTTTTGCGCGACTACTGGCAGAAAAAACCGCTGCTGGTGCGCCACGCCATTCCTGACTTCGAAAGCCCGATCAGCCCGGATGAACTGGCCGGCCTGGCGCTGGAAGAAGAAGTCGAGTCGCGCCTGGTGATCGAGCATGGTGAGCGCCCCTGGGAACTGCAGCGCGGCCCGTTCAACGAGGACACCTTCCAGGATTTGCCCGAGCGCGACTGGACGCTGCTGGTACAGGCCGTCGACCAGTTCGTCCCGGAAGTGGCCGAGCTGCTGGAAGACTTCAAGTTCCTGCCCAAGTGGCGCATCGATGACCTGATGATCAGCTTCGCTGCCCCCGGCGGCGGTGTCGGCCCGCATTTCGACAACTACGACGTATTCCTGCTGCAGGCTCACGGCCATCGCCGCTGGCAAATTGGCCAGATGTGCGATGCCGACAGCCCGCTGCTCCCCCACGCCGATCTGAAGATCCTGGCTCAATTCGAACCAACCGATGAATGGGTGTTGGCACCCGGCGACATGCTTTACCTGCCGCCCTGCCTCGCCCACTGTGGCACCGCTGAGGATGATTGCATGACCTATTCCGTGGGCTTCCGCGCGCCGAGCGCCGCTGAAGTACTGACCCATTTCACTGACTTCCTCGGCCAGTTCCTGCCCGACGAAGAGCGCTACAGCGATGCCGACATCCAGCCAAGCGAGGATCCCAACCAGATCCAGCGCGACGCTCTGGAGCGCCTCAAGGCCCTGCTCAACGAACACATGAGCGACGAGCGCCTGCTGATGACCTGGTTCGGCCAGTTCATGACCGAGCCCAAGTACCCGGAACTGGTCGCCGGCATCGAGATCGAGGAAGAAGACTTCCTCGGCGCCCTGGAAGATGGCGCGATCCTGATCCGCAACCCCAGCGCGCGCATGGCCTGGTCGGAAGTCGGTGAAGATCTGGTGCTGTTCGCCAGTGGCCAGAGCCGCCTGGTTTCGGCCCACCTGCGTGAGCTATTGAAGCTGATCTGCAGCGCCGATGCGTTACATGTGGAAAACCTCGGCGCCTGGCTGGCCGACGACGAGGGGCGTACCCTGCTGTGGGAACTGGTCAAACAAGGCAGCCTGGGATTTGCCGATGAGTGAGATCTCCGTCCGAGTCGCGGACTGGCATAGGGACAATGCCGAGCTTCGTCGTATCCGCGACAGCGTATTCGTCGCCGAGCAATCGGTGCCGCCGGAACTGGAGTGGGACGCCGAAGATACCGAGGCCGTGCACTTTCTCGCAGAGGAAGGTGACTACCCGGTTGGCACCGCGCGCCTGCTGCCGGATGGCCATATCGGTCGTGTCTCGGTACTGAAGGACTGGCGCGGCCTCAAGGTCGGCGAGAAACTGATGCAGGCGGTGATCGCAGAAGCGGAAAAACGCGGCCTGCATCAGCAAATGCTCACCGCTCAGGTGCACGCGACGCCGTTCTATGAAAGGCTAGGCTTCAGGATTGTCAGCGAAGAGTACCTCGACGCCGGCATACCGCACGTGGATATGGTGCGCACCAGCCAGTAGAGACCCAGATGAACGAAAAAGACGCCCCGGTCGACCCGATCGATACGCCAGTTCCCATTGAGCTGGCGGCCATCGAATTCGAGTCGCCGGGGCGTTTTGCCGTGCATAACCCCGAATCCGTCACGGCGGATGCGGCGCAATGGGAACCCGCCCCGTTCACCCTCGGCCAGCATGAGCACCTGGAGCGCTTCAGCAAACCGCAGGAAGCGCGCGCGCATGTCCTGGCACTGATACAGCAGGCCCAGCGCAACCTGTGCCTGTATACCGACGATCTTGAGCCCTGGCTTTATCACCACAGCAGCGTGCAGCAGGCCTGCACCCGCTTCCTGCTGAACAGCCCGCGGGCGCGCCTGCGTATCCTGCTGCGCGATCCAACCCGTGCGGTGAAGGAAGGCCATCGCCTGCTCGCCCTATCGCGTCGGCTGTCCTCCAATCTGCATATCCGCAAACTCAACCCGGACTACGCCAGTGATGAACTGGCCTTCCTGATCGCCGACGACAGAGGCTTGTTCTTGCGCCCGGAACTCGATCAGCAGTCCGGCTACACCCTGTACAACGATCCGGCGCGCGTGCGCCAGCGCCAGGCCCAGTTCGATCAGGCCTGGGACACCAGCATTACCGACCCTGACTTGCGGAGCTTCCTGCTATGACCTTGCGCACGCTGTTCGCCGCCCTGCTTCTCGGCCTGTGCCTGCCTTTGCAAGCCGCGACCGAGGTGATCCCGCTGAATTACCGCACCGCCGACGACGTGCTCGGCGTGGTGCAGTCGATGCTCGGCAACGAGGGCAAGGTTAGCGCCTACGGCAACCAGCTGATCGTCAACGCCTCACCGGCCAAGATCGGTGAAGTTCGCGTGCTCCTGCAGCAGCTCGACACCCGCCCGCGCCGCCTGCTGATCACGGTGGAAAGTGCCGACAGCAACTATCAGAACGACCGCGGCTACAGGGTCGATGGCACCCTCAGCGCAGGCAATGCAGAGGTCCAGGTTGGCCGTGGCGAAGTCAACGGCCGCGACCAGGTGCGCATCATCCGCCGCAGTACCGACAGCCGTGGTGGCGGCACCCAGCAGGTACAAGCAACCGAAGGCTATCCGGCGCTGATTCAGGTCGGCCAGAGCGTGCCGTTGACCACCACCAGCACCGGCCCCTACGGCCAGGTCTACCAAGACACCCAATACCGCGACGTGACCCGCGGCTTCTACGTGACGGCCAGCCTCACCGGCGAGTTGGTGCACGTTTCCATCAGCAGCCAGCGTGACCGGATGAATGATCATCGTCCCGGGGTGGTCGATGTGCAGAGCACCGACACGCGCGTCAGTGGTCGCCTGGGCGAATGGATAACCCTGGGCGGCGTCAGCGAGGAGACCAGTTCCAGCGGTCGCGATGTACTACGCCGGCACACCACTCAAGGTCGCGAGGACATGTCGCTGCGCCTTAAGGTCGAAGCTCTCGACTGACGCTGCGACCAAAGTCGAATGCTCCTGAGCCTCAAGAACGATGGACAAGCCGCACAACCCGCAAATTGCCTGAAACGCCCGCCCCATGGGCCACCACGCGTGACCATGCAGTCGCCGAATGAATATGTAGTAGTTTTAAAAAACCACTACAAAACGTTTGACGAAGCATTTCCCCAGAGGCATGATGGCCTCGCTCCCGCTAGCCAGGGGTCCTGAAAAGGATCTCCAGATCGTTCACGAAGTACTTCGTAGCGGTCCGTGTCCCAACAGCCCACAAGGCCGTACGACGAGGTTGCGACTGGAACGAAGTTGTCCTGAGGGACGGGGAAGCGTTTAGCGTCAGACAGATCGAAAGCCCAGCAGGTTGCCCAAGGTTTCCACGAGCCAACCGGTAAATGCGACGTTCTCGAACTGTTCGCCACATCCCCCCTCCTCGCGGTCAATCCTCGCCCCAGCCGTTTTCCCCGCCGTCAAAGTGGAAGCCTCCCGCAGCCGCTGCATCCGTGCACGCATTGCGTGGGTAGTCGGTGCTCAACCAACACATTTCTTGAAGGATTGACCATGTCCGCATATCAAAACGACATCAAGGCTGTAGCCGCTCTGAAAGAGAAGTTCGGCAGCAGCTGGAGCGCTATCAACCCCGAGTCCGTCGCCCGTATGCGCGCTCAGAACCGCTTCAAGACCGGTCTGGAAATCGCTCAGTACACCGCTGACATCATGCGCAAGGACATGGAAGAGTACGACGCCGACTCCTCCGTCTACACCCAGTCCCTAGGCTGCTGGCACGGCTTCATCGGTCAGCAGAAGCTGATCTCGATCAAGAAGCACCTGAAGACCACCAACAAGCGCTACCTCTACCTGTCCGGCTGGATGGTTGCCGCCCTGCGCTCCGACTTCGGCCCACTGCCGGACCAGTCGATGCACGAGAAGACTGCCGTCTCCGACCTGATCGAAGAGCTGTACACCTTCCTGCGTCAGGCCGACAGCCGCGAACTGGACCTGCTGTTCACCGCGCTGGACGCCGCTCGTGATGCTGGCGACCACGCCAAGGCTGCCGAGATCCAGAACCAGATCGACAACTACGAAACGCACATTGTCCCGATCATCGCCGACATCGATGCCGGTTTCGGTAACCCGGAAGCCACCTACCTGCTGGCCAAGCGCATGATCGAAGCCGGTGCCTGCTGCATCCAGATCGAGAACCAGGTTTCCGACGAGAAGCAGTGCGGCCACCAGGACGGTAAAGTGACCGTTCCTCACGCCGACTTCCTCGCCAAGATCGCTGCCGTTCGCTACGCCTTCCTCGAACTGGGCATCGACAACGGCGTGATCGTCGCTCGTACCGACTCCCTGGGTGCCGGCCTGACCAAGCAGATCGCCGTGACCAAAGAGCCGGGCGACCTGGGCGACCTGTACAACAGCTTCCTCGATTGCGAAGAAGTGTCCGCTGCCGACCTGGGCAATGGCGATGTCGTGATCAACCGCGGCGGCAAACTGCTGCGTCCGAAGCGCCTGCCGTCCAACCTGTTCCAGTTCCGCAAGGGCACTGGCGAAGACCGCTGCGTACTGGACTGCATCACCAGCCTGCAGAACGGCGCCGACCTGCTGTGGATCGAAACCGAGAAGCCGCACGTTGGCCAGATCAAGGCCATGGTTGACCGCATCCGCGAAGTCATCCCGAACGCCAAACTGGTGTACAACAACAGCCCGTCCTTCAACTGGACGCTGAACTTCCGTCAGCAGGTGTTCGACGCCATGGTTGCCGAAGGCAAGGATGTTTCCGCCTACGACCGCGCCAAGCTGATGAGCGTCGAGTACGACGAGACCGAGCTGGCTCAGATCGCCGACGAGAAGATCCGTACCTTCCAGCGCGATGGTTCTGCCCACGCCGGCATCTTCCACCACCTGATCACCCTGCCGACCTACCACACTGCGGCTCTGTCCACCGACAACCTGGCCAAGGGCTACTTCGCCGACCAGGGCATGCTGGCCTACGTGAAAGGTGTTCAGCGTCAGGAACTGCGTCAGGGTATCGCCTGCGTCAAGCACCAGAACATGGCTGGCTCCGACATCGGCGACAACCACAAGGAGTACTTCGCTGGCGAAGCTGCTCTGAAGGCGAGCGGTAAAGACAACACCATGAACCAGTTCCACTAAGAACGGTTCCCTGCTGCGGACCACGCATCCGCAGCAGACTTTTTGCCTAATCCGCCCCGGTTCTACCGGGGCTTTTTTTGCCTTCCCTTCTAAGCATTTTGTGCAGCAGCGCACGCACGCTGTCACTGTTCCGTCGTTTTCCTTGGTTAGCGTCATGGCTCCGTCGATCAGCCTAACCAGGAGCCCTCCGTGCGCAATCAACACGAGCAAGACGTGCTATTCGGCAATGGTGATGAACCGCTCAGCAACACCTCCAGCAATGCCCATATCAACGACCTGATCGAGGCAGGACTAAGTCGTCGCCAGGTAGTCGCGGGTGGTGCAGCGCTCGGCGTCATGGGCTTTCTTGGCGTCGCCCTGCCTGGTAATGCCGAAGCCGCCGACAACCCGCTCAAGGATCTGCTAGAACGCCTTAAGAAACGCGGCAAGCGTCTGCCATTCAATCCGGTAGCGGTCACTCGTGCCGATACCATCAGCGTACCGGCCGGCTACAAGGCGACCCCCTTCATCCCCTGGGGCACGCCCATTCGTGGCAGTTTCCCGGCATTTCTCGACAACGCCGGCAACAGCGCCGCCGACCAGGCCGACCAAATCGGCATGCATCACGACGGCATGCACTTCTTCCCCATCGATAGCCAGCACGGTGCTGGCCACAGGAGCGACCACGGCCTGCTGGTGCTCAACCACGAGTACATCGACGCGCCACTGCTACACCCCAACGGCCCCACGCTGGCGAACAGCAAGCGCAGCAGCGCCGAAGAAGTCCGCAAGGAAATCCACGCGCATGGGGTTTCCGTGGTGGAAGTACGCCGCGTGCGAGGCCAGTGGGAGGTATTGCCCAGCGCGCGCAACCGCCGCATCACCGGCGCCACGCCGATGCGAATCAGTGGCCCCGCGCGCGGTCACGCACTGCTAAGTACGCGCTACAGCCCTGACGGCACGGCCACCCGCGGCACGCTGAACAACTGCTCCAACGGCTTCACGCCTTGGGGCACCTACCTGACCTGCGAGGAGAACTGGGCCGGCTACTTTGCCAGTGGCGACACCGAACGCCCGCGCGAGATGACCCGCTACGGCGTCGGCAGCGCCAGTCGCTACGGCTGGGATCACCTGGCCGGCGATGAATTCCAGCGTTTCAACGCCACCCGCCTGGCTGCGAATGCCAGCGGTGACTATCGCAACGAACCGAATCACTTCGGCTGGATCGTCGAGATCGATCCCTTCGCACCGGAATCCAGCCCGATCAAACGCACCGCACTGGGCCGTTTCGCCCACGAGGGTCTGGTATTCGCCCCGGTCAAGCCGGGCTGTCCGGTGGTTTGCTATTCCGGCGACGATTCGCAGAACGAATATATCTACAAGTTCGTCAGCCGCGCCCGGTACGTACCAGGCCGCAGTAATGGCGGCCTGCTCGATGAAGGCACGCTTTACGTGGCGCGCTTCAAGGCCAACGGCAAGGGCGAATGGCTGGCCTTGGACATCCGCGACAAGGCCTTCCAGGCGGCCTGCAAGGCAGCCGGCGTAAGCTTCGCCGACCAGGGTGAAGTGTTGATCAACACACGCCTGGCGGCCGACGTTGCCGGCGCCACCAAGATGGATCGTCCGGAATGGGGCGCGGTCAACCCGAACAATGGCGACGTCTACTTCACCCTCACCAACAACAGCGCGCGCACCGTCGTCGACGCAGCCAACCCGCGCCCGGCCAATGCGTACGGTCATATCATCCGCTGGCGCGAGCAGAGTCGCGACTATACCGGTCGCGAATTCTTCTGGAGCCTGTTCCTGCTGGCCGGACCGGAAAGCGACAGTATCGACCCCAACGGCAAGGCTCTGACCGCCGACAATCGCCTGGCCAGCCCCGATGGCCTGTGGTTCGATGATGACGGACGCCTGTGGATCCAGACCGACATGAGCGGCAGTCAGCTCGCCAGCGGTCCGTTTGGCAATAACCAGATGCTGGTCGCCGAGCCGAGCACCGGCGAGATCAAGCGCTTCTTGGTCGGCCCCGTGGGCTGTGAAGTCACCGGCATTACCGCCACGCCGGATTTCCGCACGCTGTTCGTCAACATCCAGCACCCTGGCGAAGGCTCGACACCGACGGAGTTTCGCAGTACCTGGCCGGATGGTCCTGGCCGCCGGCCACGCTCTGCCACCGTGATCGTCACACGCGAAGACGGCAAGCGCTTGTTCTAAATCCACCTCCGGCACCCTCCCGCACTGCGAGAGGGTATCGCGGCCACTCGATACATGGACAGGCAGTGCGCGCCTGCAGCTTCTAAGCTGGAGAGCATCCGTCCCGCGCAAGGACCGCCCATGCCCCGCTCCACTCTGCTCCTAGGTAGTTGCCTGCTGATTGGTAGCATGATACTCGCCTGGTACTGGCAGCGCCCCAGTGCCGAAAAGCCTGCCATTGCACAGCCAGAACAAAGGCTAGCACCTGCAGCCGCACAAGCCGAAGCGCCGCCTGCCCCATCGGGCCCAAGCCGCGAACAGCTGCAACTGCTGGCAAGCGCTGAAGTCGCGCAACAGGAACGACGCCTGGACTTTCACCGGCGCTACCGGGAGTTTATCGAACATGCAAAGGCGCTCGACAGCAACAACCGCTATGTTCAGGCAGCGGAACTCAGCGATGGTGTCGACGCCCTGGAGCGTAGAGGCGAGCTGGCGCTAAGCGAAGCCCTGCTGCTGCAGATCGCCCTGATCAAGGCTGTCAGCGTCGACGAAAACGAACAGAAGAGACGCGCCGAAGAATTGATCAAACGTTACCAAACCCTAAGCGCCGAGCGCGAAGCCAAACTGGCGCAGCGCCCCGACCCGAACTTCGAGCATTACAAAGTCGAGGAAAAGCGCATCGTCGAGGAAGTGCTCGCCCTGCAGAACATTCCCGATGGACTCACTCGCGACCAGTACCTGCGTCAACGCCTGCAGGAAGCCCGCGAGCGCAGCTATCGACAGCCTCCGGGCAGCTGAGCGCTGCAGCGAAACCATTCGCTGCAGCACCTGCCTCACTCAGAGCAGTTGATCGAGCAGGTAATACAAGAGATTGAACGGCTTGTTGCGATCGGCCAGGTCGCTACTCTCCGAAGCATCCAGCACCTGCCCGCTACCATCGAGGACGCTGCTGACGAAGTGATCCAATTGCAGGTTCTGCTCCTGGATATCGGCGTTGGCGAATTCGATGATGCTGGTGCAGTGGCTTTCGTTGACGTTACGGAACTGAGGGAAATAACCGCCTACATTACCCAGGCTGGCCAACTGGTTGCGCAGACGCGCGGTATCCGTGGCCCAGCGCTGCTTGATCAGTGCCTCCTTGGCCGCCTGATTCGGGGCGTTGGTTATCTCCGGGTAGAAGCGCTCGTAGGAATAGGACGAGTAGTTCAGATCCTGCCAGAAATGCGTATGCCCCATGCGGTCGCCCGGGAGATTGCTCGACAACGCGGGATACAGGCTGCCCAGGTCGTTGCGGTTGAAGCCGGGCAAGCGTGCCTGCAAATACTGCAAAGGCCCTTGAGCGACGTCCAGCCCCCAGGCCTGGCGAATGAAAGCCTGCAACGGATAGGACGGATACGCCTGATTGTCGCCGGCCAGCGCGGTGTACACCGGTCCGGAATCATTGATCAGGTAACCGCGATCCGGGGCGATATCCTGGCGAAGATTGGCGTAGTTGGTGAGGCTGCCAGCGCCGCCTGCACTGCAACCTGTGGTGAGCATCTGGGTGGGGCGCGGCAGGTTGTCTTTCAACCACCCTGCCACTGCCCGCATGTTGCGCAAGCCGTTGTGGTGCCACACCAACGGCGGATTTTCTCCTTGCGGATCCTCGTAGATCGCCACCTTGTCGCCGGAGTAGATATCGCCCGTGCAGTACGGCACATAGACGATGTTCCAATTCTGCGTCTTCACTCGTGTCCAGGGATGCAGACGTACGACGAAGGGGCTCACCAGACTGGCGCCAGGGTTGAGCAACGACATGTAGTCATCAGCGATGCCATCAGGATTGCGTGCCCCACGGATGCCGCTTTGCCCGCTGCAACTGGCGTAATCCCAGCAGGCACCGCCACCTTCCAGATAAACGATGGTGTTGCGTGTGTTCGGCACACGATTGATGAAGAATTTGTAAGGCGATCCATTCCCGCACACAGCGCCGGTCTGCGGCGCCATCTGAATCGTTTGCCAACCGTAGTAATTACCGGGGTTGAAGCCGCTGTTGAATCCCGGCGGATTGGCCAGGAGCGGATACGGGCCGAGACGCTGTGCAGGCGTCACTGGATTGTCGGCCTTTGGCGGCGAGACCAGATTGCTCAGACCCTGCCAGAAGCTGTAATCGCCAAGTTCGGCGTTGGCAGGTCCACTCAGGACCAGCAGGAGAACGGCTGGAATGGCGCGTGGCAAGGCGCGGGCGACAGGCATGGAAAACCCCTCATGTTGTTAAGCATGCGAAGGGTCGGCATACCCAGGCAGGGGCAACTGCGCAGACCCAGCGGATGGCGGGTACTGCTCAATCAGAAAGGCATCGCCCCACGGCGATTCATGCACGCTAGTACAAGATTCGGTGTGCGGCACCCCAGCATGAATAACATTTGGTGATATGTAAGCCTGCGAGTTATGCGCTGTAGGAATTTAACGGCGCGCTCTGCTGCTTTGGCCTTAACACCAAAGTGGCAATGAATTGCTCATCTAGCCGAGGGCAATCACGCTGCGGAATAAGGCAAATTAGCCGGATGAATGAGCCTTGAAATTGCCAGAACAGAGTCATCGGCTATAGTCCTGAAACGCCGCCCCATACGGCTCGCTTCAGAATTACACCGATGCGACAAATCGATCAGAGATGAACAAATTTCAGGAATAAATTTCCTCTGAAAAATTTACTTACAGTTAGCGTACACATAGTATTGTATACACACTTTGCGTCAGCACCCTTGGTGGAGCTGCACTGCTAACTAAATTAAAAGCCGTTCCTTAGTTCAAGGAGTACCGGCATGCCTGATGCGGTAACGACCATGTCCCATAACTGGGCTTTCGCTGTGTTCTTGCTGGGTGTCTGTGGGCTCATCGCCTTCATGCTCGGCGTTTCCAGTCTGCTCGGCAGCAAAGCCTGGGGACGTAGCAAGAACGAGCCTTTCGAGTCGGGCATGCTTCCTACCGGCAGCGCGCGTCTGCGCCTGTCAGCCAAGTTCTATCTGGTCGCGATGCTCTTCGTGATCTTCGACGTTGAAGCCCTCTATCTCTTCGCTTGGGCAGTCTCGGTGCGCGAAAGCGGCTGGGCGGGCCTGATCGAAGCTACAGTTTTCATAGCAATTCTGTTGGCAGGTCTTGTCTATCTTTGGCGTATCGGGGCGCTCGATTGGGCACCCCAGGGACGTCGTGAACGGCAGGCGAAGCTAAAACAATGAGGCTTTGGCGATGCAATACAAACTTACTCGGGTCGACCCGAATGCGCCCAATGAGGCGTATCCGATCGGCCAGCGGGAGGTCGTCTCCGACCCGCTGCTAGAGGATCAGGTTCACAAGAACATCTACATGGGCAAGCTCTCGGACGTGCTTAACGGCGCGGTCAACTGGGGGCGCAAGAATTCCTTGTGGCCGTACAACTTCGGCCTGTCCTGCTGCTATGTGGAAATGACCACCGCCTTCACCGCCCCGCACGATGTGGCGCGTTTTGGCGCGGAAGTCATTCGCGCATCACCCCGCCAGGCCGACTTCATGGTCATCGCCGGCACCTGCTTCATCAAGATGGCGCCGGTCATCCAGCGTCTCTACGAGCAGATGCTGGAGCCCAAGTGGGTTATCTCCATGGGTTCATGCGCCAACTCCGGCGGCATGTACGACATCTACTCGGTCGTTCAGGGCGTGGACAAGTTCCTCCCCGTGGACGTCTACATTCCCGGCTGCCCGCCCCGTCCGGAGGCGTTCCTGCAAGGCTTGATGCTGCTGCAGGAATCCATCGGCCAGGAGCGCCGCCCGCTATCCTGGGTCGTTGGCGATCAAGGCATCTACCGTGCCGAAATGCCTTCGCAGAAGGAACAGCGCCGCGAGCAGCGAATCGCCGTTACCAACCTGCGTAGCCCCGACGAAGTCTGAGCCGATGCTTGCCTGCGCAAGCGTCATGCCCACTTTCTACGTTGATCGACAGCGACCGAGACCATGACTCAAGACACCGTTGTGTCCATACCGCCTTACAAGGCTGACGACCAGGACGTCGTCGCCGAACTGCGCGCCCGTTTTGGCGACGACAGTTTCACCCTGCAAGCGACCCGCACCGGCATGCCGGTGCTCTGGGTCGCCCGTGAGCGCCTTATTGAAGTGCTCACCTGCCTGCGCAATCTGCCGCGCCCCTACGTGATGCTCTACGACCTGCACGGCGTCGACGAGCGCCTGCGCACCCAGCGTCGCGGCCTGCCGGACG
>ENA-UOXB01001309-UOXB01001309.1-bioreactor-metagenome-genome-assembly--contig:-NODE-1309-length-11937-cov-7.141559_pt1 | contig 11937 bp, 5 predicted proteins | sample MGYA00238158_ERZ761615 | MGnify/ENA primary metagenome ERZ761615 (study PRJEB28904, sample SAMN06267902) | bioreactor metagenome | isolation source: Joint BioEnergy Institute, California, USA | place... | reverse complement strand
CTAGAATACCTGCTGATGCGAGTCAAGCTAACGGAGCTGGTGTAGATAGTGCTGGTGTGACTAACTTTACCAGACGAGCGGTTGTAGTGGGCAATCCAACGACTAGAGAAATTGCCCCTGCCTCAGGTACTACTGGTCAAGTCACACAGACGACTACTATTACTAACAGCGGTCAAGATGCTGAAGGTACTAATACTAATCCATTGACTTTCACTATTACTGATGGTGGTAAGAATGCGGCTGTAAGACCTGTTACTGGTCCTGTTAGTGTTACTTATACACCGCCTAATGGTGGAGCCCCGGTTACTGTAACGGTGCAACCTACTGTTGCTGAGGGTAATACGTACACTCTTAATAGCACTACATTACCAACAGCTCAATTTCCAAATGGTATTGCACCTAATGGCACATTAGCGATCAATTATAAGGTGTCTTCAGGCAATGTAACTACTCCTGCAACTGTGACTGATGCTGCACTTGTTGGTAGCACTGAAACTTCTATTGTAACGCTAACGCCTGCTGGTGTGGGTGCGCCTGCTGCTACTACAGTTACTAATACGACTAATGTCAGAGGCTTAACTTTAGCGAAGTCTCAATCATTAGATACCGCTTGTGACGCTACCGTTGCTGCAAGTACCTTTGTTCAAACTGCGCTCAGTGCGAAACCTGATCAATGTGTTATCTATCGTATTCAGGCGACTAACACTTCTTCAACAGCATTAGGTTTTAATCTTACCGCTGTAACCATCTCGGATTTGTTGTCTAACTTCTCAGCTGGTGCGGATTTAGTAGCTGGTTCACCTGCTACTTCTGCGACTGATTCATCTATTGCAGGCACACCTAGTACTACTAGTACTGCGGTTCTTGGTAATAACTTTACTATAGTTCCTCAGGGCGTTGGCACCTTGACTTTTAAGATCAAAATCAAAAACGCTCGTTAATTTATATTTAATATTTCAAAGTCTATAAGCTTCACAAGACGCTTATAGACTAACGCTCTAGCTTGACCTAAGTATTTTTGACAAATCAAGTTAGAGCAGCTTTACCCTATTACCAATTCACGTTTTATTGGATAAGCGACATATGACTAAATACTCAGCGTCTAATCGTGATACATTGCGTACAGCAAAGGTTTCCGCACTGTCAGTAGCAATGTTGCTTATGCAATCAAATATGGCGCTTGCTGCGCCTAGCACTCTCGTACAAACTATTAATAACATTGCTAATGCGATTTATGACGTCGATTCTATCAAACAGAATAGTGTTTCAAACCAAGTTCAAGTCATATCTTCTGCTCTACCTGAATACGGTATTAACTTAACTCAGCCGCCGCTGCGCACAGTCATGCCTAATACCTTAGTAAACTGGGTCAATGTTTTAAGCAATACCAGCTACAGCGATCAGACGGTCAAGCTGACATTAGACGTATCGCCAACGCTATCGAACTTAAAGGTTTATCAAGACCTTAATAAAAACGGCATTGTTGACAGCGCTGATAGTGAAATACTTTTTGATAACTTAAGCGCCCAGATCAAGCTTGGGCATAACGAAAGCATCCAGCTTATTGTGCAAGCTTTGTCAGATGCAAATGGCAAAAGCGGCGATACGGCTGATATCAAAATTGGCGCTGTTGTTTTAGAAGATCCATCTGTATCAAAAGCTCATGCTACTGATAAATTGCTTATCGTTGAGCCTGAAATCACGTTTACGACGCCCAAATTCGATGAGCAAAAAGCCACCTCACGCATTGATGAAAACATCTACATCGATGCCAGTTATGCGCAGTGCAATGTTCAGCCTGACAAACCTGATCAAGTATGGGTCACAGTCACATCTTTATTAACAGGTGATAAATATTCTTTAAAAGGAATTGAAACGGGTAATAACACTGGTAAATATCATCTTTCTGCCCCTACTCAAAACAATGCTAACGCGATTAAAGATAAGATCATTCAAACGTTAGCGAATGATACTTTGACTGCCAGCTTAGACGCTTGTATTGCGCCTTCTGTCGGTACGGGTGTCGACCAACTACCGAGCGATGATGATTTTACCGTACGTATTGACGATTTAAATACGAACATCAATATTATCGATGACAACCCAAGCTTGGTTGTGACCAAAGAGAGTGACGTCAAAAGTGCTGAGCTTGGTGATTATGTCAACTACACCATCAACGTAACCAATAATAGCAACGCGACTGCTTTTGATGTGCAGCTCAAGGATGCTTTACCACGTGGTTTTGACTACGTTGGCGGTAGCGTGCGCGTTAATCAAACGGCTGATCTCACTATCAACAAAGCGCAAACTACTGAGTTTAAGGCTGATGGCAAATATCAGGTGCTAAACTTAGGCAACATAGCCAATGGCGAAAGTAAAAAAATTACTTATCGTGTCTTAGTCGGTGCGTCATCATTAGGCGGTGATGGCATCAACCGTGCTGTTGCAGTCGCCAATAATGCACAGGGTAAAAGCCTAGTTTCAAGAGAAGCACAATGGAAAATTGATGTAGAGCGCGGCGTGATGAATACCGATGGTATCATCATTGGTAAGGTGTACCACGACATCAACCGTGACGGTATCCAACAAAAAGAAGACGGTGAGCTTGGGGTTGCAGGCGTACGTATTTACATGGAAAACGGCAATTTTGTCGTTACTGATTCTGAAGGTAAATATAACTTCTATGGCGTGAGTGCCAAAACTCATGTCTTAAAAGTCGATCGCACAACGCTTCCTCATGCGACTGAAATGGTCACTCAAAGCAACCGTAATGCTGGCGATGCTGGTAGCCGTTTTGTTGATCTAAAATATGGTGAATTGCACCGTGCTGACTTCGGTATCGTAGGCGGTATGGGTGATAGCACTGAACGTCTAAATACAGAATTGGTCGCCCGCAGTAAGTCTGTGAGCGCAAAGAACGACGCGCTTGAGCAAGCAGTCAAGACGGAGCTAACCTTAGAGCCTGACTACAATCAAAATCATAAGGACAACGTTGAAGCCAATGGCTGTCATATCAATGGTGACCTAGACTCAGGTAATAATTGTGATTCTGCTATCGTCAATGAAATGGTCAATCCAGCAGCCAATCGTGTGGATATGGCTGTGACTACTATCACGCCACCAGTAGAACAAGAGCTTGAAGAGTACCTAAAAGAAGTTGCAAACAATGAGGTCGCTTTTATTAATCTAAAAGACGGTCAGCAGCTAAGCACCTATAAACAAATGGTACAGGTACAAGCACCACTTGGTTCGCTATTTACGCTATATGCTAATGGTAAAGCCGTATCAGAACAACAAATCGGTAAAACTGCCGAGCAAGCAAAGCAAAAAGTCACAGCATTTGATTACTACGCTGTCAATTTACAACGTGGCAATAATACCTTGCGCGGTGTGGCGACTGATGTGAATGGCAAAGTCATCTCTGAACAAACGATTAAAGTATTAACCCCAGAAAAACTACAAGCCATTGATTATCGTACGCAAGCAAATCTAGTGCCTGCCGATGGTTTGAGCGAATATCAAGTCGTCATCAGCCTAAAAGATCTTGATGGCCGCCCTTATATTGCCTCAACGCCTATCACTATCGATACCAATATTGGTCGTATCAATCTTAGTGATACGAATAAAGATCAATCTGGTACTCAAGTTATCGTTTCTGGCGGAGAATTACTGATACCTGTCATTGCCCCAAGCGTACCGGGCAAAGGTGAGATGACAATTGATACGGGCAGCAGCAAGCAAATCATCCCGTTGCAATTTACCGCTCAATTACGTCCTTTAATAGCGGTCGGTATCGTCGAAGGCGCAATTTCTCTCAAAAACTTTGACGGTGGCAACATCACTGATGCTCAAGGCGCATTCGAGCAAGAATTGAATGACTTTGCAGGCAATGATGCTTCTGGACGAGCAGCTATGTTCTTAAAAGGTAAGGTACGCGGCGACTATCTACTGACATTGGCATATGACAGCGATAAAAAAGGCGAGCGTCTGTTCCGTGATATCGAGCCTGGTGAGTACTACCCTGTGTACGGCGATGCATCTGCTAAAGGTTTTGATGCGCAATCTACCAGCAAGCTTTATGTGCGCTTGGACAAAGGCCGCTCATTTGCTATGTATGGTGATCTAAAAACACAGATTGATAATGATGAAGGCATCAAGCTTGGTCAATACAACCGTACGTTGACTGGCGTAAAAGCCCAATATGAAGACAAGAACACTCGCGTCACAGCATTCTTAGCAGAGACCAGTACCAGCCAGCGTGTCAATGAAACTCGTGGATTGGGTATTTCAGGCCCTTACCCATTGGCTGAAAACTTCGATGCGGTATTAGAAAACTCAGAAACCGTTGAAGTAATCACGCGTGATGCAAACAATCCTGGACTGATCATCAAACGTGTAACTCTTACTCGTTTTGCCGATTATGAAATCGATCCTATCAGTCGCAGCCTGTACTTAAAATCCCCTATTGCCAGCCAAGATTTTGCAGGCAACCCAAACTATTTACGCGTCACAGTAGAGGTAGATGAAGGCGGCGACTCCTATTTGGTTGGTGGAGTTGCAGCCAAACAACAAGTGACTGAAAAAGTCGCTATTGGTGGTAGCTACATCAACAGTGATGATCCACTAAATAAAGAAGAGTTGGCCAGTGTAAACAGCGTTATTAATTTCAATAATCAGTTAAAGCTGGTCGCAGAATATGCGATGAACAAAGCTGAAAACCCAAACTTTCAGCCAAGCAACCAAATCAACACAACCGTATTAGAAGGCAATGACGTTAAAGGCGATGCTCTACGTGTCGAGCTTAACTTTGACAACAAGAAAAACACTCGTGCCAAAGCCTATTACAAAGACACAGATGAAGGGTTTGTCACTGGTGCGTCACCGCAAACAGCTGGTCGTGAAGAATCAGGTGCTGAGCTTACTCATTTAATCAATGATAAAAAAACGGCACTAAAAATCGAAGGCGTCCGTACCAAGGATCATACCACTGAGGCCAGCCGCGAAGGTGTTTTAGCCAGTGTTGAGCAGCGCTTGAGTACCAACGTCGTGGGCGAGATTGGCGTACGCTACTACAAACAAGACGCTACTGCTGCCTCGCGTAATACGCAAGCGGCAACCGATGTCGTAGACATTACTGATGGTACTGTGTTCAACGACAACATCATCAATCAATCAGCGCTTAATAGTGTTAATAATGCTGAAAAAGACATCGAAGGCACCACTGCCCGCGCTCGTATTACCGCACGCCTACCGAAGCTCAATAATTCTTTGGTATTTGCAGAATATGAGCAAGATATCGATAACAGCAATCGTAACGCCACCTCTGTCGGCGGCGAGACACCGCTCGGTAAATTAGGACGTCTATATGCTCGTCATGATTTGATCAACAGCTTGTCTGGCAGTTATGGTTTAGATGATACTGAAGAGCGTCAACGTACCGTGTTTGGTTTTGATGCCAACTACATGAAAGACGGCAAAGTTTATAGCGAATACCGTATGCGTGATGCGATTAGCGCACGCGAAGCTGAGGCCGCTATTGGCTTAAAAAACAAATGGTATGTCCAGCAAGGCTTAACGCTAAACACTTTATTTGAGCGTGTTGAATCATTAGAAGGTGATACCGAAACCACTGCGACAGCTGCTGGTGTTGGCGTTGAGTATCTTGCAAAAGAAGATTATAAAGCCTCTGCTCGTCTTGAAAAGCGTTGGGGCAACACCAGTGATACCTTGCTAGGTAGCGCTGGCATTGCCTATCGCTATAGCGATGAAGTCACTTTATTGGCTAAAGATATTTATTCGCAAGTCGATTATAACGATGGTGATCGCACAATCAATCGTTTCCAACTTGGCGCAGCTTATCGTGATTATGATAGCAATCAGCTAGATATGCTAACCAAGATTGAGTATCGCTTAGACGACAACAATACGGGTACAGATACTTATCAAAAGGACTCGCTCATATGGTCATTGAATGGTAACTATCACCCAATACGTCCGCTAACCTTATCTGGTCACTACGCGGGTAAATACACTCAGTTTGATGCCAATAATATCAGCAGCGATAATACGGCTCATGCGCTTTATACTCGTGGTCTTTATGACATCAGTGAGCGCTGGGATGTAGGCTTGCAAGCAGGTACTTATTGGAACCAGCAAGCGGATGATATGTCTTATATGCTGGGTGCAGAAGTAGGCTATAGCCCGATGACCAACCTTTGGTTGTCACTAGGTTATAACTTTATGGGTTTTCAAGACGAAGACATCGCGTACGAGGATACGACGCAACAAGGTGCTTATTTTAGACTGCGCTTCAAATTTGATGAGGATTTATTCAAACGTGAAGACCCACGTAAGAACAAGCGTCCGGCCACTGTTTCTGAACTATAATTTATCGACCTTGTCTCATATTGTCATCGTATAATGTTATGGCAATATGAGCACAAGCAAGGTTACCATCCCTTCGATTGTATGATACTTCTATTCTCATAAGCCATGCGATCAGATGCAAGATATTCAGCACTGACATCCATTGCTTAACACAAGGTTTTTGCATCATGTCTTATTCTGCCACCCAAGCAAACCTTTATAACCGATCTATATTTCCCTTGATTTCAGGCGTTTTATTGCTGACAGCGGCAATGGTCACCTCGGCATCTGCTTCGAACCATCATGTCTTACCAGTAGCGGCATTAAAGAATGACCCTTCTCTTTGCGCCAATCTGCAAACACCGTCTCATTCCCTAAAAAACAAAAGCGCACGTCAGCGCTCTATCAATTGCATGTTGTCTCAACTGCAAACCTATCAGCAAAAAAGTATGAGCGCACGCCAACAGTACTTTGCCTACAAAGCACAAGCTTGGCTAAACTATGCCACTCATAAAAACAGTATGAACAGTCGCTCAGATGCTGGCCTGCGAGCAGAAAAAATGGCCGAGAATATCTTAACTGTGCTAAACAAAGGCACTGAACAAGACCTGCCGCTCATTCAAGACATTCCAACCAATTCTACTCTGATGCGACCTGATCTATGGGCAACCTTAAGCGCACTTAAGGATAACAATGGTATAGCATCTGCGCCACGTGAAATTGCTTTTAGCGAAGTCTCTCTTATTTGGGCAGCCGCTGATTATTGTGAACGCGGTGATCGGGAATCTGGTAGTCAGTTTCGTATGGCAGATCGCTGGCTTGAGCAAGCACGGGAAGCTTATGTCAACGCTCATGATTCAGATACCAGCGTCGCATTAGAGACGCTAATCGTCAGTTATTACAAAAAATATGAGCTTTTAGCATCAAGCGATGATGCGTGCCTTGGGCAAGTATTAACGTCTTCTCAATAATAAAAGCAAAAAAAGCCGACATCATATGTCGGCTTTTCTTTAGTAGTAATCTATATGTTTAATCAAGCTAGATTAGCGATTCTTACGCGGTAGCTTTTCTGGTAAGTAGCAACGTAAGTAAGCAATGAACGCTGTATTCGCTTCTTGGATGTAATCATCAGTGATGCTTTGATGACGACGATAAGACAAGGTAAATATGGCGTTGACGATACTATAAGCCACTAATAATGTGTCTTGAATATCCTCAAAATTTGGCATCTCATAACGCTCTGACAAACGCTTATAGACCAAATCAACGATTTGATGATCCATATCTTCCCCAAAACCATCACCTTCGAAGTCTGGAGTGTTGGTGTCATAGATAAGCTTGGCTTTGGTTTTATCGTTATGGAATATCGTCACGCATTGGTCGATAAGAGCGGTCAAATACCCCTGCCATCTATCGTAGTTACCAACATCAACCGTCTCTACCATCTCTAGTATTTCGATAGCATTTAAAAAACGTAAAGCTAAAAATATGGCTTCGATATTAGGAAAGAAGTGATAAGCGGAAGCTCTTGGAATGCCCGCTTCTTCACATACAGCCGCTAAAGTAATGTCGTTGATAGCCTGTGTTTCACTCAACTTTTTGGCACCAGCCAAAAGTTTCTGACGGCGTGCACGGCCTTGCTGGCTAGTAAATTTAAACTTATTTGGTACAAGTTTTTTTGCCAGTTCCGAGTCTACCAACACGTCTTCAATTTTTTCGTCTTTATTTTCGCTCATCATAAGTCTCTTAAAATTACGCCCTATTTTTTAAAAATAATCTGCATCAGACAGCACCTCTTCTATATCGAAGAATTGCTTCCTATCAGTCAATAGTACAGTAGTGATACTAGCGCTATAAAACTAATTGGAGAGGCATCATAAACGCTTGTACACTATCAAGCAAGGGAGATAAATGGGTTAAAAAATATTGTACAGATCAACCATTTAGTAGAGCTGACCATGCCATGTAATAAAACTAATCTCTACGTTAAAACGCGTCATTAAGTTTGATTTTCGCTCTTATAATACCATGATCGATGACTCTATCCGAATAATCCCACTTCAGATGGTCATTGAAATAATCTACTCGCTCAACCTGACCGAGCGAAAACTTACTGTCAGGTAAAAACTCTTCCGATACAAACAACTGATCGATTACCTCTGGCATACCTTGGTAAATATGCGTATAGGCCACATCTCTCATCCAATCATAACGTGATTGAATACGAGCTGCGTCAAATAAAGCTATATCGCGCATGCTTTTGTCATAATTGACTTCACCAGTTTCAGCCATCAATTGGGTTGTGACACTACCAGTGACATCATTCATATCGCCCAATAAGATCAATGGCTCGCGCGTATGATGTAAACGCTCGATAATAGACATACGAATCGATGCAGCTTCCGCAGCACGCATACATAAACTACGAAGCTTGGCACGAACGCGAATGTTTGGATCATCCATATCTTCTAACAGATTACCATTTGCATCACGCAAGAAGTGAGCGCGCTTACTTTTCAAATGAGCGGTGACAATCGTTATTGATTGACCATACGCATTGACGCGTGCAATCAATGGTGGACGATTGAAACGTTGGTATGGACCGATGTCAGGGATATCGATAACAGCTTTTGGTAGAACCTCTTCTAGCAAACTGGTTTCTAAAAGCTCAAAACGACTAATAATACCAACGGCAGGCGTATTTTGTGCCCCTCTGCCTTGTGTATAGGGACTAGCACTGTCATTACTTGCCAACGGCGCGATGACGTGTTCAGGCTCAAATCCTAATGACACTGCCAACGCTTCGAGTGCATGGCTGTCCCACACTTCTTGTACTGCGATAATATCAGCGTGCGCTTTGGCTAGTAAGTCTTTGATACCGTGTAACTTATGTTCGTACTCATTTTTGCTATAAGCTGGTGCGTTTTCATAATAAATACGATCAGGATTGGCAAAATTGAGCAAATTAGCAGTTGCAATGTAAAACTGTTTTTGACCGCTATCGTTTCTATTGCTCATTGCACATTACCTATCATTATTTTTATCGATCGTTTGTATTCTGGCATATAAATATACAGTAAAAAAGCTTCCAAAGAAATCTCTGGAAGCTTTAAAATAGCACAAATATTGCTGACTTAATTTAATAAAAAGACAAGATCTACAATCATAATAATTCTAGTGATAAGACTGTAATATATCTGCTTTTCTGTTTACGCAAATTAAATAAGCCATTAGCTATACTTGAATAATTTTCGTTTTTATTAAGATACACGAGTCCATGCATCATGTGACGCTCTACGGGCTTCGTTCCATTCCATACGAGAATCGCCCTTAACTTCATTCCATGAACGCTCTAAATCTGCTTCATGATCTTCAAAACGAGCATCAGCAGGATAACGAGCACGATTTGCATAACCTACTGCGTAGGCTGGATGTAAATCACGGTCAAACTCATACCCTTCTCTGTAGTAATCAGCATTTGCATGCTCGGCACGCCAGTATGCTTCTTCACGTGTTGGATCGATTGCTTCAGCTGCTGCATGTCCTGCACCGCCACCAACGATTGCACCAATAGCGCCACCAATTAGAGTACCTAGTGGACCTGCCATTGTACCAATAGCTGCACCTGCTGCTGCACCGCCGATACCACCAATACCTGTACCCATTGGGTGTGAGCCTGGCTCACCTGTGATCACGTCTGCGTTTAGATCTTTTCTAGTTTCTTTAGACATACCCTTTACTGCGGTACGGTCAATAGCGTCATGGTCATCAATGATATTGTCGTTTTCATGTCGTACAACGGTGTTACCATTTGCGTCTACTAGAGGATCAGTATCAGTAACACGGCGATGGTTATCATCGATGATACGATCTCTATCGCCTACTTCTTGATAATCATCAGCAACTACACGGTTTGTTGGATCTGTAATACGGCCATCGTTATTCATAATATCATCCTTAAATTCATTGTTATATATTAGAGTTATTAAGTACCAATTCATTAATTAATAATAAATTAGCGGTCTTGCTTAATTCTTCTAAAGTATAAGAATTTATCAGTGAAGACAGATAGACGGATTATGTAAACTATGTCCGTATTGATGTTGTCTTACGTTACAACCTGTATCTTTATAACTGTTTTGTAGAGAAGCCACACTTTTTAAGTAATTCCTAATCAGAAAATTAATGTGGGCTAATAAATAAATTATTTCTTCAACTTATTTTAACGCTCTATCAATGGCATTTTGCCATTTATTTAGATGTTGCTCACGAACATCATTCGACATCTTAGGTTCAAAAATCTGATCGACTTGCCATGATGATTTTATTGTCGCTTCATCGTACAGACCTGTTTTTAGACCAGCCAGCAATGCTGCCCCTTTGGCAGTGACTTCTGTGTCTTTTGGACGCAGTACAGGGACATTCAATAGGTCTGCCTGAAACTGCATAAGCAAGTCATTATTGGCAGCGCCGCCATCTACTCGCAATTCAGTCAGTGGTTGTGGGCTGTCTTTTTGCATGGCAATAAGCACATCATAAGTCTGGTAAGCAACTGCTTCTAACGCTGCTCGTGCAATATGCGCTTTGGTTGTGCCGCGACTCATTCCAGTAATACTGGCACTGATATCAGAGCGCCAATAAGGAGCACCAAGACCTGTGAACGCTGGTAGCAACACCACATCTCCACTACTATCGACTTGGCGTGCCAAGTTTTCGACTTCATCGCTCTGCTGAATCATACCCAAATTATCACGCAGCCATTGGACGATTGCCCCTGCCATGAACACGCTGCCCTCTAACGCATACGTCACTTCTTTTTTGGGCGGCTGTAGCATACGCCGACCAGATTGTACCAGCTGATCGAGCGACAGACTCTCTGGGCGCATGGGGGTAGATTTTCTCTGCCATGCAATGGTAGTCAATAGCTTATGCTCGCTGAGCTGAGCTTTTGTACCGATATTCATTAGTACAAAACAACCCGTGCCATATGTATTTTTTGCCATACCAGCATCGAGACAGCCTTGTCCAAAAAGAGCGGCATGCTGGTCGCCTAATACCGCATGGATAGGAATTTGTTTGGCAAACAGACCTTTTTTGGTTTTACCAAAGTCGCCATCAGAGGGCAGCACTTTTGGCAGTATATTCATAGGTATCCCAAAACGGGCACACAACGTCTCTGACCACGCCATTTTATGAATGTCATACAATAAAGTACGAGAAGCATTGGTCACATCAATGACATGCTCACCGCCTGTCAGCTTATATATGAGCCAGCTGTCTATAGTGCCGACTGCAATTTCGCCTTTATCGATACGCGCCTGCCATTTAGGATTGTGTTCTAGCAGCCAAGCGATTTTGCTAGCGCTAAAATACGGATCTAAACGTAAGCCTGTGATGCGTTGCACATCGTTTGCTATGTCATTTTTATCACTAGGATTGGCGCTGGTCATCAGCTTTTCGCAATAGCTTGCGGTACGGCGGTCTTGCCAAATAATGGCAGGTGCTAAGGGCTTGCCGGTTTGCTTGTCCCAGATGACGATAGACTCACGCTGATTGGTAATAGCAATGCTT
>ENA-UOXB01001305-UOXB01001305.1-bioreactor-metagenome-genome-assembly--contig:-NODE-1305-length-11960-cov-8.180680_pt1 | contig 11960 bp, 10 predicted proteins | sample MGYA00238158_ERZ761615 | MGnify/ENA primary metagenome ERZ761615 (study PRJEB28904, sample SAMN06267902) | bioreactor metagenome | isolation source: Joint BioEnergy Institute, California, USA... | reverse complement strand
CGGCAACACCTGGTCGCTGAAGAAAGCCAGCTGACCGCGTCGGCGACCGCGGCGGTTCACCGCCGCGGCCGGCCAAGCAGGCCGTCTTCACCGGGATCCGGACGGTCGCGGCGCGGCACGACGGCCAGCGGCCGCCACTTCCGAGGGTCACATGGTCGATACGCGCGGCGGGCACGGGTAACATCGACCTCCCCCTGCGTATCACCGGATGTTGCTGCATGCAGACGTACCTGCCGTCCTGGGCCCATGCGTGGCTCGTCCAGGCCGAAATGATGCTCCTCGTACTGGCTACCCTGCTGGGTGCCTGGCTGCTGCGCGTCCTGCTGCGGCGGCTGATCAAGCGCTTCGCAGCGCATTACACGCTGCCGCTCGAGATGGTGATGGGCGCGCGCCGCATCATGTCGTTCATCGTCTATTTCGGGGCGCTGCTGGTCATCCTGCACATCCTCGGTACGTCCGCCACGGTGCTGTGGACGGCGTTCACCGGGTTCGCGGCCGTCGGCGCGGTGGCCTTCTTCGCTGCGTGGAGCGTGCTGTCCAACATCTTCTGCACGCTGCTGATCTTCACCACGCGGCCGTTCCGCCTGCACGACTACATCGAAGTGCTGGAAAACGGCGAGAAGCCGGGCCTGAAAGGCCGCGTGATCGACGTGAACCTGATCTACACCACCCTGCTGGAAACCGGCGAGGGGCATGAGGGCACCGTCCTGCAGCTGCCCAACAACCTGTTCTTCCAACGCACGGTGCGGCGCTGGCGCGACCCGGCCACGGCACCGGGCGGCATCCAGGGCGACGGCTGAGCGTGCGTCTGCCCTGGAGGTCGCCACGCAGCGGCCTCAGCGCAGCTGGCTGTCCTTGCTGCCGCGGCGGTTGTAGCCTGCCTGGCCCTGCTCGTCCTCGTCGTGCGCCTGCTGGCAGTCCACGCACAGACGCACCCCCGGCACGGCCTGGCGGCGAGCGGGTGGGATCGGCGCATCACACTCCTCACAGCGCTCCAGACCGGGGCCCTGCCTGAGCTGCGCGCGTGCGCGGGCGATGGCATCGTCGACGGTGGCGTCGATCTGGTCCTGCACGGCACCGTCCTGTGCCCATCCGGTGGCCATGGCGGCTTCCTCCACGGGAATACGGATATCCAGCCTAATCCGGCGCGGGTGAAGCATCTGTCGGGTTTGTCGAACGGGTGAGCCCACCCTCGCGGGCCACGCGTTTGAAGCTGCATCAGCGGATGGGTCGGGCAGTGGGGCTGTGCGGGCGCGCGGAAAAACCTTTACCAGACCAGGTCATCCGGGATCTGGAACTGCGCGTAGTACGCATCGTCTTCGGCATTGCCGGTGGAGGCGACGCTGGTTTCGCCGGCCTGGCCGTGGTCGACGACGATCAGTTCGGGCGCGCGTTCGCGCACCTTCTCCGCAGCGGCACGGGGCAACAGCGCGTAGCTTTCGCCGGCCGCGACGATGACCAGGGCGCCGCCCGACAACGCCTTGCGCAGCGAGGGGTCGATCAGCAGCGTGCGGATGACCTCGCCGTGGGTGAAGCGGTATTCGCTGTCACCGGCATGGGGCACCGCGTGGTCCTGCACGATCTGCCGCGCCTGCGCCCTGCGCTCGGTGGCGCGCGTGGCGGCATTGCGCTCGGCGGCGAGCGCACGGTCACGTTCCACTTTCTCCAGCCGTGCGCGCTCGGCCTCGCGCTGGATCTCTGCGGAGGCAGCCGGCGCCTTGCCCTGGCGGGCCTTGGCCTGCTCACGGGCGGCGGCGCTGGCCTGCGACTTCTTGGCCAGCCCGGCCTTGAGCAATTGTTCCTGCAGCGCGTTCGGCTTTGCCATGGTCCTGCCTGCAACTGGTCTATCGTAGGGCCGTCCATGATACCGGAGGCCGCACGGCGCCATGCCTTCCCTGAAATATCTCACCGGCTACCCCGAGCCCCTGCAGGACCAGGTCCGCCAGCTGCTGGCCGAGGACCGACTGGGCGCGCTGCTGCAGCGCCGCTATCCCGAAGCCCATGACGTACGCAATGACCGCCAGTTGTATGACTACGTGCAGGACCTGAAGGATCGCCACCTGCGCAAGTCGGTTCCACTCAACAAGGTCTGCTACGACAACAAGCTGGAGGTGGTCAAGCACGCACTGGGCCTGCATACCGCCGTGTCCCGCGTGCATGGCGGGCGGCTGAAGGCAAGTCGCGAAATCCGCGTGGCCAGCGTGTTCCGCCAGGCGCCGGCAGCGTTCCTGCGCATGATCGTGGTGCATGAACTGGCGCACCTGAAGGAAGCCGAGCACAACAAGGCCTTCTACCAGCTGTGCCAGCACATGGAACCGGATTACCTGCAGCTCGAATTCGATACCCGGCTGTTCCTGACCGAGCTGGCGCACCGCGCCGGTTGAAGCAGCCCGACGCCGCGCCGGGTACACTGCGCGCCCCCTTGAGGTTCCTGGCCCATGCTTCCCACCCGTCTCGACAAACGCCTGGCCGAGCTGCTCGGCTGCCCCCGCGGCGAGGCCCGCCGCTACATCGAGGGGGGATGGGTGCGCGTGGACGGCCAGGTGGTGGAACAACCGCAGGCGCAGGTCACCACCGAGACGGTGGAGATGGATCCGCAGGCCCGCGACGAGAAGACCGAACGGGTCACCATGCTGCTGGCCAAGCCGGTCGACGCAGCCGCGCACACGCTGAGCGCGCTGGTGACCCCGCAGTCACAGAGTCCACTGGACCTCGGCAGCATCCGGCCGCTGCAGCGGCACTTCCACGGCCTGCAGCTGGCCGCCTCGCTGCCGGCCGCCGACAGTGGCCTGGTCGTGGTCAGCCAGGACCCGTTGATCATCTCCCATCTGCAGCAGCAACTGGCACGCACCGAACAGGAGTTCCTGGTCGATATCCAGGGCGAGCGGGCCCTGTGGGACGTGGCTCGCCTGCAGACCGGCCTGAAGGAAAACGGCCGCACCCTGCCCGGCTGCAAGATCAGCTGGCAGAGCGAGCAGCGCCTGCGCTTCGCGGGCAAAGGCCTGCACCCGCGCATGCTGCGCGAAGCCTGTGCCGGCGCCTCGATGCAGGTGCTGGCCATCCGTCGGCTGCGCATCGGGCGCGTGTCGCTGGGCAAGCTGGCCCCCGGCAGCTGGCGTTATCTGGGCAGCGACGAGCGGTTCTGAACCGGCACTGCACTGCGCGTGCACTGCCTGGGCGGTTACGATCCGTCCATGAGCGAACCTCTCCCCCTCTGGCGCCGGCTGTGCCGCGGCCTGGTCATCGTGCTGGCCCTGCTGGTGCTGCTGGTGGTGTCCGGACTGCTGCTGGCCGATCATCTGACGCCCAAAGCGCGGGGGGAAGCGTCCACTGTCCTGCCGCTGCAGGCAGGACAGACCCGGATCGACCGCGAAGTCAGCGCCCTGCAGGCCGCCCATCCCGGCAAGTCCGGCGTGGCGTTCCTGTCCGATGGCCTGGACGCCTTCGCCGCGCGTGCGGTGATCACCGAACGCGCCGGACGCAGCCTCGACCTGCAGTACTACATGTGGAACGATGACCTGATCGGCCATCTGATGGCGCGTGCCCTGCACGACGCCGCCGAGCGTGGCGTGCGCGTGCGGATCCTGCTTGATGACGTGAACGCGCAGGACAAGGACGCGTTGATGATGGCGCTGGACACCCATCCGAACATCGAGATCCGCCTCTACAACCCGTTCCGCAACCGGGACGGGATGTGGCGCCTGGTGGAGATGGTGCAGCGCTTCTTCTCGGTCAACCACCGGATGCACAACAAGAGCTGGATCGCCGACGGTCGCGTGGCGATCGTTGGCGGCCGCAACATCGGCGAGGAGTATTTCAGCGCACGGCCGGACGTGAACTTCCGCGACCTCGATCTGCTGGTCGCCGGTGAGGCGGTGGCCCAGGCCAACTCCGTGTTCGACGACTACTGGAACAGCGAGGCGGCAGTGCCGATCAGCGCGCTTGCCTTCCACACCCCGCAGCAACTGCGGCTGCTGATGCGTGAATCGGACAACGAAGCCCGGCTGGAGTCGGCAAGACCTTACCTGGCCGGGATAGCCGCTTCGCGCCAGCGCGTGCGCGCCAGCGCCGCACCGCTGCACTGGAGCGCAAACGTGCGCATCGTGTCCGATCCTCCGATGAAGCATCGTCGCGACGACCGGCACAACTGGCTGGTCACCGATCTGGTGCGCATGCTGACGACCTCGCAGCGCAAGGCGCTGCTGATCTCGCCGTACTTCGTGCCGGGCAATGAAGGCCTGGATGGTCTGTCGCGGATGAGCGAACGGGGTGTGCAGGTCGGTGTGGTCACCAATTCGCTGGCAGCGAATGACGTGGTGGCCGTGCACGGTGGCTACATGACCTACCGCCGGCCCCTGCTGCAGGCCGGCGTGCAGCTCTACGAACTGAAGGCCCACGGCAAGGCCAGCAGCTCGGGCCTGTTCGGCAGCAGCGGCGCCAGCCTGCATACCAAGGCGTTCGTGCTGGACGACCGCCACGGCTTCGTCGGGTCGTTCAACCTGGATCCACGGTCGGCGTACCTGAACACCGAGATGGGCGTCATTTTCGATGACCCGGTCCTGGCCGCCCAGCTCACCGATGAATACCTGCGCCTGGCCAGCCCGGAGCAGAGCTGGTGGCTGGCGCTGGACCCGGATGACCAGGTGCGATGGCTGGAACGACAGCCGCCGCCGACGTGGACGACCACCGAGCCGGACAGCAGCCTGCGCCTGCGTACCTTCGCCAGGGTGATCAGCTGGCTTCCACTGGAGTCGCAGCTCTAGGGGCGCTCAGCCCGCCTCGTCGTGCGGGTCGTCGGCCAGTGTTTCGACGGCGCGCCCGTGGAGCCGCCGCCAGATCCACAGCAGGGCATGCGGTGGCGTGCCCGGCACCTGTTCCAGCCAGGCCAGCGCCTGGCTCTTGCCGATATGCCCGTGACGCGCCAAAAGGCTCGCCGCGGCGGCGGCGCGGGCGAAGCGCAGCGTACGTGGCAGTCCGCTGTCGGCATGGCTCGCCAACAACGCGGCGTGCACGGCCGGTGGCAGCTCCCAGGCCGCCGCGACCTGCTGCGCGACCTGCAGGGTGTGATGCCGCAGCAGCGCTTCGGCGGTCGGATAATCCAGCGGCACCTGCAGGGCCCGGGCTTCCTCCAGCAGCTGCCGCATGACCAGCGAAGCGCCCAGGCCCTGGGTGAGGCCGAGCCACTGAGCCGCGAACGGGTCCTGCTGGCTGACCGTGCGCGCGTGATCGGCTGCAGCGCGCGAGGACAGCAACGCATGCTCCCAGATGATGGTGCTGAACTGTGGGAACGCGTCGCAGTGCAGGTGCATCACCGGCTGCACCAGCACCGCGCTGATGATCTGGCGGATGCCTTCGGTACCCACCAGCGCGATCGCGCGCTGCAGGCTGTCCACCGGTCGCTCCTGCATGCGGAAGGCCGGACTGTTGGCGATGCGCAGCAGGTTGCCGGTCAGTACGGGATCCTGGCCGATGATCGCTGCGGTGGTCCGCGCCGAGGACTCCGGATCGTTGACCGTCTGGATCAGCTGCGGCAGCAGCTGCGGCCGTCGGGGCATCTGCCGCGCGCTCCAGTCGCGCGCCAGCAGGGCCTGCCGGGTGGCCTCCATCAACGCCAGGTTGCAACCGGCCTGGCCGTCCAGCGCCGGGTGCAGCGCCAGCGCGTAGAGGCCCGCATGCAGGCGCGCTTCGGCATCATCGTCCAGCGCTTCGGACTGGCCGGCGTCCACGGCGGCCGCGCGCGCGGCGGTGGACGGCTGCGCGGTGCGGGGCCGGGCGCTGCGCGGCTGAGCCCGACCGAACAACCGGGCCCACCAGCCCAACCGCACGAGGCCGCCGCTCACGGAGTCACGTCCGCATTGCCAGGCCGGCCGTACCGGCTGTCGATCTGCTGCACTGCCACGCCCCCGTCCTGTGCGATGACGAACACCGCCGTGCATGCAGCATCGGCCGCAGCTTCAGGATCTTTAACCACCGGCGGGCGGCGCCTGCGCCCTGCACAGCGCTGGCCGGGGGAATGGACTAGAATGGCGCCGCGCGACCCGTCCCCGTACTGACGAAGTCGCTTTTTTTATTTCTGCACCCTTATTGTTGCTGGCATGTTCGAAGTGGTTAGCCGCAGTTCACGCCAACGGAGCCGCCATGTTATTCGAAACCCTCGCCACTACCGGTCACGAACAGGTCGTATTCTGCAACAACCCCGATGCCGGGTTGCGGGCCATCATCGCCCTGCATGACACCACGCTGGGGCCTGCCCTGGGCGGGGTACGCATGCGGCCCTACGCCACGACCGACGAGGCACTGGCCGACGTGCTGCGGCTCAGCCGCACGATGACCTACAAGAATGCCTTGGCCGGTCTCAATGTCGGCGGCGGCAAGGCGGTGATCATCGGCGACCCGCGCACCGACAAGACCGAGGTGCTGCTGCGTGCGTTCGGCCGCCAGGTCGACGCACTGGGCGGCCGCTACATCACGGCCGAGGACGTGGGCACCGACGTCAACGACATGGAGAACATCTACCTGGAAAGCCAGTTCGTCACTGGCGTGCACCAGGTACATGGCGGTTCCGGCGATCCGGCCCCCTTCACCGCCTACGGCGCGCTGCAGGCCCTGATGGCCTCGCTGCAGGCCAGGCTGGGCCATGAAGAGGTCGGCAAGACCAGCATCGCCGTGCAGGGGTTGGGCCACATCGGCATGGAACTGGTCAAGCTGCTGCGCGACCGCGGCGCCAAGCTCTACGTGACCGATCTGGACGCCACGCTGGTGGACCGTGCGGTGTCCGAGTACGGTGCCGAAGCAGTCAAGCCGGACGAGATCCACGAGGTCAACGCCGACGTGTTCGCGCCCTGTGCGCTGGAAGGCGCGATCAGCCTGGATGTGCTGCCGCGCCTGAAGGCCGGCATCATCTGCGGCACCGCCAACAACCAGCTGGCCAGTCCGGAAGTCGGTGACGAGCTGCACGCGCGCGGCATCCTGTACGCGCCTGACTACGCAGTCAACGCCGGCGGAGTGATGAACGTCTCGCTGGAGATCGACGGCTACAACCGCGAACGTGCGATGCGCCTGATCCGCAGCATCTATCACAACCTGGGACGCGTCTTTGCGCTCTCCCAGCGCGAGAACATCGGCCCGCAGCGCGCCGCCGACCGTATCGCCGAAGCCCGCATCCAGTCGATCGGCAGACTCAAGCTGCCGATGGGACGTGCCACGCCACGCCTGGGCGACCTGCGCGCAGGATGATCGTGCGCGCCGGGCGTGGGCCGGCGCTACTGCCCGGCCCCGCCGACAAACAACCACGCGCTGGCGCGATCAGAACCCGGTGGCGTAGCGCAACGCCGCCTGCGACACATCAAGGCCACCGCCGAAACGCTGGTCATACCCCAGCGACAGGCGGCCGCTGCGACCCAGGCCCGCCTCCAGCGCCACGCCCGCCAAGCCGGAAGTACGCGGCAGCGACATGCCCATCAACGGTGCCCATGCCTCCACCCCGGTGAAGCTGGCCTGCGCATCAAAACCGTCCGCGCCGAGCTCCTGCTGCCACTCCGTGTAACCACGCACCGACCAGCGCGCCCAACTGCGCTCCGCGCGCAGCCCCACCATCGCCAGACTGCGGCGCGCCACGCTGTCTTCCATGCGCAGGCCGAATCCGAACCCGCCCCGCTCGGCGAAGCCATCCGAACGCACCTCCACCTGGCTGGCGCCCACGTAAGGCGTCAGTGCCGCACGTGCACTTCCGAAGCGCAGCCCTGATTCCACACTCGCACTGGTGAACCGGCCCCCGTACTGCGCACCGGCACCGACGACCTGCGCACCGAGCAGCAACTGCCGCTCCACCTCACGCTGGAACTGTCCCACCCCGAGCTGCGCCAGCGCATAGCCACGCCCGTGGCTCCAGCCTGCATACAACTGGCCCTGGGCCTGGCGATCACGCCCCTGCCCGCCCGCATCCCGGCCCCTCGCACTGCTGCGGACCTCGCCGAACGCCACGCCCAGCACGCCGTTGCCGGCGAACGCGCTCTCCTGCCCGATCATCCAGCCATCGGTCTGTGCCGCGTTGCCCGCGAAGTTGCCCTGTCCCGCAGCACCCAGTCCACTCTGCCACGCGCCACGCAGCGCGGGTGTCGCCTGCAACTCGCCGAACCGCGTCGCCACCGCACGGCGACTCATGTCCACGCTGTCGAAGGTCGCCTGCGCCGCCAGCGCATGGGCCTTGCCCGACAGGCTGTCCAGGCTGGCCGCCAGGCCAGCGATGCCTCCGCCGGTCCGCTGCAGGTCACCGGCTGCCTCGGCGAATGCACTGCCCTGCAGCGCCGCATCGCCGTCCAGAAGCTCGAATGCGCGCTCGACCCGCTCGGCCGATCCCATCGTCCGGCTGTCCAGCGCGGCTGCATTCGCCGCCGCCACGACGCTGATCCGGGTCAGCTCCAGCCACGCCGTGGTGCTGTCGTAGCTGTACGCCGACTGCAGCAACGTGACCCCGTTCTGGCCGACCGCCGCCCGGTTGAACTGCCCGCTGAGGCCGCCCTGCGCGCGCAGCAGGGCCTGCCGCGATCCATCCACCGGGACATAGCCGGTGACCGCGTTGTTGACCAGCACGCCACCGCCCTGCAGCGTGGCGGTGCCGGTCACCTGCAGCGCGTTCACCCCCAGCGCCACCATCAGCTGCGCGCCGTCACGCTGGATGTAGTTGCCTTCGATGGTCGCGTCGGCGTTGGCACTGGTCAGGATCACGCTGGCGCCGTTGTCGACGTTGCCGATCACCCGCGTCGTTCCATTCATGAACTGCAGCGCAGCGCCGCTGGGATTGCCGGTCTGCGCGAGGGTGGTGACGCTGGAGGTGATCGAGGCGCCCCCGCGCAGGGCCAGCGTGCCCTGCTCGATACGCGTGGCCCCCGTGTACGTACTGCGTCCGGCCAACCCGAGCGAACCGGCGCCCTGCTTGACCAGGCCGCCGTTGCCACTGAGATCGTTGCGCCAGACCGAGTCCAGGCCCAGCTGGTTCACGTTGACCGACAGGTCGCCCCAGTCCAGGCGGCCCGGGCCGTCGACCGCCTTGGCCACATTGAGCAGACCGTTGCCGAACACGGGATCCACGCCGCTTGCGCCGAGGTCGGTGGCCGTGCCCAGCAGGGTCTGCCGCACCAGGTCGTTGCTGAAATACGGATAGCGCTGCCAGACCAGCGCGGCCGCGCCGGACACCAGCGGGGCAGCGTAGGAGGTGCCCCAGCCGTAGTAATAGGTTGCCGCCTGCGTGGTGGCCTGGGGATCGGGGTAGACCGCCGTACCGGGCGCCGCCAGGCAGTAGCTCGCCGCCTCGCCACAGGCATTGGCATAGCTGGCCAGCTGGGTCGGTTCAACGGTATCGACGGCGGTCACCGCCAGCCAGCCGCGGGCAAGATCCGCCGCCGGCAGGCCACCCCCGGCACCCGGGCGGCTGGGCAGCGCGGCCATGTTCGAGGGGTTCGACCGCCCTTCATTACCGGTGGCGAACACCACCAGCCCGCCGTTGTCGACGATGAAGGGTCGGTACTCCGCTGCGATCGCCGCGGTGGTGGTGGTGTCGGTCCAGTACAGCCCACCCCAGGAATTGTTCATGATGCGCACGCCGGCGTTGATCAGGTCGCGGTGGACCGGAGCCAGACCGATCCCGCCACTGACTTCGTTGCCGCTGCCGCTGCCATCGTCGGTTGGGCGTTTGTCGGCGATGATGCGGGCCGACACGATCTGGGCTTCGGGCGCCACCCCGACCTGGGTCCCGGCATAGCTGCCCCCGGCCGCGAGCATCGCAACGGTCGTGCCGTGCCCGACCACGTCATCGCGGGACAGATCATTGACTGCAGGATCGACGTAGGCGTAGCTGGCCGCCACGCGCCCGCCAAGCGCCGGATGGGCACGGTTGACGCCGGAGTCGACGATGCCGATCCGCACGCCTTGACCGGTGAGGCCGGTTCCCAGTGCATTGACGGCCGTGAGGTGCCCCTGCTTGCCCGGTTGGGCCGGATCGGCCGGCGGGACCACCGGCGGCGGAATGACCGGTGGCGGCGTGACCGGTGGTGGTGGCGTCGGCGGCTGGGTGGGGGGAGGCGTCGGCGTCGGCGGACCGCCGCGGACATTGCCACCGCCCCCGCCTCCACAGGCGGTCAATGCGATCGCCAGTGCCATGGCCAGCGTCGTCTTCACGCTTGCCTGCGTATTCACCTGCGCCTGTTTCATCCCTGCATCCCCGTCGAGGTTGTTCCGTAACACGATGGCTGTTGGCCGGCCTGCTGCGATCATCCGGCGATCCGGGGCACCGCCTATACTTGGTGTCCCCCACGCAGTCTGCCGGGATTTGCGTCACCGTTAAACGGCCGCGCGTCTCCTTTTCCGAATTTGCTCACGCAACAACGAGATTGCCCATGTCCAACATTGTCATCGCCGCCGCCAAACGCACCGCCATCGGCTCCTTCCTCGGCCAGTTCAACGGCGTTCCCACCCCGACCCTGGGCGCGGCGGCGATCGCTGCTGCGCTCGAGCAGTCCGGCGTGCCCGCCGCTGATGTCACCGAAGTCATCATGGGCTGCGTGCTGCCTGCCAACCTGGGCCAGGCGCCTGCGCGCCAGGCGGCGATTGCGGCCGGTGTGCCGCTGTCCACCGGTGCGACCACCCTCAACAAGGTCTGCGGTTCGGGCATGAAAGCGATCATGCTCGGCCATGATCTGATCAAGGCGGGCTCGGCACGGGTCATCGTGGCCGGCGGCATGGAATCGATGTCCAACGCACCGCATCTGCTGCCCAACTCGCGCACCGGAAATCGCTTCGGCAATTTCCAGGCCGTGGACCACATGGCCCACGACGGCCTGGTCAACGCATACGACGGCAAGGCGATGGGCGAATTCGCCGAGCTGGCGGTAGACAAGTACCAGTTCAGCCGCGAAGAGCAGGACGCCTATGCCATCGAGTCGGTGAAGCGCGCGCAGGCAGCGCAGGCCAACGGCGCATTCGCCGCCGAGATCACGCCGGTGAAGGTGGCCAGCCGCAAGGGTGAGGTCGAGGTATCGATCGACGAACAGCCGACCCGCGCCGATATCGCGAAGGTCCCTACCCTGCGCCCGGCATTCAAGAAAGACGGCAGCGTCACCGCCGCCAGTTCGTCGAGCATTTCCGATGGCGCCGCTGCGGTCGTCCTTCTGTCCGAAGACGATGCGGCTGCGCGCGGCCTGCAGCCCCTGGCCCGCATCGTGGCCCATGCCACGCATTCGCAGCAGCCGGAATGGTTCACCACCGCCCCCATCGGCGCCATCCACACTCTGCTGCAGAAGGCGGGCTGGACGCTGGCCGATGTGGACCTGTTCGAGGTCAACGAAGCGTTCGCCGTGGTGGCGATGGCGCCGATGCGCGAACTCGGCATTCCGCACGAACGGCTGAACGTCAACGGCGGTGCCTGCGCGCTGGGTCATCCCATCGGTGCCTCCGGTGCCCGTCTGGTGGTGACGCTGGTGCACGCGTTGCGCAGCCGCGGAGGCAAGCGCGGCATCGCAACGCTGTGCATCGGCGGCGGCGAAGCGACGGCCATTGCCATCGAATTGATTTAATTGGGTTTAACCTCGGTTTCGCAAAAATGAATGCGGGATCGCTTGACAGCCAATCGTGGCTTGTCATCATGTTGACGGCGCGCAACTGCGCGTTGCCTATCTAACGACGACGAGGATTCACCAAATGAGCATCAACAAGCTGCTGGTTGCTATGTCCCTGGCCCTGGCCCTGGCTGCCTGCTCGAAGCAGGAAGCTGCCCAGGACGCCGCTGCTTCGGCCAACGAAGCCGCCACCGAAGCCCAGGCTGCTGCTGACCAGGCTGCCGCTGCTGGTTCGGCCACCGCCGACGCCGCTCAGCAGGCTGCTGACACCGCCGCTACCGCCGCTGACGCTTCGGCCGACGCTGCCGGTGCCGCCGCTGGCGCCGCCACCGACGCTGCTGCCGACGC
>ENA-UOXB01001301-UOXB01001301.1-bioreactor-metagenome-genome-assembly--contig:-NODE-1301-length-11981-cov-24.780144_pt1 | contig 11981 bp, 14 predicted proteins | sample MGYA00238158_ERZ761615 | MGnify/ENA primary metagenome ERZ761615 (study PRJEB28904, sample SAMN06267902) | bioreactor metagenome | isolation source: Joint BioEnergy Institute, California, USA... | reverse complement strand
TGCATCGGGCCCGAATCCGGGGTCATCACCAGGTCCGCGCGGGCCAGCAGCGCCGGCAGCTGCTTGAGCGTGTCCTTGCCGACCAGATCCAGCGCCGGTGTCTCCAGCTGGGCCTGGATGGCATCGGCCATGTTGCGCTCCAGGTCGCTGCGGCCGCCGCACAGCACCACCCGCCAGCCGCGCTGGCTGGCGTGGCTGGCCACGGCGGCGTAGCGGTCGGCATACCAGTTGCGGCGCACGTGGCTGGAACACGGGCTGATCATCAGCACCGGGCGGCCATCGTCCTCCCACTGCGCACGCGCCCACGCATGCGCCGCCTCGGGCACGGCCAGGTCCCAGCTCACGCTGTCCTGGCGCAGGCCCAGCGGCTCGCAGAAGCTGCCGATGGCATCGAGCACGTGGATGCCCGGACGATCCGGAATGCGTTCGTTGATGAACAGCCCATGCAGGTCCTTGGAGCGCCGGCGGTCATAGCCGATGCGCCGGCGCGCGGGAATGAAGGCGGACAACACGTTGGCCCGGAAGGCCACCTGCATCTGCAGCAGGGCCTCGAACCGCTGTGGCGGCAGCGCCGCGCGCAGCGCCCGCATGCCGGCCACGCCGCTGCGCTTGTCGTAGGCATGGAAGACCACGCCGGGCAGGCCGTCGAGCAGTTTCAGCCCCACCTTGTCGATCACCCAGTGGATCGGCGTGCCGGGACGGGCCGCCTGCAGGGTGCGCACCAGCGGCACCACGTGGGTGACATCGCCCAGCGCGGACAAACGCAAAAGGCACAAGGAAGGGGACGACGATGCCATGGTGTTGTTAGACTCGAAGAAATGGTCGCATTCGACGCCAATGAAGCGCTGACGCCGTGCCGCGAAGGAAGCGGTCTGGGTGCCATTCTGTTCGACCGCGAGCGGCTGCGGCAAGCCGAGGCCGGTCTGTTCTCGCCCCAGCACTGGGGCGCGCGCGCGCGTCCGGTCGATGAGGGCGGGCGCGGCAGTGCCTGGTTCGTGGATGCGCCCTTCGGTACCTGCGTGCTGCGCCACTACCGCCGCGGCGGCATGGTGGCCAAGCTGGTGCACGACCGCTACCTGTGGCGCGGCGCGGACAGGACACGCAGCTTCGCCGAATTCCGGCTGATGCGCGCGCTGCGCGAGAAGAAACTGCCGGTGCCACGGCCGATCGCGGCCTTCTACATGCGCGAAGGCCTGTATTACCGCGCGGCGATCCTGATGGAGCGCATCGAGGGGGTCCGCTCGCTGGCCGACCGCGCCCTGGTGGCCGGGCGGGGCGCACCGTGGGAGGAAACCGGGCGGCTGATCGCGCGGTTCCATCGCGCCGGCCTGGACCATGCCGACCTGAATGCCCACAACATCCTGTTCGATGGCAACGGCCACGGCTGGCTGATCGACTTCGACCGCGGGGTGCTGCGCATTCCGGCCACCGCCTGGCGCGAGCGCAACCTCAAGCGGCTGCTGCGTTCACTGCTGAAGCTGCGTGGCGAGCGCAGCGTGGACGACGTGGAGAAGGACTTCGCGCGCCTGCGCCGGGCCTATGACATGGCGTGGAACCGGGGCACCTGATGGACTGGTCACTGCGTTTTCTGGGCGTGGGCAACGCCTCGGCGGTCACGCTGGGCTCGCCGATGTCGGTGATCGAGCGCGATGGCCGGCCGTGGTTGACCATCGATTGCGGCGGCGAGGGGCTGACGGCGTTCCAGGCGCACTACGGGCAGATGCCGCAGGCGCTGTTCATCACCCATGTGCACCTGGACCATGTGGCCGGCCTGGAGCGCGTGTTCGTGGATGCGTTCTTCAACAGCCGGCGGCGCGGCAAGGTGCGGCTGTACGTGCCGGCCACCGTGGTACCGCTGCTGCACCGGCGCGTGGGCGATTACCCCAACGTGCTGGCCGAGGGCGGCGCCAACTTCTGGGATGCCTTCCAGCTGATCGTGGTGGGCGATGCGTTCTGGCATGACGGCGTGCGCCTGGAGGTGTTTCCGGTGCGCCACCATTGGCCGGAAACCGCCTATGGCCTGCGCCTGAAGGGCGCGCTGACCTGGAGTGGCGACACCCGGCCCATACCGGAAATGCTCGCCTGCCACGCCGATGACAACGAACTGATCGCCCACGACTGCGGCCTGCACGGCAACCCGTCACACACCGGGGTGGACGATCTGGAGCGCGAGTACAGCGCCGAGCTGCAGGCGCGCATGGTGCTGTACCACTACGCCAGCGTTGCCGATGGCGAGGCGATGCGCGCGCGCGGGCACCGCGTGGCCGAGCCGGGGCAGTGCCTGCCGCTGGCGACGCCGACCGCCCCGCACGTGCTGGTGCAGGATCCGTCGTAAGCAGATGTTCGCGGGGGCTGCGGTGCGTGGCACACGCCGGAAAGGCGGTGGCCCCGCCGGCTGACCTCGGCGCCCGCGTCGATCGATACCGTTGCTGCCTTCCGGCCCTGGCGGGATTTTCGATCTAGCGTCGCGAGGGGCCGACGGGGCCACCATAGAGACGTGGGCTGCGCAGAGCGCCGCCGCTTCGCGGATCCGGAAGACCGCGCGCTGCGCGCTGGACTCCCGGCCGGACCGCACACCGGCACGCCGATGGCAGGCGCGCATTCTAGCGCATGCACGGCGCCCCGCACCAGCGGCGCGCACTGAATCGGCTGTAACCCGTGCGTTTGCGCGGCGTGCTGCGCGCGGTGGCGTTGCTAGACTGGTTGCCGAAGGACGACCTTCCCCGCGATGCGGGCCTTACCCCGACCAGGACGACCTGGCCCCCATCATCGGAGGGCCACCATGGCCTGGATCCATCTCCTTTGTGCCGGCCTGCTGGAAATCGTCTGGGCCGTGGCAATGAAGCAGTCGCACGGGTTCACCCGCCTCACCCCGAGCGTCATCACCGTGGTTGGCATGATCGCCAGTTTCTGGTTGCTGGCGTTGGCGATGCGCACCCTGCCGCTGGGTACCGCCTATACGATCTGGACCGGCATCGGCGCGGTGGGCGCGTTCGGGGTGGGTATCGTGGTGCTGGGCGAGCCGCTCAGCGCGATGCGGATCGGTGCGGCGCTGCTGATCGTCAGCGGTCTGGTGCTGATGAAGCTCTCCAGCAGCTGAGCGCAGCAGGGCGCGCGCTCACTTCATGATCTCGGCCGGCAGCAGGGCGGCCCAGACCAGCAGCAGCGCCAGCCACAGCCAGCGCCACCGGCCCATGCCCTGCCATGCCGCCCGCCATGGGCCTGGAAGCTTGTCCTGGCTCATGGCGCGCGCCGCTTCTTCGCGGCCGCGCGCAGGGCGTCCACCGTGCGCAGGCCATACAGGTACACGCCGGTGAAACACAGCGCGGTGAGCAGCGTGCCGGCGATGAACCACAGCAGGCGGATCGGCCAGCCGCCGAAGCTGCCGAAATGCAGCGGATCGGCCATTTCCGCGATGCGCTGATGTGCGCTCAGGTGGCGTCCGTCATGAGCGCCCAGCACGGCGCCGCTGTGCAGGTCGAAGGCGATGTTGTTGGCCCGCTCGCGCACCAGCCACGCCTGTGCCTGGCCGACGAAGACGATGCTGCCGCCATCGCGCGCCGGAATCGCACCGTCGATGCGCAACGCCGGCCACTGCTGCTGCGCCGTTCGCACCGCCGCATCCACGGCGGCCGGGTCCACCGGGCGTACCGGCGCGTCATCGTCGGCCAGTGCCGTGGTGGGCGCCGCCGGGGCGCCGCCGCCGAGTGACTCCACCAGGTACCACAGCCCGGTGGCGGCGATGAGCAGCACGAACCAGAGCGACCAGACGCCAGCCAGCCGGTGCACATCGCCCCACAGCCGCCGCGGCCGCGCCGCATCGGGCCATTTGAAGAAGCCGCGCCACCATTTCCGGTAGATGTACAGGCTGCTCAGCAACGACAGCAGCAGCGGAAGCGACAGTGCCGCCACCAACGGCACACCCCAGCGCACCGGCAGCATCAGGTGGCGGTGGGTGTTGCGCAGCAGCCGCTGGGTGTTGAACCAGCCGGTGTCGCCGGTCACTTCGGCGGTGTAGGGGTTCACCCAGACGAAGCGCCGCCGGCCATCGGGGCGCTGCATCTGCGCGCGCGCCGCGAACAGCCGGGTATGCCCGGCGGTCACTCCCTCCAACACCCAGTCCGGATGCGCGCGCTGTGCCGCATGCACGATCCGGCCCCAGCTGGCTGTCTGCCCGCCGTCGGCCACACGCATCGGCTTGTGCAGCAGCCAGTCGATCTCCTGCGAGAACACCGCCAGGGTGCCGGTGAGGCAGATCAGGCCCAGGAACAGGCACAGCTTCAGCCCGATCCAGCTGTGCAGATCGAACCACAGCCGGCGCCCGTTGGGCTTGGCGGCGGGCGCGGCGTTGGCGGCGGTGGGCGCGGGCGACGGCGAGCGCATGGGCATGCTCAGAAGGTGTAGGCCGCCTGCAGGTACACCCGGCGCGGCTCACCGGGGAAGTGGCCGGTCCGTTCGGTGAAACCGCTGGCCGCATAGACCTTGTCGAACAGGTTCTTGACGTTGAGCTGGAACTGCCACTGCTGCCACTGGGTTTTCCAGCTCATGTCGAACACCGTGTACGGCTTGACCCGCTGGCCGTCCAGGCTGATGCGCTCGTCCACGTAACTGGCGCCGAAGCCGACCGCCGAGGCCAGCGCGGGAAGGTCATAGCGTGTCCACAGCCCCAGCGTGTTCTGCGGCGCGTTGGCGAAGCGGTCGCCGGAGGCGTTGGTGATGTTGCCGCTGCCAGCCTCCTTTACCCGTGCATCGTTGTAGGCGTAGGTGAGGTTGAGCACCCAGCGCTCGGTGAGGTCGGCCAGCAGGTCCATCTCCATGCCGGTGCTGCGCACCCGCCCCAGCGTGCCCAGCTGGCTGACCCCGTCGATCACCTCGCCGGTGGCCTGCACGATGTTGCTGCGCTCGATGCGGTAGGCGGCCAGGTTCAGCGTGATGCGTTCGTCCAGCAGGCTTTTCATGCCCACTTCCCACTGCCGGCTGCGCTCGGCATCGAACGGACCGCCGGCGGCGCTGTTCTGGTTGGCCGCGGCCTGCGGCACGAAGCCGCTGGCCACGTTGGCGTACAGGTTCACGCCGTCTGCCACGCTGAACGTGCTGCCCAGGCGCCAGCTCAGGTCGTTGCCGTCCACCGCGGTGCCGGCAAGGCGGTCGCGGTCCTTGAAGCCGTCCCAGCGCAGCCCGGCCAGCACATGCCAGCGCGGCGACAGGGTGAGTTCGTCCTGCAGGTACACACCCTGGCGGATGCTGCGTGTGCGCGTGCTGCGCCACGGCAGCGCGGCCAGGTTGTAATCGCGGTAGGAGGTGACCCCGTAGACCGGGTTGAACAGATCGATGCCCGGCACCGGGCCGGCGCCGCGTGCAAGGTTGGCGCTGTTGGCGGTCTGCGCGGAGAAATCGGCATCGGCCTGGTAGATGTCCGCGCCGAACAGCACCTTGTGCGCGATGCGTCCGGTGTCGGTGCGCCATACCGCGTTGCCGCTGGCGGTGAACGCATCGTTGCTGCGGAACTGGTTGCGCAGCTGCCGCGTCATCCACTCGGCCGTGCCATCGCGGTCGCGGTCGATCAGGCCCATCGGCTCGTGGTAGATCTGGTGTTCGTTGTTCTCGAACCAGCGCGCCGCCACATCCACATCCCAGTTCGATGCCGGTGCGAAGCGGTACTGCGCCAGCACCACCTTGGCGTCCATATCGAGGAAATCGCTGGCCTCGTTGTGGTTCCAGCGGCGGTCGGTGAGGAAATTGCCGTTGTCGTCGGCCGGCACGCCGCGCAGGCGGTTGCCGCCCAGGTTCTGGGTGATGTCGGTGAACTGCACGGTGAGCTCGCCGGTCTGGCCGACATCGAAGGCCAGCGAGGCATCGCCGATCACGCTCTCGCTGTCGGTGTTCCAGCGCACGCCTTCCTCCACATCGCCGTACAGGCCGGCGCGATAGCGCACGCTGCCGCGGGCGTCGAGGGTGCCGGTGCCTTCCACCGAGCCGGCACGGAAGCCCTTGTTGCCCACCTGCAGTTCCACCCGCTGCTGGTTGATGGCCTTGGGCTTGCGGGTGACGTAGTTGATCACGCCGCCGGCATCACCGCCGCCATACAGTGCCCCGGCCGGGCCCTTGAGCACTTCCACCCGCTCGATGTTGAACAGCTGCGGCACCGAGAACCCCGCGTACGGGTCGCCCCGCAGGCCGTCATACAGCACGTTTTCCTGGCGGAAGCCGCGCAGGGTGACGCCGGCATAGCTGAAGAAGCTGATGCCGCTGATGCTGCGGTACAGGTCGGTGACCTGGCGCGCGGCCTGGTCGTCGATCAGCTCGCGCGGCAGTACCTGGATGGCCTGCGGAACCTGCTCCAGCGGGGTGTCGGTGCGGGTGCCCACGGCGGCATCGTCCACCCGGTACAGGGTCTGGGCGCGGCCCAGCACCTGGATGCGGTCCAGCTCACGCACATCGGCCGCGGCGGGGGCATCGGCAGCGTAGGCGGTGGCACAGGCCGACAGAACGGACAGGGCAAGCAGGGTGGGGGCAGGCAGGCGGACGTGCATGGGCAGGGGCGATGGCATCAAGTGAGAGTGCGAATGAGAAATATTACCGTTTGTAACGCGGCGTGTCGAAGGGAGGGCGCCCGCGCGCCCTGCGGCACACGGTGAATCGGCTACAGTGCACGCCCGCACGCTGGCCCTCCGGCCACCCGTGTTTCGAATGGATGTTGTGTTGAATGCTGTGTAGAAGGGTGTTTGTGGCGCTGGCCATCGCGGCCGGCGTTGTGCCGTGGGAGGCTTCGGCCGAGCGGATGGGGCGGGCCAGTGTCATTGATGGTGACACCGTGCAGATTGCGGGAGAGCGGATCCGGCTGTGGGGCATGGATGCGCCGGAAAGCGCGCAGCAGTGCACAGGCCGCGATGGGCGGTCGTGGCCGTGTGGCCGGCGTGCTGCCGCCGCACTGGATGACCATCTGCTCAACCAGACCGTGCGCTGCACGCGCAAGGACACCGACCGCTACGGGCGCACCGTGGCCGAATGCTTCGTGCAGGGACAGTCGGTGAACCGCTGGCTGGTCCGCCAGGGCTGGGCGGTGGCCTACCGCGAGTATTCAACGGCCTACGTGGCCGAGGAAACGCAGGCGCGTGGTGAGCGCCGCGGCATCTGGCAGGGCACCTTCCAGATGCCCGCCGAGTACCGGCGCGCGCAGCGCAGCCGCGGCGCGCCACGCAGCACCCCGCCACGGCCCGCAGCCGGAACGCCCGCGGTCCGGGGCGGCTGCACGATCAAGGGCAACATCTCCAGCAGCGGGGCGAAGATCTACCATTCGCCCGGCCAGCGTGACTATGCGCGTACCCGTATCGATACCGCACAGGGTGAGCGCATGTTCTGCAGCGCGGCCGAGGCCGAGCGGGCAGGGTGGCGGGCCGCGCAGCGCTGAAGGCGAGAGGCGGTGATGCCGGGCACTGATGCCCAGCGCCCGGCCGTCGTGCTCAGCGTTCGATACGCGCGAACCGCGCGGCCTGGCCGGAAGGCTGCGGAGCGGCTGTGGCCGCGGCCGGCGCGCCCACGGCGGAAGGCGGGAGCGGCTCGGCCGTGACGGCGTGGCTGCCGTCGGCGCAGAAGATCGCATGCAGCGCGCCCAGCAGGGTGCGCACGCGCGGGTCGGCAATGGCGTAGTGGATCGAGCGCGATTCGCGGCGCGTGTCCACCAGTCCATGGCGGCGCAGTTCGGCCAACTGCTGCGACAGCCCCGGCTGGCGCAGGCCCAGGTCGCGTTCAAGATCGGCCACGGACGGTTCGCCCTGGGCGATCTGGCACAGCAGCAGCAGGCGCGTGGGGGTGGCGATGGTGCGCAGCAGGTCGGCCACTTCCGGCACCTGCGCCTTCATCGCCTCCAGTCCGGCGTCAGACAGGCTCATGGCGTGCGCCAGCGGAAGTACCACGCTTCATCCGCGCCGGGCTGCACGGCCAGTGCCGTATCGGCCTCCAGCGGTACCGGCTCCAGCAGCCGCCCGCCGGGCTGCCAGCCTTCCGGCGTGGCGGCGTGCTCGCGGTCGGCGGTCTGCAATGCGCTGACCAGTCGCAGCAGTTCCTCCACCGAGCGGCCCACCTCCATCGGATACCAGTTGATGGCGCGTACCCGCCCGTGCGGATCGATCACATATGCCGCCCGTGCAGTGGCGCTGTCACCGGCAGCCGGGTCGAGCATGCCGTAGCCGCGCGCAATCGCCAGCGAAGGATCCTCGATCACGGGGAAGCCCACCGTCACCCCGAAGCGTTCCTGGATGTCGCGCAGCCACGCCAGATGGGAGAACAGCCCGTCCACGGACAGGGCCAGCAGGGCGCAGTCCAGTGCCTCGAAGCGCGGCTGTGCGTGGGCGAAGGCGAGAAACTCGCTGGTACAGACCGGGGTGAAATCCGCCGGGTGGGAGAACAGCAGCACCCAGCGGCCACGGAAGTCCTGCAGGGCCAGCTCGCCCCGGGTGCTGCGGGCACGGAAGGCGGGGGCCGGGTCGTACAGGCGCAGAGGCGCACAGGCGGGCAGGGAAGGGGTGTCAGGCATTGGTAGAGGGGTCCCAGGGGGCGCTCCATGCTAGAGGCAATGGAGCGCGGAATCGACGTTGCCAAGACATTATTGCGCACTTTCAGTAAGTGTGTAAATATTGGTGCATCCCAACCGAGGTGTTGTGTCATGGTGTACTCCACACAGGCGTCCTCCCCTGCCACGGACCGCGCGCTCGCCGAGGCGGTGGTGGTTGCCGCGCAGTCTCTGGCGGGCGATGCGCCACGTCCGGTAGTGACCTCATTCTTCGACGAAGCCACGTTCACCGTCAGTCACGTCGTGCGCGATCCGGGCAGCACGTCCTGCGCCATCATCGACAGCGTCCTCGACTTCGATGCGGCCAGCGGCCGTACCGCGGACGCCTCGGCCAGCCACCTGCTCGCGTTCGTGCGCGACAACGGGCTGCAGGTGGAGTGGCTGCTGGAGACGCACGCCCATGCAGACCACCTGTCGGCCGCCCCGCTGCTGCAGGCGCAGCTGGGTGGGCGGCTGGCGATTGGCGCGCACATCACCGCCGTGCAGGAGACGTTCGGCCGGGTGTTCAACGCCGATGCCCGGTTCGCGCGTGACGGCAGCCAGTTCGACCAGCTGTTCGGCGATGGCGAGCGCTTCCGCATCGGCGCACTGGAGGCGATCGCGCTGCATGTGCCGGGTCATACGCCGGCCTGCATGGCGTACGTGATCGGTGATGCGGTGTTCCCCGGCGATACCTTGTTCATGCCCGACTACGGCACCGCGCGCTGCGATTTTCCGGGCGGCGATGCCGCTACCCTGTATCACTCCGTGCAGCGCCTGTTCGCGCTGCCGGGAGAAAGCCGGGTGTTCCTGTGTCATGACTACAAGGCGCCGGGGCGCGATGTGTTCGCATGGGAGACCACCGTCGGCGCGCAGCGCGTGGGCAACGTGCATGTACGTGAGGGCGTGAGCGAGCAGGAATTCGTCGCCATGCGCCAGGCGCGCGACGCCACCCTGTCCATGCCCAGGCTGATGCTTCCCGCCGTGCAGGTGAACATGCGCGGCGGCCGGATGCCGGAGCCGGAAGACAACGGGGTGCGCTATCTGAAGCTGCCGGTGAACGCGCTATGAGCCTGCATGCACTGCACTGGGGATGGCCGGTGGCCGGCGGTCTGTTGATCGGTACGGCGGCCGCGCTGTACCTGATGGTGGCGGGTCGGGTGATGGGGGTCTCGGGCCTGCTCGCCAGCGCGACCGGGCTGGGGCCGGGTGGCGCCCGCGCGCCTGCGGCGCTGTTCCTGCTGGGGCTGCTGGCCGGTACCGCGGCCGCCTTGGCCGTGGTGCGGGTGCCGGCCTTCGCGGTGACGAGCTCCTGGCCGCTGCTGGTGGCTGGTGGCCTGCTGGTGGGCTTCGGTACCCGGTTGGGCTCGGGCTGCACCAGCGGGCATGGCGTATGCGGTCTGGCGCGCCTTTCGCCGCGCTCCATCGCCGCGACCGCGGTGTTCATGGCCACTGCTGCCGTAACCGTCTTCCTGGCGCGCCATGTGCTGGGAGGTGCCGCATGAGCCGGTGGATCGCGCTGGTCTGCGGGGTGCTGTTCGGCGCGGGTCTGGTCATCTCGGACATGGCCAACCCGGCGCGGGTACTGGCCTTTCTGGATGTGGCCGGCGACTGGGATCCGTCGCTGGCGCTGGTGATGGGCGCGGCCCTGCTGCCCTCGGCACTGGCCTACGTCTGGCGCCGGGGTCGCCAGCGGCCGCTCGCCGCCGCGCAGTTCCATGTGCCCAGTCACCGCACCATCGACACGCGCCTGCTGGGTGGCGCTGCGCTGTTCGGCATCGGCTGGGGCCTGGTCGGCCTGTGCCCGGGCCCGGCGCTGGCCGCGCTGGTGACCCTGCAGTGGCCGTTCCTGCTCTTCGCGGCGGCGATGGTGGCCGGCATGGCCCTGCACCGGCTGCTACCCCTTCGAATGGCCTGACATCGGAGAACCGATCATGCGCTACACCTCACTCGACACGCACCTGTCCGTGGCTCCCCAGCTGGAGGTGGCCGACATCGCCGCCATCGCCCGGGCCGGCTTCACCACCGTGATCTGCAACCGCCCGGAAGCCGAGGCGGCAGACCAGCCTGCAACGGCCGCGCTGGCTGCGGAGGCCCGCCACCACGGTCTGGTCTTCCTGCATCAGCCTGTGGTCGGTGCATCCATCGGGGCCGCCGACATCGCCGCGTTCGACGACGCGCTGCGGCAGGCCACCGGTCCGGTGCTGGCGTTCTGCCGCACGGGTACCCGCAGCGCCACGCTGTGGGCGCTGGGCCAGGCGCAGCGGCGTCCGGTGGACGCGGTGCTGGCCGACGCGCAGCGCGCCGGCTACGACCTGTCCGCGCTGCGGCCCCGTCTTGAGCTTGTCGCCGCCGCCGCGCATCGCGGTGCGAGCGGCCCGGGCATGGGGTGAGCGGCCATGGATCTGCTGCATCTGCTGCTGGGCGTGCTGTCCGGTGCGGTGGTGGGTTTCACCCTCGGGTTGGTGGGCGGGGGCGGCTCCATACTGGCTGTGCCGTTGATGGTGTACGTGGTGGGGGTGGCCAATCCGCATATCGCCATCGGGACCAGCGCATTGGCCGTGGCGGCCAACGCGGCCATGAACCTGGCCAATCATGCCCGGCGCGGCAACGTGCGCTGGCGCTGCGCGGGTGTGTTCGCCGCTGCGGGTGTGATCGGCGCTTTTCTGGGTTCCCAGCTGGGCCAGGCCGTGGAGGGTCAGAAGCTGCTGGTCATGTTCGCGCTGCTGATGCTGGTGGTGGCCGTGCTGATGCTGCGTGGTCGCGGAGCGGGTGGGAATGGTGAGGTGCGGCTTGACCGCCGCAATGCACCTCGGCTGCTTGCGGCGGGCGGCGCGGCCGGCGCACTGTCCGGCTTCTTCGGCATTGGCGGCGGGTTCCTGATCGTGCCGGGCCTTGTCGCAGCCACGGGCATGCCGATGCTGCTGGCGATCGGCAGCTCCCTGGTGGCGGTGACCGCCTTTGGGCTGACGACCGCGCTCAGCTATGCGCACGCCGGGCTCGTCGACTGGCCACTGGCGGGTGTCTTCATCGGTGGCGGGCTGGTCGGCGGCATGCTGGGAGCAGGCTTGGCCACCCGTCTGTCACGGTCCCGCGGCACCTTGAATGTCGTGTTCGCCGCGCTGGTGCTGGTGGTGGCGCTGTACATGCTCTATCGCGGCGCGCGCACCCTGCTGGGGGCAGGGTAGGGCGGGACTCGGCAGTCCGTGCGCCGACGCGGCGCGCATTCGATCGCGAGCGCGTCGATCTTCGCGGGTCATGACCCACGTTTTTTGTTCCCACACAGTTGCATGGGGCGATCGGCGTGGTGGGCACAGTGCGACTGCTACACTGCCGCCCCGCGGTCGGTTCGGCGGAGGGGCTCGCTTCGCCGCACCGACGGACGCCGCTCAACCAGGGACGAGGCGACGCCATGTTGAAGCACCTGACC
>ENA-UOXB01001299-UOXB01001299.1-bioreactor-metagenome-genome-assembly--contig:-NODE-1299-length-11999-cov-6.731916_pt1 | contig 11999 bp, 9 predicted proteins | sample MGYA00238158_ERZ761615 | MGnify/ENA primary metagenome ERZ761615 (study PRJEB28904, sample SAMN06267902) | bioreactor metagenome | isolation source: Joint BioEnergy Institute, California, USA | place... | reverse complement strand
TGGGCCTGGGCCTGGCCCTGCCGTTCCTGCTGATCGGCTTCGTGCCGGCGCTGGCCAAGCGGCTGCCGCGGCCGGGCCCGTGGATGGAGACGCTCAAGCACGTGCTGGCCTTCCCGATGTACGCCACCGCGCTGTGGCTGCTGTGGGTGCTGGGCAAGCAGCGCGGCGTGGACGGGATGGCGCTGGCCCTGCTGGGGCTGCTGGTGCTGGCGCTGGGCCTGTGGCTGTTCGAGCGCAGCCGCTGGCGCAGCCAGCACGCCGCCGGGCTGCTGGGCGTCGTGCTCGTTCTGGCCGCGCTGGTGCCGATCTGGGGCGTGACCCGGTTGCAGCCGCCGGCCAAGGCCGCGGCGGCGGCTTCGGAGAACACGGTGGTGTACTCGCCGGAAATGCTCGACCGCCTGCGTGCCAACAAGCGCGTGGTGTTCGTCAACATGACCGCCGACTGGTGCGTGACCTGCAAGGCCAATGAACGCGCCGTGCTCTCACGGCCGGCGTTCCAGGACATCCTGCGCCGGACCAACGCGGTCTACATGCGCGGTGACTACACCAATGTGGACCCGCAGATCACCGCGTTCCTCGAGGAACACAAGGCGGTGGGCGTGCCGCTGTATGTGGTCTACGGCCCCGGCGCTCCGCCGGTGGTGCTGCCCACGGTGTTGAGCCAGGCCATCATCGACGAAGCGCTGCTGCGCACCGCGCGGTGAAGCACTGGCGGCCAGCGCTGCTGTGGACAGCGGTGCTGGCCGGTGGGCTCGGTCTGTGGGCTGGCTTCTCGCTGGGCCCACGGCCGGCGCAGCCCGCCATCGCCGTGGCCACGCCGGGCCAGCCCCTGCCGCCGTTGCGGCTGACCGGGCTGGACGGCTACCAGATCGAACTGCAGCAACTGCAGGGCCGCCCGCTGTTGATCAACGTATGGGCCAGCTGGTGCGCACCGTGCGTGGAAGAGATGCCCGAGCTGCAGCGCTACGCCGACAGCCAGGGCCAGCAGGGTGTCCAGGTGCTCGGCCTGGCGTTGGATACCCCTGAGCAGGTGGCTGCCTTCCTGCAACGGGTGCCCGTGCGCTACCCGATTGCCATCGACACCCCCGGCCCGGCCGACGCCAGCGTGCGGCTGGGCAACCGTCAGGGGTTGCTGCCCTATACCGTGCTGATCGATGCCGACGGCGTGGTCGGCGCACAGAAGCTTGGGCCCTTTGCTGCGGGCGAGATCGACGCGTGGGTCACCAGCGCGCTGCCCTGAGCATGGCTTGACCCGCACGGTCGGGACACGAACAATGGCGCAAGTGATTCTCATTTGCCCGCCTGCCCTGTGCCGGCGCCCCTTCCTTCTCCTGCGTCGGCCCGCCGGGCGCCGGACCGTTGCGCGGCTGCCATGTTCAAGTCCGTCCTGTTCCAACTGCACTGGTTCCTTGGCATCACCGCCGGTACCGTGCTGGCCCTGATGGGCCTTACCGGCGCCTCACTGTCGTTCGAGGATGAGCTGCTGCGCGCGCTCAACCCGCCGCTGGCCAATGTCGCCGCCCAGCATGCGCAGGGCCGTACCCCGCTGGCGCTGGACGAACTGCTGCCGCGTGTCAGTGGCAACAGCAGCACCCCGTTGCAGCGGCTGCGGGTGGATGCCACGGGCAAGCGCACCTCGGTGGCGCGCTTTGAAGGGGGCCGCGACCACTGGGTCTACTTCGACCCCTATACCGGTCAGACGCTGGGGACGCTGCGCGGGCAGGCCTTCTTCGACCTGGTGGAAGACATCCACCGTCATCTGGCCGCAGGCCGTACCGGCCAGCTGGTCACCGGCACCTGCGCCATCTTCCTGGTGTTCTTCGCTCTTTCCGGTCTCTACCTGCGCTGGCCACGGCGCTGGTGGCACTGGCGCACCTGGTTGGTGGTGGACTGGAACCTGCGCGGGCGCAGCTTTCTGTGGAGCCTGCATTCCATCGTCGGCACGTGGATGCTGCCGGTCTATCTGTTGATCGCCCTGACCGGTCTGTCGTGGTCGTTCGAGTGGTACAGCAATGGCCTGCAGCGGCTCATCGGTGGCGCGCGCCTGGCCCCCGCCGCAGTGGCCAGCGGCAGCCTGGACCTGTCCCGGGTACAGGCCCAGCTGTACCAGCTGCCCGGCGTGCGCCACGGCTTCATCGACCTGCGTCTGCCCCGTCGTGAAGGCCAGGCCGTGGACGCCCGGGTGCGCAGCATCGACAGCCCGCACCACGACCGTGCCATCGACGTGCTGCGGCTGGACCCGGGCACCGGCGCGGTGCTCGCCGCACAGCCCTACGCCGATGCCACTGCAGGGCAGAAGGTGTACTCGAGCATGTTCGCCCTGCACTCGGGAAGTTTCTTCGGCCTCGTCGGACGCGTGGTGGTGATGCTTTCCAGCCTGGCGATGGTGCTGTTCTTCGTCACCGGCTGGATGCTCTACCTTGACCGCCGCCGCAAGAAGCGTGCGATCGCCGCAACCCGTCAGCACCTGGTACCGGCGCCGGCCGACGGGCCCGCCTGGCTGGTGTCATTCGCCAGCCAGAGCGGCCAGGCCGAACGCCTGGCCTGGCATACCGCCGCGCAGCTGCAGTCCGCAGGCCTGCCGGTGCAGGTACAGCCGCTCGCGCAGGTTGATGGCCGCACCCTGCAGGGCACAGCGCGCGCGTTGTTCGTGCTGAGCACTTTCGGCGACGGCGACGCGCCGGACAGCGCGCGCGTGTTCGAGCGCAAGGTGCTTGCCCAGGCCTGCGCGCTGCCGGGGCTGGACTACGCGATGCTCGCGCTGGGCGATCGCCAGTACGCGCGTTTCTGCGGCTTCGCGCGCCGGGTGGAAACATGGCTGGGCGGCCAGGGAGCCACAGCCCTGTTCCCCAGCGTGGACGTGGACGGCGATGACGGCGCCGCCGTGCAGCACTGGCACCAGCAGCTCGCCCAGCTCACCGGTGGTGCTGCCGAACCCCTGACCTTGCACGACACGCCCCTGCAGACCTGGACGCTCAGCGAGCGGACGCTGCTCAACGCGGGCAGCCAGGGCGGCGCGATCTGGCAGATCACCCTGACGCCGGGCAGCGATGCCACCTGGCAGGCGGGCGACATCCTGCATGTGGCGCCACGCCATGGCCTGGCCCACGTCGATGCGGTGCTGCGCGCACTTGGCCTGGACGGCCACAGCCCCGTGCAGCTGGACGGCCACACCAGCACCCTGCGCGAGGCCGCCGCCGGACGCGTGCTGCTGCAGGCACCGCAGGGCGCAGGCTTTGCCAGCCCCGAGGCCTGGCTGCAGCAGTTGCCGAAGTTGCCGCTGCGTGAGTACTCCATCGCCAGCTGCAGCGCTGACGGCGTGGTTGAACTGGTTGTCAGACTCACCCACGACGCGCACGGTCACGCCGGTTTGGGTTCGGGCTGGCTGTGCCTGCATGCCGCGCTGCACAGCGAAGTATCCGCGCGGGTGCGGCGCAACCGCAGCTTCCACCGCCGCGACGACGGAGCGCCGATGATCCTGATCGGCAACGGCACCGGCATTGCCGGCCTGCGCGGCCTGCTGCGCGAAGCCGAGCACGTCGGGCACGGAGGCCACTGGCTGCTGTTCGGCGAACGCCAGCAGGCCCACGACGCGCTGTACGACGACGAACTCCGGCGCTGGGAGGCGCAGGGTCATCTGCTGCGACTGGACCGGGCCTATTCGCGTGATGGTGGCAACCGGGTGTATGTGCAGGATCTGCTGCGCACGGCCAGCGCCGAACTGCGGCACTGGATCGCCGAAGGGGCCTGCGTGCATGTGTGTGGCTCGCTGCAGGGAATGGCGCAGGGGGTGGACGACGTGCTGCGCGAATGTCTGGGCGAGGAGGCCGTGGAGCAGCTGCAGGCCGACGGACGCTACCGCCGCGACGTGTATTGATCACGGTGCAAGCCGCTGACTGCTTCCGGTAGGTGACGACCGTTGGTCGTCACGCTCTGCGTTGTCGGTTGCCGGGCAGAGCCCGGCACTACGCGGTGCGGACCGCTGCCTGCTCGGTAGGTGACGACCGTTGGTCGTCACGCTCTGCGTTGCCGGTTTGCCGGGCAGAGCCCGGCACTACGCGGTGCGGACCGCTGCCTGCTCGGTAGGTGACGACCGTTGGTCGTCACGCTCTGCGTTGCCGGGGTGCCGGGCAGAGCCCGGCACTACGTGGTGCGGACCGCTGCCTGCTCGGTAGGTGACGAGCGTTGGTCGTCACGCTCTGCGTTGCCGGTTGCCGGGCAGAGCCCGGCACTACGTGGTGTCGACCAGCGCCTGACGTGTCACCGTTGCCAGCCACTCCATGAACACCGCCACGCGGCGTGGCAGATGCCGCCGCTGCGCATACAGCAGGTGCACCGGCATCGGTTCGGCGCGCAGCTCGGGCAGCACCTCCACAAGCTGGCCACTGGCCAGCGCCTGCACCACCCCTACCCGCGGGACCTGGATGATGCCCAGCCCCGCCAACGCAGCAGCACTGTACGCCTCGCCACTGTTCACCGTCAGCGTGCCTGGCATTGCCTGCAACCGGTACGCTGAGCCGTCGTGGTACTCGAACCCGCCACTGCGCTGTCCCAGCGTGCCTGCATAGTGCACCAGCTGATGACACTGCAGGTCGGCCAGCGCCTGCGGCACGCCATGGGTCTGCAGATAGGCCGGGCTGGCACAGTTGACGACTGCCATCGCGCCCAGCGGCCGGGCCACCAGCGTGTTGTCATCAAGCGGCCCGACCCGCACCACGCAGTCGAACCCTTCGCGCACCAGATCGACCCGACGATCGGTGGCGCTCAGTTCGATCTGGACCGCGGGGTGCCGCGCGATGAACTGCTGCAGCCGGGGCAGGACGACATGCCGCGCCAGCCCGGCAGACATGTCCACCCGCAGTCGCCCCTGCAGCGCGGCGTCGGGCTGCCGGAACAGGCCCTGCAGCGCCTCCGCATCATCGAGCAGGTCACTGCCGTGTGCCTGGAAGCGTGCACCGTCGGCGGTCAAGCGCACCCGGCGCGTGGTCCGGTGCAGCAGCTGCGTGCCCAGCCCCGCCTCCAGTTTCTGCACCGCCTGCGATACGGTGGCCTTGGGCAGGCCAAGGCTGCTGGCCGCGCCGGTGAACGAACCCAGCTCGGCGACGCGCAGAAAGATCCGGATGTGGTGCAGCATGTCCACGGATTGTTCGCCAGATATGAACAGTCAAATCATGTTCTGCTGATTTATCCGTGGCTGCAATGTCCAATAGTCTGCTGGCTCCCACCCCGCTCGATTGGAGTTCCGCATGTCCAGCACGCCCCCCACCCCGCGTACCGTTCTGATCACCGGCGGCAGCCGCGGCCTGGGCCGCAATGCCGCGCTGGCGCTGGCCGCTGATGGGGCCGATATCGTGCTGACCTATCGCAGCCAGGCCAGCACTGCCGCCGAGGTCGTCGCGCAGATCGAGGCGCTGGGTCGACGCGCCGCCGCGCTGCCATTGGACCTCGCCGACAGCACCCGCTTCGGTGCGTTCATCGCCGCACTGCAGGCGCAGTTGCGACAGTGGAACGTTACCCACCTCGACGGGTTGGTCAACAACGCCGGCGAGGGGCACTACGCCGCCTTCGCCGACACGGCCCCGGAGGCGTTCGACCAGCTGGTGGCCGTGCATCTGAAGGGCCCGTACTTCCTCACCCAGGCGCTGCTGCCCCTGTTGGCCGATGGCAGCCGCATCCTCAACGTGTCCAGCGGCCTGGCCCGTTTTGCGCTGCCCGGCAGCTCGGCCTACGCCATGATGAAGGGGGGCATCGAGGTGTTCAGCCGCTATCTGGCCAAGGAGCTCGGTGCGCGCGGCATCACCGCCAACACGTTGGCCCCCGGCGCGATCGAAACCGACTTCGGCGGGGGCCGCGTACGCGATGATGCAGGCACCAATGCCATGGTGGCCTCGGCCACCGCGCTGGGCCGCGCCGGCAAGCCGGATGACATCGGCCCGGCGGTGGTGGCCCTGCTCAGCCCGGCCACGCGCTGGATCAATGCCCAGCGCGTGGAGGCTTCCGGCGGCATGTTCATCTGAGCCGCGACGGCACCCGGCGATTCACAGGTAGCCCAGCTCGATGGTGAAAGCACCGGCGAACGGCAGTTGCTCCGCCAGCGCCCCGGCAGGCAGCGCTGGGGCGCTGGCCTGCACTGCCAGGTCGACCTTCCAGTTGGTCAAGCGAACCAGCGGGTACGCCAGGTCATCGAAACCAGGTTTCAGGCGCAGCGCGGTGCCGATCCTGAAGCGGCCGGAAAACCAGCTCGCGTCCGCTTGGCCATCAACGCGCGCGTTGATGGCGTTGACACGGTAATACCCCTGCGGAAGATCCGGGCGGCCGTCGATCGGCAGCACGAAGTCACGGTCATCGGCGCGAACGCCGTCGTGGACATCGGCAATGGTCAGGGTCGGCAACAGCGGGCGGCTGCAGGCGACCTCCACCGTACGCACGATGGGGCTGCCCAGAGAGCTGGCCATGCCAGGCTGCAGGTCCGACGAGCGGGTGTCGCCGAAATCAATCGACACCTTGTCGAGCGAAACACTGCAGGAACCGGGAATGATGGCGCCGTCGACGGCCAGCCGGGTCGACGATGATGCCTGCGCGGTACCAACATGCGCCATGGCCAGCAGCGCGGGCAGAACGGCCAGGGCGATCAACGATGCGCTGGTTTTTTTCACAGGGAACTCCTGGCAGGTGAAGCTGATGTCGCGCACGCGGCGGCACATCGAGCAGGTCACGTGAGAGCAGGTTGCCGCCAGGCACAGCCTGGCGGCAACGGCGTATTACAGGTACAGCAGCTCGATGACGGCGCTGCCATCCAGGTCGACCGCTTCGCTCAGATCCAGCCGGTCAGTGCCGACCACGGCCGCGTTGATCGTCAGCAGTGCCGAGCTGGACGCCGCCTGCACCGGCGTTGCACCTGCGGCACTGCGCCACGCAACGGTGTCACCATTGGGCGCCAGCACGCTGGCGGCGTTCCAGGTGGCTCCGTTGTCGGCCGAGCCGATGAAGGTGGTCGGCGTACCGTCAGCCACGCCGTCGGACAGCGAGACCACATAGGCGCCGATCGCCTGGGCACCGGACATGCCCAGACCAAAGGCCTGCGCGTCGGAGGCGCCGGCCTTGGCCGTGGCGGCCACACCGGTGGCGACCGACGAGGCGCGGTCGTCACTGATCTGCAGGCCATAGGCGGTTGCCGCATTGCAGGCGACCGAGACGGTTACCGTCTTGGCATCCAACGCGGTCGCAGCATCGGCCTTGAGCGATTCGGCACGCAGGTCGCCAAAGCTGACGCTGCCGCCGTTGGACAGCGAAACCGTGCACGGGGCCGGTGTGATCGAGCCGCTGATGTCCATGCGGACGGTGCTGGCAGATGCAGAGCCTGCGGCGACGAGCGCTGCGGCCAGGGAAAGCATACGGATCTTCATTGCTTGATTTCTCGTTTGGGTGAGCGGCCATTGCCGCATGCGCCTGGCCGATGCATGCACAGGCAACTGCAGTGTGGCCATCCTGGCCGGGCGCTGCATCGCGCCGTTGTGATGCAGGCTGATTCGTCAGGGCACGCACTGCGCCTTTCCTTCTTCAAGGAAGGCATCTGCCGAAGCGTGCTGCGCGTCGAGCTGTGGCCGCAGGGTGCACCGTGTGCCATCGGGCAAGTGCACCTGCAGCGGGATGTCCGGCTGATAGTCGGAGAGGTAGACGCGGCCGCTGTCGACCACCACGGTCAGGAAGTTTCCAGCCGCCAGTACGCTCAAGCCCTTGGCCAAGGGTTGTCCGGCAGCGTCGGTTGCCCGCAGCAGCAGCCGTCGGCTGCGTTGCGCTGCGAATGCAACCCGGCCCACCGAGCCGCGCTGCATCTGCAGCACCGCGACACCACTGGCCAGATCCAGGTCGCGTGGGATCGTTCTTGTATCCACCTGTACGCGGCTGTTGCGATACGGTGCAACCCGCGCCAGCACCGCGCGACCATGACGGTCGGTCCAGACGTCGCCGCCATCGGTGCTGACCCGCACCCCGGGCACATCACCGACCTGGACCACGCCGAAGGTGTCCTGCACACGCTGGCTGCTGAAGGTGAGACCATCGGCATGGGCGACGACACCGCCACTGAACTGCGCGCCGAGGCTGCGGTAACCTCCACCGTAGGTCACGTTGGCCGAGAAACGGCCTGCATGCAGGCCCGTATCCATGCCTGCCGCAAGCCGGCTACCGGGCTGGTCGGAACTGCTGTCGACAGACGCACGCCAGGTGCCGTCACGGCCCAATGGAGCGCCCACGCTGAGCGTGCGCTGCATCGTGCTGCTCCGGCTACGCAGATTGACCCGTGTGTAGCCAGGCCCCAACGGCATCGACCACGACACATACACTGTCTTCGGATCCTGCGCGAAGCCGGTGCGGGCGCCATGGTTCAGCTCCACGCTGGCACGCAGGTCACCGCTGCCCAGACGCCGGCTCCAGCTGACCAGACTGCGGCTGGACCGCTCGCCCGCGAAGTCGAGCCGTGGCTGATGAGTGAGGCGGAACGCGCCCAGCAATGGACTGTTCCACCCTGCGCCCAGCGCTGCCTGCCAGCGTACGCGGCGGTCGACAACACCGGCCTCCAGCGGCAACTCGTCGATATCCAGAAAACCGGCGGTACGGCGGCTGATACCGATGTTGGCGCTTGCGTTGCCAACGCTGCCACTGAGCCGCAGCTCGATACGGCTGCCGCGCCGCCGCTTGCCCGGATGTTGGTCGGGCGAGACAAGCGCGCCGACCCCACGCACACTCAGTACCGCATCAAACGGGCCATGCAGCGCCTGGTCCAGTCCCAGCCCGGCACTTTGATAGCGCTCGCTGAGCAGGCTGCCCGCGCTGATCACTGCATCGGCGCCCGGCACCCGGAAAGCGGTGCTGGCGGCCAGCAGCATCTCTGCGTCGGCGTGTTCGCGGCTGCCAAGGGTGCGCCGTTGCCCCAACGCGATGCTGCTGCCCGGTGCACTCATGCTGGCATGCTGGAAACCGACCGCCGACACCAAGAAGCGGCGCGTGCCTTCCGCTTCCTGCACGCTGACCTCCAGATCGGCAGCAGCGCTGTTCAATGCGAAACCGCCCAGTGCAAACGGCCCCGGCGGCACCAGCGTGCTGTACAGCAGCACCCCGTTCTGCCGGATCTCCACGCGCGCCTCGCTGGCGGCCACACCTTCAACCAGTGCGCGCGTCGCCGGCGTGCTGGCCTGCAGCGCGGTGTCGGGCAGCACCTGTACGCCGCGGATGAAGCCGGCTGGCAGGAGCGGGTTCATCACCTGGATGTCGCCGACCTGCAACAGTCGCGTCCGGCCCAGGCGATGCTGGGCATAGGCGTCTACATTGCGCAGCCGGCCACGGCCAGCGTCCGTATTGAAGGTCTGGTGACTGCGCACCATCCACCCAGCCGTGTTGAAACCGGTCTCGGTGAAGGCGCTGAAGGTCTCTCTGCGCTGCCCGTAGCCGCGCGTCTGCGACGCGGACAGATCGTAGTTGAGCAGCGCCGCGCTGCCACCGCCCTGGAATGCAGACGAATCAAGCGCAGGCGCTGAATCGTCGATTGCCTCGGCCGGAACCACCAATGCGACACGCTGCAGGGCGGGCTGCAGCCGCACAATGGCCTGTGGCCACGCCTGCTGCAGGGTGAAATCCGTACCGGCCGGCAGCGTGCTGATCGACCCGGGAACATGCAGGTGCAACGCCTGCAGCAGCGCTGCGTCAAAGCGCAGCTCGCCCTCGGCATTGAAGACGGCGCGCGCGCGGCCACGTGGGCGCCCATTGACCTCGAACGCCACATCCAGCGCACCCGGCAGGAAGCGTGGAGCCCGGCGGAACAGATCCGCCAGAGCCGGGTCGAAGCCGCGGCGCTTGAGGGCTTCGCGATCAAACTCGACGTCAGTGCTTTCAGCCGCGTACGCGGGGTGGCCGATCAGCGGCAACGCAGCAAGGGTGGCCACCGCCAGCAGCGAAGGCCGGCATCGGCGTGCCGAAGCAGCCCCGGTTCCTGCCTGGCCACAGCCCGGCGCAGGCCGGGCTCCGGTGGCTGGGCTCACTTCAACGGCGCCCGGTAATAGTCGACCGCAAAGCCGTAGACACTCGCCGGCCGCAGTTCGACACTGGCATCGCTGTCACTGCCTCTGGCGGAGACACTGACCGTCTGGCCCGGCAGCAGATACGTGCGCCCCAGATCGACCGGCGTGGAGGACGGCAGCAGGGTCAGCTGAGGCGCCAGCCGCACCACGTACGGGCTGTCATTGGTCACCGTGAGCTGCTCGTGCTGGTGGCTCCAGCGCAGCAATGTCCAGGGTGCGGCGTTGCGGGTCAGTCCCTTCGGGTGCAGGAGCATGGGCAGGTTCTGCCGCACACCGACCCCGACCACGGCGGTGCCGTCGGGACGCCGTGCCTGGCCGATGCCTTCAAACGTCACCCGTTTCAACCGCTGCACCTGCAGCGGCGCCCCCTGGTAGAAGAAACGCACGACCTGCCCTTGTCCCGGGTCCAGCCGCGCAACCGGCGGCGTGGCAATCACCACCGTGGTGCTGTCTTCGGGAATGTCCTTCACCGTCGTTACCAACAGCGACGGCGTTGCATCGGTGTTGGTCACCGTCATGCTGCCTTCGCCGTCCTCCTCATAGATGATGACAATCGAGGAATCCGGCTGCATGCCATCGGCGTAGGCCGATGCCACGCACATCAAGGCTCCTGCGCCAAGCAGAAGCAGGGTGAGGGTCTTGGTGAAACGGGGGGCTTGGCTACGCATCGGTCAAGGACAAGCATGTCGTCCATCACGCAGACGACCATGCGGCCGCATGCAGAGCGGGAATCACGCTAATTTAACGAAAGGACGCAAAGTATCGAGGCGGCCATGCAATGCACCTATCAGACATGTCCCAGTTGTTTCGTGCGACCGATTGATTCCAGCGATGACGCTGATTGACGCATTCGATCCTGAGCGTTGCATCTCCCGCCACCTGCGATGCGCCGCCACTTTTTTCGGATGTAGGGCGTGTCCTATAGACGACACCCTCACACTGCCTATCTTTGTCTGTCGAGCGCAGCGCTCGCCCCTTCCCTGTCGCACTCAACTCTAGGAACCCTTGATGCGCTCACGTGTGAACTTTCTGAGGCCGCTTGCTGCGAGCCTGCTTGTGCTCGCCTGCACCACGGCTTCGGCCATGCCTGGCCCAAGCACCACGACTTTGAAGGTAGACGGCAAGATCACGCCCGCCGCCTGCGCACTCTCGCTGGGCGGCGGCGGCAACCTCGATTTTGGCACCATCAATACGGCGGCCATGGGCGACGATCCGAACGCGCCGCTGGTCATGTTCAACACGACGCGCAGTCTCAGTCTTGACTGCACGGTACCTCGCCTGGTCGCACTTCGCTTCACCAGCACCGACCCCGATGGCTACTTGGGCAGCATGACCCTGAAGACGCCGGCAAACCCCGGGGCTGTCCGGCAGAGCCGTGAGACGATGGCGCGCTATCGCATCTTCAACTCCAACGCGACGGCCGATGGAGTCGCGGCAAGTGACTGCGGTATCGGCCTGCTGTGCCGCGAGGCCATCGCTGGCGGCGCTGATACCGCTGCGCCGCCGTACAACATGATCCAGGATGCTGACGGTTCCGCTGCCGTCCAGTATTTCTGGCGTTATGGCAGTGGCACTGCCCCGGCGATCAGGACAGCCCACGTCGACCTCAACATCGTCGGCAGTGTCTACATCAACCCGCTTGACCGCGGCGAGGCGTACGAGGCCGAGGGCGGCTTCGCGGTCGAACTGACCTATCTGTAATCACCTGCAGGTGCGTGCCGAACGTGCACTGCGGTGAAGCCCACGCCGCCCGTCCGGGCGGCGTGGGCGTTGTCGCCGCGGTTGCATGCGTCGCTTACCAGCGGATGCCCGCGCCGCCGGAAACACTCTGCTCGCTGCCGCTGAATGCACCGCCCAGCGAGATGGAGATGTTGCGACGCTCGCCCAGGTAGCGCTGGTAGCCCACCGCCAGTGCGGTGCGGC
>ENA-UOXB01001298-UOXB01001298.1-bioreactor-metagenome-genome-assembly--contig:-NODE-1298-length-12005-cov-8.264351_pt1 | contig 12005 bp, 8 predicted proteins | sample MGYA00238158_ERZ761615 | MGnify/ENA primary metagenome ERZ761615 (study PRJEB28904, sample SAMN06267902) | bioreactor metagenome | isolation source: Joint BioEnergy Institute, California, USA | place... | reverse complement strand
TGCGGCTGTTGTTCAGGCGCGGGGCGACGGCGAAGGTGCCGGTGTTGCTGTAGATATCGAACAGATCGGCGAAGGCGTCCAGGTTCGGCACCACCCAGTTCGACGGCGAACCGGTGATGCCGGACAGGCCGGCCTGCTGGGTGTATTCCGGCGGCACGATCAGGCCACCGCCCGGGAAGGTCGGCACGGCCCCTTCGCTGGCACGACGCAGTTCCACGGTGCTGAAGCTGTAGTCCTTGGCCAGCACGCCGCCCTTCAGGCGGAAGCCGGGGCTGATGTTCCAGTTGAAGTCCAGCTGCGCGGTGTCGAAATCATTGTCCACGTACTGCGGGCGCAAGCGGATCTCGGCAAGGCTCCAGCCGTTCGGGTTGGTCGGATCCACGCCGTAGTTCAGGATCGGTGCGTTGGCATTGCCGCGGTAGTCGTAGCTGTAGCCGTCGACATCGAACTTGTCCATGATCAGGGTGGTCTGCACCGGATTCTCATGCGCCGAGCGCGAGGTACCCAGCTTGCCGCTGATCGAGAAGTCATCGGTGAAGCGGTGGTCCAGGTTCAGGCTGACCTGCTTGAACTCGGTGCTCCACTCGTCGTGGCGGTTTTCCGCGCGGATGTCCACGTTGTCGAACTCGCCGTACAGCAGCGCATTGTTGCGGATCTCGCCGTTGCGCACGATGGTCTGTGGCTTGCCGGCACCGGAACGGCTGAAGGAGATCGCTTCGATGTAGTTCTCGTCACGCACCGCGTCGATCTTCGAGTACAGCGCGTCCAGCGACAGCTCGGTACGATCGGTCGGCTTCCACTGCAGCGAGCCGGTGATGCCGAGGCGTTCCTGCTTGTGCTCCATCTGCACGTAGCGCGGGAAGCGCGGGTGGAAGACGTTGGCGCCACGTGCGGCAGCAAACGGCGAGCTGGCGGCGAAGCCGCCGTTGCTCGGGCCGTTGGCCCAGCGTCCGGTATTGGAGCCTTCTTCCAGCGCCTGGCGCTCGGAATAGGCCACCGAGAACAGGGCGCCAAAGGTGTTGTCGGCCCAGGTGTTGGAGATCAGCGCCGCCATGCGCGGATCGGCCTTCTGCGCCATGTCGTTGTAGCTGGCCTGGCCACTGGCGGCGAGGGTGAAGCCCTCGTAATCGAACGGGCGGGCGGTACGCAGGTCGACCGTCGCGCCGAGCGAGCCTTCTTCGACGTCAGCCGAGGCGGTCTTGCGCACGATCAGCTGTGAGAACAGGTCCGATGCGAAGACGTTGAAGTCGAAGCCACGGCCGCGGTTGGTGCCGCCACTCTGGTCGCCTGCACCGACGGTGGTCAGGGCTTCCATGCCGTTGATGCGCACGCGGGTGAAATCAGGACCCAGGCCACGCACGGAGATGCTGCGTCCCTCACCGCCATCGCGGGTGATCACCACGCCCGGGATGCGCTGCAGTGATTCAGCCAGGTTCAGATCGGGAAATTTGCCGATGTCTTCGGCGACAATGGCATCGACTACGCCGGCTTCGCCGCGCTTGATGTCGAGCGCTTTTTCCACGCTGGCGCGGTAGCCGGTGACGGTGACGGTGTCCAGTTCGGTGGCGGCGTCACCGCCTGCCTGCTGGGCGGCGGCGTTGCTGGTGAGTGCCAGACCGATGGACAGGGCCAGCAAGGTAACCGGTGTCTTTTTGCGGTTGATACGAGAAATCATGGCCTTTCCCTCTCCCAAAGGTCTGGTTCACAACGCGGCGTCAACACGATGACACCGCTGGTCAGAGGCGACGTTAACAGCACCTTCAGGATCGAGCATCTTGCACCGCAACAGATCTGTAATGTCCCGCAGATGCTTGCAGGACAATGATTTAGACAGTGGGGGCGGGTAGAATCAATACAGTCACGCAATGGAATGACACCGATAGTCAAGAACCGCGCGGGGTGCGCGGTTCCCACCGCAGGGCCGCCGCGCGATGCTGCCGGCCGGGCAACGAGGACATCTGAATGAGTCGAGTGGTCTGTTTCGGGGAACTGTTGTTGAGGATGGGGGCGCCGGGCAATGAACTGCTGCTGCAGTCGCCGCGGCTGGACGTGTTCGTCGGGGGGGCCGAGGCCAACGTCGGCGTGTCGCTGGCCCATTTCGGCCACGACGTCGCCATGGCGAGTACGGTGGTGGACAATCCGCTCGGCGCTCATGCGCTGAGCGAGCTGCGTCGGCACGGTGTCGATACGCGGGGTGTCCGCCGCAAGGCCGAAGGCCGGATGGGCCTGTATTTCCTGACGACCGGTGCGGTGCAGCGCGCGAGTGAAGTGGTCTACGACCGCGCCGACTCCACCTTCGCGCAGAGCACGGCGGCGGACTACGACTGGCCCGCCTTGCTGGAGGGCGCCGACTGGCTGCATCTGTCCGGTGTCAGTCCGGCGCTGGGCGCCGACGTGGCGATGGCCACGCTCGCTGCAGCGCGCGCAGCGCGTGCGCAGGGAGTGAAGGTTTCTTTCGACGGCAACTTCCGCCCGAAGCTGTGGCAACGCTGGGGCGGCGACGCCAAGGGCATCCTGCGCGAGCTGTTTGCCCAGGCCGACATCGTATTCGCGGATTACCGCGACATCGAAGTGATCCTGGGTGCACCGTTCACCCAGCACGAGGTGGTAGCCCGCGTCGAGGCCGCCGCCGCTGCCGCGTTCGAGGCGTTCCCCCAGCTGCAGTGGATGGCGTGCACGCAGCGGCAGGCGCTGAGCGTGGACCATCATGCCCTGGGCGCACTGCTGATCGGCCGTGACGGCACCCGTGCACAGGCCCCGGTGCGTCAGCTGCAGGGCATCGTTGACCGCATCGGCGGCGGTGATGCGTTCGCGGCGGGCATCCTGCATGGGATCATGCAGGGACTGGATGCCGATGCCACCGTGCGCTTCGGCCTGGCGGCCGGTGGGCTGAAGCATTCGATCCCCGGCGATTTCAATCCTGTCAGCGAAGCTGACGTGCTGGCCCTGGTGGGCGAGGAGCGTTTCGATGTCCGGCGCTGATCCGCGCGTACGCGCGGTACTGAAACTGGCACCGGTCATTCCGGTGTTCACCCCCGACGATGTGGATGATGCGGTGCAGGTGGCGCAGGCGCTGTTCCGCGGCGGCCTGCCGGTGGTGGAGGTGACCCTGCGCACGCCGCGCGCGATGGACGCGATCAAAGCGATGGCCGAGGCCGTGCCGGATGCGGTGATCGGCGCGGGCACGGTGCTGACCGCCGCGCAGATGCAGGCGGTGAAGGAGGCAGGTGGACGTTTTGCCGTGTCGCCTGGCGCGACGGATCGGTTGTACGCGGCTGCGCGGGATACGGACCTGCCGTTCCTGCCCGGCGTGGCGACCTCTTCGGAGCTGATGCACGGCCTGGAGCAGGGGCTGGACACGTTCAAGTTCTTTCCGGCGGTGCAGGCCGGTGGCGCGCCGCTGCTGTCGGCGTGGGCCGGTCCGTTCGCGGATGTGCGGTTCTGCCCGACCGGCGGCATCAGCCTGCAGACAGCGCCGCAGTTCCTGCATCTGCCCAACGTACTGTGCGTGGGTGGATCCTGGTTGACCACGGCGGCGCTGCTGCGGGGCCGCGACTGGGATGCCATCGAGGCGCTGGCCCGGCAGGCGTCGGTGTTGGCGGGCTGATCTGCCTCGTGGTGTCGAGCCTGCTCGACACCGGGTGTTGGCGCGGTGGTGCCACCAGGAAGGTGGAAGCATGACGGCCAGCGGCCGTCACTACCGACCGCGGATGCGGGCGCAGCGCGGTCGTGCAGGCGCGACCCTACAATGGCGCCATGGCGATGTTCAGAACCTTCCTGTTTTCCCTGCTTGCGTTGGGCGGCGCGCTGCTTGCGCTGGTGCTGGTCACCAGCGTGGCCAGCTGGCTGCCGCCGTTGCTCGGCGTGCATCCGGGTGGTGAGGCGCAGCTGGCATGGGACCTGGCGTTCTCCGTGCTCGGTGGCATCGCAGCCGTAGGCTTCGCGGCGTGGCATGCGCCGTGCGGTCCGCGATGGCATGGCTTCGGGATCTGGCTGGTGCTGGCGGCTGCGTCGCTGTGGGCTGCCTGGGACATGGGCAACGATTTCCCGCGCTGGTTCGTGCTGCTGCTGCTTCTTTCGTTGCCGCTGCAGTTGGGCGCGGGCCTGTGGCTGGCCACGCGCCGTCTGCGCACAGCAACATAGGCTTAACAATTCCACCCTAGTCTCTATGTCCGCCGGTTACCGGCACGGCCGCGCAGGGGCTTTTGCGAACCATCGCATCGGCGCGCGGCATGAACTCACAGGGCAATGGGGACCATCCGATGCGCAACACCCTCCGGGAGACGCCGATGTGCGTCCCCCATGCGAAGCTTTTGTCCCGCGCCGTGCGCGCCGTGCTGATCGGTGGCATCGCCAGCCTGCCCCTGCAGGTGCTGGCGGAAGAGGCCGCACCGCCTGCCAGCGGTGGCAGCGCGGCGATGCAGCAGCTGGACACGGTCGTGGTCACCGGCAGCTACGCCCGCAGCCTGGAGCGTGCGGTTGACCTCAAGCGCAGCAACATCGGCTTCTCGGACTCCATTGTCGCCACCGACGTGGCGGATTTCCCGGAGCAGAACCTGGCCGAAGCGCTGCAGCGCATGCCCGGTGTCACCATCGAGCGCAACAAGGGCCTGGGCAGCAGGGTCAGCGTTCGCGGGCTGCCGTCCGAGTTCACCCACGTATCGATCAACAACCTGGCCACGGCGTCGGGCAGTGGGGGGCGCGACGTGCAGTTCGACATCTTTGCCTCGGACGTCGTGCAGACCGTGACCGTGCAGAAGTCGCCCACGGCAGCCGATGAGGAAGGCGGCATCGCCGGTTCGGTCTACATCGAAACCGCCAAGCCCTTCGACTATGCGGAACCGAAGTTCAGCGCATCGGCCGAGGTCGCCAACAATTCGATCAACGGCCGCAACGACCCGAAGATCTCCTTCCTCGCCAGTGATACCTGGGGCGACTGGGGCGGCCTGGTGTCGTTCTCCAAAGCCAAGCGCAGCAATCGCACCGACTCCAATTCCGGCATCAACTTCCGCCCGATGGGGCGCTTTCTCGAAGCGTCCGGCACGCGCGGCGCGCAGGCGGCGGCGGTGCTGGCACGCGATGCCGGCATCGCGGTTCCCAACCGCATGGACAAGGACGTAACCAATCGCATCATCTTCCAGGACAAGGTCGGTGACCGCATCTATCTCAACGAGCAGGACCAGTGGGGCGCGACCGGTTCGCTGCAGTTCAAGCCCAGCGACACCTTCTCGCTGAGCTTCGATGCGATGCTTGGTGGCTACGATACGCACGAAGACGAGTACGACGCGGCCGCCTACTCCGCATCCAGCCGCAGCACCCTCGACACCATCCATTCCTACGACGCCGATACCCTGTCGCAGTACGGCATGGTGGTGCTGCGCGATGTCTCCTATACCGCGACCCAGCACGAGATCCTGAGCAAGGAACGCTTCGCCAACACCGACTACCGTCAGTTCAGCAGCAAGCTGGACTGGACCGTCGGCAACTGGGACATCGATGCGCTGGTGGGCTACTCCGGTGCACGGCGCGATTCGGATTACGCCAACCTCAAGCACGTGGCGTATGCACCGTCGCGTACGCGCTGGACGGCCAATGGCGGCGAAACGCTCGCCAGCGCCGCGTCCAATGGATTCGACATGTACAACTCGCCTGGAAAGTACCTGTTCGAGGCGTACGAGACTGAAGTCGAACACGTGAAGGATGACAAGTACGCCGCACAGCTGGACTTCCGCAGGTCGATGGACCTGGCGTTCTTCCCGGCGCTGACCAGTGTCAAGTTCGGCGCGCGTCATACCGACAAGTCGAAGGAGCGCGAGTTCGGCAACACCAAGATCCAGGGCCCGACCGCCGGCAGCGCGTCGTGGGTCAACACCCGCACCCTGGCCGACAGCAACCCTGGCTGGATCAGCGACATCGTGTCCGGTGGCGGCTACACCCCCAGCGACCTGGATTGGCAGCAGGTAGCCAACAGCTACGCACGCAGCACGTTCCGCTACGCCGGCTTCGCCACCCCGCTGGACAACGGCCAGTTCTACCAGGTGGATGAGAAGACCCTGGCGCTGTACGCGATGACCGATTTCTACTTCGATATCGGCAGCGTGCCGGTGTACGCAAATCTCGGCGTGCGCTCGATCGACACCAAGGTCGATTCGTCCGGTTTCCATCCGGTGCAGAATGCTGACGGCACAAGCGGCTACACGCCCACGCCCATCTCCAGCAGCGGCGATTACAGCGACCTGTTGCCCAGCTTCAACATGACCGCGGAAATCGCCGACGGGCTGGTGCTGCGCGGGGCAGCCTCGGAAACCCTGATGCGTCCGTCGCTGACCGACATCGCCTATCGCCGTACGGTCAGCTGGTCGAGTTTCCGCTTCATGGACGGCAATCCCGCATTGAAGCCGACCACCGCACGGCAGTGGGAGGTGGGTCTGGAGAAATACCTGGAGAACGGTGGCCTGCTGTCGGCATCCTATTTCTCCAAGAAGATCGACGGCGTCGTGCGCCAGGCGCTCACCGGCATCGTCCCGGACGTGGAGAAGCTCAACGCCAACGGCTCACTGGACGGCTACTACGACTTCGAGGTGTACCAGCCGGTGAACGCCGACGGCTCCTACAAGGTCACCGGCGTGGAACTGGTCGCACAGCTGCCGTTGTCGATGCTGCACCCAGCGCTGGAAGGCTGGGGCATCAATGCCAACTACACCCAGCTGGACAACTCGTTGACCGGCGCGTCCGACCTGGACATTCCGACCCCGCCGGAGGGCCTGGCCGAGAAGGCGTACAACTTCACCCTGTACTACGAGAACGATCGTTTCGACGCGCGCGTGTCCTACAACTACAAGGACAAGTACGTGGAGTACATCCACCTCAACATGTACCCGGTGTACCGCGATGCGTATGGCCAGACGGATGCCTCGATCGGCTTCCGCCTGAACGATACCTGGAAGATGACCCTGGACGCGATCAACGTGTTCGACGAGGAAACCTCGGGATACACGATCGACACGTCGTTCCCGACCCAGCACGAGTTCTCCGGCCGTCGCATCAGCCTCGGCATCCGCGCCGACTTCTGAATGACGCCAGCGGTAGTGACGGCCGCTGGTCGTCATCGTGGTCACCCGAATTGATGGCCAGCGGCCGTCACTACCGATTACACGGCAGTCACGACCCGGGCAGCACCTGCTTCAGCGCGCCGATCCCTTCCCAGGGATCGGCCTTCAGCCGTTTCGCGCGCGCGAGCGCCTTGTCCGGCGTGAAGGCATCCGGCGCAGTGATCCTCCCGAGCTCTTCCCAGCGCAAAGGCACCGCGACGCCGGCACCCTCGCGTGCACGCAACGACCACGAACACACGCTGGTGGCACCGCGCGTATTACGCAGCCAGTCGATGAAGATCACGCCCTTGCGCTTGGCCTTGCTCATGGTTGAGACGTAGCGCTGCGGCGCGTGCTGGGCCATGGCCTGGGCAAAGGATTCGCAGAATGCGCGCGCCTGGTCCCAGTCCGCCTTCGGTCGCAGCGGCACCACCACGTGCAGGCCCTTGCCGCCGGACAGGCGCACGAAGCTTTCCAGACCGGTTTCCTGCAGGCGCGCACGGACATCGCGTGCGGCCTCCTTGATGGCTGACCATTGCACGCCCTCGCCGGGATCCAGATCGAACACCAGCCGGTCAGGGTGCTCGGGATCAGCCACGGCAGCGCCCCACGGATGCAGCTCCAGGGTGTTCATCTGCACCAGCTGCAACAGGCCCTCGACGCTGTCGATATAGACATAATCTTCCGTGCCGCTCTTCTGCTCCAGGGGCACCGCACGCACCGCTTCGCCCAGTCCCTGGCCGTGATGCTTCTGGAAGAAACAGGGCTTGCCCACGCCTTGTGGGCACCGCAGCAGCGAAAGCGGCCGGTTGCTGATTTCGGGCAGTATCCATGGGGCGATTGCCTGGTAGTACGCTGCGACGTCGCCCTTGGTGATCTTCCTTGCCGGATAGACCACCCGCTCGGGATGGCTGATGGTCACCGGCGTCGGTGCAGCGGCGGCCGCTTTGCTCGCGGGGCGCTTCGTGGGCGCCTTGCGCGCCGCCGGCGCGCCTATGTCCTTTGCGGTCTTGTCCACGCGCAGCCGCTTGAAACTTGCCTGGCGCAGCAGTCCTTCCTTGCCCCAGCCACGGAAGGCCACTTCAGCGACCAGCCGAGGCTCCACCCACTGCACGTGGGCCGGCCGCAGCGCGGTATGCGCCGGCAGCTCGACCATTGCCTTGTCGGTGGCATGCGCCTTGAGCTGTGCCAGCACCGTGCGCAGCGTGTCTGCATCGAAACCCGTGCCTACGCGACCGACGTAGCGCAAGCTGTCGCCGTCCCGCGTGCCCATCAGCAGTGCACCGAAATCCTGCCGGCTGCCCTTGGGCGCGGTGTAGCCCACGATCAGGAACTCGTCGGTCTCTTCGTGCTTGATCTTGACCCAGCTGCGGGCGCGGCGGTTCTCGTAGGGCGCGTCCAGTTGCTTGCTGATGATGCCCTCGAACCCCGCCTTGCCGCTGAGCTCGAAGACCGCCGGGCCGTTGTCGATGACATGGTCGCTGTAAGCCAGAGTCCCCGTAACGTCGCCGATCAGGTCCCTGAGCACACCCTTGCGCTGCGCCAGCGGCGCGTCGCTGATGTCCACGCCAGCCACGCCCGGAAGGTCGAACACCACGTAGCGCAGCGGCTGCGTGGAGCTGCCATCGATCACCCGCTGTAGTTCGGCAAAGTCACTGCGGCCCTTTGCGTCCAGCACCACCAGCTCACCGTCAAGCCGTGCATCATCGACCGGCAGCGCAGCGACCGCACGCGATACCTCCGGGAAGTCGCCGCTCCAGTCCAGCCCGTTGCGCGAGCGTAGCGCGACCTTGCCGTCATGCAGGTCGGCGAGCAGCCGGTAGCCGTCCCATTTGATCTCGTGCAGCCAGGCGTCACCGTCCGGAGCCATGGCACGGTGGTCGGTCAGCTGGGGCGTCCACGTGTGCGGGTAGGCCGTGTCGCGTGCGCCGGGCAGCGCCAGCGCGCGCTTTCGCCATGTCGCATTGGATCGCCGCACGTGTGCACCCACCGCCTTCTTCGCGGCGGTCACGCCTTTCGGGTTGCGGGCTGGTTTGTCAGCTGTCGTAGGGCGGGCTGTTTTGCTGGCGGCAGTGCGGGCTGCCTTTCGGGCGGGGGTGGCGGCCCTGCTGGCGGCCGCGCGGCGAGCGGTCTGCTTCGCAGGCTGCAGGAGGTCATCCGCCTCGGCATCGGCGGCGTGGGCATCGTCACGCTTGATCAGCAGCCACTGCGGTTGCCGGCCCTTGAGCGCCGTGCGTACCAGCTTCCAGCCTCCGGCCAGCCGCTCGCCGTGCAGCACGAAGTCAAGCTTGCCATCGGCCAGGGCCTGCAACGGATCGCCCTGCATCGACCACGTTCCGTGGTCATAGACGTCCACGTGCCCGGCCCCGTAGTGGCCCTCGGGGATATCTCCGTGGAAGGTCGCATAGGAGACGGGATGGTCCTCGACCTCCACCGCCAACCGTTTTTCGCCTACGCGCAGCGAAGGGCCCTTCGGCACTGCCCAGCTTTTCAGTACGCCATCCATTTCGAGGCGGAAGTCATAGTGACGGTGGCTGGCGTGGTGCAGCTGCACGACGAAGATCGGCGCCTTGCCCGATCGCGGCGCGCCGCCGTCGTCCGGTTCCGGCGTCGCCTGTGCGCCGGGACCCAGCCGGCGCTTGCTGCGGTATCGCTGCAGGGACATGGCTCAGCCCGCCTTGCGCTGTGGCGGCGCTTTCCTGGCTGTTTTCTTCGCGGCTTTCTTTACCGCTTTCTTCGCGACCTTGGCCGTTTTGGCGGCCTTCTTCGCCGGTGCCTTGGCGGCCTTGCTGGTTTTCTCCACAGAGGCCTTCTTCGCCGCCGTCTTTTTCGCCGGAGTACGCTTGTTGGCCTCCAGGCTCTTCTGCAGCAGCGACATGAAATCGACGACGTTGGTGGTGGCGTCCTCGCGCGGCGTGGGTTCGTCCTCGACCGTGGTGGTGCCGCCATCCTCCTTGATCCGCCGGGTCAGTACACCCTGCAGGCGCTCGCGGAATTCGTCATGGTACTGGGTGGGATCCCACTCGCCGGCCATGGATTCGATCAGCTGCTCGGCCATCGCGGTCTCCTTGCTGGTGATGCGGTATTCGGACACGCTGCCGCTGGGCAGGTTGAAATCAGCCGGGTCCACCAGCTCCTGCGGATAACGCAGGATCATCAACACCAGCGCGTCCTCGTTGGGCATCACCGCACACAGGTATTCCCGCGTGCGTACCACCACTTTGGCGATGCCCACCTTGCCGGTGCTGCGCAGCGTCTCGCGCAGCAGCACGTAGCCTTTTTCGGCCTTCTTGCCCGGCACCAGCAGATAGGGTTTCTCGAAATACCGCGGATCAATCTGCGCCGCGTCGACGAAGCTCTCCACCTCTACGGTTTCGTGGCTTTCAGGCGCGGCCGATTTGATGTCGCCTTCTTCCAGCACGACGTAGCTGCCCTTGTCGTACTCGAAGGCTTTGACGATGTCCTTCCAGGGCACTTCTTCGCCGGTGTCGGCGTTGACCCGTTCAAACCGGATCGGCTTCTTGTCACGCGAGTCGAGCATGCGGAACTGCAGGTCGATCCTGCGCTCGCCTGACATCAGGGAGACCGGCACGTTCAGCAGGCCAAAGGAAAGCGTACCGGTCCAGATCGGGCGGGCCATGGGACACACCGTAGGGTCGAGGAAACCCTAGCTTCAGCGCGCGTGCGTGAAACAACCGTGTCCGTCATGCCATGAACGGGTCAGCGATCAGCATGCGCTACTGCAGCAACGGCCGCAGTGCAGAGGCAGGCATATGGTCGAGCGCAACCCACGCGTCTTCCACCACTGCGCGCGCCGTCGGCCAGCGCAGGCGGGAATCTCCGCGCATCGACTCCCAATGCGCTGCCAGCTCACGTTCGGTTTCGTCGTCGCCGCCACGGGGCCAGTTCGCCGCGTGCGTGGTGAGGGCAAACGCGTAGGCCGGACACAGGTCGCGCCAGCTCCGGTGGGCCTGGCGCCGCCGGGCTTCGTAGTCATTGAGCATGTACTGCAGATAGTCCTGCGCCACCGCCTGCGGGTCCTCAGGCGGCAGGTACCGGCGGCGACGCGGCGTGGGACGGCGGGCCAGCGGATCCTGTCTTGCATTGAACACGGACGGGGCGGGGCGTTCCAGGCGGTGCATGGCGCGGATCCTGTGGGAGGCGGGCGGCCAGATGTAAGCCCGGGGCTGTTATCCACTCGTGATCGATATGTTCATGACGCGGGATTCGCAGTGGCTTTACTTCTAAAGGACTCTAGTAGAGGCCTGATCAAGGAGAGCTGCCATGAATCGAGATACCTCGCGCGACCCGCTGCGTGAAGCCACCGCCCCGGCACCGGGCGAACAGCACGGCAAGCATGACAACGACGAGGCGGAACGCCGGGGAACCGGCGCCCCCTTCGTCGACGCGGTCGAAGGCCCGCTCGCAGGCGCCGACGAACATCTGCCGGTGCGCCATATGAGCGACCAGGCGGCGCAGGACCGCAAGGACTGCGGTGACCGCCACCGCGGTGGCCAGGAAAGCCCGCTCAAGCGCCGCGAGCGCAAACAGCACGCCAGCGACAACCAGGACCAGGCGCTGGAGGAGACCTTCCCCGCCAGTGACCCGACATCACCGTTCGTACCGGCCAAGGCGCCTGATTGACTTGGCTGGCCTGGTAGTGACGGCCGCTGGCCGTCAGGCCGAAACGGTATCGGCGGCCGCCCGCCGTCTGCCTCACCGATGATCCCGGCCGCTCAGATCTGACGGCCAGCGGCCGTCACTACCGGTCTGGGGGAGACGTCGCTACCGGTCTGGGGGCCGGTCTGCGGGCCGACAATCCCGGCTTGGGACCGTTACCAGCGGTCCGGGCCGCCGTCACCGGCCATCTGCCCTCACCGCCAGGACCATTGAACGACAACACTGGCGCGCCGG
>ENA-UOXB01001296-UOXB01001296.1-bioreactor-metagenome-genome-assembly--contig:-NODE-1296-length-12016-cov-29.981105_pt1 | contig 12016 bp, 13 predicted proteins | sample MGYA00238158_ERZ761615 | MGnify/ENA primary metagenome ERZ761615 (study PRJEB28904, sample SAMN06267902) | bioreactor metagenome | isolation source: Joint BioEnergy Institute, California, USA... | reverse complement strand
CCACCCGGAGGGCGTCTTCGACGAGCGCCTCGGTGTCGACGTCGAGCGCCGACAGGGGGTCGTCGAGGACGAGGACGGCGGGACGCGCGGCGACGGCGCGCGCGAGCGCGAGACGCTGACGCTGACCGCCCGAGAGGCTGAGGCCCTCTTCGCCGATCACGGTGTCGACGCCGTTCGGCAGGTCATCGACGAACGCGGCCTGCGCGACCTGAAGGGCCTCGCGCATCACGCGCTCCCCCTCGGCGCTCTGCGGGTCGAGGTCCTCGCGCCCGAGCAGAACGTTCTCCCGGACGGTCTGCGAGAACAGTGTCGCGTCCTCGAAGGCCATGCCGACGTGACGGCGCAGCTCGGTCAGCGGCAGGTCGCGGACGTCGACGCCGTCGAGCAGCACACGGCCGCCGGTGACGTCGTAGAGGCGCCCGGGAAGGGTCGTGAGCGTCGTCTTGCCCGAACCGGTGAGCCCCACGAGAGCCATGGTCTCGCCGGGCCGCAGGGCCAGGTCGATGCCGTCGAGCAGGTCGCGCTCTGTCGCCGCGGCATCCTGATACCGGAACCGCGCCCCCTCGAAGACGAGCTCGCCGCGAGGCTCCGCGATCGAGACCGGGTTCTCGGGGTCGACGATCGTGTTCTGCTCGTCGAACACCTCGAAGATGCGGTCCGTCGCGGTGCGCGCGTCGACGAGGAACGAGAACAGGAACCCGATCGACTCGACCGGCCAGCGGAGGATCGTCGCCATCGCGAAGAACGCGATGAGGGCGGCCGTATCGATCTCATCGACCGAGACGAGGTAGATGCCCGCGCCCAGGCACAGCGCGAACGCGATGTCGGGCAGCAGCACGAGCCAGAACCAGATCCAGCCGACGGCCTTGGCCTTGCTGATCTCGGTCTGGCGCAGCGTCTCGGCCTGACGGGTGAACTTGCGGAGCGCATGGCTCCCGCGGCCGAAGGCTTTCAGGACGCGGATGCCGTGGACCGATTCCTCGACCGCGGTCGCGAGGTCGCCCGCCTGGTCCTGGCTCTGCCGCGACAGCATGCCGTAGCGGTTCTCGAACACGAACCCCGCGATCCACAGGGGCGCGGAGACGACGACGAAGATCGTGCCGAGCAGCCAGTGCCAGCTGAAGAGGATCGCCGAGCCGACGACGATCGTGATCATGTTCACGACGAGCAGGACGACGCCGAAGGCCATCCACCGGCGGATCAGGCCGATGTCCTGCATCATGCGGCTGAGCAGCTGCCCCGACTGCCAGCGGTCGTGGAAAGCGACCGGCAGGCGCTGGAGGCGGCCGTAGAAGTCGGTGCGGAGCTCGTACTCGACCGCCGTGGCGGGTGCCAGGACGAACCAGCGACGCGCCCACACCATGAGCGCTTCGAGCAGACCGAGCAGCAGCACGGCGCCGCCGCCGAGGGCGATCAGCCACGGGTCACCCGAGGCGATGGGGCCGTTCGCGCCGACGATCTGCTCGAGGACGAGCGGGATGGACAATCCCAGCAGGCTCGCGATGAGCGCACTGAGGGCGCCGAGTCCCAGGCGCGGGAGCACGGGCTTCGCGAACGGGATCAGGCGGGCGAGTGAGCGGGCGGTGGACAGACGAGGATGCGTCGAGGAGGTCATGATCCTGCACAGGTGAGGAGCGGATGCCGAGGCGGCGAGGAGCGCAGCGAGGCGCGGACGATCAGGGTCGCGGGGACCCGTCGAGGGAGAACGAAAAGGGGCGCGGGAAGCTTCCGCGCGGGTCAGACCTTCGGTGTCATCCCTGACGGACGGGGCGTCCGGCGACGAGGAAGGCGGCGGACTTCGTGTAGACGATCTCCGGGGACATGGCTTCCTCCTTGATGGGGCCGGACGTGGCGCCCGCATCGTGCGGGAGCCCTCCAGGATATCCCTGTGGATTCGCTGCAAGCAAGCGTTTACCGGAGATCCGTGTCAGATCGCCGCTTCGCGCTCCAGCAGCCGCATCTTGACGTCGAGGCCCCACGCGAACCCGCCGAGCGCTCCCCCGGTGCGCAGCACACGATGGCAGGGCACGAACAGGGCCGGGGCGTTGCGCGCGCAGATGGATGCCGCGGCTCGCACCGCGCTCGGCGATCCGAGATGGGCCGCGAACTCTGCGTACGTGAGGGGACGACCCGCCGGGATCCCCCGCAGCGCGCTCCATCCCGCGAGTTGCATCGCCGTGCCGTATTGGCTGACGGGCACGTCGTCGACCGCGGCGAGGTCGCCGTCGTAGTAGGCGGCGACGGCGTCCGCGGAGCGGGCTCGCCCCGTCACCAGGTCGGTGGGCACGCGGTCGGGCCGCAACCGACCCAGGATCGCGTCGGCATCCGCGGTCCACCCCGAGGCGAGGACGCGATCGTCCTCCTCGAGGATCGTGAAGGGGCCGTCAGGCGTGTCGAGGGTCTGCAGGACCGCGCTCATCGGTCGTCCTTCCGTGATGAGGGTTCGGGGGTGGCCGCGCGCCACGCCTGCGTGACGGGTGCGGCGTACCAGAGGTGCGCCATCAGGTAGCTGCGCCAGGGTGCGACCCGGGTCGACCACGCGGTGAGCCCGGTGGCGTCGGACGGGATGCCGGCCGCCGCGGCTCCCGCCCGGGCGGCCACGTCGCCCGGGAGCAGGACGTCGGGGTCGCCGAGCACCCGCATGCGCACGTAGTCCGCGGTCCAGGGACCGATCCCCGGGAGTGCCAGCAGCCGCTCACGCTGCTCGAGGGTGTCGTCGCCGGGGCTCAGGCGGAGCGACCCGTCGGCGAGCGCGGCTGCGGCCCCGACGATGGCGCGGATCCGGGCGCCCGGACCGCGGAGCACGTCTCCGCCGCGTTCGGCGATCGCGGCGGCGGTCGGGAACAGGACCGCGGGTCCGCTCGGCGACTCCACCGGCTCGCCGAGGGCGGCCGCGAGGCGTCCCGTGACGGTCCGGGCGGATGCGACGCTGATCTGCTGCCCGATCATCGCCCGGATGAGCATCTCATCGGCATCCATCGCCGCGGGCAACCGCACGCCGGGGATGCGCTGGACCAGCGAACGCAGTTCGGGATGCCCCGACAGGGCGGCGTCGATCGCGGTCGGGTCGGCGTCGAGATCGAACAGGCGACGGACCCTCGCGATGAGCGGGGCCAGGTCTCGGAGCGAGGCGAGCTCGGCACGGAGGCGCAACCGGCCCGCGGAATCCTGCCTCACCTCGAACCAGGCGGGACCACCGTCCAGACGGATCGTGCGCGCGAACGATGTCATCTCGCCGGTCTCGACGCCCGGGATCGCGTGCGCCCGCATCCACCCGAACAGCCCTACCGCATCGAACGGCTCTCGGACCGGGAGGACGAGGTCGATGCGCCCCGGCGTCGCCGACGTGCGGCGGCGACGGGCACGCAACTCCGTCGGCGACAGGGCGAAGACCTCGGTCATCGTGTCGTTGAACTGACGGATGCTGCCGAACCCCGCGGCGAAGGCGACATCGGGCATCGACAAGTCGGTGTCCACGAGGAGGGTGCGCGCCGTGTGCGCGCGGTGCGCCCGCGCGAGGGCGAGAGGGCCCGCGCCCAACTCGGCGGTCAGCAGACGGGTGAGGTGACGGTCCGAGTACCCGAGCCGCTCGGCCAGCCCGGGGACTCCGTCGCGGTCGACCACGCCGTCCGCGATGAGGCGCATCGCCCGCCCGGCGACGTCGCCCCGCAGGTTCCACTGCGGAGAGCCGGGGGTCGCCTCGGGCAGACACCGCTTGCACGCCCGGAACCCCGCTTCGTGCGCCGCGGCGCTCGTGGGGAAGAAGGTGACGTTGGCCGCTTTCGGGGTCCGGGCGGGGCAGCTGGGACGGCAGTAGATCCCAGTCGAGTGGACGGCGGTGACGAACTGTCCGTCGAAGCGGGCATCACGCGCGTCGATCGCGCGATATCGCTCGTCGAAGGTCATCGCCGCGATCGTCATGACCTCAGCCTGACACGTCCGTCCGACATCGACTCGCGGGAATCGGACACGACAGCAGGGGCGTCAGACCCGAGCCGGCACCCGCTGCCACTCGAGGGAGGACACGCACAGGTCGAGGAGCGCCTTCATCATGACGTTGGGGCGATCGTCGGCCGGAGCATCGTCGGGTCGGATCACCGCCGCGGTCAGCTGGAGGCCCCGGCGACGGCCGGTGCCCGGGATCGGCGTCAGGTAGACCACCTGTGTGACCCGGACCGTCGCGTCCTCGAACTCCTGTCGCGTCTCCCGTTCCAGACGGAGGAAACGTTTGTCCTCGAGGAGCGGGGTCGCACCCTCCTGCCGGATGAGGGCCTGCACGAGCGGATCGAGGGTGTCCCCCGGAGTCGTCGGCGTACGCACCGATGCGACGAGCGACGCCGGCAGCGCGAGCGCGTCGTCGTTCCCCGCCTCCGGCGCGAAGAAGGCGAGCACCGAGGCATCCGCCATTCGCGAGAAGGCATCGGTCAGGAGCGGGCGGATCTGCGCATAGAGATCCGGGCGGTGCGCGTCGCGGAGCCTCGTGCGCACCTGCGCATCGAGCGAATCACGCTCGGCGTCGTTCACGTTCCGGCGAACCCAGCCGGTGGGAAGGGCGAGCGTGAACTCCGGGTCCGGCGCCAGACCGAGCTGCGCCCGCACACTGACGCGTCGCGCTTGGTCGTCAGAACTCTGAGGATCGGTCATCGGGCTTCTCCGGCTCTGTTATCCAACGCGTACAGGGTTCCCAGGTCGCGGGCGACGGCGTCCTGGAACGTCGCGTCGTCGATCAACCCTCGTGAATGCAGCCGCTCGAGCGCACTGTCTCGGTCGGCACGGATCGCCTCCCGCTCCGCGGGCGGGAGCGCCCCGATCGCGTCACGCGCCTCGGACGCTTGCCCTGCCGCCTCGGTGGTCTCGGCGGGGGGCTCGTAGCGAACGCGGAATCGGACGAACATCGCGATCGTCGCGAGCAGCGACAGCACGAAAGCCGCCACCACCGGGGGGTACCACGCCTGCCACGACGAGAACCCGTCGACTTCTGCCGTGTTGGGAACGGAGACGAGACCGAAGCCCGAGAAGACGAGGGCGACGATGAACACGCCGGCGATGACGGGTTCCCAGCGCGCGCGTTGCGAGACCCAGAAGGCGACCGCGGCGACCTGCGTGATCGCCGTGATGCCGTAGAACACCGACGCCAAGGGGACGGAGCGCTGCGCCTCGATGCGGAAGAAATCGAACCGGTCGCCGCCGAGGATCGCGATGGCGGCGATCGGGGCGAGGGCGCCGACGACGGCGAGCACGCCGACGACCCACCACCCGACACGTCGGGCGGCCGTGGGCGCCGGCTTCGACGCGCGCTTGGCCGCCGCCGCGCCGTCCTCGCCGAAAGCCCGGAAGATCTCCGGATGCCGCTGGAAAGCGACCGTCTCGAGACGGCCGAAACGGACGTCGGCGGCGAGGGAGTGGTCCTCGGCCCATTCGGTGGCGCTCTCGTGGAAGAACGTCATGAGACGATCACACTCTCGGTCCAGTCGTCGTCGGCCTGCGCGGTGGGCAGCTCGTCGGGCACGATGCCTCGGACCGGTCGACCTTCGGGGTCGAGGAACTCGAGCGTATGGACGAAGGCGTGGAATTGGCCCACCAGCATCCCGAAGAGTTCGACGACGGTCGGTTCGAAGCGGACCACGACCATCGTACGGTCGCTGATGAAGGTCAGATCGAGCCCCACGAGGGTCGACCCCGAGACCGCATCCTCCAGCGTCCGGACGAGGGCGACTCCGTCTCCGAGGCCATCGGTCACGTAACGGTCGCCATCCGCGAGCTCGGCGGGCAGATCGCCCGGCCGCTCGCCGAAGAACACGCTCACCTGGGCGAGCAGCGGAGCGGGCACGGGCCAGATCTGGAAGGCGAGCGCGGCACCATCGGGTCGCGCATCGAGACCGGCTCGCAGGAGTGCGGGGACCACCTCGCGCCACTGCTCGTTCCACTCCTCCGCCCAGGCATCGCGGATCTCATCGGTGCGGCCCACGACCCACTCATCGGGATCGTCGACCTGTCCCGGGATGATCAACCACCCGGGAACCTCGCTGTGACCGGTGATGCGCCACGATCCGTCGGCCCAGCCCTCCGGCATCCGATCGGTGTCGTCGATCACCCCTGCCATCGTGTCGGTCACAGGATCGCCCCGACCCAGGGGAAGAGCTTGCTCGGTTTGCGATCCGGATTACCCGTCCAGGTCGCGATGTTGTCGAGCGCCTTCCACCCTCCCGACACCGTCGTATACGCCAGATCCCACCCGCCGGCCAGCACCGTCGAGTTGCACCACCCGTTCGCGCCGCCCGCGGCGGCCTGAGCGAGATCGGTCAGCTGCGTCGTGTTCTTGCCGAACATGAAGCGGGTCATGATGTCACCGACGCCCGTCGGGTTCTGGAGGCGCCAGGCGCCCGTCAAGCCCGAGCGGATTCCGAGCCAACCGCCTCCGGCGAGCCGGAAGACGGTGGACACGCTGCCGAGTTGTCCGGCAGCCGCCGACCACGCCGACGGCCGGAAGGCCGTGACCATCTCGGCACCGAACGACAGCAGCCCGGGCTTGCCCCGGAAGAGAAGACCGACCTTGCCGAACGGGATGACACCGACGATCGCGACGAGGAGCTTGTCCATGCCCGCGTCATCGCGCAGCACCTGATACGCGGTGAGAAGCAGCGTCGCCACACCGATGATTGCTCCGATGAGCGCGAACAGCGGTCCGCCGATGATGATGCCGGCGATCGCCACGATGATGGCGACCACGCTGAGGACCTCGAGGACGACGGCGACGACCCCGTCGACGTTGTCCCAGAACCCGTCTTCGATCGACACCTCGAGCACATCGCCGATGCCGTCGACGGCGGTGTCGAACGCGTCCTCCCAGGTGTCGACCTCGGCGTCGAAGGTCTCGGCGTGCGAGAGGAACTCGTCATACAGGCGACGCTTCTCCTCATCATCCTCGGCCTGCTCCTCGGCGAGATCCTCGTTCAGCGTGGGCAAGAGCCGCTCGAACCGCTGCCCCGGCGCGGCCTGATAGCGGGTCCAGGCGTCTTCGCAGGCGTCGACGGCTGATCGGATGCGCGGCTTCGCGTCCTCGACGGCCGTCCCGTAACGGACGAGAACGGGACCGGTCGGCTCGTACATCCGTCCCGCCCGGCGGAGTTCCTCGTAGGTGTCGCCGACGATTTCGCGGATCTTCTCGATCGCTTTGCCCCGCTGGTCGTCACCGTCGCTCGCCAGCTCCTCGAGCACGTCTGCGCTCGCGATCATCTGCCTGCCGATCGTGCCGATCCGCTGACCGCGCTGCTTTATCGTGTCGGCGTCGCCCTCGAGATTCTCGATCGACCGGCCAGCCGGTGAAGTCTCCATGCTCTTTCTCCCCCTCAGACCGCGGTGGGTCGAGTTGCGTCAGTGTTTCCCGACGCGTCGATGTCCATCTGAGATGCCGTTTCGGAGTCCCAATCCGAGAAGCCGTCGAGCACACCCTGGACGTGCTCCTGAATCTTGGTGACGTCGCGCACGAGGTCTTTGCGTCGGTCGTCCCATCGGGACTCGAAGTCACCCACCTTGTCGGCGAGCGCTCCCTTGCCATAAGGCCGACCGATGGCGCCCGCCAGCTCATCCGCTAGCCCGCCGGCATCCTCGAGCTCACCGATGATATTCCTCAGCTGCGTGCTCGTACGCTCCAGCGTCGAGAAGTTGATCCAGACTGCATCCGTCATAGTGCCCCCCTTGCTCCCGTGGGACGTATCCCCTCGATTCAGAGGAAACGCTACCGACGGCTCGTGCATCAGTCGATGGAGAGTACTCCCCTCTTGACTTCACGAGCGGAAGCATGATGTGAAATCCCGAAACCTGGCTCACGCGTCCGCACGTGCGCGACGGCGAGTCCGTACGGTCGAGACACCCGCACCGATGAAGAGCACGACGAGCGCAACGGCGTAGACGACTGCTGCGACCCACTGCCCACCGAAGACGGTATCGCCCGACCGGGTTCCGCCATCGGGGACGAGGAGGGAGAAGCCGAAGGCACTGACCATGGCGGCCGCCGTGGGCCCGAGCACGCCCCGCTGTCCCAACTCGTCACCGGCGCGTGCAGTGAGTGCGACAAACATCGCGAGCGCTGCGGAGATGGCAGCGAGGCTCACCAGGACCGCTGTCGGCGCGGGGAAGAGCGGGTAGGGGATGACGGGGTCCCACTTGGCGTCCATCGACGCGCTCACCTGGCCGCCCGACAGCAGGAGCGACCCGATGAGGTACGCGACCAATGCGATTGCGGGGATGACGGTGATCACGACATAGAAGGTCCGGCTCACGGAGTGCGGAGTTCGCGGCGCCGCACGTGGCGCAGGGATGGGAAGGGTCATCCGCGCCGGATCGACTCGTCGACGGTGCGCGCGTCGACGTGGCCTCCGTACGCAGCCCACGCCACGTAAGCGAAGGGACCGAGCCGTTCGGCCTGCGTCCGGACGGCGACGTCGACGGACGGCGCGTCGCGCGCGATCACCGCACCCCATGCACGGCGCTCGTCCGTCCCGTAAGCCAGGCGGCTCGCGGCGCGATCTGCGGACACGGCGACGTCGCGCGCAGCGTCATCGGGACCGTTCGCGCGAGAGGCGGTCGGAACGGCGGGCGTCACGGCGACACGCACGGCCAGCACCCCCGACGCCACCAGGACAGCGGCTGCGGCCACCCACCACAGCACATAGGCGGGACCGCCTGCCGCTTCCACGAGAATCTCTCGCCGGAGCAGGGCGAACACCGCACCGGCGATCACCGCGACAGCAGCGATGACGGCGCACGCGAGCGCTGTCGCATTCCGACGCACCGCAGCCGGAACGCTCCTGAAGGCCAGCGCGAGGAGAACCGCGGCGCCGGCCACCATCGCGGGGACCGCGACGGCCATGGCGAGGACCGGATCCTGGTTGCCCTCGTTGCGGGGCGGCAGGAGCACCGTGGCACCGGCGAACGCCGCCGCGACACCCGCGATGAGCGCGATCCACCAGCCGCGGGGCCGGGGAGCCGCCTGATCCGCGCGCGGGCCCGGCGACGCGGCCTGCGCTTTGGCCCGCTTGTTCGCCACCCCGGCGACCTGACTCGACCAGGCCGCGCGGTCCGCCTCCGGCACGCGCCTGACGGCCAGAGAGAGGATCGACCTGATGTCGTCGGCATCCCCCACCAGAACGACCTCGCGGACGATCACGATGCGATGTCCGCCGGAGTCACCCAGCTGACGGTCGAGGCGATCGCGGCGAAAGCGGCACTGCTCGCGACGACGGCATCCGAATCCTCGGACGCTCCCTCCTCGATGAGCACGGTCCCCGTCAGCAGGAGGCCCTTCTTGCGATCCGTCTCAGGGACCGGAAGCAGGAAGTTCGACTGGAACTGCTCCACTCCCGCTTCGCTACCCGGTTTGCGTGAGCGCCAGGTGACGATCCGGCCGCTGTCATCCAGCATCTGCGCACCCTCCCGGAAGCGCTGCGCGACCCAGGCGTCGAGCGGCTGGCCGTTCTGGCCCGTGATGACCGAGACGATGAGCGAGACGGGCGCACTCCCCCGCTCCTCGGATGCCGGAGGCAGGATGACGTAGTCCGCTCCGGCCCGAGCGAGATCGCGCATGCTGCGCCGCAGGATGCTGGCGAACGCGCCGTCGAGGTCCGGTCGGCCGGCTCGCCGGAAGACGTCGCTGGCTCGTTGTTCGAAGGACGCCGCCGTGTCCTCCGAGATCGGGTGCGACGTCCACCCCTCCGGCAGCAGCAGGCGGAAGGCGGGTTCGACGCTCGGCGCTCCGAGGATCTCCTCACGCAGACTGACCAAGAGGCGATCCTTCCGTGGAGGCGGTGTCGACGAGCGCGACCCGCGCGGTGAGTTCCGTGAACAGCGGGAGTCCGGCGCCGAGATGGTTCAGGCTCGGGCTGGCGACGATCGCCTCGACCAGATGACCGTCGACCAACCGCTGCAGCTGGAGGATGCCGAGCACACCGCCCTCCGGAAGCTGCTGGATCGTGCTGATGATGCGCGCCTGTGAGGCATCCATCTCCCCGAAGGGCAGAACCTGGCGGGGTATCGACGCGGGCGCCTCATCGAAGAGGTCGTCGAGCGACGCGAGATCCGTCGGGGCCGCGTAGACCGACACGATCGCGCGGCCGGGAAGGCCGTCGGGGCAGAAGAGGAGGTTCGCGACGGCATCCTCGTCCGCCAGCTCGGCGAAGCCCCGCAGGTCTGCGGCGACCGCCTGCGGATCGTCCTGACGTTCCGGGTCGATCAGCAGTTCGGACGTCGAGTGCGCCGCCCACCGCTCGATCTCGCTCGCGGCCGGGATGGCCAGGAACCAGCGGTCGTCGAGGGTCACCTCGACCGCGGTGGGCATCACCAGCCGCCGGTCGCGCGGTCGTAGGCGAAGCCGAAACCGGCCTTGCCCAGGTTGTCGACGACGTCGAGGACGCCATTGCCCCCCGCGAGCATGTCTTGCATGATGTTGCCGTTCGTCGCATTGCTGAGGAACTGGTTGAGGTTCGAGCTCGCCTTGTTCGAGAGACCGGATGCCGCCTCCGAGACGGTCCGCTGCATCGCCCCCTCCCCGCCGAAGAGCAACCGCTGACCGATGGACGGGCCGTCGAGGCCGCGGAAGAAGTTTCGCATGACGCGGGTCCCGTTCGTGTTGACGAGGGTGCCGGCCGCGTCGTGGAACACCTGGCCGGTACGGCCGCTGGAGAGGAGCGTCGTGAGGCGCGACCCGTTCCGCCAGCCCGCCCCGACCATGTCGCCGCCCATGTCGACGAGTCCGCGGCCGAGCGCACCCAAACGACCCATGCCGCTGGCCGCCCGGACGGCGCCGAAGGCGGAGAAGGCTTTGCCGAACGGGAAGACGCCGATCGCGGCGACGGCGATGTCGACCCAGGTTCCGCGACCGCCGGCGACCTTGAGGCAGGTCACCGCGAGCGCCGCGAGGCCAACGAGGGCCGCGGCGAGGATGAAGGGTCCGCCGATGATGCAGGCGGCGATCGCCAGCACGATGCCGGCGTACGACAGGATGTCGCCGAGAACCTCGAGGGCGGGAAGAGCGTTGTCGAGCCAGCTGTCCTCGACGCCGTCGTCGTTGGCATCCTTCACACCGTTGCGGGCGTCCTCGTACGCACCCCACCACGTGTCGTAGACGCCTTCGTACTGACGCGCGAGAGTCTCCCATTCGCCGCGGGCGCCGTCGACGTCGCCTTGGGTCGTACGGTCGTCGGTCTGCCCCTCCTCCGGCTCGGGCAGTTGCGAGTCCTCGGAGAACTGGCCGCGAGCACTCTCGTACTCCTGCCACTTCTGCTCGAGGTCCGGCATGAGCCGCCGCAAGTCGGTCTGCACACCGTCGAGGGCGCGCCCGTACCGCAGGATGGCGGTACCGCTGGGACGGTATCGTTCGCCGGCGGTCCGGAGGTCGCCGGTCATGTCACCGACCTTGTCCTTGATGGCGTCGAGGCTCTTGCCGCGGCACGTCGCGCCCAGGTTGATCGTGTCGAGCAGATTCGCTGCCGCGATCATCTCGTCGCCGAGGGTCTCGATGTCGATCCCCCGACGCTCGATCTCGTATGCATCCCCGGTGATCTCGAGGATCTCGTAGTTCTTCGACGGTGTGCGGTCCATGGTCACTCCTCGACCTGGGGGGTCCGAGTGGTGTTGTCGAGGCTCGCAGCTGCCTCGGAATCGAAGTCCGCCCAGGACTTGCCGACCGTGGCAACCTGCTCCTGCACGGAGATGACGCTCTCCCGGAGCGTGTCGCGCTTGTCGTTCCACGCGCTCTCGAACCGATCGATCTCGTCACGGAGACCGCTCTCACCATGCGGGGCGCCGATCCAGCCTTCGAGCTGGTTGGCGTTGCGACCGGCGTGCTCGAACTCGTCCGCGATGTTGCGCAACGCCTTGTCGAGCGACTCGAGGTCGCTCATCGGGATGTCGATGTCTCTACCCATGGGATTCCTTCATCATGAGAAACAGCGGGATCGGTGTGCGGGTCGTGCCCACGTCAACCGCAGCGAGTGGGCACCGAAGCGGTGCCCACTCG
>ENA-UOXB01001295-UOXB01001295.1-bioreactor-metagenome-genome-assembly--contig:-NODE-1295-length-12020-cov-8.141997_pt1 | contig 12020 bp, 9 predicted proteins | sample MGYA00238158_ERZ761615 | MGnify/ENA primary metagenome ERZ761615 (study PRJEB28904, sample SAMN06267902) | bioreactor metagenome | isolation source: Joint BioEnergy Institute, California, USA | place... | reverse complement strand
TGGGCAGCCAGGCTTTCATCCCGCTGCTCGGCAACCCCTTTCTGATCGTGGTCGCGCCACTTGGCGATGTACCTGTATCAGGGTCCGTCCGTGCCTTCCTCAGCAATGGCAGGCAGGGCGTCAATTACCATCGCGGCGTCTGGCACCACCCGGTGCTGACGATCGAAAAGCGGGATGACTTCCTGGTGGTTGATCGCAGTGGTTCCGGTAACAACTGCGATGAGCATTTCTTCAATGAGGACGAGCTCCTTCTCCTCGAACCCCACCAATAAGAGAAGCCCGGGGCTGGCGTGCCTCCCCCGGGAAGAGGTACGAATCGTGGAAGCACATTTCACCGAATGGCTAAACCTGGGCATCCGCTGGATCCATATGATCACCGGTATCGCCTGGATCGGCGCATCCTTCTATTTCGTCTGGCTGGAGAACAACCTCAACCGTAGCAACCCACGCGAGGGCCTGTCGGGCGACCTCTGGGCCATTCACGGCGGCGGTATCTATCACCTGGAAAAGTACAAGTTGGCTCCGCCGAAAATGCCGGAGAACCTGCACTGGTTCAAATGGGAGGCCTACTTCACCTGGCTCTCGGGCGTCGCCCTGCTGCTGGTGGTGTATTACCTCAACCCCAGTCTGTACCTGGTCAAGCCGGGCGTCGATCTAGCGCCAGCTGCGGCCATCGCCATTGGCCTCGGCTCCATGGCACTCAGCTATGTGATCTACCACTTCCTCTGTGATTCGCCACTGGGCAAGCGCCCCGCCCTGCTCGGCGCCGTGCTCTTCGTGCTGATCATTGCTGCCGCCTACGGCTTCAGCCAGATTTTCAGTGGTCGCGCGGCCTACATCCATGTTGGCGCCATCATCGGCACCATCATGGTCGGCAACGTGTTCTTCACCATCATGCCGGCCCAGCGTGCGCTGGTTAAGGCGATCGAAACCAACACGACGCCCGATCCGCTGCTGCCGGCCAAAGGCCTGCTGCGTTCTCGGCACAACAACTACTTCACCCTGCCGGTGCTGTTCATCATGATCAGCAACCACTTCCCGAGCACCTACGGCAGCCAGTACAACTGGGCGATCCTGGCCGGCATCGCGATCCTCGCAGTGCTGGTGCGTCACTACTTCAACACCCGCCACGACAGCAGCAAGTACGTCTGGACCTTACCGGCCGCGGCCTTGGGCATGATCTGCCTGGCTTACGTCACGTCCCCGGCGCAGCGCGCACCGGCAGCCGCTCCAGTAGCAGCCGTCGAGCAACCGTCCAGTGCCGCAAAGGCCAAGGTGGAGGAGCCAAGCCCTGCAGCCCCTGCCGAGCAAGCCGCCAGCACGAATGGCACACCAGCCGCCAACGCGGGTGCGAGCGACTTCGCCAAAGTTGAAAGTGTGATCCACGAGCGTTGCACCGTGTGCCACTCGGCCAGCCCGACCAGCCCGATGTTCAGTGCGGCACCGGCCGGCCTGATGCTCGATACCCCGGAGCAGATGAAGGCTCAGGCTGCGAAGATTCACGCGCAGACCGTGGCCTCGCAGATCATGCCACTGGGCAACATCACGCAGATGACCCAGGACGAACGCGATCTGATCGGCAGCTGGATCGCCGAGGGCGCTCAGATCAACTGATTGCCACACATATCACGCCCATCACTGGACGCGGCATCTTTTTACACCCATGAACCGCCGGCAGCGTGAGCTGACCGGCGGTTAATTTTTTGTGCACAATTTATAAATAAACTGTTTTTAACAATGTCCACAAGTTGTTATAGTCGAAACATCCTGACCGACTAGACAGGTTTTCTATCGAGCAGGACAGAGGTGCCGTGAAGCCTCGTGCAAGCCCATGACCGTATAAAAACAAAATGGCAGGCTATGACATGACCACAGACAGCAACACCCAAGCCCCAGCTACGCCCGTCGGCAACAACGACCTGATCTACCAGCTGGACGACACCCCAGCATTCGCCCCTGCCATCTTCGCGGCGCTGCAGCATGTGCTGGCCAGCTTCGTCGGCATCATCACCCCCACCCTGATCGTCGGGAGCGCCTTGGGCCTTGGCGCCCATGTGCCCTATCTGGTGAGTATGGCGTTGTTCGTCTCCGGCCTTGGCACCTTCGTCCAGGCCAAACGCATCGGCCCGATCGGCTCCGGCCTGCTGTGCCTGCAGGGCACCAGTTTCGGTTTTCTCAGCGTGGTGCTCAGCGCAGGCTTCATCGTCAAGGGACGAGGTGCCAGCGAGGAGGAAATACTCGCCACGCTATTTGGCATCTGCTTCTGCGCCGCCTTCGTCGAGATCGCCTTCAGCCAGTTCATCAACAAATTGCGCAAGGTCATCACCCCGGTGGTGACCGGTACCATCATCTGCCTGATGGGCCTTTCACTGATCAAGGTCGGCATGACTGACCTGGCCGGAGGTTACGGCGCCGCGGACCTCGGTGCGTTGCACCATCTGGCTCTCGGCGGCCTGGTGCTGGGTACCATCGTCCTGCTCAACCGCGCCTCGTCGCAGGTGCTGCGCCTGTCGGCAGTGATCATCGGCCTGACACTCGGCTTCGCCGTCGCCTGGTTCACCGGCCGGGTGGATTTCGCCAACATGGCCGAAGTGCCACTGATCAGCGTGCCGCAGCCGTTCAAGTACGGCTTCGGTTTCGACTGGATCGCCTTCGTCCCCATCGCCGTGATCTTCCTGATCACTCCGCTGGAAACCGCTGGCGACCTGACCGCCAACTCGATCATCTCCAGGCAGCCGGTCAAGGGCCCGCTGTACATGCGCCGGATCAAGTCCGGTGTGCTGGCCGACGGTTGCAACTCGGCAGTCGCCGCCATGTTCAACAGCCTGCCAATGACCACCTTCAGCCAGAACAACGGGGTGATTCAGCTCACCGGCGTGGCGAGCCGCCACGTAGCCTTCTACATCGCCGGCATCCTGGTCCTGCTCGGCCTGTTCCCGGTAGTCGGCGCGGTACTGCAACTGATGCCCAAGCCGGTACTGGGCGGTGCCACCCTGATCATGTTCGGCACCGTCGCGGTCGCCGGCATCAAGATTCTCAGCGAAGCCGGTCTGCACCGCCGCAACGTGCTGATCGTGGCCATTTCCCTGGGCCTGGGCCTGGGTGTAGCCGGCGTGCCGGATGTGCTCTCGCACATGCCCGACGTGCTGAAGAACATCTTCGGCTCACCGATCACCATCGGCGCCTTCAGTGCCATCGTGCTGAACATTTTCCTGCCAGACGAACAGCAGGAAGTGGAAGAGGACGACTATGATCCCGAGGCGCACCTGCACACCGTGCTGCAGAACCGCCAGGACGACGATAGCGTCGACGACAGCAGCCTCAAGACCCTGAGCCGCGACCTTACCCCGGACGCGCGCACCAGCTGACCCGCATTAACCACTCGATCCACTCCCGGCAGCCTGCTGCCGGGAGGCACCTGCTTGCACCTCAAAAACAAGGACAATTCATGAAACTCAAGCATCTGCCTCACTGCCTGACCCTCTCTGCCGGACTGTTCTGCGGCCAGCAAGCGCTCGCCGGCGACCTGCTCTACTGGCAGGACAACAGTCTGTCGTACCTGTATGGCGAGAACTTCCAGCGCATGAATTTCAATGCTGAAGAGCAGCGCACCCAGACCACCTTCACCTTCGAACACGCCAGCGGCTGGGCCTGGGGCGACATCTTCTACTTCCTCGACTACATCCGCGCCGACAACGTGCAGACGCGCGGCAGCTTCGACAATGGCACCTTCCGCCAGCACGACCGCAACTCCTTCTACTACATGGAGTTCTCGCCACGCGTGAGCCTGAGCTGGCTGACCGGGCAAAAGCTCGCCGCCGGCCCGGTCAAGGATGTATTCGCGGCCTTCACCTACGAGAAAGGTGAAGGCGGCCCAGGGCCTGAGAACTACCTGTACGGCATCGGGCTGGACTGGGAAGTGCCCGGCTTCACCTACTTCAAGACCAACCTGTATCAGGTGAAGATCAACAACCACACCTTCTTCAACGACGCAGACGGCAACGGCTACGCCACCCAGCTGACCGTCAGCGCCGCATACCCCTTCAGCCTGGGTGATCAGGACTTCCTCGTCGACGGCTTCCTGGACTGGCGCTCGCCGTCTCGCGACGCTGGCACCCAGACTTCGGTCGGCTCCTCGATCCAGCTCAAATGGGACGCCGGCAAGGCGCTGTTCGGCAAGGAACGGCAGCTCTATGTCGGCACCGAGATCAACATGTGGCGGGCCAAGTACGGGGTCAAGCCGGTGGATGGCTCGGGAAACCGCTTCGACCAGACGGCGGTACAGGCGCTGGTCAAGTACCACTTCTGATCAGGACCACAACGAACCTCGCCAACGTCGGGTAGGGACGATGGCCAGGTAAAAGGGGGATGGGCGTTCGCGCCCTCCCCCTTTTTCTTTGAACGGTAAATGGCTGGTACGCACGGCGCGCCCTGCAGACACCATCCGTAAGCTGCGCCGCGCCCCTTTGGCGAAGCGACCTGGGCGCACCAACCAAGCGCCCAAGAAGCAGATCCGGCACCACCTCGGTGCACAATCGGAAGCAGCCAAGCCTTCTCCTGATCAACAACTTGCAATCACACAACTGACCGCAAGGTCAAGTTTTTGATCACAAAAAACCAGTTTTTTGTGTGCAATTTATCCGAAAGCCATATTCAGCAACGGATTTTATGTGTACAACACAAACTGGTTCCTACCGAAACACTGTTGAAATGGCTGTATACATGGAATCAGTCATACAACGAATACAAAATCGGAACGAAACCTGCAGACAAATCTCCTCATAGATCGCCGCGGCGCAAGAACAAAACTGGGAGCTGTCCATGTCCAACACCGAAGACTTTCGTATCAAGAACATCGACCCCTCGCTACACAACGAGGACCTCGCCCCATTGGCTCCCGAGAAACGCACCTGGGGCTGGTTCGAGATTTTCAACGTTTGGTCGAATGACATTCAAAGCCTGTTCGGCTACACCCTGGCGGCGACGCTGTTCATTTCCTACGGCCTCAATGGCTGGGCGGTACTGGCGGGTATCGTGCTCGCCGGCTTCATCGTCATGGGCCTGGTGCAACTGACCGGTAAACCCAGCGTCAAGTACGGCATCCCCTTCCCGGTATTCGCCCGTGCCAGCATGGGCGTGCGTGGCGCCAACTTCCCTGCCCTGGTGCGCGGTATCGTCGCCATCTTCTGGTATGGCGTGCAGACTTACTTCGCCTCCACCGCCGTGGCGCTGCTGCTGAACTCGCTGCTTGAGCCACAGGCTCCGGCCGTGTACATGGGCCTGACTGCCATCGGCTGGCTGTCCTACGTGATCGTCTGCCTGTTCCAGGTGGGGCTGTTCGTCTGCGGCATGAGCTGGATCACCCGCTTCCTCAATTGGGCCGGGCCGCTGGTCTACGTGGTGATGATCGCGCTGATGGGCCTGATCTGGTACAAGGCCGGCCCGAGCCTGCTCAGCGAGCTGGGCAACATCTTCAGTGGCTCGGGCGAATACAAGGCCGGCCCGGTGGCCGCCTTCTTCGCCGTGGTCGGTACCATGGTCGCCTACTTCGCCGCGGTGGTGATCAACTACGGCGACTTCGCCCGCTTCGTCAAAAGCGAAAAACAGATGACCATCGGCAACTTCCTCGGTTTGCCGGTGAGCCTGGCGTTCTTCTCGCTGATCGCCCTGGTGATCACCGCCGGCACCGTGGTGGTGTTCGGCGAGACGCTGACCAACCCCACCGACATCGTCGCGCGCGTCGACAACCTGACCCTGACCATCATCGCCGCACTGACCTTCTTCGCCGCGACCGTGGGCATCAACCTGGTGGCCAACTTCATCCCGCCAGCCTATGACCTGGCCAACCTGGCACCGGCACATATCAGTGCCCGCACCGGGGGCTTCATCACCGCCGGCATCGCCTTCTTCATCGGCGCGCTGTGGGTGGCCTTCATCAGCAGCGTCGGGATCGCCGCTTTCGTCGACACCCTGGGCGCCGTGCTCGCGCCGCTGTACGGCATCATCGTCGCCGACTATTACCTGGTGCGCCGGCGCAAGCTCGACCTGCAGCAGCTGTTCAGTGCCGAAGTCGGTTCGACGTACTACTTCGATGGCGGCTGGAACCGCAAGGCGATGCTGGCCTTCGCCATCGGCTCGATGTTCTCCGTCGCTTCGGTATGGGCGCCGGCCCTGAGCCAACTGTCGGGCTATGCCTGGCTACTCGGCGCCCTGCTTGGTGCAGTGCTGCACTATGGCCTGATGCACGGCCAGGCGCAGGCACTGAAGCGTGCCGACGCCACCGTCTAACCCCTCAGCGAGTGGACGAAGCCGGCGCCTGTGCGCCGGCTTTGGCTTTCTGGCGCTCGAGAAAATCCACTTTCCACTGTTCGACACCCATGTATTCGCTGTTCAGGTTGGCCTCGACGCGATGGTCCGCCTTGAGTGCCGCCACCTGGGCAGAGCGCTCGGCAAGAAATTGATCGAAGCGGGCGATCAGTTGCGGATGACGCTGGCTCGACAGGTGAAAACTGCCACGGGTGTGCGGCAACCGGGGGTCGAACACCAGTGCACCGGGCCGCGCGCGGATGTTGTCCAGATAATGCGTCGCCACCACCACATTGAAGTAGGCACCATCGGTGTCCTGCTTCAAGGCCTGGCGAATCATCTGGCGCAGGTCGTCGCTGTAATTCAGCTGGATCTGCCCGCTGTCGATGGAGCTCTCGTAGCCCCGCGGCGTCCAGCCCTGCACCATCGCCAGGCGGTGAATGCTCTCCAGCGCCATGCCCTGACGTTGCGGCGCTACCAGCACACCATCGACGTAATCGACCACGGCCCGGCTGTAATGCATCGCCATGCCCGCCTTTTGCGCACCGGCCCAGTGCGGGCTGTCGGGATACTTGAAGTCGATCTCGCCGCGCTGCAGGGCCGGTAGCAGCTGATCCACCGGCAACGCCTTGTAGCTCAGGCTGACGCCGCTGTCGGCGGCGAAGGCATCCAGGATCTCACGTGCGAAGCCGCGGTATTGCCCATCGGCATCAAGGCTGTAATGCGGCGCGAACGGCAGGTCCTCGACACCGACCACATAGGTCTGGGCCAGGACATTCGGGCTCATCAGAACGGTAGATAGCAGACACAGTCGTACGGGCTTCATGCAGAGCCTCCTTATTGTTTTTGTGGAAATGCGAAAGCGGGTCTATCCGCCGGTCATGCTCATGAAGCGCACCACCTGGACCTGCTCGTCGGTGGCGAAGTGATGTCGTTCGGGCTTCAGGCGCAACGCCTCGACCAGCGCCTGACGCAAGCGCTCGCCGTCACCCGGATGGGCGCGTAGCAGACGCTTGAGATCCAGCGCATTGTCATGGCCAAGGCAGAGCACCAGCTTGCCCTCGGCAGTAACCCGCACACGGTTGCAGTCACCGCAGAAGTTGTGACTGTGCGGCGAGATAAAGCCGACTCGCGTATCGCTACCGACCACCTGCCAGTAGCGCGAGGGACCGCCGGTTACCGTGCTGCTGCGCACCAGCAAGTGCCGCTGTTCGATGCGCTGACGCACCTCGTCACTGGAGCAGAACGTCTGCTCGCGACTGTGGCTGACCACACTGCCCAGCGGCATTTCCTCGATGAAGCTGATATCCAGGCCACGGTCGATGGCGAACTCGACCAGATCGAGCACCTCGTCGTCGTTACGCCCGCTTTGCACCACGCTGTTGAGCTTGATCCTGTCGAAGCCGGCAGCACGTGCCGCCTCGATGCCTGCCAACACCTGGTCGAGCTTGTCGCGCCGGGTGAATGCGGCGAAACGCTCGCGCTGCAGAGAGTCCAGGCTGATGTTCAGACGGCGTACACCGGCCGCACGCAATTGCGGCGCCAGCTCGCCGAGTTGCGAACCATTGGTGGTGATTGCCAGGTCATCCAGCTCGTCACGTGCGCCCAGGCGCTGCAGCAGGCTGAGCAGGTTCTTGCGCACCAGCGGCTCGCCACCGGTGATGCGAATACGCCTTACGCCCAGGCCGATGAAGGCATCGGCCACGGCGTAGAGCTCTTCCAGGCTGAGAATCTGTGCACGCGGTGCGAACACCATGTCTTCGCTCATGCAGTAGGTGCAGCGAAAATCGCAGCGGTCGGTCACCGACAACCGCAGGTAGGTGATGCGTCGACCGAAGGGATCGACGAGCTGACTGGTATTCACGTTGGTCTCCTGCAGCGTCGCGCGCCGAGACTTTTGCTCATGGAGGTAGCTGTACGGGATAAGAACAGAAAAGCGATTTCCTGTATACAGAAATTTGACCCGCAAGTCAGTTAAGCGCTGCGCAGCCCGTGGCCGCTGGCTTGAGCCTCGCGCAAAGCCGGTGCTACCATGCCCGACCGCCGCTCGGCGGCAGAGAAAAACACAGGGCCTTATGACCAGCATTCGCGAGCGCAACAAAGAGCTCATCCTGCGCGCAGCCAGCGTGGAGTTCGCCGACAAGGGCTTCGCCGCCACCAAGACCAGTGACATCGCGGCCAAGGCAGGCCTGCCCAAGCCCAACGTCTACTACTACTTCAAGTCCAAGGAAAACCTCTACCGTGAGGTCCTGGAAAGCATCATCGAGCCGTTGCTGGCTGCCTCTGCCCCCTTCAACCAGCCAGGCCACCCGAGCGAAGTCCTGGCCGCCTACATCCGCTCGAAGATCCGCATCTCCCGCGAACTGCCGCATGCTTCCAAAGTGTTCGCCAGCGAGATCATGCACGGTGCGCCACATCTGTCACCGGAACAGACCGAACAGCTCAACGCCCAGGCCAAACACAATATCGCCTGCATCCAGCGCTGGATCGACCAGGGCCTGATGGCCAAGGTCGACCCTCATCATCTGCTGTTCAGCATCTGGGCCGCGACCCAGACCTACGCCGACTTCGACTGGCAGATCTCCACCGTCACCGGCAAGGCCAACCTGGACGACGCCGACTACGAAGCCGCCGCACAGACCATCATTCGCCTGGTACTCAAGGGCTGTGAGGTCAACCCGATGCCATCGACAGCGTCCGAGCTGGTGACCAGCGCCTAGGCGGCAACACCAACCAGCGACATTCACCAGCCCCGCAGGGTGCGCGATGCGCACCGGGTCGATGACCTAAGGCTTGTTGTAAAAGACCCTACGCCCCCGCGTCCGCCTTCAGGCCAAGAGACTCCAGCGCACTCACTGCACACTGCTCATCAATGTCCGAGGTATCGCCGGTGATGCCAACGGCACCGATCACCTCGCCGCGCTCGTCACGAATCAAAACCCCACCCGGGGCCGGCACCAGGCTGCCTTGAGCCAGATTGTTCACCGCACCGATAAAGGCCGGGCGCTGCTGCGCATCGGCGGCGATCAAGCGCGAGCCCTTGCCGAGCGCCAACGCACCCCAGGCCTTGCCGATGGCGATCTGCGGACGCAGCAGGCTGGCACCATCTTCGCGCTGCAGGCTGATCAGGTGCCCGCCAGCATCCAGCACCGCCACCGTCAGCGGCGCAGCGCGAAGCTCACGCCCCACGGCGAGCGCGTTGTGGGTGATGCTCACGGCTGTGGACAGGTTAAGCGCATTCATAAGGATTTCTCCGAAAAACGAACAGGAAGTCACCGCACGCACCAATGACGGCGTGCGACATGAGAAAGCGCCTTATGCAATAGCCGAACAGGAGGATTGTTTCAACAAAAAAGAACAAAACCAATAAAAAATGTACACAATTAATTTTTCTTTGAATACCAAGATAAGTATCGAATAACCTCTTCATCCTCCTCGTACTTCCCAGTACCCCGGCGCGTTGTAGATGTCCTTCAAGTAGTCGATGAAAAAGCGCACCTTGGCCGGCAGGTAACGTTGCTGTGGGTATACCGCCTGGATGTCATAGGCCGGGATTTCGTAATCATCGAGCACCGTGACCAGCTCGCCGGCCTTCAACTCCGCCTGGATTTCCCAGGTCGAGCGCCAACCGATTCCCAGCCCCTGCTTGACCCAGTCGTAGAGCAGTTCGCCGTCGTTGCAATCGAGATTACCGGCCACCTTCACCGCCACCTGGCGCCCGTCGCGCAGGAAGGTCCAACCGCGCTGCTGACCGCCCTGCAGGTTGAACGCCAGGCAGTTGTGCCGCGCCAGGTCTTCGAGGGTGCGCGGCACGCCATGCAGCTCGAAGTAACTGGGCGCACCACAGACCACACGGCGATTGGGGAAGAGCTTGACCGCAACGTAGTTGGGGTCGGTCACCTCGCCGATGCGAATGCCCATGTCGTAGCCCTGGCGCACCAGGTCGACCAGACTGTCGGTGAAGTTGAACGACAGCTTCAGGTCCGGGTAACGCTTGAGAAAAGCAGGCGCATGCGGGGCGATGTGCCGCCTGCCGAACGCGGCAGGCGCGGATACCACCAGGTGCCCGCGCACCGACCTGCCCCCACGGGCCACGCTGGCGTCGGCCTCGTCGAAGTCCTTGAGCAGGGCTCGGGCGCGATCGAGGTACTGCTCACCGAGGTCGGTCAACTGCAGGCCACGTGTGGAGCGATGCATCAACTTGACGCCCAGGTGGCGCTCCAGCGCGTCCAGACGGCGCCCCATGACCACCGGGGTGACCCCTTCGCTCAGTGCAGCTGCGGCGAAGCTGCCGTTGTCGGCTACCAGAACGAAACTGCGGATGAGGGTATGACGGTCCATTCGGTACTCCAAGTATCGACAGAACTGAAGTATCCAACAATTCCGCCGCACCGGTACAGCCGTCATCCTTGCTCCCAAGAAGAAAAACCACTGACTCGGAGAACAATGGTCATGGCCAGAATGAGAGCAATCGAGGCAGCCGTACTGGTGATGCGTCGCGAAGGCGTCGATACCGCGTTCGGCGTCCCCGGCGCTGCCATCAACCCCCTGTATGCCGCACTGAAGAAACTCGGTGGCATCGATCACGTCCTGGCCCGCCACGTCGAAGGCGCCTCGCACATGGCCGAGGGCTACACCCGCACCAACGCCGGCAACATCGGCGTGTGCATCGGCACCTCCGGCCCCGCCGGCACCGACATGGTCACAGGCCTGTACTCGGCCTCCGCCGACTCCATTCCAATCCTCTGCATCACCGGCCAGGCTCCGCGTGCACGCATGCACAAGGAAGATTTCCAGGCTGTGGACATCACCAGCATCGTCGGCCCGGTGACCAAGTGGGCCACCACCGTGATGGAGCCCGGCCAGGTGCCGCGCGCCTTCCAGCGGGCCTTCCATGAAATGCGCAGCGGCCGCCCCGGTCCGGTGCTGATCGACCTGCCGTTCGACGTGCAGATGGCCGAGATCGAATTCGATATCGACGCCTACGAACCGCTGCCGGTGGCCAAGCCGAGCACCAGCCGCGTTCAGGCCGAAAAAGCCATCGCCATGCTCAATGACGCCGAACGTCCGCTGCTGGTCGCCGGGGGCGGCATCTTCAATGCCGATGCGGCGGACAAGCTGGTCGAATTCGCCGAGCTGACCGGCGTGCCGGTGGTGCCGACCCTGATGGGCTGGGGCGCGATTCCGGATGATCACAAGCTGATGGTCGGCATGGTCGGTCTACAGACTTCGCATCGCTACGGCAACGCCACCCTGCTCGCTTCCGACCTGGTGTTCGGCATCGGCAACCGCTGGGCCAACCGCCACACCGGCTCGGTCGACGTCTACACCGAAGGCCGCAAGTTCATCCACGTCGACATCGAACCGACGCAGATCGGCCGCGTGTTCAACCCGGACCTGGGCATCGTTTCCGACGCCGGTAGCGCACTGAATGCCTTCCTCCAGGTGGCCCGCGAGTGGAAAGCCGCCGGCAAGCTGAAGGACCGCAGTGCCTGGGTCGAAGCCTGCCGCGAGCGCAAGCGCACCCTGCAGCGCAAGACCCACTTCGACAACGTGCCGGCCAAGCCGCAGCGCGTGTACGAGGAGATGAACGAAGCTTTCGGCAAGGACACCTGCTACGTCAGCACCATCGGTCTGTCGCAGATCGCCGGCGCGCAGTTCCTGCACGTGTACAAGCCGCGTCACTGGATCAACTGCGGCCAGGCCGGCCCGCT
>ENA-UOXB01001293-UOXB01001293.1-bioreactor-metagenome-genome-assembly--contig:-NODE-1293-length-12043-cov-4.609109_pt1 | contig 12043 bp, 6 predicted proteins | sample MGYA00238158_ERZ761615 | MGnify/ENA primary metagenome ERZ761615 (study PRJEB28904, sample SAMN06267902) | bioreactor metagenome | isolation source: Joint BioEnergy Institute, California, USA | place... | reverse complement strand
CCGCGCGTGGTGTTTCTGACCGCGCCGCTGGCCTATCTGTTATTTAACCTGAATATCATTCATTCGTCGGCGTCGTTGATTTTTGCTTATGTCCTGCCGCACCTGGTGATGTCGCTGTACGTGAACTCACGGATGAACGGCCGTTTCCGCTACACCTTCTGGGGTGAGATTTACGAGACGGTGATGGCGTTCCATCTGGTGATCCCGACGCTGCTGACCATGCTGTCACCGAAACACGGCAAATTTAACGTTACCGATAAAGGCGGTTTGCTGGACGTCGGTTTCTTCGATTTTAATATCGTGCGCCCCCATGTGATCACCGCCGTGCTACTGCTGGTTGGTGTGGTGGCCGGTATTACGCGTGCGGTGGCGCATGACTACTTTGGCGTCGACCCGTATGTGATCGCGCTGAACGTTGGCTGGGCGATTTTCAGCCTGATTATCCTGATGGCGGCGATTGCCGTGGCGCGCGAAACTCGCCAGACGCGTAAAACCATTCGTATTGAAGTGAAAGTCCCGGTGATTATTCACTATGCCAGCGGCATCTCTTCGCGTACCACCACGGTGAACCTGTCGATGGGCGGCGCGCAGATTATCGCTCCGGATAGCCGCCATGAAAATGATGAAATTGAAGCGATCGATCTGCTGCTGCACTCCGGGGCGATCTGCATTCCGGTGAAAATCATGGGTGCCAGTGATGGCGTGATTCGCATGAAATTTGAAGAGATGCCGTTATCCCGGCGTCGTGAACTGGTGCGCGTGGTTCTGGCGCGTGCTGACGCCTGGATTCAACCCCCGCATCAGCCAGATAATCCGCTGCGTTCGCTGTTGACGATTATCCGCACCGTATTTGAGCTGTTCTGGCTGACCTGGCAGGCGCGCCGTGATAAACGCAAAGCCAGTAAAGCTGCTGCCAGCAAGGTGCAAGAGGATAACGCCGCATGAAACAACTTTTTCTCAACGCGATACTGGCCTCGTTGGTCGGCGGCAGTTTAACGCTGAGCGGCGCAGCAGCAGCAGAGCAGAGCGTAAGCGAAAACACCACAGCGCTGGAGCAGATAGCTCCGCCGGCGGACGTTGATGCTGCAGAGAACAGCCTGCGTTCCACCGCTGGAGCGATGCCGTATGCGCCGGAAAGCCAGCAGGCCGAGAGCAGTATCAGCGAACCGGTGCCCACTGAATTCGCCGTTCCGGTCCCTGAAGACCTGCCACCGGTAGCCAGCAGCCCGCCAGCAATGGCCTGGCAGCCGATCACCAGTAGTATCACCGTGGCGCAAATGGGCCAGCAGAATGGCGTGACCCTGAGCGGCGGCCAGTTGCAGTCAGGCATCGAGTTTACCCTGCCGAGCGATCAGGTCATTACCCATGCGCGCCTCGATTTATCGCTGCACATCTCCCCGGCACTGGCGGCGCGTAATACCTCGATGCAGTTGATGCTGAACGGACAGCCGCTGGGAACTTTACCGCTGAGTGCCTCTGACAGCGACAACGTCAGTTTCCAGCTGGATATTCCGGCGGCGATGGTGGTGTCGAGTAACAACCTGAGCTTTAAAATTAATGATGGCGAACAGCTGCTGTGTGAGCGTGACAGCAGCGATCATTACCAGATGACAATCCTGCCGCAGACCCGTCTGTCTCTGGAAGGTCAGCAGCTGAATATCGGCACCCGTATGCGCAATTTCCCGCGTCCGTTTATCGACCCGCTGCAGATGACCTCGGCCACGGTGCCGATGGTATTTTCTGCCAGCGTCACGCCTGCAGACGTGACGGCGGCGGCGATGGTCGCCTCGTGGATCGGTTTGCAGGCAGACTATCGTGGCGCCAGCTTCCCGGTGCTGCGTAATCAATTGCCTGAGAAAAATGGCATGGTGTTTGGTCAGCCAGGCGAAAAAATTGGCAGCCTGACGCTGCCGGTGGTGAGCGGGCCGACGCTGCAACTGGTGGATAATCCAGATAATCCTGCCTACAAGCTGATGCTGGTGATCGGTAAAAATGAAGATCAGCTGCGTCAGGCGGCATACCGTCTGATCAACGCGCCGCTGGAGCAAGATGCCTCAACGCTGAGCGTGGCCTCGCAAACCATTCCCATGCGTAAGCCCTATGATGCTCCGCGCTGGATTAATACCGATCGCCCGGTACCGCTTAAAGAACTGCTACGCAAAGATCAGAGTCTGACCACCAACGGAATCTGGCATGATGCGTTACGGGTTAACTTCCGCGCCGCGCCTGACCTGTTCCTGTGGGACGGTGAAACTATTCCGGTCAAACTTGACTACCGTTTCCCGTCAGAAAACTGGATTGATGAAAACAAATCTTTCCTTAATGTGATGCTGAACGGCACTTTTCTGCGCAATCTGACGGTGAATAAAGTGGGCCTGCTGGAAAATATCTGGCACCGGCTTGGCGGTGATGCGCGTCAGGAAAATTACACCCTGAACCTCGATCCTTATCTGATTTACGGTGATAACCAGCTCCAGCTCTATTTCAATATCAAGCCAAAAGCTGATGCGCCTTGCAGCGTGCTGCTGAATAACAATATCAAGAGCCGCATTGAAGAGAATTCGTCCATCGATCTGAGCAGTACACGTCATTTTACGCTGTTGCCGAATCTTTCGTATTTTGTCGGGGCTTCGTTCCCGTTCTCGCGTCTGGCTGACTATTCGCAAACCGTGATGCTGCTGCCGGAACAGCCTGGCGATGCCGAAATCAGTGCGCTGCTGGATATGGCCGGACGCTCGGGTAATGCCACCGGTGCAACGCTCGACCACAGCAGCGTGATGTTTGGTATTCCGGCGGGTGGTGCGAATCTGCAACGGCTGAAAAACAGCGATGTGCTGGCCGTATCGACCCTGGGGCAGGCCGCATTTAACCAACAGATGCTGACCAGTTCGCCCTACTACACCAGCGACCATAGCTTTGGTGTTAAGGCTCCGAATAACTGGGAAAAAATACGCAGCTGGCTAACCGGTGACTGGTATCGCCAGCAGCTGGATGCCGATCGCTACTTCTCCTCTAACGCCTACTGGCGCGGGTTCGTCAGTTATCGTTCGCCATGGAGTAAAGAGCATCTGGTGGTGATGAGCATCGCCAGTAACGACGAGCAACTGCTTATCTTACATAACGACCTGAGTTCTGCGCGGATCAACGCCGGTATTCGCGGCGATACCGCGATTATCACCGATGAAAACGGGATTCGTAGTTTCCGTGTCGGACCGCAGTTCCCAAGCGGCCAGATGCCCTGGTACATGATGGTGGTGTGGTATGCCAATCAGCATGCGGTATTGATGGCGCTGATGGCGTTAATGCTGGCAGCGGCGATCGGCGGTTGTACGTATCTGATGCTGAAACGCCATGCCTGGCGACGTCTGCACGGACATAAAGACAATAACGATTCCTCTGGCGAACAGAAGTGATACAACCATGAAAATAACTCCTTTGAATGCCAGAGTTCGTCAGGCACTGCTGCTGGGCAGTGCGCTGACTGCCGCCGTACTGCCACCGATGTTGTCGGCGGCAGAAAATAATCCTGCCTTGCAGGCGCTGTTTGAGCAGGCTACCTGGTGGCATCAGAAAGCCCATGACGATCTGGCGAAAGATGCGCTGCAGAAAGTGCTGATGATTGATGCCAGCAATACCCAGGCGCTGTATCTGATGGCGCTTTATTCGCAGCAGGGCGGCGACAATGCGGCGGCGGAGCAGTGGCGTCAGCGCCTGAGCCAGGTGTCACCGCAGGACCCGCGCCTGAGTGAACTGGATAATGCCCGACAGCTGCAATCCATTCCGCAGGCCCAGCTTTCGCTGGCGCGTCAGCAGGCGCGCAGCGGCAACGTCGAGGCCGCTTTGCAGACCTGGCGGAATACTTTTTCCGGTAATGAACCGCCTGCCAGTATTGCTGCGGAATACTGGCTGACGATGGCAGGCGACCGCAGTTTACGCCCGCAGGCGATCGACAGTCTGCGCCAGTTCGCCACTCAACATCCGCAGGATGCCGGAGCTCAGCTGGCGTTAAGTAAAGCGCTGACCTGGCAGGAGTCGACGCGGCGTGAAGGTTTGCAGATGCTGCAAGGTATCGCCGATGGCAACCCGGATGCTGACCGCTCAATGCGCCAGGCATTACTGTGGCTGGCACCGCAGCCGGATGATGCCGCACTGTACCAGACCTGGCAGCAGCGCCATCCGCAAGACAGCGAGGTGCTGGCGTATTACCGCAAAAATGTCGGTGGTGCGGAGAAAGGCCAGGGCTTTACCGCACTGAACAGCGGCGATGTCGCTGGCGCGCAAACCGCCTTTGAACAGGTACTGAAAGCCAACCCGCAGGATGCCGATGCATTAGCGGGATTAGGCTATACGGCGCAGCGCAACGGAGACTACCGCGCTGCTGCCGATTATCTCGAACGCTCGGCAAAACTGGGCGGCAATGACAGCCAGCAGCGTCAGCAACAGGCCGGTGACGCGCGTTTTTATGCGCAGTTAGCTGCGGCGCAGCAGGCGCTGAAATCCGGCGACACGGCTCAGGCGTTAACGCTCAGTGAGCCGCTGGCACAGGCCGACGGTGAAAAGGGTATTGCCGGCAAACTTTTCCGCGCAGACGTATTACGCCGGACGAATCAGCTGGATCAGGCGGAGCAAACTTATCGCGCAGTGTTGCAGAGTGAGGCGGAAAACCGCAGCGCCAAAGAGGGGTTGTTCTACGTGCTGCGTCAGCAGAATCGCAGTGCTGAAGCCAGTACGCTATTGTCATCACTGCCCGCCAGCGTGCGCCAGAGCGTGATGCCGCGTCCCGTCAGCAGCAGCGAACCGGTGCGTCAGCAGGCGAAGCAGGCGTTGACGGCAGGCCATTCGATGCAGGCGATTGCGCTGTTGCAGCAGGGTATTCAACGCTTTCCGAATGATGGTTGGCTGCGACTCGATCTCGCGCGACTCTATCGGGCACAGGGCGACAACGCGGCAGCGGCCAGCGTTATGCAGTCGGTTTTCCGTCACGGTGCCAGCAGTAATGAACTGTATGCCGGGGCGCTGAATGCCAGCGAAAGCGGGGCATGGCAGCAAACCCGTACCCTGTTATCGCGTATTCCGGCGCGTAGCCAGAATACCGCGATGCGCGAACTGGCGCAGCGCGCCAACTTTAATCTGCAAATGACCACCGCCGGGCAGTATCTGGCGCAGGGAGCCAGTGCTGCTGCCGCCAATACCCTGAAAGCGCTGGCGGCTAACCCGCCATCTAACCCGGCGGATGCCGGTAAACTGGCACAAAGCCTGGCGCAGGCTGGCGACCTCACTACGGCAGTGTCGGTCGTGCGTAACAATATGCAGCGTGGTGTACAGGGTAATGCGGGCGATTATGCGGCGCAGGTCGCGGTGCTGAATCAGGCGGGCCTGACCGCCGAAGCACAGAATTTCCTCAACAGCCCGGAGTTGCAGGCGCGCAGTACGCCAGCCCAACTGGCGGGCATCCGCAATGGTCACATCATCAATGAAGTTGACCGCCTGCGTGAGCAGAAGCAATACGCGGCGGCGTACGACAAGCTGATCGGTGCGCTGCAAAACGATCCACAAAACCGCGATCTGATGTTTGCCATGGCGCGACTGTATCAGTCGGGCAAGATGAACAAAGAAGCCGGTGTGGTGTACGACTATCTGTTAACCCGTGATACCCCGACTCAGGATGCGCGCGTTGGTTCGGTGAATGTGGCGCTGGCGCTGAATGATGTGCCAAAAGCCCGTGCATTAACCGAGGGTCTGCGCGGTGAACAGACTCCGGAACGCCTGTTGCTGATGGCACGGGTTGCCGAAGCGGAAGGCGAGCATAATCAGGCGCTGGGCTATCTGCGCACCGCCCGCAGTAAAATGATCGGGTTGCAGGGAGCAGAAACCGGCAATGTGCCGGTGGTCGGCGGTCTGGCACTGACCGATAATCCGTTTATCAACCGCAGCACGCCAGATACGCGGCGTTCCACCTCGGTGTATGGTGCGGCGATGCCGTGGCAGCAGACGCCGGATGCCAGCCATTATCGCGATATCAACGGGCAAACGGTAGCCAGCGGGCCTGCGCCACAGAGCCGGACGCTGCATCAAATCGACAGCATGATGGACGATCTGCAACAGCGTACCGGCACCTGGGCACAGGGCGGCGTACAAATTCGTGGTCGCGATGGTGAATCGGGCCTGAGTAAGCTGACCGAAGCCAAAGCGCCGCTGAGCTGGTCGAGCGTTCCGTTTGGTGATTCACGCTTTGAATTTACCGTGACGCCGGTGTCGCTCAGTGCTGGCAGCGCAGATGGTCAGTCAAGTCGCCGTTTCGGCACCGGCGCGCTGTCGCAGGCGGTCTCTGCCGCGGTGCAGACGCTGAAAAATGAGAAGATTACCAAAAGTGACGGCAGCGCCTTCGTCTTTGACGATCTGAATCCGCTGACCAGCAAAGGCCTGTCGACGCTGCAAAGTGTGCAAAACCGGCTGGCGAATACCACCGAGAAAGCCAACCTGGACGAAGTGACTGTCGATTCCGCTGGCTCGCAAAACGCCTCTGGCGTTGAGCTGAAGCTGGCATTAACGGGCGATCGCTACAAGATCGACCTTGGCAGCACCCCGCTGGGTCAGGATCTCACCACGCTGGTGGGCGGCATTCAGTGGTCACCGAAGATCACCGATTACCTGACGCTGATCCTGACCGGCGAACGCCGGGCGGTGACTGACAGCGTGCTCTCTTATGTCGGCGCGACCGATAAGCTTTCTGGCGAAAGTTGGGGGCGAGTGACTAAAAATGGCGGCAACGCGTTACTGAGCTACGACGACGGTGATGCCGGGTTCTACGCCGGTGCCGGAGCCTACAGCTATCTCGGCGAAAATGTGACCAGCAATAAGAGTCTGGTGGCGAATGCCGGAGCCTATCTGCGCCCGTACCACTACGAGGACCGCGAGCTGAAGACCGGTATCAGCATTAGCTGGATGGATTTCTCCAAAAACCTCAGCTATTTCAGCTACGGGCAGGGTGGTTATTTCAGCCCGCAGGATTATGTCAGCGTCTCGTTCCCGGTGGAGTTCACCCAGAAGTATGACGACCTGAGTGTGCGCTTTGGGGGTTCAGCAGGCTATCAATCCTATTCACAGGATCGCAGCGCTTACTTCCCGAACAATCCTGACTGGCAGAACCAGTTAGAAACTGCCGTCACCAATGGGTACGCTAAAGAAGCGTACTACTCCGGTGGCAGCAAAAACGGTATCGGCTATAACCTGCATGCCGGTGCCGATTACAAGGTGAATAAAGATGTCACCGTCGGTGGCCAGCTGGGTTATGACACCTTTGGTGACTACAGCGAAAGCACCGCGCAGCTCTATTTCCGCTATATGCTGGGAGACAAATAAGCATGAGTGAAGCGAACCACACTTTTCAGCCACCACGGCTACACTCTCATCAGCCGGGCTGGTTCGATCTGCTGAGCGTGATTATTACCGGCATGCTGGAAAACGCGGGCGAACAGGAAAGTCAGCTGTTTTTGCGGCAGATGGGTGAGCAGCTGGCGCAGCGTTATCCGCTGAGCAGCCCACAGACGGTGCGCGATCTCGAAGTGCAGATCAATCTGGCGTTAGCCCGCTTTAACTGGGGATTTGTCGATATCGAACCGCGGGAAGATGCTTTGCTGCTGACGCACAGGGCATTGCCTGAGGGTGATAACCGGCTGGAAGTGGCCAGCTGGCGCGCGGCGATGGGCGCCGTCTTGACCGGGCTGTATGCCGGCTGGCTACAGGCGCAGGGCGGGAGCGATCGGGTTCCTCTGGTGTGTGATGCGGTATCTGACGATGTCGTTTTGTCGTTCCGTTATCAAAACAGTTAGCGAGGTTATACGGTGAAAGTTGTCTGGCGCTATTGGCTGATGATGATTTTATTGGGAATGTTTAGCGTACAAGTGGCGGCCAGTGACGGATGGAGCAGTTATAAAAACCGCTTTATGACCGCCGACGGACGTATTAAGGACACCGCTAATAACAACGTGAGTCATACCGAAGGCCAGGGCTTTGCCATGCTGCTGGCGGTGGATAATAACGACCGTCAGAGCTTTGACCGCCTGTGGCAGTGGACCCGCTCGCATCTGAGTAATGCGCAGAACGGGCTGTTTTACTGGCGCTACAATCCGGACGCCAGCGATCCGATCATGGATAAAAACAATGCGTCGGATGGCGATGTGCTCATCGCCTGGGCGCTGTTACGCGCGGGTGAGCAGTGGAGTGTGGCGGACTATTTAAAACAGTCTGACAATATACAGCGGGCGATTGTCTCGCATAACGTCACCACCTTTGCCGGACGTACGGTGATGCTGCCAGCCGCACAGGGCTTCAATAAAACCAGCTTTGTGGTGCTGAATCCCTCCTACTTCCTGTTTCCCGCCTGGCACGACTTTGCCCAACGCAGCCATCTGAAGGTGTGGAATCAGTTAATTGAGGACGGGTTTGCACTGCTGGGCAATATGGATAATTTTGGTCGCTCAGCGCTGCCACTCGACTGGGTCGCGCTAAATGCCGATGGCAGCATGGCACCAGCGATTGCCTGGCCGCCGCGTTTCAGCTATGACGCGATTCGTATTCCGCTGTATATCTGGTGGTATGACCCGCAAAGCCTGCGGCTGGTTCCTTTTCAGCATTACTGGGCGAATTACTCCCGCCTGCAGACGCCAGCATGGATTAATGTCAGCAATAATGAGGCCGCACCTTACAACATGGACGGGGGCCTGCTGGCGGTACGCGATTTGATTATGGGTGATACCGCGCAGCTTACCGACGCACTGGACGCGCAGGAAAATTACTACTCTGCCAGCTTGCGCCTGCTGGTATGGAGGGCGTGGCAGGGTCGCCAGGATAAGTAACCTGCTGTTTTATCGATTTTAAACGTAGGGATGGCGAGAACGCCATCCCTACGGCATCGCTTGTTTTGGCTTATGCGCTACTGCGGATAGGCCACCCAATCCCCGCCGTTCAGGCGAATCCACGGTTTGCCCTGATACATCATCACCACGGCGTTATCATTTTCGGATACCACCGGCGTCTGCGGCAGATTTTCGGTTAACACCGACATATTGACGTTGGCAGCATTAAACACCTGTCCATCCACCACGCGTGAAATCAGCTCGGAGATCGCCAGCAGGCTGACCGGCGCTTCAACGCTAAGCGATTGATCCTGATGTGGCGCTTTCATTCCGGCAAACTTAATTCCCACCGGTACATGGGTAATGCTCGGGCTGGGGATATCGCGCAGGCCAGACATCTGCATTTTGTCACCCTTAACGGCGGCACCGTGTTCCGGCACCACCACTACCATCACCCGGCGGCCCGATTTATCCAGGCTGGTGAGGAAGTTATCCAGCTGATCGAACAGCACTTTTGCCCGCGGCTGGTAGGCGGCAACCTTTGTGCTGCCCAGTTCACGCGTGCCGTCGTGCAGTGGGATCAGATTGTAGAAGGTGGCGCTGCGCGCATCGCTACTTTTCTGCCGATCGTCCAGCCAGCGCTGCATCAGTTGTGCATCATTAAATACCGGTGAGCCATCAAAAGAAGTCAGTTCCGGAGCAATGCCCGCCTGCGACATTAGCGGAGCCTGCATATTTCCGACTTTACGCAATTCGTTGAGGTAGCCACCAAATTCACCGGTATGATCCATCATTAACTGCTCTTTAAAGCCGAGATTCGCGAGGTTATCAAACAGATAGCACTGATTATCGACCGGTTGATACAGATCGTGATGCGAGGTTTGTCCGCAGCTGGCACGCAGCAGGCGAATCCCGGCCGGGCCGCTGTAAGCGGTGGCCGAGTTGAAGTTGTTAAACAGAATATCAAAGTGCTTCCACAGTGGATGATCGCGCAGATTCACGGCGTCGACATCCGACCAGGCCAGCGAGCAGATATTTATTACCAGTACATCAAAGGGGGCAGAATCGGCCGGTAGCGCCTCCGGGAAATGGGTAACGCGCTGTTTTTCCTGCTGATAAAAACGGTTGAGATATGCCGTCAGATTGGCACTGGTTGGCGGCGCGGACTGATCGAGCGCATTGGGCTGAGCGGCCTCTTTGCTGGCGGGCGGCTGATTGTTTAAGACCACCTCAGGCGTTGCGGATTTACCCGGCAACAAGGCGATCGCCGGTCCGGCGATATTAATCAGGTTAATCCACAGCAGCATCAGCGTCACCAATACCGTGACGCGAATCCACTGCGCAATAAACAGGTAAATCACCAGCAGCACAAAGCCAGCGCCGACCATTTGCCAGTTAATAAAGCGATTGACCAGATCCAGCAGATAGGCTGCGCTGAAACCTGCCATCTGGCTTCCCTGGCTCAGCATACTGGCAAGGCCAGGCAGCCAGGTATCCTGCCAGAACAGGGCAAAACCTATCGGCAGCGATATCCAGTGACGAATACGGTGCCAGCGTAGTGAAGGGATCGGGAACAGCAGCCAGGCAAGAAACACCAGGTTATTTAATGCATGGAAATTGAGATAGCCAAACCACAGCAGGGCAAATTTAAGCAAAAAGTAAAAATTCCAGCCGCCCAGACCGCGCCAGAAGCTCCACAGTTGATGGGAAGAAGCGGATAACGGTTTCGGCTCACTCATGACTTATCGTCGTCCTTTTTTAAGGATTTTTTTTGCCAGGTTCCCTCATATTTCAGGGCGCGTGGCGGCATAACACGATGGAAAATGCTGTGCCATTTCGCCGGCAGCCAGCACGTCAAAAACGGCTTTAAAATCAGCAAAACTAACAGCAGCAGAATCAGGATTTGCACGGCATCCATAATGTTCATTGGCGGTTTACCTCGCGGGTGCCACGACCCAGCGTGATCGGTTCCGGCACGCGACGTGAAAGCGCTATTTTTTGATTTTTTTCGCCCCCGATTTCTGCTTCAGGCTCAGGTGGCAGGTCACGCCAGGCGGTGGGTATTAGCCCTTTGATTTGCCTCACCTCGGACAGGATTTGCAGATCCTGATACCAAATCATGCGGTTGGTAAAGATTTCATCGTGAGGCAGGCGGAAGATGTTCTTTAAGGCGATATCGAGATCGTTGAAGCGACAGGAGGAGAGAAACAGATACAACCGGTCATCAATCAGGGTCACCAGATCGCCGTAGCGCCGGGTTTTACACAGCGTTAATGCCTGCTGAGCTTGTAATTCCGGCACCGGTCGCAGCGCGACCAGCAGTCCTTTACCGTTTTCCGGCAGTTGGGTGTTATTAATCAGTAGCGTCACGGCATCACAGAAACGCTCCAGCGGCAGATACCCTTTTTCATGCAGTGGCTGCATGGAAGCCTGTAACTGCTTAAGGTCAGCCGGGACATGGCGGTTATAGCTCTGCCCCTGAATTGCTTCCAGCGTGGTAAGAAAATGCGACAGATTGGCGCCAAAAGGGACGATAGTGTTAACGCCGCAGGCCAGCAGCAGACGCTCGTCGCTGTAACGCAGACTGGTTTGCATTTCACGCACCACAATCTTTAGTGCGCTGCCGCGTGTACGGCGCAGGCTGTGAATGCTTTCTGCCAGGCTATTAATTTGCTGGTTATTGTTGAGATTAAATATAATCGTTGCTGAGCTGGCCTGCTGCGCGCGTGAATATACCGCCTCATTATTGTCGAAAATAAGCCACTGATGAGATAAAGGTGGCGCACCTTCTAAAACCTGCTTTTCCGCGATGTAATTTTTCTCATCATTTAATGTTAATGGCGTACTCTGTGCCTCATCGGTTGCTAATATGAAATGATCATTAATATTATTTAAACGGACGGCCCGGTCGGCCAGCAGCCGATCGCCATTAGACCACCAGTTAATTCGGTAATCCCAGCTGTCCTGCTGCCATTCAAGATGTGAAGTCCCATCCAGATAGCGGAAAAAACTTTGTAACTGGCTACGCAGGGTATTAACGCCTGTTCCCGAGGTGATAATTAATAGTGCAGATTGTTTCGTGGCTAGCAGTGAGGTAATTTTCTTAAGCCATGATGAGATTTCGGCGGAGGTTAAGGTCTGCCATGACGCATAGGCGGTATAAAGCAGTATCAGCCCTGGCTGTG
>ENA-UOXB01001292-UOXB01001292.1-bioreactor-metagenome-genome-assembly--contig:-NODE-1292-length-12043-cov-5.453120_pt1 | contig 12043 bp, 10 predicted proteins | sample MGYA00238158_ERZ761615 | MGnify/ENA primary metagenome ERZ761615 (study PRJEB28904, sample SAMN06267902) | bioreactor metagenome | isolation source: Joint BioEnergy Institute, California, USA... | reverse complement strand
TCTTCAGCAGTTCCGATCGGACCATTGCGCCTTCCCTTGTTTCCTCAGGATAAAAGCAAGCGTCAGACGCATGGCCAAGAGAAAAACCACGGAGTTCAGGGATTATCGATCTCAGAGCCGCTGTATTCCCTCGCGCCTGACGTTTCCTGGCCATGCAGAGGTGCAAATGCAGTTCGCACCATCCTGATGATTGTCTGGTCACATGCCAGAGGCTGGGACGTGGCGATGCGGATCCGCGCTTGGCGCTTCTCTTCTGGCTCATGGATGCGACAGGGCAAAGGCGACCAGAAAGCCGAGCGTGACCAGGAGGCCCGTCTCGCCCCGTTCTCCCTCGACCGCCTCCGGGATCATCGTATCGGCGATCATGGTCAGCAGGGCCCCTGCCGCCAGCGCATTCACCGCCGCCAGGAGAGAGGGAGACGCATTCCCAAGTGCGGCAGCACCGATCAGCGCGGCCATGCCGGAACACAGCACGATCACCGACCAGAGCCCGAAGATGTAGCCCGCACTGCGCCCTGCGGCCTTCATGCCGGCGGCACTGGATAGACCTTCGGGGAAGTTTGACAGGACGATCGCCGCAAACATCGCCATGCTGACCCCGCCCCGTCCAGCATCCCCACGCCCAGCACGACCGACTCCGGGATGCCATCGAGAAACGCCCCGGCGGCAATGGCCAGACCGCCCCCCTGCCCCGCGCCTGGTTGCTTCCCCGACCGCTTGCGGTGCTGCCCGCCATGCCGCGTGATCAGCGCATTGGCGACGGTATAGAGCGGTGCCCCGGCGACAGCCCCGACCACGACCGGAAAGATGCCGGCTTTTCCGAACCCGTCCTAGACAAGGTCATAGCTGACAGCCGAGATCAGCACGCCACAGCCGAAGGCCATGAACCCCGTGGTGAGCCGCTTGGGCAGTGGCGCAAACCATGCCAGCGCGACGCCAATCAGCAGCGACGACGCTCCCGCCACCCCCCAAAGCCCTGCCTGGATCCAGATCGGCATGTCCATTCCGCCATCATGTTCGATCATTCCACGACGTCTAATCCAACGGAATGGTTGCGGTGGAGGCCGGGCATTCCGGCGAGCCATGGCGGCACCGATGCCGCCCCTCCGGATCCTTGATGCAGTGCGGCATCTCGATACCCGCTCGGCCTGCCCCAGCCTTGCCGCCTTGTCGATCGGGTTCGCAACACGATCGCCGTCAGACCGGATCCTCGATCAGCTCGAGCGCCCCGTCGGGCAGCGGCCGCTGCAGCTCCTTGGCGGCGATGCCACCGAGCCAGGCTTCCCATTCCTCCGGGCGGGTCAGGATCACCGGCATGGCCTTGGGATGGACCTTGCCTACCTCGGCATTGGGCGGGCTGGTTAGGAAGGCGAAGAGGTCGTCCGTCGTCTCCCCGTCCTTGACCTTCCGAAGCGAGGTCCATCCGCGCACCTCGATGCCTGCGAAGAAGACCGGCCCACCCCCGGCCGGCGCGAACCATTGCACCCCCTGCCCCTTGCCGCGCGGCTCCGAGAAGCTGGTCAGCGGTACCAGGCAGCGATGCCCTTGCCCCAGCCAGCGCCTCCAATGCGGCGAGGACAGGTTGCGCACGTTGGTGACGCCGGGATCCCGCGCGGTCTTGAGGACCGACGGCGGCGAGGGCATCCCCCACCGGGCCTTGACCAGTTCGGGGCCGTCGGCGCCGTTGCGAATGATCGGCGCCGCTTGGTCAGGATAGACCCGCCCCGGCTGCAGGTTGCCAGCCCTGTCCATCAGGCCCTCGACCAGCCGGAGCATCGCCTCCTGCGTCGTGGTCACATTGTAGAGGTTGCACATGGCAGTGTCCTTTGGGGTGGCAAGTCACAATCTTATTGTAGTGACTTCCAGGCGGCAGCGTTATCACCGATGAACATCACGGGCTTTGGTGTTTCCACACCCATAAGCGCAAGCCTCTCGACCAGCACCCTGTCGACGACTTGCAGCGCCAGCTCCGCTGCCGACGCACTGAATCAGGCCTTGAACAGCCACTTTGAAGTCCTAGGCCGCGTCAATCGCGAGTTCCTGTCACAATCGTATAATGGCACTCGCCATCGGGCATTAACTGTTGACCGTAAGCCCGCACCCTGTGGTTGGCCAGGGGAAGTCGCTTGAGGACTGCAGGTTCGACTAGTCGTTGATGCAGTGCTGAGTGGAAGCATGACGCTCCCTGTCTCTTGGACGAGCTTTTGCGTTTCAGGCTCCACCGCGTTCCGTTTGTGGCCACTGCTTCTCCCCTCTCCGGCTTAGGGACGGTGGCCTCAAACACATACCCTGCTCATTCAGAGATCGTTGCATATATGGGTGAGCAAGCGACAGGCTCTGGTATTTTATCCATCGGTATGACGGGATCTTCTCCTGCCAGGTGAACACGCTCCCCTGCTGCCCGCCCGACGCGTGCCTGCGGCCCCGGCGGCATTTCATTGTGGACGGCCGAACGAATCCTTCTGACTTTTCGCAGGAACTGCATAATTTACCTGTCGGAACATCCCTGAGAAGGAAACGCACCGACAATGACCAAGATCACCGAAACCCAGCTGACGGCCATGCGCGCCGCCCTTGATGCGCTCGAGGCGAAGCCGAAGACGCAGTTTACCAGCCCCGAGGCGGTGGAAGCGCTCGCCCGCGAGATCCGCCACGCGCAGGACGAACTCGGCTACAGCCTGGTCGATATCGCCCTGCTGCTGCGAGAGCACGGCATGAGCATCAAGCCGACGACGCTGCGCGGCTATCTGCGCAGGCTGTCGGAGGCGGCGCCGAAGCCGAAGGCGCGCAAGACGCGGGCATCCGCGGCAAAGAAAATGCCCGCTGCGGCGGCGGGGCCGGCGGTAGCGGTGGACGACACCGTGCCCCTTTCCGCCGGAACAACGCCGGATGATGACATTGTGCTGGAGCTGGCCGATGGCCACGGCGGGTGACGGGCGGCCCCGCTCGGAGGCGCGTCAGAGAACGCTAGTCATGCGGTTTCGCGTCAGCGACGAGGAGCACGCGCGGATCTGCGCCGCCGCGTCTGCCGGCAGTCATGCCAACACGGCCGCCTATCTGCGCGCCTGCGCGCTGCGCGGCGCACACGGCCGCGCGCCCGCATCCCGTCTCGTTGGCGGGCTCGGGCTGATCGCCGGCAGGCTCGCCGCGATCACCCGGATGGCCAAGCAGGGCGGCATGGCCGCAATTGTCGCCGAGGCGAACGAGGCCGAGGCTGCGCTGGCCGACAGTCTGCGGGACGTGCTGACGGAGGATGGGGCATGATTGCGAAGGTGATTCATCCGAAGCGCCGCGCCCGTGCCGGCGCCGCGGATCGCTTTGCCGCGCGCCTGCGCTATGCCTGCGGCAAGGCTGCGGCTGTCGAGATGGGCAATCTGGTCGGCACCTGGCCTGCGGCGGCGGTCCAGATGCACGTGGTCGCGGCAAGCAGCACGCGGGTGCGCCAGCCTTGCCATCATGTCGTTGTGTCATGGGGAGATGGCGAGGCGCCGTCCGACGCGGCGGCCCTGGCGGCGGGCCGGATGATGCTGCGGCAGATGGGCTGGAAAGACCACCAGCATGTGCTGGCTATCCACCGCGACCGCCCGAACCTGCATGTCCACATTGTCCTGAACCGGGTCCACCCGCGGACGGGAAAGGCTTGTTCGCTTAGCCATGACCACGCCCGTCTGGAGCTTGCTTGCCGCAGGACCGAGATGGCCTTCGGATGGCCGCCGGATCGCGGCCGGTTCCAGCCGGAGGTGAAGGAGGGCGTGCTGCGGCTGGTGCCGATGCCGCCGGCCCATTGGCAAGCCCGCCAGGCGGCACGGGAGGCTGGCCTGCGCGCAGACCCACTTAGCGTGCGTGGACCCGCACGCCGTTCGGGCACGGCACCCCTGCGTGACCGGCTGCCGGCCTCGATCCTGCAGCGCGCCCGCCAGATGCTTGCGAAGGTGGCAAGCTGGGCGGGGCTTCACGCGGGGCTTGCCGCGCTCGGCCTGCGCTATCTGCGCCATGGCAGCGGAGCGCGCGTGACGGAGAGGGACGGCAAGGGCGCCATGCCGGCCTGTCATCTCGGTGCCGCCTTCGGATGGGCCCGCATGGTTGCGCGGCTTGGGCGCTTCCGCCCTGCCCCGCCGCCAGACGCCGTTCTGCCGGTTGTGGCTCGGCCGGAGGGCGCGGCGCGCGCGGCGTACGACCGCGCCCGCGCCGAACGTCGGGCGCGGCGGGTTGAGCTCGGGCGCCAGCACAAGGCCGAACGCGGCCGGCTGACCCATGCGCTGCGCGGGCTCGATCCCGTCGTCGCCGGCGCCTTCCGGGTGGCACTGCAGGCCGAGCAGCGCGCGGCGCGGACGGCGTTCCGTGCCGTCCTGCTGCCGCGCCTGGCCGATTACGGAGTGACGATCCCGGCCCCGACCCCATGGGCAACCGGCAACAGCCGGCATCGACACCTGCGGCGCGAGGCGCAGTGCCGGCACGCGGATCCCACCTTCCCGCACCCGGCACTCGATCACACCCGCGCCCGGCAGTTGTGGCAGCTGGCAGGCGCGCGGGCGGGGGGTGACAGCCATCACGCTCGTGCCGATGACGGGGCGGGTCTGCGGCGCATCGCCAAGAGCCGGATGCTGCTGGCGCGGCGCGGCCCGAGCGAGGCGCTGCTCGGTTATGACCTGATCACCGAGACGCCGGGCGGGCGCCTGATCGCCACCGCCGTCTCCGGCACGGACCACGCCCTCGGGCTGATCGGCCCGCGTAGGGCGCGGCACTGCCTGGTGACGACGGATGCAGGCATGGGCGCGATGCTCTCGGCTGCACGGCCGAACGATCTTGTGATCGTCGTGCCTCCCTCCCCGGCCCTGCGGCTTGCGCGCTGGTTGCGCAAGCTCGTGGGCGCCCGCACGACCTCTCTCGTAGGCGCAGCGGGCGGGGCCGATGCGGCGCAGCTGTGCGCCTGCCTGCCGCAGGCCGGCCTGTTCGACGTTACAGATCCCGGACCTGGTGCATCATCGCTAAAACGACAGAACTTGCAGGCTGGTGAGATGGAGAGCGACGCGCGCGCCGCGACCGACCCGGGGGATGATCCCCCTGCCCCGGGCTGAGCCAATGGAATGGAGATGAGACGACCGCGGCGAAGCGGTCGCCCGGAGAAAGCTGAGCAAACCCGAAGCAGCCAGGGGCGCGACGCCGCAAGGCCGGGACGCACTTGAGACGCCATCCCGAGAACGTTCCCCGTCGCCATCCACATAAATCGGCATGACGACTGGCGCGGCGTCCTGCGCATGTCGACGATCGAGCTTATACTGTCGCCACCACGGAAAGAATTCCGGCCCATCCCCGAGCCCCTTCGACCCCCGGCGCCTGCCTCGCAGGCGCAGACGATGCGAGACCATGTCCATGACCCTCATCCAGACCCTCAGCACCACCGATGGCGCGCAGATCTCCGAGGACAGGCCGATGTGCTGCCAGCATGTCTCGAGCCTGCTGCCCGAGCCAAAAGACCCTGAGCATGTTGTCGAGGCCAATCATGAAGGGGAGCGCGCGGCTGCAGTCTCTACCGTCCATTCGGACGAACCGTTCAACGGCTTGTCCCGCGACACGGCGTCTGAAGAGGCGGCAGGTCCGACTGTGGAAGACAACGCCAACCCCCACACAATGCCCTCCCGGACCTCCGCGGCGTCAGGTGCGCGGGGCCCGGATGGGCAGGTAGCCGAAGGCGACGCGGAACTGCGCCGCTTCTTCGAGGATATCCATCGCACGCTGCCGCCGGGCTTTACTCTGAATGAGAACATCCCATGCATTCTCTACAAGGGCCTTAGGTTCTGTGACCCGCTGCGTGTCGTGTCGCACGCCCGTCGCATCGATGGAACGGGCTGGATGCTCGATCTGGAGATCCTGGACGGCGACATGACGCTCCGCCGGATGTCGGTGTCGCGGACGGATCTTGGTTCTAAACCCAACATGCTGCTCGGGGCGCTGGCTGATCGCGGTTTTCTCATTTATTGCGAGCGGGAGGACCTGGTCGGGTTTCTGAAAGACTGGGACCGCGCGCCGCGCAGCTGGCGCGCCGATCACCCTGGATGGTTCGAGACGCCCTCAGACACGCCCAGCTATCTGCGCCCTGACGGCACCCGGCACGCCCCGGCCAGGCCCGGAGAAGAGGTCGTTCTGGCCGAACCGCTGCGCGATCCCCATGGCCGGTCCGGCAGCCTGGCCGCCTGGCAGACGGAGATCGCCCGCCGGGCAATCGGCAACCCGGCGCTCGTCTTCGCCATCTCGGCGGCACTCGCCGGCCCGCTGCTGCGACTGACCGGGCTTCAGACCGCGGGCTTCAATTTCTTTAGCACTGCTGCCAGCGGCAAGTCGCTCCTGCTCCATGTGGCAGCAAGCGTGCTTGGCCACCCGGAGGGAGTCAGCCCCTGGTCGGCGGCCACCACCGGTCTGCATCGGCTGAGCGCGGAAGCACAGGACAGCCTGCTGACCCTCGATGGCTACCCGCTCCGGCCCGATGGGCAGCACCGGCGCGCTCTGTTGGCGATCGGCAACGATGCCGGGGCCGGCCGGGCGCTGTCTGCGCGCGATCCCCATGGCGGCCAGCGCTGGCGGCGGGTGATCCTGTCCAGCTCGGAGATCCCGCTTCGCAGCAGCCTCGGGCAGGGCAAGCAGGAGCCCCCTGCCCCGCTCTTGCGGCGCATGATCGATCTCCCGGCAGAGATGGACGCGCATGGAGCGTTTGCGGCTCTTCACGGGGCCGCGGACGGCGCCAGTTTCACGCGCGGATTGGAACGTGCGCTGCGCCGGCATCATGGCCATCTTCTTCCGGCATTTCTTGAACGGTTGGTGGCGGATCTCGACCGGCATGCCGAGGCCCTTGAGGCCGACCTTCAGCGCCTCACCACCGAGATCATGGCACAGGCGCAGCGTGCGACGCCGTCCTCCCCCGCCGCGGACGCCCCCGGCGCCGAGCGCCTCGCCCTCGTCGGCTGCGCTGGAGAGATGGCCATCCGTTTCGGGCTGCTGCCTTGGCCTGACGGCACGGCAAGCGAGGCTGCGCATCGGATGGCCACCCTGGCGCATCAGGCATGTCCCGGATCAGGCTGGGACGCCCCACGGGCCCGGGCCGAACTGTGCCGCTATGCCGAGGAGAACGACACCCGGATTGTCGATCTCGACGCGGCCCCCGGGCCCACCGGCGATGTCCCTCCCGTCGGCTGGCAGGATCGCGATCACCTCTACCTGTCCAGCGATCCGCTGCGGGGCGAGGTCGAGGCGCTCGACGATCTGCTCGCAGCTGTCGACCATATTCTGAAGCCCGGCGGCGAGGCCCGCTCGAGGCAATACCGCATGCCCGCAACGAAGGTTCCCGACCGGCCCCGGGTCTATCGCTTCGACAAGAGCAAGCTGGGTTAGGCCCTCAACCGTCCAACCGTCCAACCGTCCAACCGTCCAACCGTCCAACCACGGCAGCTCTGCGGCCGGTTTGCTGCAAGCGAATTTCGCCACTTAGGGCCATGAATCCCACTGTGGCTCCGGCCCTCCATGTCAGGCCGTCGCAGACAGTGTCGATGTTCCATCACGCCAGTTAAATATCTAGGCGCCCTACTCGTGAAGTTGCTGCCACGCCGTAACGATCGTTCGCTTCTACTCAGACCTTCGGCTGGTCATTTCCAGCCATTGGTTCAGCGCCCTTCGGATCATCTCGGGACGAGTAGGCAGGTCAGCTTCAATGCGGCGCCGATCATCCAGCGCATTTAGCAGCTCGCGCGGCAGTCTTAAATTAATGGGCTCTGTGTCTGTCCGCGGACGTCCGATCTTGCTTCTCTTTTCCATAGGCCGAAACAGGGTTTACCTTTCGGTTTTTTGGTTCTATAAAGTGCGGACCTCGACGGAACGTAGGACTTCCGCCAAGGCCCTTACCAGCCAATCTGTATGGAGACTGACATGGCTATCTCTACCCCTACCATCGCGCCCGGCGTGGCGAAAGCGCCCTTCTGGTCCGCCAGCTTCTACGGCCTGCAGTTCATTTCTCTCCTCAACGCATGGGGAGACCACATCACGGCGCAGCGGATCCTGGAATGGACCGACCCTGCCGATCCCGGTTACGGCCCGGCGCTGGCCTGGGCGGAGATGGCGCTGCCGAGCTTTCACAAAACGCTCCTCAACACGCTCGAAGCCACCCCGGAGGAGCCGCTCGATCTGCCCCTGTGCCGGATGACGCTCCTTGTGGCGACATTGATCCGCGAGGACCGCGCCTTTGCAATTTCCCACTTCGAGGCATTGCAGAGTGAGTTTGCACCGTTCTTCGTCGTGACGGGCGAAGGTCCTGCGGCAAATGAAGTGCGCAAGATGCTCGCTTCCGCCAAGCGGCGTCTCACGTTGATGTCGCGACTGGCCTGCTACCGCACCGACGCTGTGGCATGCGAGAGCGAGCGGCTCGCGGCCTGACCCTTCTCTGATCCCTGACAGGCCGGGCTGACGCCTTCCGGATCTGCGGGCAGCGCCATCTCCCTCGTCGACGCCTCTCAGCGTCGGTGATTTCCCACCCGTGCCCCGCTTTCTCTTTCTTTTTCCCCATTCCGAACGGGAGGACCACGCATGTCCTTTTTCAACTTTGAGCCGACCTATACCATCGGCGAAGAATTTTATCCCATCTACGAATGCGACATCCCGGATCACTGGCACGATTTGGCCGGCGAGAAAGGCTATGAGATCGTCGAACGGGTCATCGACAAGAACCATCTTTACCTGCGTTGCGATGCGTGCGGCGGTCACATGGTCTCCAAGGTGTATGTGCTGCGCACGAACAAACCCCGTTGTCCGCATTGTTTGGAAGATCGCCGCGAGCGCCTCTGCGACGCTGCCGGCGTCTGCTTTATCGAGGCCGACGGATCGCATGATTTCTGGATCCGCTTGCCGTGCGGTCACGAGACGAGCCGGCAGCAGTCGCTTCTGGCGCGCGTCGCGGCGGGAACGACCGGGATCCGCTGCGAAGCCTGCCTCGACGCGCGCCTCGAGGCCGAGGCGGAGGCCAGGGGATGGCAGGTCATTGATGACGACCCCGAGGGCGACCACAATTACCTGCTCTATCGGCACGTCTGCGGTCATGAGCAGCGGGCCGCGATCATCAACATGCGCACGGGGCGCCTGACATGCCATGGCTGCAGCGAGGCGTGGACCACCGCCCCGAGCCACATCTACGCGATGCGCTTTGGGCTCGAGAACGGGCGGGTGGCAATCAAGGTGGGATATTCCCGCGATCCCTGGTCGCGCCTGCGGCATCAGCTGGTGACCGACCTCGAGCAGGATGCCGAGCTGGTCCGCGTGATCCCGATGCCGTCCGGGCACGACGCCATCCGGCGGGAAAAGCGCCTGCATGGCACCCTGTGCGCCCTTTTTCCCGAGGCCGTCCTCGAGCAGGCCGAGTTCGCGGGCCAGGTGAAGGTCAAGTCCGAGCTCTACTGCGCGAGCATCGCGCCGGAGATCATGACGCTGCTCGACGATATCGAGCTGCGGGTCAGAGCGCTGGCGAAGCGTGCCGGGAGGCTTGCGCGCCGCCGCGCGCGGCAGGACGCCCGGCGAACCAAGAACCGACAGCGCCGCAAGCGGAACGGCGGCTGCGGCGCCCGCGCCGCCATCGTCTCACGACGCCCACCGAACATGCATTCCACTCCAATCCTTCCCGGAGGTCCCGATGACCGACCCTGACACCCAAGCGGCCGTGCCGCCCTGCCTCGCCTGGCGGGCCTACGCCGCCGAGATCCTCGACCGCGCGCTTGCAGAGGAGAAGCGCAATGATGCAGAGCGAGTCATTTTGCTCAAGGAGCATGGCGATGCCGCGGACGACATTCCACCGCTGCGCGGCGAAGGCGCCGTGTCCTACACGTCTCGCCGGCAGCAGATGCTGATCCTCTGTCTCGCCGCGACCATCGGCAGCGAAGCCCGGCTGCGGGAGGAGCTGGAGCGCAAAGCCATCGTCGCGATCACCGGCCTGCCGGATGATCTTCTGAAAGACGCGCGCCGGCTCCTGCCGCTCCTTCTCCCGCCCGGCTGGCAGATCGCGCGGACCGAGCACGAGCGCCGACGGCCTGGCGCGGTCGCGGTCATCGAACCCGGCCAGAGCTACAGCGGCTATGCGCGAGAGCAAATGGAAAAAAACTTGGTGGAGGCACTGACGCTCGATGTGCCACTCATCCTGCTGCTCCCCGAAGCGATGCCTCCCGCCGACATCCTTGGTGCGGCGGAGGTTCCGCGCTGGCCGTATCGCAGAATGGATCGCGAGATTGCCGCCGAGCTTCTCGCGCTGAGCTGGCCGCAGTCGGATCCCGCGACGCTGCGCGAGGAGCTGCCGTCTGACGATCAGCTTGCTGCGACATCGATGCTGCCGCTCATGCTGGCACTGCGCAGCGACAACGTCGAAGAGGCCGCGAAGGTGCTCCGCAACACGCCCCGGGAGGCGAACCCCCCGACCTTCCAGAGCAAGGTCAAAGCGATCGCGGCCGACAAGGCGAAGGCGGAGGCGCGACAGAGGAGCGGCATTCGCCTCGCCGACCTTGCGGGCCTCGGCGCAGCTCGCGATGTGGCGCTCGGGATCGTCGAGGACCTGCGTGCTTGGCAGGCCGGGGAGCTGCCTTGGGACGCCGTCCATCGCGGCATGCTGGTCGCGGGCCCCCCGGGCTGCGGCAAAACGGAGCTGGCCCGCGCGATGGCCCGCGAAACCGGCATCCATCTCGAGAGCGCCAGTTATGCTCAATGGCAGGCGAAGGGGCATCTTGGCGACCTCTTGAAGGCGATGCGCGCCAGTTTCTCGACCGCCGCCGATCAGGCGCCGAGCATCCTGTTTTTGGACGAGCTCGACGCAGTGGGTAACCGTGTCGGGGGGCGAACCAGCCAGAATGAAAGCTACGACAGCAAAGTGATCGCGGGCCTTCTAGAGCAGCTCGACGGCATTGACGGGCGCGAAGGCATGGTGATCGTGGCCGCGTGCAACCATCCGGACCACATCGACCCCGCGATCCTGCGCGCCGGCCGATTTGACCAGCGGTTCGAAATCCGCCGACCGGATGCCGAGGCACTGGCGATCATCCTGCGCCAGCACTTGGGTGAGGACCTGGCCGGGGCCGACCTCACCGCTTTCGGGCAGATGGCCCTCGGCCTCTCAGGGGCTGACTGCGCCGCTGCCGTGCGCGCGGCACGGGGCGGTGCCCGGCGCGCGAAGCGGCCGCTGACACTCGACGATCTGCGCACGGCTCTGGTGCCGGACCATCTCGCGCTTCCAGCCGACATGCGCCGCCGCGCGGCGATCCACGAGGCGGGGCATGCCGTTGTCATGACCGCGCTCGGCGTTGGCGATGTCAAAGCTTTGCGGCTCAGCCCGCAGGGCGGTGAGACGCAGCTGCGGTGGTTCAACCTGGACGTGACGCGGGACATGCTGCAGCGGCGCTGCGCGGCGCATCTCGCCGGGCGCGCGGCCGAGATCCTGCTGCTGGGCGAGGCAAGCGGCGGTGCCGGCGGCACGGACGACAGCGATCTGCACCAAGCAACTTTGCTCATGTTGCAGTGCCACTTGAGCCTCGGCTTGGGGGACATGGGCCATCTCTCGCTTGGCGCGCCACCCCCGGCAACGACGCTGCTCGCGCTGCCGGGGGTGCAGCGGCAGAACATGCAGCGTGATCTCGACCGGGCACTCACACTGGCGCTTGAGGTTCTCGCGCAGCACCGGCCGCTGCTCGAGAACCTGGCGCGGGATCTGGAGGCGCGCGGCATTTTGGTGGAAGCAGATCTGACTGCCGCGCTGGCCCCAATGGGGGAGAAACTGCCATAATCGTCCTGATCCCCTCCCGATGGATGTGGGAACGGTGCAGCAGCATGGATAAGCGGATTCACGGTGGTGCGGATTGGTTGTCCCGGCATCTGGCCGACGGGAGTGCTCGCCAGCGCGAGGTAGTATGTTGCGATCATGCGTTGGCCGCTTATCAGCCGCACGCGTATTGTGGACCACAAGTCGCTGACGTTTAGGGTCAGGATGCATTGATTTCCATTGCGTTGCGTGATTCACGGCTCTGAAACG
>ENA-UOXB01001290-UOXB01001290.1-bioreactor-metagenome-genome-assembly--contig:-NODE-1290-length-12054-cov-4.488874_pt1 | contig 12054 bp, 12 predicted proteins | sample MGYA00238158_ERZ761615 | MGnify/ENA primary metagenome ERZ761615 (study PRJEB28904, sample SAMN06267902) | bioreactor metagenome | isolation source: Joint BioEnergy Institute, California, USA... | reverse complement strand
GGCTGGCTGGCGGCGGCGGCGGCTGAGGACAACTCGGCGGTGGCGGCAGCCGCTTCCCAGCGGGCGTGCAGGCGGACAGTGCCAGCGCGCAGGTCAGCAACAACACGATCAGATACGGCTTGCGCATCGGCTTTCTCCTTTTCGTAGCGGGCGGCCAGGTCATTGGCCGCCCGTGTGTTCGCGCGCTCCTGCGCCAAGGTGCTGTCGCGATCTGCGACAGCAGCCAGCGCCGCATTGCGGTCCGCGATAGCGGTTTCGGCAGCACCACGTGCATCGTTGAGCGAGCCGCGCTGCCACAGGGCCAGCAGCACCAATGCGAGGATGACGATGGCAAGGGCGCGGATCATCCGACCACCGCCGGTTCTCCCGGAGGAATCACGGCGCCCAGCTGGCGCAGAGTGGATTCCAGCAGCAGCACCCGTTGGCGCAGCGCACTGGATTCCTCCTGCGCACGCAGGCGCATATCCATCTCGCGCTGAATGCGCTCGTCCTGCGCGATCACGCGCAGCTCCAGGCTCGCAACCCGCTCGGTCAGGCCGGTGATGAGATTGACATTGGCGCCCGCCTCGGCGCGATCCTTGCGCCACGTCAGAATTGCCGACCAGGTTTCGCGCAGCACCCACAGTGCGACGACGCTTCCTGCCGCCCACCACGGCCCCTGCGCGGTGATTTCGTCGCCGACCATCAGCGCAACGCCTCAGCAACACCGGCGGCGATCACATCCTTGGACCAGAACAGGCCGCCGTTCTCATGCTTGGCGATGGCCGTGGCCATGCGCTCCAATGCGGTGGCGTTGCTCAGGCGCACCACCTCGGTCGGGCCAACGCCCACCGCCTTGGCCACCTCGGCCACATAGGCGCCCGTGTCGTTTTCCACCGGCGGCGCCCAGCGCCCGATCATGGCCTTGACCGTCATCAAACCGTGCTTGTTCTGGTAGGTCAGCAGCGTTTTCGCTAGCGCCCGGAAGCCGGCCTGCGGGCTGAGGAACACACAGAAGCGCTTCTCCCGAGCCAACGCCGCCGGCGAACGGTCCTCGCCCTGCCACACGGTGGACGTGCGATCAATGTTGCCTGGATTGTTGTTGCGCACGCCGCGCGGAAGGTTGCTGGTGTTCACTGTTGCCCCCTGACTTCATTGAAGGGCGACGCCCGTGATGGGCGCCGCCTGCGCGGTGATGGCTTACGCCTTGGTCGAATTGCCCGGCGTGAGCCGGACCTCCGCCGTCGCCTGGCCAGCCACACCGGCTGCCCATGCGAAGGCCGCGCCGGTGACATCACCTTCCGCTGCCGCCGCCGCGCTGCCGTCGAAGGCAGCAGCCGACGCGTCCCACACCAGCTTTTCGCCCTGCTCGAAAGCGGCATCGGGCAACTTCGGCAGGGTGAAGACCCCACTCAGTGCCACGCTGCCGGCGGCGGCAACGGGAATGTTGACCAGGGCGACACCGAGCTGGTGGCCAATAACCACCACCTGCCCGGAGACCACCGCCTGTGCGGTGTCGTTGGTCCAAGGGATCACGTCCCCATCGGATACGAAGTTCTTTGCCATGTCGTTGTGCTCCAGGTAAGGATCAGCCGCAGCGCTGCGCGCCGCGGTAGTCGAGGGCGGCAATGCCGAAGTCGAGGCGGGCCTTCCAGCGCACGCCATCCACGCTGAAGCCCTCTTCGTAGTCGAGGAACGGCTCGGTCACGCCATCAAGGAACGCAACTTCGATCACCGGGCAGTCGCCGGGATCGGCGAACAGGTACCACTTGTCATCCTTGATCCGCGCGGTATCCACGATGTCGCGGAACAGGCCCTGCACGGCGTTGGGACGCTGCAGCTTGCCGGCCGTGTCCGGGTCGTACTCGGCCTTGTTGGTCACGCGCGCCGCGCTGCCAAACTTGGTCGGGCCGAGCCAGATGGACGGGGTCAGGTCCAGGACATCGTTGCCACCGACATCCTTCTGCTTAGCGAGCTGCACACGCATCGCATCCACCGATTCGACGCCCGGCAGCGCAGCCGCCAGGATGTTGCCGTGGTCAGCGTGGAAGAGCTCCTTGCCCGAATCCAGCTTCGGGTTGCTGGCCAGGAACGCGTATGCATCCGCCTCGATGGTGCGCTTGGCCGCACGACCGAAAGCAGTGGCCAGGCCGATGAAGGCACCGAGGTCATCGTTGATAATGGCCTGACGGGTCAGGTTGATGATGTTGCCCTTGGTGCCGGCAGTGACAGTCGCCTTCTCACCGTCCGGGATGGTCTTGTTCTTGAACTCGCCGGCCTCGGTCAGCTTGTCCAGGTTGCCGAGACTGCCAACGCGGTAACGCGAGTGCTGGCGGAAATCGCTGACCGTACCTGTAGCGCACCAGCGCGACCACGTGTCCGGCGCCACGGCATAGGCGGATTGCAGGGCCTTGTGCATGGTCGCTTCCAGCAGGATCGGGAAGTCGCTACCGGTCTGGGTGAAGGCGCGTCCCACCAGTTCCAGCTTGGCCATGCCATCGGTGCGGATACCGCAGCTCTCCAGACTGCGTCGGGCGAGATCCATCAGGGTCAGGCCACGCACCGGATTGTCACCGGACAGGGTGAAGATGCGCTTGGTGGCTGGGTCGATGACCTGGGCGCGGGACAGCAACGCATCCGTGACCGCAGCACGTTGCAGATCACGCTCATCCTCGGTGACGGAGATGCGGTTGATGTTGCCTCCGGCAGCCGCATCCGAACGGACAAGGCTGTCCAGGATCAGGCCGCGAACATGATCAACGCTGTGGCCAGCGCGGATCCATCCAGCGGCGTGCTCGCTCTGGCCGTGACGCTGCGCCAGCTCAACGATGTCGGCGGCACGGGTATCGGCCTGCGGTGCAGAGCCGGTATCGGGGGTGGGAGCCGGCGGAGCGACCTGGGTGGGATCCTGCTGCACCGCCGGATCGGCGGCACGGGCGGTGGGCTGGGGCATTTCATTCTCCTGCGACGATGCGCTACGGGTGAACACGCAGGGGAATCCCTGCGCGGGTTGATTGCTGCGGGTGGTGGCGCCCTGATCGGCCGGCACGGTGACAAAGCTGATTTCGTTCGGGGTCCATTCGACGGCGCGGTAGACCGGCAGGTCGCCCGGATTGACCGCCCGCTCGATCTCATAGCGCTGGACGCTGTAGCCGACGGAGATGTTGCGGATGATGCCGGCCTTGATATCGGCCACAACGCCCGCCAGCTCTTCACGCTCGGAGAGGCGGATCAGGGCATGCCCCTGACCATCCATCAGCCAGGCGCGCTCAACCACGCCCATCTGGGATCCGATGCCCCAGGTCATGTGACTGTCCAGCACCGGCGCCGTGCCGGACACCAGCCGCGACATGTTCACAGCGGATTCGTCAACGACCAGTTCTTCCCAGTAGGCCGTATCGTTCCACCAGTCGTAGCGGCGAACGCGTGCGCCCTCGGTCCACACCAGTTCGATGGTGCGGCTTTCGTCGTTGAAGCTGGTCGGCAGCAAGCGCGCTTCGCGCAGCTGCGGCGGCATCAGCCGAGTGCCTTCCAGTGGAGTTGACTGGGTTGCCTGAGGCATGACTATTCCTCGTTGGTTGTCGGGGCCGGGTCCGGCATGGACCGGGCGGCGCTGGATTGCAGGAAGCTCATGAGGCGAAGCGCGCCTGTCTGCTCCATGCGGACGTAGTCCTTGCCCATCTCGGTAAAGACAGCCTCCGGGTCATAACCACGGCGGCGCAGTGATTCGCTGGGCGACAGCAGACCGGCGCCCATGCCGGCGATCTCAGAATCGATGTCCTGCTTGGGATTGACGTAATCCCAGCGCGGCGTGCTCCAGTCGGCGGTGCTCCCGACCCGCGCAATCTCGCCGCCGAGCACAGCGGCTTCATCGAACCACCGCCAGATCGGCTTGCACATCTGCGGCACCAGCACGAGCCACTGCAGCTGCTCCGTATCGCGGCGGAACTCCATCTGCCGAATACGGGCGCTCGAGAAGTTGACCTCGCGCATATCGCCCGTTGCTGATTCGTAGGGGACGCCGATCCCGGCCGTGATGATGTGCGCGTTGTACTTGCAGTACTCGACGTAGCCACCAGCCGGCTTGGGCTCGATGGTCTGGAATCCAGTAGCATCGGAAATGCGGGTAACGCCACCGCTGGGCAGCGGGCCCAGGTCAGTCATCGACTCGCGGTCACCGCTGAGTTGTGACGGGCCATCGTCATCGGGGTTGGACATTGCATCCGGGTCCCCACTGACGATGACGCCCAGCCGGGCCTCCAGGTTCTTACGGGCCAGTTCGGCGTCCTCATACAACATCAGGTCGCGGACCCGCGCAATGACGGGGGCAAAGCGCGTGATGCCACGCCCCTGACCGGGACGCACGGGGCTGAACAGATGGATGATGTCCGCGGCGGCGACCGGCGCGCTGGTAAGACGGACCGAACCACGCACGGCCTCGCCCGGATGCGCACCGAACAGCCAGTAGTTCCGGATCCGGCCCAGCACGTCGTACTCGATACCGTTGATGATCTGGCCGCCACCACGGATCGAACCGTTCTTGTTGCCGTCCAGCCAGTCGATCTCCAGGACCTGCAGCTGCAGCGGAACAGGCAGTCCGTCCCCCATACGGCGAGTACGGCGACGGATCAACACTTCGCCATCCTGTTCCATGGCACGGTAGGCAGTAGCCATCAGCCCGTAGATATCAGACTTGCCGTCGGCATCGGCCACGTCACCCCAGCGCAGCCAAAGCTTGTCCAGCCGGGCTGCATCGGGACCTTCGGCCTTCGGGGTAATACCAGTACCAATGGTCGCGCTTACCAGGACCTGCAGGGCTCGCGCGCAGTACGGGACGTTCTGAACCAGTGAACGCGCGCGGTTGCGCAGCTCGCGCGCATCGGCCATGTGATCGGTGTTGGCGCTGGCGCCGGCACGGCGGACCCGCCAGCCGTCGGTGCGCGATGCGCCTTCATAAGCGCGAGCCGCCTCCAACATGACGCGGGCACGGTGCCGGTTCAATGCAGCCTTTGGCGCCACCGTTGCGATAGCCCGCTCGAGCAAAGACAACCCCACGTCAGAAGCCCCTCAACGTGGTGAAGCGGTAACGGCGCGTGGCCGGCTTCCGCCCCGGCACGGACGCCGCGATATCGGCCTCCATGCGGCCTAGCGCAGTCAGCATTGCATCGACCGACTGATAGGTGATCTGGCGATCACCGTGGCGCACGGAAAGCTGACCACTCGCGATGGCAGCCTTCAGACGCTTCACATCGTCTTGGGTCCAGCTCATCGTTGCGGCATCCAGAAGTCCATGGATGCCAGTTTCCGGACCAAGTGCGGGTGAGTCTCGGGGAACTCACCCGCACCCCTCACCCGTTGGCCGACGGCTCGTCCAGCAATCGATACAGTGTTCGGCGGTCGATGCGGAAGCGCTTGCACAGCGACCGCACAGACTCCTGGCGCTCCAAACCTTTCCTGATCTCGGCAACCGGGTATGCACTGCTTTGCAGACTCGCGGGAATGTACAGATCCTGCGCTGGATACTCTTCAACGAGATAGGCCACGACCGCCTCAACCACGTGCCGGATATCGTCGCTGTCGCAACGAAGCCGTAGCGCGGCGCCGATGGCCAGCTCATCGGTAAGCTCGCTGATACGCACCCGGTTGCGGATTGTGTTCCGACTCACCATTGCCTCCGGAATTGCTGAGCATTCGCCGGACGCGCCTTCTTCACCGGGATCGGTGTTTCACGGGAATCCGACTCGGCATCTGTAGGTGCGACCACTGCCACGGTTTCGCGTGAAACGTCGCCGGCGGCCACGACGCTGGACAGCAAGCGCTGCTCGACCACGTCCCAATCTGCCCGAGTGAACCGATTCAACCGCACTTCCGCATGGTGAGCGGCCGCATAGGCATAGACCCATGTATCAAGAGGTTCATTGCGGGTCACCTTCTTTTCGAAGCGATTCTTGACCGGGTTGTAGACCTCAGAAACCAACCCTGGAAAGAATTCATCCGGCAGCTGATCGCTGAAATGGACCAGCCGGATCGCCACATCACGTTCCGCGTCAGCCGACAGACGGCTATACAGGTAGTGCTTTGCGTTCACAGTCCCAACGTGATGGATAGTGATGCCGCGCTTATCGGTCTTGCCCTTCCAGGTCACATCGGCCAGCTTGCCTTTGGACAGGACCGGTGCGTTGTTTGGCTTTGCACCGAAGATGCACATCGGGCGAGTAACGCGACGCTGGCGCACGTAGTTCTTCACCGCTTCCGTGCGGTGACCACCAGCATCGATGGCCACTGCCGAACAACGCAGTAGCGCACCGTCCACGCGTTCGATGGAGCGATTCAGCAGGTCAGTGAGCGCAACCCACACGTCTTCTTCTGCCGGGTCTCCAGGCAGTTCCACGTAATCCAGCGTCCAGGCTGTCATGCCACGCCCCCACCCCACGAAGTGCACCGCCAGTCGGTTGTCCTGCGTATCAACGCCTACCGTCAGCGCAAGAACGCCCAGTGGTGCAACGCGCAGCGTGTAGGCTTCGGCACGGTCCTTGATGACGTTGTGCTTGACCGCCCGCATCTTCGGGTCTTCCCACGTTTCCGCGAGCCGGTCGTTGACGAAGGTCTTCAGCGCAGCCGGATCATCCTGGGCATCCAACCATTCCTTCACCAGGTCCAACCAACGCGGCCCAAGGCCGAACTGGTAGTACAGGCAGTTGATGGTGTAGCCACGCACGGGCGAATCCGGATTGGCCGGCACCCAGCGCCCGTTACTGATCATCTCGGTCTTGAAGTGCTCTTCGATAGCCACGCCGCACTCGCAGCAGGCGTACCACGCGTGGCTCTTGTCGGGCGACCACACCAAGCCACTCCACTGCAACGCCTGATAGTGGCCACAATGCGGGCAAGGCACGTGGAACCGACGCTGGTCGCTCTTCTCATACATCTTGGCAATTCGGCTCAAGCCTGCGATGCCAGGCGTACTGATGTACTGCCGCTTGTAGGTGGTAGGGAATGACGAAGTGCGACCATCGAGCATCTTCACCGGGTCATCGCCGGTGGAGAGCTGCTGCGGCGCCTCATCGATCTCATCGACGGTCAGGTACTTCACGGTGGACGACTTCAGGCGCTGCGGGCTGCCCATGTGCTCCACGAAGAGCTGGCCACCGGCGAAATCCTTGAACGTTCGCTGGTTGGCACTGTCCCGGCTGGCGGTGCTGGTGAGCGCCCGCTTCACCGCGCTGCACACCTCGATCATCGGATTGAGCTTCTGCGCGATCCACTTGCCCATCGACACTTCGCCGGGCAGCGCATACATCATCGGGGCCGGCGCATAGTCGATCCAATAGGCCATGGCGTTGGTCGCCAGCTGACTCTTGCCGAACTGGATCGGGAACATGCACACCTGGTCGTGGACGGGGCTGCGTGCGGACATGTTGTCCATCGGCTCTCGCAGCGGCGGATTGCGATCCGTGACCCAGCGCCCCGGTTTGCTGCCGCTCTTGCTCGACAAACGCATGTTGTCGTCGCACCACTGCGACACGCTCATCGGCCGCCGCGGCTGCAGCGAGCGCGAAAGCACTGAGGAAAGCGCAGCGACTGCCGCCATCACAGTGCGCCCTCGGCAGCCTTGGCCGCCAGCGTGCGAAATCCTTGGCTCAGCTCTTCCAGTGCATGGCTGACCTCATCCCACACCAACCGCCGGCACTCAGCCTCATCAAGGGTCGCGGCCAACTGTGGCGCCAGCGTATCGGCCAGCCGCTCCATGGCGCCCCGGAAGGTGGTGGCATGCTCGGCCAGGAACGCCTCCACATCGGCGCGCGGCAGCAGCATGCCCAGTTCCTTCTGCAGCGCGATGTGCGCCATATGCGCATCCGTCTCAGCCTTGTCGGCCAGTGCCTTGGCCCGGCGCGCAGAATCCGCGGTTGCTGGCCGACCGGAGCGTGTAGCCGGCGTGGCGTCATCGTCCTCCAGATCCTCATCGCCATCTTCCTCTGGCTCCGCGGTGACGAAGGCCGCGCCCGATTCCCCGCCCCCTACCATAGCGCCACCACGTGCCTCGGCATGCCGTTCAGCGACACCGGCGTAGGCCGGATCACCCGTCTGAGCATAGAGCGCCAGGGATGCGGCCTTGAGGAAGCCCTTGCCGCCTTCACCCACCACCAGGCGCCCCTTCTTCCTGAGTTCAACAACATAGGAGGGCTTGCACCCGATCAGAGCAGCAAGCTCTTTCCCCGTGACAGTGACATCCGCTTCAGCCATTACGACCCCCTTCTCCATTTCCCTTGAAGGCTGTTGAAGTGAAAAGAACCGCGCGCGCGAGCATGTGCGGGACGTGCTGCCTGCTGTGCGGCATACGAATCAACCGAATTCGTTGCAGCACATGGGCTGTGCGCTGTGTGCGGGATGTGCGGGCAGCCATACGCACATGAGTTGCGGTAGCTACAGGGATAGCGTGCCGATCTTTCGCGCATGCGCCCGCCCATGTAGAGGCAATCCCGCACATGCCGCACACGCCCCGCCCCGCAAGGCTTTGCGCGCGATTCAATGCCCGCACACCTGCCCGCACATGCCGCACATGTCGCACACGTTTGGCCGCACTCATCAGGCGCGCCCCTTGTAGTCGGCGAACATGTTGCGGAACCGCAGCACTTGGTCGCCGAAGAAGACGTTCTCGGTCTTGCCGTTGGGGATGTTGCAATCACCCAGCAGCAGAAAGCCGTGCGGCCCATTGGTGGTCTGCTCGATCTGATAGCGCTTGCGGGCTCGATCCGGGTGGACAATGCCGCGCTTGCGGACTAATGCGTTGATGAACTTCGGGGCAGGTGCGGGCCGTGGCAGGCCCTCGCGTGCGCACCACACCTTGTAAGCGTCGTACCATTCCTTCGACAGCGCAGGCATTGGACGCAGGCCGGGAATGTCATCGCCATAGAGCTCGTCCAGGAAGCGCTGCGGGCTGTCCTGGCTCAGGCCGATCAACTCTTCCTTCGCCCGCGTCATCGGCGGATTGGTGCCATTGGTGAAGCCAGTCAGATCAACCTGCAGCAGGTAGTGATGCAGCGCCGCCGTGGCACCGGCGCGTATCTCGGCAAGCACGTCGGTGTAGAAATCAGCATCCAGCTTGTTGGGTGTCCAGATCACCGCATGCCGTCGGTCATCCTCTTCCAGGACAACCGGCATCGCCTCGTTGGACAGGAATACCAGGTTGGCGTGGTTGTCTTCCTCATAGGCCTGAATGTTCTTCGGATTGATACGGATGCGGTCGCCCGTGATCAGGGCCTTGAGCTTGTTCTTGAGGTGATAGACCTCGGTGCGCGCCACGACCTCGTCGGCCAGCAGGAACAGCTTGCGGCTCGCCCAGTCATTGAACTTGTCTTCAAGCGCAGCCTGATCAAGCACGCGTCCGTAGTCACCGTACAGCTTCATGTACTCGTCGAAGAACATGTTCTTGCCGGTCCCCTGCGGGCCGTGGATGACGATGGTGGATTTCATCTTCGCGCCGGGATGCTGCAGCGGGTACGCCAGCCACTTGATCACCCAGTCGTACAGCGCCTTCTGATTGGCCTCGTTACCGCACATGTGCCAGAGCAGCTGCAGAAGCTTGTCGCACGCCCCCTCGACCGGGACCGTTGGCCAGCCCGCGAACAGATTGCAGGTGACGCCGGGCTTTTCGCCCGAGGGATCGAAATCGACTTCACGCACGCGGACAATCGAACGGTCCGAATGCTCCATCCATGCGCGGTGAAGCTCTTTTCGGGCGCACGCATCGCGCATATCGCCCAAGGCCACCAGCATGTGCTCCTTGTGATCGAACACAGTACCGCCCTGCCCATAGACCAGGGCGAAGCGCTGCAGTAGTTCGTCCAGCGAGTGTATGGGCTGCAGACGGTCAGACCCCGCGCCCCCGGTGCTGCTGGTGAAAGCCGCGCGCTTTTCGGCTGGTACACGCCAAGACAGCTCCGTGAGGCGGGCCTCAACCTGCCCGCGCACAGCATGGAGACCCTCGATATCGTGAAGGTCATTGAAGTCGCTGACCTTTCGCCCTGTAGCCAGGAAGCGCTCCCGCCTGCCTGCCTCGTCGGCGAAGGCCGGCAGCAGCACAGCCCCCCCCACATCCAGCGCGGCCGCCTCTGCGCCGAGCATGCCCGCATTCGACGCGGCATGCGGTTGCGCGCACGACGGGCAGAACTGTGGTGCGTCGGCGAGAATCAGTCGAGTCTTGCAGTGACGGCACTTCTGCAACACGTCGTCATCAGCACAGGCCAGCACCTTGATGCCGCGATAGCGCTTGGCAAGTGCTGCAGCCACCGGCTGCAGGTTCCCCGCGTCGAAGGCCACGGCAACCGGGTAGCCGGTGGCCATGTGCAGCGTGGCCGCGGTGGCATACCCCTCGGCTACCAGCAGGATCCACTGCGGCGTGCCGCCGATCAGGTGGAAATGGCCTTTCTTGACCATGCCCGCCGGCCAGTATTCCTTGGCCGGCTTTCCGGTGGCGGCAGCCTGTCTACTGCTACGCAGGACCTGCAGGCCATGCACCTGGCTGTTCACATCGAGCAGCGGCACCAGCGCGACGCCGGTTTTGCCGTAGCGCAGCCCGAACCCCTGCACGCCCTTGCTGTGCAGGTAGTCCGCCTCGCCGGTGGGCAGCGCCTTTGACCAAGCCGAGGATGCGCGTGCCGCTGCGCGTTTGGCCTGCGCCAACCGCGTTGCCTCAGCACGCCGCCGATCTTCCGCCAGTCGATTCTTCAGTGCCTCGCGCTGCTCGTCCGAGAATGCGCGGTCTCGCTTGTGCAGCTCGACTTTGGTGGCACCGTTCTCGTTGCCTTGCCACACGCCATAGGTGCCTACCACCAGGCACTCGCCAGCCGACGTGCTCAGCTCGTGCAGCACATACCAACCGCGCCGCTCCCTCGAGCCTTCGACCCGGCAGCGCACCATGCGCCCCGAAGTGTCCAGCTCGGTCAGCAACAGGCCAGCGGCCTGCAGCTGACCCATGACGTCGTCGTAATTCACTGACATTCAGTAACTTCCAAGGTCGCTAACTACACAGAAAACGGGGTCCGAATTACCCGCGTCAGGAGCCGACAGGGAGGACCCACGCCCGGAAATGCGAACGGCTCGCATCAACGAGGTCGATTCAGCCCAGTCGAGAATCAGTCGCGTTTGACGACACACCCGGGGGGATGGGGCGCGGTCAACGGCTCCGGCTGCCATTCGCCACCCCCAACGGCAGGCAGGCCTGCGGCTCATCCATCAGCAGTTGCCGTTGGCGAAGCCGTTCGCGCATTGCCAGCGCCTCATCGCCGGTCAGCCCCGGCACGGCGTCGGTCAACGCAAGCGCAGCCAGTTCCATGGCGCGGCATGCGGAGTCGGTGATCGTTCCGCGTCGCCGTACCCTGGTGCGGGGAGCGCGGTAGATGGCCACGTCAATCACGGCCCACCGGTTGCGTGGCAGCGCGATTGACGTTGCGCTCAAACCGGAAACACAGGGTGCGAACCTCACGGCTCAGGTCCTGCATCAGGTTCGCTTCGGTGATGGACACGGCGCGGTCGGCCAGCGCTTCGCGCCCGGCTCCGGCCAGCTTGCCGGTCAGCTCGCTCAGCTCCAGCAGCTTGTTTCGCATTGCCGCAAGCTCATCCGGCCAGCCGCCGGGCGGTGGCGGGGGAACGTAGTCCACCATCAGGTTGAACTGGGCACCGAGGGACGCGATCCAGTCGGTGGCCCGAGACTCCGTATCCACGAACTGCTGCAGGTACTCAGTGAGCAGCTCCGCCATTTCCATAGACAGGGACTCGCCCTCCACGCCGCGCAGCTTCTTGCGCAGGGACTCGCCTGTGATGCTGCGCCCGCGGCGGTCGCTCAGCCATGCGGCGGCGGCCTGGACGTTGCCAGGCGCCAGTGACACCGCGCTGTACAACGCATCGCGCCAATAGATGTCGGAGCGCTGGCAGGTCATGCGGCACCCTGAAATGCGCGGCATTTCATCGTTCCGCCAGTACCGGCCCGCGCAGCACCATGGCATGCATGACCAACAACGCCCACCACCCCGGCCGTCTGCGCTTCACGGCACTGCGCTGGTTCGACCTGCGGCA